>Ga0182015_10004359_pt1 | contig 15303 bp, 14 predicted proteins | sample 712P3MmetaG_FD_120478 | JGI IMG/M metagenome (GOLD analysis project Ga0182015, IMG submission 120478) | Permafrost microbial communities from Stordalen Mire, Sweden - 712P3M metaG | ecosystem: Environmental > Terrestrial > Soil > Wetlands > Permafrost | place: Sweden: Stordalen | collected...
GACAACCTTGTCCTCTCCAGGTTGAACGATCTCAGCAAGGAGTTGACCGACGCCGAAGCCGACCGGATTGTGAAGGAGGCAAAGTACCGAGTGGCCCAGTCGGGCAACCCCGAGCTGCTAGGGACCATCGTTCCGGACAGCGTTCTTCCCGTCCTGCGTGGACAGCAAGCCGATTTAAAAACCCAACTTGCGCAGGCAAACTCGGAGTACGGTCCCCAGTATCCCAAAGTCATCCAGCTCAAGAATCAGTTGGCCGAGGTGGAGAAGTCTCTGCAAACTGAGATCGAAGACATTCAGGAACGCTTCCGTACGGACTATGAGGTTTCAGCCGGCGCCGAGAAACAGTTGCACTCAGCCTTTGATGGGCAGAAGCAGCAAGCCTACAAAATGAGTGAGGGCCTTGACCAGTACGGCATCCTCAAGCGTGAGGTGGAGTCGGGCAACGATCTCTACGAAGACCTGTTGAAGAAACTCAAAGAGGCGGGTGTGGTGGCCAGTCTAAAGGCAGCCACCGTCGATGTCATCGATCCGGCAACGCTCCCCACCAGGCCGGTGGAACCTAATACCTCGCTGGTGCTGGCGTTAAGCATCCTGCTTGGCCTGGGTGCCGGCATCGCCTGCACATTCGCCGCTGAAAGCCTGGATAACTTGATCCGCAGCCCGGAAGAAGTGGAGATGTTGACCGGAGCTCCTCTCTTTGGGATGATCCCGCACATTAAGGGAATGGTCCCACATAGCGAGCAGGGGCGTATCAAGACGAGCGGGCAAGAAGGAGCATCCCATTGGGATGGATCGAAACAGGGCTCTCTGGTTACCGTGCTGCGGCCTAATTCCCAGGCATCGGAAGGGTTTCGCTCGCTGCGCACCGCACTCCTGCTTGCCTCGGCTGGCACCCCGCCGAAGACGGTCCTGATCGCAAGTGCTCTACCCGGTGAGGGCAAGACGACGGTCAGCATGAATATCGCCGCTGCGCTCACCCAGCGGAGCGCGCGCGTACTGCTGGTCGACGCTGACCTGAGGCGCGGCGTGCTCGCGGAACGATTGGAGATGGCGAAGAACCCTGGGTTGAGTGGCTCCCTCACCGGCGCCGCCAATTGGCGCGACGTAGTCGAAGCTCTCCCGAACGCCCCTAATCTGTTTGTTCTCCAGGCCGGCCCGCGTCCGCCGAATTCCGCCGAACTGCTCGGATCTGTCCAGATGCATGAACTTCTGGAGGAGTGGAAATCGGCGTACGATCACGTAATCATCGATAGTGCTCCTTGTCTGGTTGTTACCGATGCTGTGCTGGTGGCGCAAAAGACGGACGTCGTTCTTCTCGTCTCCAGATTGGCCGTTACGCCGCGTCGCGCCTTGCATCGCGCCAGCGAGTTGCTTCAGTCTGGCGACGGTCGTCTCACCGGTATCGTGGTCAATGATGTGCGTGTTGCCGAGCACTATTACGGATATGGCTACGGTTACGGATATGGCAAATATCACGGCTATTACTCTGAGAAAACCTTGGAAGAGAGCTAGTAGCCTGTCGCAGAGAATTCATTACCACGCAAACAGAATTGTCATCTCGAGCGGAGCATTTCCAACTCACCACAGAATCGTCATCCTGAGCGGAGCATTTCCAACTCACCACAAAATCGTCATCCTGAGCGGAGCATTTCCAACTCACCACAAAATCGTCATCCTGAGCGGAGCATTTCCAACTCACCACAAAATCGTCATCTCGAGCGGAGCATTTCCAACTCACCACAAAATCGTCATCCTGAGCGGAGAATTTCCAACTCACCACAAAATCGTCATCCTGAGCGGAGAATTTCCACTCACCACAAATCGTCATCCTGAGCGAAGCATTTCCAACTCACCACAAAATCGTCATCCTGAGCGAAGCGCTTCGCAGATCTATCGCTCACAGAGGGCTTCATAGCGCGGAGTCGAAGGACCCCGGCGATGCTTGTTGGCAGCTGCTCTTGGGAGCTTTCCAGCCGAAAACTACATCGGAAGAGTCGGGCCCGTCCACTGAATTTTCCTTTCCGCTCCGCTGGCCTGTTTATGAAGCAAGTACTTACGAAACTGTGTCACCGATGGCTGCCAACCGGCGGATTCGCTCGAAGCGTCTCGATCCTGGTGGGTGGAACCGCCATGGCCCAAGCGATTGCGGTTGCCGCATCGCCAGTCCTGACGCGTATCTACCGCCCGAGCGATTTTGGCGTACTTCAAGTATTTATCTCCCTGACGGGATTCGTCATGGTCATTGCTGCAGGGCGCTATGAGTTTGCGCTGCTCTTGCCCGAAGATGAACAGAGTGGGTTCGATTTGCTTGGGGTAGCGATCTTTTGCGTATGCCTTACTACGACGGTGACTGCCATAATCGTCGCGGTATTACACAGGCATCCCTGGATGCTTCCTGCCGGCGTGCTGGTGCTGAAAGGTTACCTGTGGCTTCTTCCGGTCAGCGTACTCGGCGGCGGACTTTATCAGGCCCTCAGTTACCGGGCGATGCGGCAGAAGGCCTATCGGCAAATTGCCATTACCAAGCTCACGCAAGTTGCAGCGATGGTTGTCATCCAACTTGCTGCGGGTTTCGTGATTCGCGGTCCCCTGGGGCTGTTGACGGGCGATGCAGTGGGCCGCATCACGGGAAGCGGGAAGTTCCTGCGCGAGTTATGGCAGAACCATGTGGTTCAAATCCGCGCCATGCGCGTGCCTCGCATGATCCGGTTAGCCGTGCGCTATCGCGACTATCCCCTGGTTTCCGCCTGGGGAGGCCTGCTCAACGCGTCGGGGCTGGCGTTGCCTGCCCTGTTTCTAGCTGCGTGTTACGGCGCGCAGTATACGGGATGGTTTGCCCTGGTCAACCGTGTTTTGGGCGTTCCGGCAGCCTTGATCGGGGCAAGCATTGCGCAGGTCTACACTTCTCAGGCAGCCACGCTATCGAGGACAGGTCCCCAGCGGCTCATGTATATCTTTCTTGAGACCACTCGTCGGATGCTCTACATGGGGCTCGCCCCTTGCGCTCTGTTTACCATCTTCGCGCCGTGGATCTTCCAAACTATTTTCGGCCGCGTTTGGCGTGAGGCGGGCGAATACGCTCGCTATCTGGCCTTTATGTGTTACGCCAGCTTTATCAACTCACCGGTCACCCTCACCTTGAGCGTTCTTCAACGGCAACGGACACAGTTCGTTTGGGATGCAGGCAAACTGGCGCTGACCGCTCTTTCCTTCACCTTACCCTACCATTTCGGCTATGGCCCGCGCGTTGCCATCCTTTCCTACGGCGTTGCGATGACCCTGATGTATAGCGTCCATTGGGCGCTATCGCATGGTGCGATCAAGCATTGCGCAGACGCAGCGGCAGCGGCGTTAGCGAACATGGCAGAAGCGTGAAATTCGTTTGGACATGAGATATCCAATCAACCATTACGGAGCATTGGCGAGCGAGGTGACCACCGCCGAAACCTCAAGACTGGCCGGGATGGTGACTTTGCTCATGACGGGAACCTTAGCGGGCTTTCTCATGGTCTCTTACGTCCCTGGCGCTCTTGGCGTGGACAGCCGAATCGCGACCGTTCCCTTTCGCGGCCTCATGCTGCTTTTGCAGCTCTATGCTCTTTTCAGGTTCCTCGGTGCGGGTCATCTCCGCATAGGCATGTCGATTATTTCTGTGGTGGCGCTGTTTTTCTGGATTGCTTACAGCTTAAGATTTATCGTCGATGCCGTGTTCCTGCAGGTTCCGCTGGGAACAGCTCCATCGGATATGGCCTTGTCTCTCTTTGCTATCTGTCTTCCTACCTTCCTTGTCTTGTACCAAATCAAAGACATCGAGCTTTATAGGAAGGCTCTCCCATGGAGCATGCTTGCCCTCGGTGTGTGCTGCCTGGCATCGATGCTTCGCACCAGAACCTCGCAAGATGTAACCCTGCACGGTCGCTATCAGGGAAACGATATTCTTAATTCTGTCTCCTATGGTCACATGGGAGTCACAGCAATCATCCTGGGACTCTTCGTTCTATTACAAATAGGGCGTGTAAAAAGAGCGTGGTACCTTCGGGTCGGGGCAGCGGCGACAGTTTGCCTGGGTGCGTTCAGCATCCTGGCCGCATCTTCCCGTGGTGCCCTGGTTGCCGGCATCGTGGTGGTTCCGCTTATCGGATACCTGGGGCTACGGTTCGGCTCCCGGTTTTTCACCGTTGCCATGTGCATTGTCCTGGCGTTTGTCTTCTCAGTAAGTGCTACATACTTTTCCCGGAACGGCCTGAAACTCGATCGCTTGCTAGCGTCTGCTGCGGCCTACGATACGACGAGTGACTCGGTCAATATCCGCCACAGCATGATTCGGGATGCATGGCTTGAGTACATGGACCATCCCTGGCTCGGCAGCTCGATCGTGGAGAGAAATGCTCTCATCTATCCCCACAACGCGTTGGTAGAGGCATTCATGGCTACGGGAACGTTCGGCGGCTCAGCGTTCGCACTGCTGATCCTGGCGGCCATCTATCGTGCGATGAGGTTCATCCGGCGCGATCCCGCCATGGCCTGGATCCCGGTTTGCTTCTTACAGCAACTGATCGGGGCCATGTTCTCGGGCGGACTCTATGGCAATGTGCCGCTGTGGGGCATGATGGCGATCATGCTTGGCGCCGATCTTCCCCGGACGCAACCGCTGCGGTTCTCAGCGAAACAACTGCCGTCCTCATGATTTTCCAGATAAAGGAATTTCTGGACCGTATGTTCTATCCCTTCTACATCCTGGGAGGACGTAGGCCGTGGACGCCGGGATACTATACTGCCAAGCGCCGGCGAATCGAGAGTGCCATTGAGAATGGCTTGCTCAGGCCTGCGGCCCCTCTTCCCAAGGGCTACGGTTTCCGGATGGATGAACGTGTCATTGAGTATCCATGGGTCTATGCACGGTTGCCCGGAGATCCTGGCCTGATGCTCGACGCGGGTGCCGCTCTCAATCACGGCTTTCTGGTGAGCATCCCTCCTGTGAGCAAAGCGAAACTGTCGATTTGCACCCTGGCGCCGGAAAAGCAGTGTTACTGGCAGCGAGCTATCTCCTACGTATTTGGCGATCTCCGCTCATGCGCGTTTCGCTCCGAGATATTCGACACCATCGTGAGTATCTCTACCATCGAACACATTGGCCTGGATAACACCATGCTTTACACGACGGATGGAACGAAGAGGGAACATAATGCAGAGGGCTTTCGAGCGGCAGTTCGGGAATTCCGGCGGGTCATTCGTCCAGGAGGGGTTTGTTTTATAACCGTACCGTACGGAAAAGCGTGCACTCGTGGTTGGTTTCAGGTGTTTGATGCGGCGATGATCCGCGCGGTGCTGGATGATTTTCAACCGGCACATACAGAAGTTGAGTATTTCGCGTATGCGCCCGACGGATGGCACGCTTCGGATCCCGCCGCGCTGGCAGACGCAACTTTCTTCGACATCCATCAGGAAAAGCGTTTCGGTGCTGACTATGCTGCCGCCGCGCGTGGTCTGATTTGCATGCGGTTGGTTGCATGAATCGCGACGATGCAGCTCCAAAATACAGCGAACACCTCGTATGAGGCTATTTCAAAACTCAGGCGTTCCTCTCTCTTATTTATCTCGCCACCGGGCAGAGCTACAGAGTGCAGTCACCTTCCAGGACCGAATCGCGCGCTTTCTTGATCAACGCTACGGAGCGTTGCACTTTCTGGCGCCGGTGTTGGACGGCGAGGAAACAGCCTTCTTTACCAACGGCGACGACGAGATCCTGCAACGGATGTGGGCACGGCAGATGGGCATGCCGAGTCGGGCAAGTCTCACCGATATCCTGTTGGCGCAAATGGAATTTCATCGGGCGGAAGTTTTATATAACCTTGACCCTATCCGCTATAACAGTGAATTTGCGCGCAAACTGCCAGGATGTGTGCGCAAGACGGTCGCCTGGCGTAACATCCCTTTGCCCGAGGCAGACCTGGGTGGGTACGACCTGGTGGTATGCAACTCCGCCAGCCTTCTGAGAAGGTATCTCGCGTCCGGCTGGAAGGCAGCGTATTTCTCGCCCGCACATGATCCTGTCATGGACGAGTATGCCGGCAACCAGGAACGTCCGATCGATGTTCTTTTTGCGGGAGGGTATTCCCGGCACCACATGAAGCGCGCCGCCGTACTGGAAGCGGTGGCTGGTCTCAGAGGCCGCTACAGGATTGAGTTCTGCCTCGCCCGTTCACGGCTTACCCGGTTGGCAGAGACACCCGCAGGCTACCTTGGACCTCTCGCGAAATATCGGAGACCCGGAGACATTCGCGCAGTCTCTCGTGACCCTGTGTATGGCCGTGATCTGTACGCGCTCATCGCAAAGTCCAAAGTCGTTTTGAATGGCGCCATCGACGTGTCAGGAGAAGACCGGGGAAATATGCGCTGCTTTGAGGCCATGGGATGTTCTGCCCTGCTTCTGGGCGACGCAGGTGTGTATCCCGATGGCATGCGGGATGGCGAGACGCTGCTCACCTACTCTTCGCCGGCAGAGGCGAAAGAATTGGCGGAGCGGGTGGTCAACGATTGGAGCCGTTATGCAAGAACGGCAGAGCAGGCGAATCACATGGTCCGCACTCTTTATAACAAAAAAAACCAGTGGGGTGAGTTTTGCCGGCTGGTGAGCTCTCTCTAGCAGCGCTGCGTTCCAAGAGGTTGGTTACGTGAACCTGGACTATGTGGCACGGCGCCTATTGGGGCGTCCGACGTGCATTCTTGATCGCGGCGCCAAGCTCTATCGATCCGCCAGAATCCGCAATGCTTCGGGAAAGGACAGTGAGATACGCGTGGGAAGCCACTCGATGATCCTGGGTGAGCTTTTGACCTTTGCTCACGGTGGACAGATTCAGATCGGTACTTGGTGCTATGTCGGAGAGGGTACAAGGATATGGTCTGCGTCCCGCGTCCTCATCGGAGACAGAGTGTTGATTGCACACAATGTGAACATCTTCGACAGTCTTACCCACCCCCTCGGCGCAGGTGCGCGGCATAAACAGTTCCAGACGATCGTCACCTCAGGCCACCCCAAAGAAATCAATCTCGGCGAACAGGAAATCACCATCGGTCACGACGCGTGGATCGGCGCGAACGCGATTATTCTGCGAGGGGTCATGATCGGAACAGGTGGTATTGTCGGCGCCGGTGCAGTGGTGACCAGGAATGTTCCAGCCTACACCATCGTAGCCGGTAACCCTGCGCACCCAATTCGCGAACTTACACCCTTAGAACGGGATGCAATGTGAGCGAGCCCTCGTCCGCATGGGAAGACGCGGTGCGATGGCTGCGCTCTCAAACCGATCAGCAGGATCTTGTCCTGAACGCATACTACGACGACCCTCTCATCGCTGCAGCAGGACGCTATTGGAAAAGCTGCGAATGGGATGAGGTCCGAAAACTCCTCGGTTCCACCAGGGGACAGGCGCTCGATGTGGGAGCCGGCCGCGGGATTGCGAGTTACGCGCTCGCGCGTGAAGGATTCTCCGTGACCGCTCTGGAACCGGACGGCAGTCGTCTTGTGGGCGCAGGTGCCATTCGTTCCCTCGCCGAAGAGACCGCGTTGCCGATCACGGTAGTTCAGGAGTTCTCCGAACATTTGCCATTCGACGACGGCCAGTTCGACATTGCGTTTGCCCGCGCTGTTCTTCACCACACCAGCAACTTACACACGGCGTGCCGCGAATTCTTCCGTGTCCTTAAACCCGGCGGCCGTCTGGTCGCTGTTCGTGAACATGTCATTTCGCGGAAAAAAGACTTGCCTGTATTCCTTTCCCGCCACCCTTTGCATCATCGGTACGGCGGCGAGAACGCTTTTTTTCTTTCAACCTATACGGATGCGCTGTTGCAGGCAGGCTTTGTGATCGATGTTGTGCTCTCCCCCTTAAGCAGTGTGATCAACTACGCTCCCTATACCGAGCAGACGCTGAAGGACGCGATCGCGGATCGTCTGGGGCTTGCGATGCGGGGCACGGTGCGCTGTGCGCTCAACCTACCAGGCCTGTGGTCCGTGGCCCGCAGGACACTCTCCTGGGTTGACCGCCGTCCCGGCAGGCTCTACTCGTTTGTTTGTACTCGGCCATAACCATGGCGCAAATCTGGATCACCGGAACCCGGGGCTTCATCGGCCGCCATCTCGCCTCATGGCTTTCCCGCCAGGGTCACACCGTGGTGGGCATCGGTCATGGTCCCTGGCCGCCGGCGGAAGCGCAGGCATGGGGTGTGCAACGCTGGCTCAATGGAGGAATCCATGCCAGCAATCTGCAACAACTGCTGCGCGATAGCGGTTCTCCGGATTATATCTTTCACTTGGCCGGAGGCTCTTCGGTGGGTGCGTCGATTGCCAACCCCTATGAAGACTTTACCCGCACCGTCGCGACCACAGCGGAATTGCTCGAGTGGATGCGGCTTGGGGCGCGCAACGCAAGGCTGGTCTCCGTATCGAGTGCGGCGGTATACGGGGCAGGTCACACCGGACCCATCCGAGAGGAACAGGCGCTTCTGCCATTTTCGCCTTATGGCTACCACAAGCTGATGATGGAGAACTTATGCCTGTCGTACGCGGCGAATTATGGCCTGGCCGTTATGGCGGTTCGGCTGTTTTCGGTGTACGGCAGTTGGCTGAAGAAGCAGCTGTTATGGGACATGTGCTCCAGCCTGGCTTCCGGCACGCAGCAATTGGTGCTGGGTGGCACCGGCGAGGAGTTGCGTGACTGGACGGACATTCGGGATGTGGTGCGCGCGTTAGAGTTCACCATGACGCTGGCATCCGATCCAGACGCGATGGCCGTCTTCAATGTGGGCTCGGGAGAAGCAACGAGCGTAGGCAGAATCGCCGCGATGGTGTTGGAGTCCTGGCCGGCGCCAGCCAGGGTTGTCTTCAATGGCAAGGCACGGCCCGGTAACCCTTGCAGCTTGGTGGCGGATGGCTGGTTCTTGCAGAAAAAAGGTTTTGCCTGGAGCGTTCCCGTAAATAGCGGTGTTCGCGACTACGTGCGGTGGTACTTGCAATCTTCAAGGAGTGACCTGTGACCCGGGTGGCGTTCACGCTGATCAGTGCCGCCAACTGGATGGGCACGGGCGGCTACAACTACCTGGTAAATCTGGCGCAAGTGCTGTCTGCGCATACGCCCGACCGGGTGCAGATGGTGTTGTTTGTGGGCACGGATGCCGTGGCGGCAAATGTTGAGCCTTTTGCCGCGATTGCGAGGGTGCAGGTAGTTCGCGTTTCCGCCTTTGACGACGCGCGAAGGAGTCAGCGCCTGCGCCAGGCACTATTGACCGGCTGTGACCAGGCTGCAGCGCGCGCATTTCGCGAGCACCAAATCGACGTGCTCTTCGAGTGCGCACAATTTTATGGCTGGCGCTTTCCGTTTCCCAGCATCGCCTGGATCACCGACTTTCAACACCGGCATCTTCCTGAATTGTTCAGCTTTAGCGCGTATTGGAAACGCGATCTCGGTTTTCGCGCGCAAATCCTTAGCCGCCGGCATGTCATGCTCAGCAGCGAAGATAGCCGATCTGATTGTGAAACCTTCTTTCCCCGGTCCATGGGCAGAACCTCCGTCGTTCGCTCCGCGATGTTACCGCCGAGCTTATCGGAGGATGACGGTGATCCGCCAATTGCATCCCTCTATCAATTACCTGAGCGCTACTTCTACCTGCCCAATCAGTTCTGGAAGCACAAGAACCATCGCACGGTGATCGAGGCGCTACGCATATTACGGCTAGAGGGTTACAACACGGTGGTAGCCGCCTCGGGCAGAGCGGAGGATTATCGTCATCCCGAGCACTTTGCGGCGCTTCAGACATTCGTTCATCAATACGGGTTAGCGCATAACTTTCGCTTCCTCGGCATCGTGCCGCGGCCGCACGTGTTTGCATTGATGCGCGCGTGTACGGCGCTTATCAATCCTTCCTTATCCGAAGGATGGAGTACGAGCGTCGAAGAGGCCAAATCCCTTGGGGTGCCGATGCTGCTTTCTGACCTGCGCGTTCATAGAGAACAGGCCGGAGATCGCGCCGATTATTTTGACCCGGCGGTAGCAGGGCAGCTTGCATCGCTCATGGCTCGCCACGAAGATTCGCCTGACCCATCACGCCGGGATAGAGAGAAGGAGGCCATCGCGGCCTTTCAGAAGCGAACCAGGCAATTTGCGCTTGATTTTTCCGAAACCGTGGAGCGCGCCGCGGCTTCCATTCTCCACCCACGAGCTCCTTCTCACCATGAGAGTCTTCGGTAGGACTGAATGATCGAACTAAGAGCCCGAATCCTCCTCGGCTTGCTGACGTTGCTTGCAGCCGCTCCGGCGGCGAGCCCTCAAATAGCGCAGAGTGGTCTGCCAACGAGGCAAGCGGCCCTTCGCAAGACGGGCAAATTCGGAAAGAACGGAAGTTCTCCAGCTACAGGGGCGTTGCCCGGGCTCTGCTTCCAACCTGGAGTTGGCTGGCAACCCATGCTTAAGCAACCCAGTCGACCTGCCACGCGGGACACGAATACTTCCATGGGACTCGAGGAACGTGGCTCGGCCAGCGGAGCCAATCCACCATCGGTCTATGCTCGGTTATCTAATGCGAAGCAAGCGCAATCGACCGAGTGTCCCGAAATATTGACAGACAAGAGAGTGCTCGGAGCCGGAGCCGAAAAGTTCACCATCCTCAATCGCCCCAAGCCCGGCACGGTAACTTCATTCCGCGTGAATTCGCCGTACCATGCGAATGGCAGTGCCAGCCTCGAGCCGGCGGGGATGATGCCGAGCGCCATCCCACCCACCCCCAATTATTTTGCGCCAAAAGCTGAACCGGATGCGCACCCAGACCAGGTAGGTGTTCGCGCCTTTCACGCCTACATAAGTTCGATCAAGCTACGCAGGTTGATACGAAATGCACCTGATTTTCGAACGCGTATAAAACTACAACAATTACAGAATAATTCGGCAACTCAGCTACACAAAGCAAGGGTCGTCACAAGGACAGGCGCGGCGGCCAGCAGGACACTGCAAGGTGGGCGCGTAGTCCGGAGCCTGGGACTAAGACCATGAACGTAGTGATCGTGAGCGCCGTATTCCCGCCTGAACCTGTGGTGACGGCGCAGACCAGCTTCCAGATTGCCGATGAATTGTTTCACAATGGCCATCAGGTCACGGTCTTGGCCCCGTTTCCCAACCGTCCCGACGGCAGGCTTTTCAAAGGCTACCGGAGGTCGCTCTACCGCCGGGAGAGCATGGGTTTCCCGGTGATCCGCTGCTTCTCCTTTCTCTCCCGGAAGTCCACCATGGGCAGCCGGTTGCTGGAGAATATGGGGTTTGCCATTACCTGTTCCGCCCGCGTTCTCTTCTTGCCGCGGCCTGATGTCCTTTATATGAACTCATGGGTGATTGTCTGTTCCGGCATGGTCTCCGCAGCAGCTTGGCTTCGAAGCATTCCTGTCGCGATGAGTATTCAGGACGTTTACCCGGAATCGCTCTCACAGCAGAAGAGGATCAGTGCCCATTCACTCCTGTTTAGAGTTCTTCGTGCGCTGGATCGCAGGATCGCGCACTCCGCGAAAGCCCTCATCGTGATCTCGGACCAGTTTCGCGAGACCTATCGCGTGGATCGCGGAGTGCCTGCCGAGCGCATCCATGTGCTGCAGAACTGGGGAGAGACGAGCTCCGTCAATGTCGATGCTCGCGGCGCCTATAGCCTGCGTCAGAAGTACGGCATACTCGATCACACGATGTTGGCCGTCTATGCCGGTAACATTGGCGCGGCCGCTGGAGTCGAAACCGCAATCAGGGCATTTGAGTACCTGTGGAACGATGAAAATATCTGTTTGCTCATCGCGGGAGTGGGCTCGTCGTTGGCAGCGTGTCAACAGATGGTAGAAGAGAAAGGGCTTCAGGATCGCATCTTCTTTTACACGCCCTGGCCGAAGAAGGATACGGGAATCGTCTTAGGCGCGGCGGACGTTCTCCTGTTGCCTACGCAGGGCGAGCAGTCGCTGGTTTCGGTTCCGTCCAAGCTCATCTCGTACATGTTGTCCGGCCGGCCGGTGCTCGCTATGGTGCTGGGCAACTCTGACACTGCGAAACTGATCACAAAAGCGAAAGCGGGCTGGGTAATTCCGCCCGATGATCCGGTCGGTACGGCCGCGGCCTTGAAAGTCATCGCCGCCAGTCCTTCCGAAGATGTTCGCGCCGCCGGAGCTCGCGGTCTGGATTATGCCCTGTGCCACCTGACCCGCGAGGCTAACCTTCCCAGGATGATCCAGCTCTTGCTCGAGACTGCAGAAAGCAGAACCCTCCCGTCTATACCCCAATACTGACGGCCCCAATACTAGTGAAGGATACAGAGTGACCAATCGGATAGGCTGTGCCTGGAAGCGCTTCTTTGATCTCACGGTGGCCATCGCGGCGCTGATTGTGTCTGCGCCGATGCTTGGGCTGATTGCTGTGGCCATCAAAGTCAGCTCCAGAGGACCGGTATTGTTCATGCAGGAGCGTATTGGTTGGCAGGGCCGAAAATTTCGCATCATTAAATTCCGATCGATGGTGCGCAATGCGCCATATATTCGCAATCCTGACGGCAGTGCTTATAGTTCGGACACAGATCTGCGCGTGACCCGCTTGGGTAGGATTCTTCGGCGAACCAGTCTTGATGAAATACCGCAGTTGTGGAACGTGGTGCGCGGCGAGATGAGTCTCATCGGGCCGCGTCCGGAGCTTGCTGAAGGCATTCGGAGTTATCGGCCGGCTGACTTTAGACGGCTGAATGTCCGTCCCGGTATGACCGGTTGGGCGGTGGTGCATGGACGTAATGACGTGCCCATCAGCATGCGCCGCGATTTGGATACCTGGTATGCCGACCACGCGGGCTTCCTGCTGGATTGGAAGATCCTCTGCAAGACAATTGCAACCGTCATGGTTAGCGAAGGAATCAATCGGACCGCAGGCCCACCGCTTCCCGATGCATCGTCCGAACACGGAATGGAGGCCCGAAGATGTTCCACGGAAAACTAGGGGCGCTTCTTCCTTTCGATGAAGCCGCTTTGCCGTTGGTAAGAGCCTGGATCAACGATGAGGAAGTGAGGCGGGGCACGGGAACGGAAGGTCCAGTCTCCGATCGGGAACACCGTCGATGGTACGAATCCGTCATGGATGACCCTGCGCAGCGTATCTTCCTGATCGCTCAAGGTAAAGGGAACGAGGCGAACGTGGTCGGAGCGCTCGGGCTGCGCGGCATTAACTGGCGATCGCGTCATGCGGAATATTGGATTTATCTAGGAGACCGTTTAGCGCGCGGTAAAGGGCTCGCCGAGGAAGCCTCCAGGTTGTTGTTGCGTTTTGCCTTTGGCACTTTGGGATTGCATAGAGTCTTTCTCCAGGTCAATGTCACCAACCACCCCGCGATCAGCCTCTACCGGCGGCTTGGCTTTGTTGAGGAAGGCGTATTGCGTGCGGCGGTATTTGCAGACGGGCGCTTCGTTGACCGCCTCCTGCTCTCCATACTGTCGGACGAGTTTCGAACAATCGCCGGAAACCGGCACGAACACCCCGAAATCGAACCATAGGGCGCATAAGGCGCTTAAGGCGCGCACTTCCACCCAAAGGGCGCTTAAGGCGCACACTTCCACCCAAAGGGCGCATAGGGCGCTTAAGGCGCACACTTCCACCCGCGGTCCAACCCAGCAACCAGGCCCGGTGCGTTCAACGCCTTCGATTGGCTCGGGTTCCAGACCGGTGGGATGCGGGGTGATCCGCTAATTCGGACAGCTCTGAACCTAAATACAGCTTCGAAAGGGTCAGCCGTGATTCCCAGCTTATTGGTCGTGGGTGCCGGTCCACTACAGTTACCCGCGATTCACGAGGCTCGCGCCTTGGGGATTCGTAGCATTGCGGTGGATGGCAATGCTTCTGCTGTCGGCCTCGCTTTGTGTGATGCACCCTACGTAGCCGACATTCTTGATGCGGATGCTGTCTGCGCCATTGCCAAGAGAGAGAATATCGATGGCATTATGACCCTATGCACGGACGCGCCGGTGTCCACCGTGGCAGAGGTCGGCCAGCGCATGGGCCTCACCGTGTTACCGCCCCAGGCGGCAGCGCGCGCGACCGATAAGCGCCTGATGCGCGAAGCTTTTCGGGTATCGGGGGCGCCGTCGCCGCGTACTCGTCTGATTCATTCCTTGGCAGAGGCGCGGGTTGCGGCGGAGTCTTTGGGATATCCTGTGGGGCTCAAGATCGGTCGCGGTTCAGGGAGCCGTGGGGTTTACCGCGTCGATGATAACGACGCGATGCAGGCGGCGTATGTTCGTTGCCGTGATTGGCAGAAGGAAGGAGCACTGCTCTTGGAAGAATGGGTCGACGGTGAAGAAGTGAGTGTCGAAGGCTACTGCACGGATCGTGATCGGTTCATTGTCGCCATCACGGATAAGTTCCTGTTTCCTGGGGTTTCACCTGTCGAGGTTGGCCATTGTCAACCATCCACCCACGCACCCTTGCGCGAGCAGCAAATCCACAGCTCTGTTCAGGCAGGACTGAGCGCATTAGATCTCACCTGGTGCGCTTTCCATGCTGAGATCAAGGTCTCCACCAAAGGAGCGCAGTTGATCGAGATCGGCGCCCGGCTCGGAGGGGACCGCATCTCCACGCACTTAACCCCCCTATCGACTGGCGTCAATTTGGTGAGAGTCGCAATCCTGCTGGCTTTGGGGGAGCGCCCTCAATGCCCGCGAATTTGGGAGCGCGCCGCGTGCGTTCGCTACTTCGATGTACAGCGCGCCGGCACGCTGACAGGTGTGCTGGGTCTGCGCGGACTCTACGAGATTCCAGGCGTGGAAGTCATCTATCCTGCCTCCGAACGGGATGGGATATTGCGCAAGGGCTTTGCTGTAGGGGAGATTCGTTCCAGTCTTGATCGTTACGGGCATGTCCTCTATTCCGCCGCAACCCGCAATGAGGCCATTGCCCGCTGCGAACTTGCCGCGAGTATGGTCTGTTTCCAATTTGAGGACGGGGATAGCCGTAATGGTGTCGGCGCACCGTGGTGAAAAACGCAGCTAACGATCGAGTCGCCGCCCGCTCAGACTTGTCCAAAACAGGTCTTGGCGAGGGGCTCAGACTGGAGTTTCAGAGGACTGGATAGATCCAAATCTGCGGAATGCGCGACTTTTTCGGGAGTCACCGCTCTCATGCTTTGTATCAGGGCACGACTTTAGTCGGGCCGTAACAATTGAAAATTCGCTGGGCTTCAGCCCCTGTTGCGGGCCGTCCTGCACGAAATCCCTGCCAAGAGACGATTCTGAACGGTATATAGGTA
>Ga0182015_10004360_pt1 | contig 15303 bp, 17 predicted proteins | sample 712P3MmetaG_FD_120478 | JGI IMG/M metagenome (GOLD analysis project Ga0182015, IMG submission 120478) | Permafrost microbial communities from Stordalen Mire, Sweden - 712P3M metaG | ecosystem: Environmental > Terrestrial > Soil > Wetlands > Permafrost | place: Sweden: Stordalen | collected...
CCGGCCGATCCGCGAGGAGTATCTGATTGTCGACAAGGGCAAGCTCGCGGGCGCCGGCGCGCATTCCTACAGCGCTGGTAATGCGACCGCCGGATCCGAGGAGGCCGCCAAGTTCAAGAAGGGTGCGTAATCGGCAAGTAGCGGCTCCGGACGAGTCGGGGCCGCGAACCCTTGGCGGTGCCTTCATATATACTCGAAGTATCCGCCATCCGATTAAGTTTAAGACCTTGTTGCCTACGGACCTCGACCTTCGCTGGGGAAAGAATCTGGGGTTCCAGCCAGTTCAGAAAACGCCTATCATTCAACGACAGTCCGGGAGGCATCTCGGAATCCCGGTTCGATTGGAATAGAGGAGCGTGTAGTGAGCATTTTTGGAACAATCATGTCGAAAATCTTGGGCAAGGCGCCGGACTCTCCCGCCTCTGCTGCTCAGGTTCGCCCCTCTGCTCAGGCGAGCGGGACAACGAACGCCGCGCCATCCTCCCCGGCTCCGGCTTCATCGTCGACGGTGCCGGGGGTGGATGTTGCCGCAGTGCTCGACGCCTTGAGCAACAAAAAAACCGAGAAGCTCGATTGGAGACACTCCATCGTCGATCTGATGAAGCTCTTGTCCGTAGATAGCAGTCTCCTTGCGCGTAAGGAACTCGCAAAGGAGCTTCACTACGATGGCGATACCAATAATTCCGCCGCGATGAATATCTGGCTTCACGAACAGATCATGGTGATACTTGCAGCCAATGGCGGCAAGCTGCCCAGCAATTTGAGGAGAAAATGGTATTTGAGCCACTACGGCCCCTAAGCTTTCCGCGGAATACCTGGGAACGGCCTGCGAAAGCATTGACACGTTAACCCTGGGCCCAGCGCAGCGGGAGCAAGGAGGTTCCAATTCATGTAGCCGCTGATGTTGCGTCGCGTCATAGGCTGCGGTGCGAAAGCCGATCGGAGAGACGTCTGATCCGCAATTCTTTGCGGCACGAGGAATAATCCCCGCGTTTCAGGTCAACTGGCTGCATGATGCTCGCCAGTTGCAGCGCCGGGAACGCGACAAGGTGGACGAAGCCGCCAAGTTCAAGAAAGGGCTTAATTGCCGGCGGCGGCTCCGAACGTTCGGAGCCTCGATCCGTCGATATTCTAAAGTCCGCCCCCCTTGGCCAAAGGCAGCTTCAGCAAAGCCACGCTGCATTCTGTGCGCGCGAGAGGGCGGCGCGATGGGCAGTCGCCGGATTATTCCGGTCGGCGCGCCAGGCCGGATGATTGAAATGAATGACAAAGTCGCCGTTGTAGGACACGACCGCGTTGTCGAACGTCAATTTGCCGATACGCCGCCAATTCTCAAATTTTGGCATTACTGAACCCAAGCCGAACCGTGTCTTCCCTTCATCCGTCACTTCGATATGAAACGTGAGCTTGCGTTTTGGCATAGGATCGCCCTTGTCAAAAATCTGGCCTAAGACTTCGTCACGTAAATCCAGCTTTTCTCCTTCGATCCTGGGTTGATCGGGCGCGACGAGGAGCCGCATGAATGCGGGCGCGCGCGTGGGTTCATCCAGCGGTTTACCGAATTCGGCGATCTGGTAGACCTGACGCTGGAGGCCTGGCTTGTCGACGAGGGTAAAAACAATACCCGGGATGGCCAGACCTGGCGCGCGCCAGAGCGTAGCGTTAGGAGCATTACGAAGTTCGGCGTCGTTGATGTAGGCTGTGTGCGTGCCGCCGAAGTCCTCAATTGTGATGAAGTTCGCGGTCTGAAGCGGCCGGGCATGGTTGGGGTCAGTTGTGGGAAAGAGCTTTCCAACGAACCCCAAGAGGCGAAGATTGCCGCGATGGACCCCGCTGGTGCCACAGGAATAGCGTCCTACCGACAAGCCTCGGCTACCTTCACTAAAATAGCCAGAATATGCAGTTTTTTCCGTGATCTCCCACAATCCGGTCAGGCATACGCCGTTTGAATGGATAATGCGGCGAAACCCTTTTTTATCTGGACCCCATCGCAGATCAGCGTGGGAGTCGACAGTGCGTTTTGAAGCTTCGCCAAAGAAATAATGCTTACCAGGAGGTAAAATACCGCGGAGCAGATTTGATAACGTCACTTCGTAATGAGGCAGGGGCGGCTCGCCTTCGCGGCCCCAGACTTGTTGGTAGGGGTTGGCGAAGATCGCCTCGCGCACTTCCGAAAAGCGCGATCCGTTATAGGCGCGATCTTCTTGCGTGATTTGTTCGATTCCAAAATCGCCTGGTTCCATGATGAACTCCCCTCCAATTTTGCCGTTCCGCGGCATTCGTTTCCCCTGCGCGCGGCGCTCGCGGCCTCTTGGCCGGCATATGTCAATCCAGGCCGCCCGCCGTCGAGGTCGAACAACGCGATGCTGGCATCTTCCACGACGAGCTTAACCAAAGCCATAACTCCCCCACGGCGAAAGTCGGCTCGCGGCCGCCGTCCCGTTCGATGCCATTAGCGAGTCCAAAAGCCGCCCCGGCGGACGGCAGATGGGCTGACATTAGATTTTCCCCGGTCCAATCTCAACATTATTCGCTTTTATTTTCGCCGGCTTTGCGCCACATTGCGAGTCAAGCAAGAGCGATTGGGCTAGCCATGCCGCAGATTGCCGGAGCCTTCGACGCCTATCTCGATCAAACGGTGGCTCTGGACGCTCGCTTAGGCGCCGCCGCGCGGGTTCTTTGCGCCATCGCGGCCGCCGCCGTCGAAATGTCTGGCCTCATCGGTCTCGGCCGCTTATATGGCCAGTTAGGTGCCAGCCGCGCCAGCACCAACACCGATGGCGATGTTCAGAAGGAATTGGATGTTCTCGCCAACGAAATGTTCGTCGGCGCTTTCAGAAAGGCTCCAGTCGCGGCGGTCGTCTCCGAGGAAATGAGCGAGCCATTGGTTCTCGATTCGGCCGCCCCGCTTGCGGTTGCGATGGATCCGCTCGATGGCTCCTCGAATATCGACGCCAATGTCTCGATCGGAACGATCTTTTCGATTCTTCCCGTGCTCGCCAAGGAGAGCGGCGCCGAAGCCCACTTCCTGCAATCGGGGCGGACGCAGATCGCCGCCGGTTTTGTCATTTATGGGCCGCAGACGTCGATCGTATTCGCTTTGGGAAGCGGTCAAACCCAAATCTTCACCCTGGATCATCGCGAAGACCGGTTCTACCAGGCGGTATCCGCTCCGGTTATTGCCAAGGACAGCGCCGAATACGCCATCAACGCCTCCAACTATCGGCATTGGGAGGCTCCGGTCCGGGCTTTTATCGACGATTGCGAGCAGGGTACCGAAGGGCCTCTGAAGCGCGACCACACTATGCGCTGGACGGGCTCGCTCGTCGCCGACACCTATCGAATTTTGCTGCGCGGCGGGATTTTCCTTTATCCTGGCGATCAGCGGGCCGGTTATAACAATGGGCGGCTGCGGCTGCTCTACGAGGCCAATCCGATCGCTCTCATCGTGGAACGGGCGGCGGGGGTCGCGACCGACGGCGTGCACCCTATTCTCGACATCGTCCCCTCTGCGATCCACGCGCGGGTGCCGCTCGTCTTTGGTTCGGCGGGGCCAGTTGGGCTCGTCGCCCGCTATCACAGCGATCCGCAATTTTCCGCGCGCGCGCCTCTATTCGGTAAGCGCGGCCTCATGCGCCTTTAAGTTAAGAACAATCCGAAAGAGAAGAGGCTGACGTGTCCGCGAAATATCCGATCATTTCGGTGACCGGTTCTTCTGGGTCCGGAACGACATCCGTCAGGCGCACCTTCGAACAGATTTTCCGCCGCGAACAGATCGCGGCGGCCTTTATCGAGGGCGATGCGTTCCATCGTTACAATCGCGATGAAATGAGCACCATGAGTGCCGTGGAAGAGGCGAAGGGTAACCGTAATTTCAGCCATTTCGGCCCCAGCGCCAACCTTTGGGCCGAGCTCGAAGCCGTGTTTCGCAGCTATCACGAATCCGGCACGGGCAAGACCCGGCATTATGTTCATGACGATGAGGAGGCCGCGTACTACGGCTGCGCGCCCGGCACCTTCACCAGCTGGGAGGCTTTGCCCCCGCAAAGCGATCTTCTCTTCTATGAAGGGCTACATGGCGCGGTCAAAACGGACGACGTGAATATTGCGCAATATCCCGACCTAAAGATCGGCGTCGTGCCAGTCATCAACCTCGAATGGATCCAAAAAATCCGTCGCGACTGCTCCGCGCGCGGCTATACGACGGAAGCGGTAATGGACATCATGTTGCGGCGGATGCCCGATTATGTCCATTACATTTGTCCGCAGTTTACCAAAACGGACATTAATTTCCAGAGAGTGCCGACCGTCGATACATCGAATCCTTTTGCCGCGCGCTGGATCCCGACCGCCGACGAATCGATGGTGATCATCCGTTTCGCCAAACCGCGCGGCATCGATTTTGCCTATTTGCATTCGATGATCCATGACAGTTTCATGTCGCGGGCCAATTCGATTGTTATTCCAGGCGCCAAGCTCGATCTCGCGATGCAGCTGGTTTTAACGCCGTTCGTCCTTCAGCTCGTCGAGCGGCGGCGGCGCGCGTTCTGAGGCAATCAATCCATGAACATATTCGCCACGCGGCATTATCGCTCCGCTCGTGGTCTAACGGGAGCGGACTCCGGCATGAATTATTCGTTGCCCGTTCATTGCCCGCGAAATTTGATCCCGGCTGGCCGGGAGGCCTCATCTAGGCTATCTTTAAGACACCCAGCCGCATTCAGTAACGGAGACTAACCGATGGCCCGTATCGCACTTCGGCAGCTCCTCGACCATGCGGCCGAGCACGATTATGGCGTCCCTGCATTTAATATCCACAACATGGAGCAAGGCTTGGCGATCATGGAGACGGCCGCCGCCACCGATGCCCCGGTCTGTTGGCTAGCCCGCGTTTTCGACTTGGATCCGGCGGACAGCGGAAGGATGAAATGACGCCTCTGGTCATTGCGCCCTCGATACTGTCCGCTGATTTCGCCAACCTCGGCGAAGAAGTCCGGGCGATCACTCACGCTGGCGCCGACTGGATTCATATCGACGTCATGGACGGGCATTTCGTGCCAAACATCACGATCGGCCCAGGGATGGTGCGCGCCTTGCGTCCGTACGCAAAAATCCCTTTCGACGTGCATCTTATGATCGCCCCTTGCGACCCTTATCTTGCCGCCTTCGCGGAAGCCGGAGCGGACTCGATCTTAGTCCATGTCGAGGCGGGGCCGCATCTGCATCGTTCGCTGCAGGCGATCCGGGAGCTTGGCAAAAAAGCCGGCGTCGTGCTCAACCCGGCGACCCCAGCATCGAGTGTCCAGAATGTCCTCGATCTTGTCGATCTGGTGCTGGTCATGTCGGTCAACCCTGGCTTTGGCGGGCAGACCTTCATTGCCTCGGCGGTGGACAAGATCGCGGAGCTGAAGGCGATGATTGGCCAGCGCGCCATCCGCATCGCGGTCGATGGCGGGATCAATCCGGAAACCGCGAGCCTCGTCGCCGCGGTGGGCGCGGACACTTTTGTCGCGGGTTCCGCCATCTTCAAGGGAGGCCCGGAGCATTATGCGGCGAATATCGCGGCTATACGCACGGTAGCCGCCAGAATGCGACGCCGCGATGCCGCTTGAGGCCCTGATATTCGACGTGGACGGGACGCTCGCCGAAACCGAAGAGGCGCATAGACGGTCTTTCAACGAAGCATTCGCGGCGTTCGGGCTCGATTGGAGCTGGGATAAGGAGCTTTATCGAAACCTCCTCCAGGTGACCGGCGGCAAAGAGCGCCTTCTGCATTATATCGACGCTTGGAAGCCTCGCGGCAGCGAAGTGGCGCTTGCCCGCTTCGCCGAAATCTACGAGGAGAAGTCGTCCCGCTACGCCGCGCTTGTAAAGGCCGGTGCCGCGCCGGCGAGACCCGGTGTTTGCCGCTTAATCGCGGAGGCCCATGAACGAGGAGTGCGGCTCGCCATCGCCACGACGTCGCTGCGGGGGAGCGTCGATGTGATACTGCGCGCGATACTCGGCGAAGAAGGCCCCTCCTGGTTTGCGGTGATCGCCGCTGGCGATGTCGTGGCACAAAAGAAACCCGCGCCCGACGTCTACCGCTTCGTTCTTGACAGGCTGGGGTGTGACCGGGGCTCTTGTGTCGCCATCGAAGATTCGGAAAATGGCATCAAGGCGGCGCGGGCCGCTGGTTTGCCTGTCCTCGCGGCGCCAAGTTATTTTATGAAAGGGGATGATTTCAGTCTTGCGACGAGCGTTGTCGGCGATCTAGGCGAGCCGGATCGTCCCTGCCGCCAGATCGCCGGCCTGCGCTTCGATCGGGATTATGTCGATATTGACGGCTTGAACGCATGGCTCGCCAAGCAATAAAGGTCGTCGTCGTGGCGCGGCGGGAAGCCGCCCAACTCATCGACGGGTCCGTTGAAACCGGATAACAATTTCCGTTGTCAAGGTTTGGTCGCTAAAACAGTCCGGTGACCTTGCCGCTGTCGTCGAGATCGATCTTGGTTGCCGCCGGCACCTTGGGCAAGCCCGGCATGGTCATGATCTCGCCGCACACCATGACGACGAACTCCGCGCCGGCGGCGAGGCGGACTTCGCGAATGTTGATCTCGTGGTTGGACGGCGCGCCGCGCAGCGTTGCATCCGTCGAGAACGAATATTGGGTCTTGGCGATGCACACGGGATAGTGGCCGTAGCCCCCGTCTTGAAGCTTTTTGATTTGCGCGCGAATTTTCGGATCGGCGGTGACCTCGCTCGCACCATAGATCTTGGTGACGATCGCCGTCACCTTTTCCCATAGCGTCGCCGATTCCTCATAGACGAATTGATAATCCGCCGGCACTATGCCGGTCATGTCGACCACCGTGCGAGCCAGCTCCTCGGCGCCCTTGCCGCCTTCCGCCCAATGCCGGCACACGACGATTGGGGCTTCGTGATGCGCCATTTTCTTCTTCAACAGGTCGATCTCGGCTTCGGTGTCGAACGTAAAATGATTTATTGCGACGATGCACGGAAGCCCAAAATGGTTGCGGACGTTGTTGACATGGCGCTCCAGATTGGCGACGCCTTTGGTCAACGCGTCGAGGTTTTCCGTATTGAGCTCTTTGAGTTCGGCGCCCCCATGATACTTGAGGGCGCGGATGGTCGCGACGATCACAACCAATTGAGGGCGAAGGCCCGATTTGCGGCATTTGATGTCGATGAATTTTTCGGCTCCGAGATCGGCGCCAAAGCCTGCCTCGGTCACCACATAGTCGGAAAGTTTCAGCGCGGTCTTGGTGGCGAGCACGGAATTGCAGCCATGCGCGATATTGGCGAAAGGCCCGCCATGAACGAAGGCCGGATTGTTTTCGAGCGTTTGCACGAGGTTCGGCTTAAGCGCGTTTTTCAAAAGCACCGCCATGGCGCCATGCGCGTTCAAATCTGCCGCATGAAGGGGCTTTTGGTCTCGCGTGTAGCCAATCACGATCCGTCCCAGCCGGTCCTTCAAATCCTTGATCGAGGTGGCGAGGCAAAAGATCGCCATGATCTCGGAGGCGACCACGATGTCGAATCCATCCTCGCGCGGAAACCCATTTCCGACTCCTCCCAAAGCCACGGTGATCTGCCGCAGCGCCCGGTCGTTCATATCGACGACCCGCTTCCATGCGATACGACGTACATCGAAGTTCAGTTCGTTGCCGTGATGGATATGATTGTCGATCATCGCGGCGAGAAGATTATGGGCAAGAGCGATCGCGCCGAAGTCGCCGGTGAAATGGAGGTTGATGTCCTCCATCGGCACAACCTGCGCGTAACCGCCGCCAGCGGCGCCGCCCTTCATGCCGAAAACCGGGCCTAACGAGGGCTCGCGCAGACAAATGGAGGCCTTTTTGCCGATCCGGTTCAGCGCATCGCCAAGGCCGACCGTGGTCGTCGTCTTGCCTTCTCCGGCCGGTGTCGGGCTGATCGCCGTCACAAGAATGAGCTTGCCATCCGGCCGGCCCTTGAGGCTATCAATATAATCCAACGATATCTTGGCCTTGTAATAGCCAAAGGGCTCTAGGTGCTCGCCTCCAATGCCGAGCTTTTCGAGCGCCATTTCGCTGATCCGGCGCATTTTTGCTTGTTGCGCGATTTCGATGTCCGCCGGCATGGTCCCTCCTCTCGAAGCCGGGCTTAGGCTTCCACCACGTTTTGCGGCTTGCCCGCCGCGAATGCGTCTATGTTGTCGATGAGCTGGTCGGCGAGAATCTGCATTGCCTCGCGGCTCGCCCAGGCGACATGCGGGGTGACGATGAAATTGGGCAGCCGCAAATCGAGCAGTATATTGCCTTGCTTTGGGGGCTCGACGACCAAAACGTCGAAGCCCGCGCCGCCAATGATCTTGTTGGTCAGCGCATCGGCCAAGGCTTCCTCATCGACGAGCCCGCCGCGGCCGGTGTTGATAAGAAGGGCGTCGTTCTTCATCAGCCGCAATTCACGCGCGCCGATCATGTTTTTGGTCTCGGGCGTTAAAGGCAAATGCAGGGTAATAATGTCGCTCTCGCGCAGCAAGGTTTCGAAATCGGTCAGACCCGGCTGCGGGACGATGTCGTAGGCCAGCACCTTTTGGCCAAAGGCCTCGGCGATCCGGCCCACTGACTTGCCGATCGCGCCATAGCCGACGATGCCGAGCGTCGAACCGCGCATGTCGCGAATCGGATGGTCGAAGAAACAAAATTGGTCGCATTCCTGCCAGCGCCCGGCACGCACGTCGTCGTGGTAAGCCAGGAGATTACGGCGAAGCGCGAAGGCCAGCGCGAAGACGTGCTCCGGCACTGCGTTGAAGGCATAATTGCGGATGTTCGATACGACAATGCCGTGTGTCTTGCAGTAGGCTTTGTCCACGACATCGGTGCCAGTGGCGGCGACCGCGATCATTTTAAGGTTGGGAAGCCGGGCCAGCGTCGCGTCGCGCATTGGCACCTTGTTGATGATGGCGATTGTCGCATCCCGGAGGCGATCGACGATCTCGCTCGCCGAGGTCACCGCATATTCCTGGTAGCTATGCGGAAAATTCGGCGTCCTCAGATTGGCGTCGAGGGTCGAACGGTCGAGAAAGACGATCGAGTGTTGCACGGCGCAATCTTTCTTTAGATTCGATTTACGCTGGGTTGCCATGCAAGGCAGTCCCGTCATATCCTTGCGGAAGGCGCGTTTTGAGCTTTTGCCTTATGGTCCGCAAGTCTTTACCTTCGGCCGCCGTGGCGCGGCAAGCCACTGCCACAAAAGGGATTCCCGCGCAATCGCTGCGGTCCGCGATCGCGTGGGCCGATCCGGCACGCGAGGCGCAAGGCCTCAGTCGTTGAGGACGCCTTCCGGGTGCAACGCGGCGAAATGTTCTTGCTCCGTCGGTCTCTTTTCCTTGGCCATGATGGTCGAACGGAAATAGTCTTGGGCGGCGCCGACGCCGCTGCCGAGCTTAATGTCGATGCCGACATCGCGCATCGCCATTTCCACTCCGGAAAGAGCGCCAAGAACCATGAGGTCGTTGAGATCGCCGAGATGGCCGATCCGGAACACCTTGCCCGCGACCTGCGACAGACCGGCGCCGAGCGCCAAATTATAGCGGCGGAACGCAGCGTCGACGACATCGGCGCCGTTGAGGCCCGGCGGGACGACAACCGCGGTCACCGTATCGGAATACCATTTCGGCTCCTTGGCGCAGGGTTGCAGGCCCCAGGCCTTGACCGCGGCGCGCACGCCGCTTGCGAGAACATTATGGCGCTCGAACACCCGTTCGAGTTTCTCCTCGAAAAGAATCTTTAGCGATTCGCGCAGGCCGTACAGCATCGGCAGTGACGGCGTGTAGGGGAAATAGCCCGTTGCATTGGCCTTGATCATGTCGCCGAAATCGAAATACACCCGCTTGAGGCCGGCGCTCTTATAGGCCGCAAGCGCGCGCGGGCTCGCGCAGACGATGCCAAGGCCGGCCGGCAACATCAGACCTTTCTGGGAGCCGGCGACTGCGAGATCGACATGCCATTCGTCCATCCGGAAATCAATGCTGCCGATCGAGCTCACGCCATCGACATAGAGCAGCGCCGGGTGACCTGCGGCGTCCATCGCCTTACGCACCGCTCCGATATCGCTCGTCACGCCGGTCGCGGTCTCGTTCTGGACCGCCAGCACGGCCTTGATTTGCTTGTTCTTATCGGCGCGCAGGATGGATTCGATCTTGTCGGGTTTGACGCCGGTCCCCCATTCCTCTTCCAGTACCTGGACGTCGAGGCCGATCCGCTGCGCCAAATCGATCCACAAATGGCTGAATTGACCGAATCGAGAGGCCAAAACCTTGTCGCCGGGAGAAAGCGTGTTGCAAAGCGAGGCCTCCCAGGCGCCGGTGCCGGACGATGGGAAAACGAATGCTTGCCCTTCGGTCGACTTAAAGACTTTCTTCAAATCCTGAAACAAGGGCAGCGTGAGTTCGGGAAATTTCGAAGACCTGTGGTCTTCCATCGCCACCATCATGGCGCGCGTGACGCGGTCAGGGACATTGGTCGGCCCTGGGACGAAAAGAAAGTGGCGGCCCGCCATGATAGATCCTCCAGTTGGTTGCCGGCTTACACTCTTAACAAAACCATTGGCTCAAGCGCAACCGCCGAAGTCGCGCAGAGGTTTCCTTTATCTAGACCACGATCTTCAAAATTGGAAACCGCTCTCACAGTTGGATCATGCGGCAACGCGGCATGTTGCGCGGGTTCGACGCCAATACGCTTCAGAATTTTTACGGCCCATAACGAGACTTGCGTTAGCCAAGGATTAGGATGGCGCGGAAATCGTTCACATTGGTGAGGGTTGGCCCGGTCACCACGAGATCTCCGATCGCGGCGAAAAAACTATAGGGGTCGTTATTGGCGAGCATAGCTTTAGCTGATATGCCCAAATTCGCCGCGCGCGAAAGGCTATCGGGCAAAAGCAGCGCGCCAGCGTTATCTTCTGAGCCGTCGATTCCGTCGGTATCCGCGGCAAGCGCGTAAATGTTTGGATGGCCATCCAAGGCGATACAAAGCGCGAGGAGAAATTCGGAGTTGCGGCCGCCAAGCCCGGACCCCCGAAGGGTTACCGATGTTTCGCCACCGGAAATCAGAACGCAAGGCGGGACCGCTGGCTGTGCAAATGCGTGAACTTGCTTTGCGATCGCCGCATGGACGTAAGCGACGTCGCGCGCCTCGCCTTCGATGGCATCGGCCAGAATGAGGGGCGCGATGCCCGCCTTGCGCGCCACGCCGGCTGCGGCCTCAAGCGACATTTGCGGCGTCGCGATCATGATGTTCGTCACTCCGGCCAGCCTCGGGTCGCCCGGCTTCAAGGTTTCGGCGGCGGGCGACACAAGATGCATGCGGACGTTCGCCGGCACGGCGATGGCGTATTTTTGCAGGATCTCCATTGCCTCGGCCGTGGTCGTTGGATCGGCGACGGTCGGTCCCGAGGCGATCACGCAAGGATCGTCGCCCGGCACATCCGAGATCATCAGGGTCACGACACGCGCCGGCGCGGCGGCGGCGGCAAGCCTCCCGCCCTTTATCGCCGACAAATGCCGGCGCACGCAGTTCATCTCGGCGATGGTCGCGCCGCTCGTCAAAAGAGCCTTGTTGATGGCCTGCTTGTCGGCGAGCGTCACGCCGTCGGCGGGCAGGGCGAGAAGCGCCGAACCGCCGCCGGAAATCAGGCAGAGCACCAAGTCCTCGGGGGCGAGACCCTTGACCATCGCGATAATGCGTCTTGCCGCGTCTTGCCCCGCCGCGTCAGGGACCGGGTGACCGGCTTCGACCACTTCGATACGTTGGCAGGGTGCGCCGTGGCCGTAGCGGGTGACCACCAAGCCTTCGAGCGGACCTCGCCAATGATCCTCGACCGCCTTGGCCATGGCGCCGCCGGCCTTGCCGGCGCCGACGACGATGACGCGGCCCGGCGGCCGGGGCGGAAGATGCTGGGCCAAGCACTTCGAAGGCAAGGCCGCGCCGACCGCCGCCTCAAACATCTCGCGAAGCAGCCGGCGCGGATCGATGGTCATTGCGGTTTCCCCTTGCCGAGAGGGCTGCCGAGGCGGCAACACGCGTGTCCTTGCCGCCGCCAAGCTCCTGATCGCGTCTTCTATTTTGGCTTGGCGATGCCGCTACATAACCGCAAACACCGTGCGTTCAACCTTTTTCTCGCGGGGCCGTGCGGCGAACTTCCATGCGCTCCCTGACGGTCAAGGCCCCGCAGCGAGCCGAGCGGCGCTCGTTGCGCCGGAGCAGCCGACCCCTCGCCATTTCGAGCAGAATAGCAAAGAGGATGCTCGACGCCGCCAAGCAAGCGGTTGCCGGCGACGACTCGAAGCGCCACGAGGCGATCTCATGTGATATCCTTGCGCGCATTCATCTAGCGATAGCGGACAATATCATTTGGCGCTCAAGGCCGCGCGGAGTGAGCGATAGGAGAGCGAAGTGAGCGAACGGCAACCTATCGAAACAGTGCCAATGAGAGGCTTTGAATACCTCGGACCTGTGGCGCATGGCCATGTCCCGATAAAGGCATGGAATCGGGGAGTCGATTTCGATGCAAAGGCGATCTCACAGCTACGCAACATAGCTTCGCTCCCATTCATCCACTCGCATGTCGCCGCGATGCCTGACGCGCATGTCGGAATTGGGGCAACGGTCGGCTCGGTCATCGCCACCCGCGGAGCGATCATTCCGGCGGCCGTCGGCGTTGACATTGGTTGCGGTATGTGCGCTTGGCAACTAACCTTAACCGCGAATGATTTGCCAGATAATCTTGGTGCGGTAAGGTCCGCGATCGAGGCCGCCGTGCCCCATGGTCGCACGGATAATGGTGGCAAGAATGACCGCGGAACCTGGCATGACGTGCCTGATTGGGCATCCGAGATTTGGCGGCTCGGCCTTGCGGATCGCTACGCAGCGATCCTCGATAAACATCCGAAGGCCGCAACGCGCAAGCAGGCGCAATATCTCGGAACGCTTGGCACCGGCAACCACTTCATTGAGTTGTGCCTCGATCAGGATGATCACGTGTGGGTGATGCTGCACTCCGGATCGCGCGGCCTCGGAAACAGGATTGGGCAGTATTTTATCGAAAAAGCCAAGGAAGAGATGCGCAAATACTTCGTTTCTCTTCAAGACATGGACTGCGCTTACCTAGTCGAGAAATCAGAACTCTTCGATGATTATATCGATGCGGTCTCCTGGGCGCAGGACTTCGCGCTAAGGAACCGCCTCGCCATCATGGAGCAGATCCTCCGCGCGATCCGGCCTCTTCTTCCACCTTACGCGTTCACGGAGACGGCCGTGAATTGCCACCACAACTACGTCGCAAGGGAGAACCATGGAGGGAAGAACGTCCTCGTGACGCGGAAGGGCGCGTTGCGCGCGCGTGAGGGCGACCTAGGAATCATACCAGGCTCGATGGGCACGGGCTCGTTCATTGTCAGAGGCAGGGGCAATCCAGACTCTTTTTGTTCTTGCTCGCACGGCGCCGGGCGACGGATGTCCCGCGCGGACGCAAAAAAGAATATCACCCTAGCAGATCATGTCGCGGCAACCGCGCACGTCGAATGCCGAAAAGATGTCGATGTCATTGACGAATCGCCTGCCGCGTACAAAGACATTGGTGCCGTGATCGCGGCCCAAATTGATCTCATCGATGTCCTTCACAGGCTACGCGGAATTGTTAATGTGAAAGGATAATCGGGACAAAGCTGGAGGCGGCCGGAGCGGTGAGCGCGGGGCAGGGCCGCGGTGTGGGTCAGGCTTACGACGGATGGTGGGTAGTGTCCCAATCTGAATTTCAGCAATGGGTGCTCCCTGAATCCAATCGTTTTGTACTGCCAAGCTTTGTGTTCACCGTTTTGTCGAGCCCGCCGAGAGGCCTTGGATGAGTCCGGCAAAGCGGGAGCTGATCGAGCAAATCAATACAACGATCGGGCGCGAGGCCTTTGCCGAGGCGCAAACAGACGAGCTTGTGTTTCAGCACGGAACCAATCAATAGCAATCGCCGTTGCCAATTCAGAAATCATAGGAGTGAAAAAATGCTTAAATTCACAACAGCCGCCATCCTCGCCCTGTCGCTCAGCCTCGTACCTGCATCCGCACGCGAATTCCGCAGCGGACATGCCAGAGGCTTCCACAACTTCAACAGACATGCAGCAGGAGGCTTCCATAGCGGCGGATGGCATGGTGGCGGATATGGCGGATATGGCGGATATGGCGGATATGGCGGATACTGGGGCAGCAACGGAGCATGGATACCACTCGCAGCCGGAGCCGCTATCCTAGGTGGAGCCGCTATCGCAGCCGCACCCTACTACGGACGCGGTTGCCCAGCCGGATACTACCTCGCTAGCGATGGCGTATGTTACCCTGCGTACTGATCGCTAAGCGCCAAGATTCACACAACGGATAGCGCCCGGCTTCACACGACGGCCTCCCCACGCCCCAGCAGGCCGAGGAGTTAATGGAGAACTGGGAGCCCGAGCACAAGGCGGCGCGGCGGAAATGCTCGAAAGCGTCGGCACCAATTCTCGACATTATCCGCAAATAAGGCGGTGGTGGACGCTTCATGGGAAAGCCCCGCATGACGCTGCGCATTCGCTATCGTACCCTGAAACTTCGCGCGCTGTGCTGGGTCTTGCGGCGGCTGGGCAGTTAACGCAACGTTAAGGATAGCGCGTTAAACTCTCGTTTAATCTGCGGGGCTCTGGCCGCTCTCAAGCCCCCTCGTAGCTAGAAGCGCCCGCCGATCCTCCCCGGTGGGCGCTTTCGTTCCGCGATAGCGGCAATAGGAGCTGCACCTCGCAGGAGGCGCGAGCAAAACATGGCAAAATCACTCATAACACAAACCTTAGGCGGCCCGTCACACGGCGTGCTGGGGCTTATCGATATATCAGACAAGATCGCGCGGCTTTCGGAAGCCGAATTTGCCTTTGAGGCCAAGCGGCGCAAGCTTGAACACCAGTTCGAGGTGACGAATTCTGAGCTACGCGAGGAGTATCTCGCGGCGGTGCTGGAGATCCACGCCCCCGAGGCGAACGGAAGCCAACATGCTCACCACTCGTGACCTCATTCGCATCCCGCTGTATCATATGGAAAGTTCGCGCTTGGTACTGGCTGGTGGAGCGGCTCAGGGCGCGTGGCGGGCGGATGGCGCGGCCGGAGCGGTAAGAGTGGAATACAAAAAATCCCCTGACCTGGCCACGCGAAGTGCGTTATGCGGCCATGTCAGGGGAAGGTGTCACAAGCCTGGGAGGAAACCAAGCCAGAATTAACAAGCAATATTCAGGCCAATCTTGGC
>Ga0182015_10004361_pt1 | contig 15301 bp, 11 predicted proteins | sample 712P3MmetaG_FD_120478 | JGI IMG/M metagenome (GOLD analysis project Ga0182015, IMG submission 120478) | Permafrost microbial communities from Stordalen Mire, Sweden - 712P3M metaG | ecosystem: Environmental > Terrestrial > Soil > Wetlands > Permafrost | place: Sweden: Stordalen | collected...
GCACAGCGGGTACGTTGCAGAGGGCGTGGTCTACGTGCTAATCGGCGCCTTCGCCCTGATGGCGGCGCTCGAACCTTCGCAGCAGCCGAATGGCTACAAGGGTGCATTGGCCAAACTCGCCGCTGCGCCGTTTGGCGACGCGATGCTCGCCGTGCTGGCGCTGGGACTGGCGGCTTTCGTGCTATGGCAGGTGGTTCTCGGGATATTCGATCCGGAGCATCGGCGCGATCGTCGGACCGTCAAGCGACGCGCGGTGCGTCTGGGCTATCTGTTGAACGGAGCGTTGCACGGTGTCCTTGTCGGCGAAGCGGTGTGGCGTCTGATGGGGTTCGGCGGAGCCGCTGACGGGGGGCGTTCGCAGGCCGTTTGGACGGCCCGGGCGATGGCGCTGCCGCTCGGCCGCGGGATGACCGTCGCCACTGGCGCGGGCATCGCGCTATTCGGTGTATTCCAGTGGTACCGCGCTGCATCGCGAAGCAAGACCGAACGGGTCGACTTAACGCATACCAGACTGCGCGGCGTCATCATCGCTCTCGGCACATTCGGATTTCTGGCTCGCGGCGTCTTATTCGGATTGATCGGCGCGTTTCTAATCGACGCCGCGCGGCGCTACGACACCGCAAACGCGACCGGTATCGCTGGAGCGCTCAGTGCACTGAAGCGGCAGGAATACGGTCACTGGCTGCTGGGCGCGGTCGCGACGGGATTGATTTGCTACGGTTTTTTCCAGATCCTCAAGGAGCCCTATCGTAAATTCCGCGCGAGCTAAATTGACAACTCGGCAAGCAAGTAGAGCGGATCGACATGTTCGGCGCCCCTGATATTGTGTGTGATAGCGAACAGACGGGCGCACGCATCTGGATTAACAATTCTCCATCAATGAACTGGCTTGATACGGAGAGATGCATGTTACATAGCATGAAGGATCTGGAGGGTTACACCATCGGTGCGACCGACGGCGTCATTGGTCACGTGAAGGACTTCTACTTCGATGACGAAGCATGGGTCATCCGTTATCTCGTGGTGCAAACAGGTGCCTGGCTTTCGAGTCGACGAGTATTGATATCGCCCCTCGCCATCAACGAGCCCAACTGGTCCGAGAAGAGTTTTCCGGCGGCAATCACGCAAGAGCAAGTGAAGAACAGTCCGAACATCGACACCGATAAGCCGGTTTCCCGTCAGCACGAGATAGCGTACTCCGGTTACTACGGGTATCCATACTACTGGGGTGGTGGCGGCTTTTGGAGTAATGGTGTGTATCCGGGGATGACGCTATCGGACGTGAGACACGGTGGGCCGGGCGAATCCCGCACCGACCAAGCACGAAATTCGCCGACAGAGGCCGAAAGCGAACGACGGCAACAGGATGATCCGCATCTGCGCAGCGGCAATGAGATCACGACTTACGACGTACATGCGACAGACGGGGACATCGGCCATGTCCAGGGTCTTCTCATCGACGAGAGATCCTGGGCAATCCGCTACCTCATCGTCAATACCAGCAATTGGTGGCTAGGTCACCAAGTGCTCATCGCGCCGCAGTGGATTGCGGGTGTGAGTTGGGATGACAGGAAGGTGTCGGTGAGTCTAACTCGCGACGCGGTGAGGAGATCGCCGGCTCATACACCCGGGATTCGGACGGAGCGCGACGAGGAAACCCGCATTCATGATCACTACGGACGACCTGGATATTGGGCTCGTGAAGTGCAATTGCAGAATCCGGAATTTCACACTATTCCATCGGTGTCGCCCGGCGCGATCGGCAAGACATTCGATGGCGTCACCAAGGACAAACATCATGAGCTTTGATCTCCCGCGGCGCACCGGCCGATTCGCGTTGCTTGCCGGGTGCTTGTCGCTCAGCCTCGCAAGCCAATCCATGGCGGCGCAATCTGCGAGGTGACGTCCCGCGCTGAGCCTGCGCAGAAATGCGCGAACGATCTACGCGCGTTCGACGGCGAGTTGCAAAAGGGTGGGTATTGGCTACACAACTCGAGCTACGGATACGGCTATCCGATGTACGACTATATGTACGACGAGCGCGGGGTGATGCTACCCAACAACCCGTCCACAGCCGCAAACGGATTGCCCGCTCGCCCGGGCTATGAGATTCGTACTCTGGTTCTGGTACATTGCGGGAACTTCCACGGTTCAAAGTTTTATCCTGCGCTACCCCGGGCGGCAAATAACTTCGCCGATTACCACTTGCGGGTAGGCGGACTGGTCGAAAAGCCCTCAGAATTCTCTTAGCGGTGTTGAAGGCAATGCCGAAGCAGGAACAGATCACCACTCATTTTTGCATTCAAGGGTGGTCAGGGGTCACCAAATGGGGCGGTGTTCCGATGCGCCACATTCTTGATCTGGTGAAACCGACAGCCGACGCCCGCTACGCGGTGATGTATTCATTTGCCGATGGCGGCGATGGGGCGATATACGACACGCACACGTTGAGCAACCTGCGTCACGAATTGACAATCCTCGCCTACGAGATGAATGGAGCACTGGGCAGTGTGTTGCACGGAGCTCCACTGCGGCTACGATGCGAGAACGAAGTCGGATTCAAAATGGTCAAATGGATCGCGTCCATTGAATTCGTGCATGGGTAACTCGATGAGGGCATCCCAATGGGAGAGACGTTTGTGTTAGAACCACTCGATCTGCAATGCGTCAACACGATCCGCTTTCTTTCGGTGGACATGGTGCAAAAAGCAGACAGTGGTCATCCCGGCATGCCGCTCGGTGCAGCACCGATGGCTTACGTCTTGTGGACGCGTTGGCTCAAATACAATCCGTGCAATCCGAAATGGGCTGATCGCGATCGCTTCGTACTTTCGGCCGGACACGCCTCGGCGCTGCTCTACAGCCTGCTCTATCTGACCGGTTACGCCCTCTCCCTCGATGACCTTCGGCAATTCCGCCAATGGGGCAGCAAGACGCCAGGACATCCGGAACGCGGACACACGCCGGGCGTGGAGGTCACTACTGGGCCGCTAGGACAGGGCCTGGCCAACGCGGTTGGCATGGCCATCTGCGAAGCGCAACTCGCCGCGCGCTACAACCGCTCTGGGCACACGCTGATCGCTCATCACACTTATGCGATGGTGAGCGATGGCGACTTGATGGAAGGCGTTGGTGCGGAGGCGGCGTCGCTGGCCGGACACTTGCAGCTCGGCAAGTTGACCTGTCTGTACGACGACAATTTCGTGACCCTGTCCGCCGGTACCCACATTACGTTCACGGAAGATCGCGCGGCGCGCTTCCGCGCCTACGGCTGGCATACGATACAGGTGGAAGACGGCAACGATCTTGCCGCGATCGACACGGCGCTGAGTGAAGCGCGTGCCGAGACTCGACGACCGTCGCTGATTCTGATTCGCACCCATATCGGGTATGGCTCGCCGGAACAGGACAGCTACAAAGCGCACGGTTCGCCTCTAGGCGAGAACGACGTGCGCAGGACGAAGGAAACACTGAACTGGCCGACCGAGCCGGCGTTTCTCGTGCCCGACGCGGCCCTTGCGCATTTTCGTGAGGCGCTCAATCGCGGTGCAAAAGACGAGGCGGACTGGAACGATCGGCTCACGGCATACATCGCCGCCTTTCCCGAACTCGCTGTGGAATTGAAAGGCAGTCCCCGAGGCGAGCTACCCGCGGGGTGGAATACGGATATTCCGGTGTTTCCGACGGACGCGAAAGGCATCGCCACGCGCGAGGCATCCGGCAAGATCATGAATGCGATCGCGCCGCGGCTGTCGGCGTTAACCGGCGGTTCGGCCGACCTCGATCCGTCAACAAAGAGCGCGCTGATAGGCTTAGGCGATTTCAACCCACTCGTCTCCGCGGGCGAAGACACTCAAGGCTCCGAGGGCGGTGGCTGGGGCTATAGCGGACGCAATCTGCACTTTGGCGTACGCGAACATGCGATGGGCGCGATCGTGAACGGCATGGCGGCGCACGGTGGCACGATCCCCTATGGCGCGACGTTTCTGATCTTCTCCGACTATATGCGTCCGCCGATCCGTCTCGCCGCGTTGTCGCACCTGCATGTGATCCTGGTGTTCACGCACGACAGCATCGCGCTCGGGGAGGATGGCCCGACCCATCAGCCCATCGAGCAACTGGCGAACCTGCGCGCGATCCCGAATTTGACACTGCTTCGCCCCGGCGATGCAAACGAAACCGCAGTCGCGTGGCAGATCGCGGTAGAGATGACCGATCGTCCGGTGCTGCTGGTGTTGTCGCGCCAAGCGGTGGCTACATTGGATCGCACCCTCTATGCGTCGGCGCAAGGCGTGCGCCGCGGCGGCTACGTGCTCAAGGACGCGGCGAACGGTAAACCGCAACTCATCCTGATCGCGAGTGGCTCTGAGGTCGGATTGATCGTGGCGGCCGCGGATCGCCTGCAACAGGAAGGCATCGCGGTGCGCTGCGTCTCGATGCCGAGCTGGGACCTGTTCGATGCACTGCCTAAAGTGGATCGAGACGCCGTGCTCCCGCCGTCAGTGCGTGCTCGACTCGCGGTCGAGGCGGGCGCGACGCAAGGTTGGCATCGCTACGTTGGCGACGCAGGTGATGTGATCGGCGTCGATCGGTTCGGCGCATCGGCGCCTGCCAAGACTGTGCTGCAGGAGTATGGATTCACTGTCGACAACGTTTGTTTGCGCGCAAAGGGGTTGCTGTCTTGATATTTCCCATTTTAAGAGGAGTTATTCATTATGAGTGAAAGCTTCAAGGTAGGCGATCACGTCCGCTGGAATTCAGAAGCGGGCCACGTGAGCGGAAAAGTCACCCGCGTGCACAAGAAGGACACCGACTATAAGGGTTACACCCATCACGCGAGCGCGAACGAGCCGCAGTACGAGATCAAGAGCGATAAGACCGATCACGTCGCGATGCATAAAGGCTCCGCGCTGCACAAGATCGATTGAGCGATGTCGCCGTCCGAGCATTCCAAAATGCCGGCGACGATTTGGACGATCGGTCATTCGACACGTCCAATCGAGGACTTCCTGGGTTTGCTCGCCGGATCCCGCATCAATGTAATCGCCGACGTGCGCAGCTTCCCCGGCTCGCGGAAATACCCGCAGTACGGTAAGGAGGCGCTCGCAGCGACGCTCGCCACACACGCGATCGGATATCACTGGTTGCACGCGCTTGGTGGCCGTCGACGCGTTTCGCCCGATTCGCCCAACACGACGTGGCGCAACGCCTCGTTTCGAGGGTATGCCGATTATATGTCGAGCGCGGAATTCGAGCACGGACTGGCTGAGCTGCTGGAGGTGGCGAGCAAAGCGCGAACGGCGATGATGTGCGCAGAGGCCTTGTGGTGGCGCTGTCATCGTTCGATGATCGCTGACGCGTTGTGCGTACGAGGCATCGAGGTCGTGCACGTTCTCGATGCCAAACACAGTGGGGTGCATCCGATGACGGCGCCAGCGCGGATCGTGCGGGGCGAGTTGACCTATGCGGCTGCGGATAGCGGTTAGCATTGAGACACTCATCTCGATCTGGAGTCACTTGCGGATAGCGTTCCGTACTACTTTTTGTAACTCAGGAATGACGGATCGCTCGAACCACACGTGCTTGCGCATCCAGATGACGCTCCTCCAACTGGGGTGCGGCAGCGAAAAGAATTGAGGGCCGTACGCGGTAAATGTCTTGACGGTCTCCGTCATGGAGCGCATGCGCTGCGAGCCCAAGTGATGCCGCTGAGCGTATTGACCGACCAAGACCGTGACCTCTAGATGAGGAAGGTGCTTGAGCAATCGTTCGTGGCAAAGCGGAGCACACTCCGGACGAGGCGGCAGATCGCCTCGGCTTTCTCCGGCGCCGGGATAACAAAATCCCATGGGAAGGACTGCCACTTCGGCTTTGTCGTAAACGACCGACCGGTCTATCTGAAACCAATCGCGTAGGCGATCGCGGCTTGCGTCGCTCCAGGGGATCCCGCTCTGATGCACTTTGCTTCCCGGCGCCTGACCGATGATCAGCAACCGAGCGGTGCTCGCCAACTGCACGACGGGGCGAGAGCATAATGGCAGATGAGCCGCACAGATTTGGCAGGCACGTACTTCCCGCAACAGACGAGTTAGCGACATTCAGTCAGCTCTCTATAGCCATCTGCCACTATGTACTGTTGGATCTTTAAGAGCCCGTATTGCATGACTACGGATCCGAAAGACTGCCGACAGTCAGAGTGATCCATTGAGGAACGTGAGGATACGAAGCTCACGCGTCGGCTGCGGCAAACCGCGTGCGTCGTTGTTCACGACGACTGTGACTGGGGGCGAAATTCTCTACGGCATTCGATTGCATTCTGACGGAAAGCGCGCCGAGGACTGTGGGACGCCGCGCAGAAGATTTTTTCGGAAGACTTCGACGGTCAAGTGTTGAGTTTCGACAACGAGGCCGCGGACATTTACGCCGAGATTGCAGCCTCGCGACGAACGGCAGGTAAACCCATCAGCCAGTTCGACGCGATCATTGTCGCGATCGCGCGTTCGAGAGGAGCAAGTCTCGCCACACGCAATGTGGAGGACTTCGAGGATTGCGGCGTTGATGTCGTCAATCCGTGGACGGCATAGACAGGGGCAGCGAGATAGTCTCTACACGAGAGCTTCAGCCTCCGCCTCTGGCTGGCTCGAGATCAGAGTCCAAATCGTCTGCTTGACTGACCGCACGAGTTTCTTTCGGTTCGGGAAGCCCTTGCCGTGCGCTGGGATATACACCATCAGGCCCTCGATCATCGCAGCAATTTGGGTTGCTAGTTCGCGGCAGCGCTCCTCGGACAGCGTGGGTCGTGCTGCCCCGATGAACACGGCGAGAGTGTCCCGGTGATTCGCGTAGGACTCGGCGAGGAACTTCTCTGCGCGTTTATTGTGGCAGCTCAGCGACCAGAATCCGAAGTAAAAGCGGCGCGTTTCGGACTTGAAGACGTCTTCTATCAGAAAATCCAGCACTGCATGGAGGCGGGCGACCCCGCCAAACGGGAGTTTCGCGCCCCTGTTGCGGTAAATCTCCTCATGAATCCGATCGACGTACCTTAGCATCGCTATCTGCAGTTCGTCGGTCGTCGAAAAGAAGTGCTGGACGGTTGAGAGACCGACCTTCGCTTCCCTGGCGACGCGGCGCGCGCTGAACTTCGCGCCGCCATCGCGAAGAAATACGATTTTGGCGGCATCCAGGATCCTGACCGGCTGCTTGGTCGCTTCATGCTCCCATGTCCGGGGCCTGCCTGACCGTAATCTCAATGTTTCTCCCTCCGCCGCCGGATTCGCGGCTGCGCTCCAAGACAGGTGCGATGCTGCCGGAGTGAAGTATAGAAGCCCGATCATTAGTTGACGAGCGTCTTTAGCGGGACATAGAATGAAACTGCTAGGTCAGGTGATATAATGTGCTGGGTCAGGCGACCTACGCGCGCGACCGGTCGGCGCGGTAAATAACAGACTTTCGGTCTAGCGATGCCAGGCTCGACAGCACCGAACTGACCAGCGGGGAGCACTATGGACGTGAGGCATTGTCGGTGGGCACTGCGCGAGATTGTTGCTGTCGGCGTGCTTTTCGGCTCAGCGAGCGCAATCGCCCAGGCACCTGCACAGTCTCCGGGAGGCAATGCCCTCGAAGAGATCGTGGTTACGGCTCAGCGTCGCGAAGAGCGGTTGCAGGACGTTCCCATTAGCCTGACTGCCTTTAGCCAGGAGGCACTCGATCGTCAAGGGTTACGCAGCATTGATGACCTCACGCGGCTCACACCCGGGGTGACGTTCCAGCGCAATGGCCCTAGCGGGAACTACAATGATGAGGCCTCGGATATCAACATCCGCGGGATCGACTCCCAGGCCGGTACCTCGACCACTGGCATTTATATCGACGACACACCTGTGCAGAGCCGCCACATATTCGCTGCCGTCGACGTATTTCCGGCCCTCTTTGATCTTGACCGGGTCGAAGTCCTTCGCGGCCCCCAGGGCACGCTCTTTGGCGCAGGCGCCGAGGGTGGTGTCGTGCGGTTCATTACTCCGCAGCCGGACCTGACGCGAGAATCGGGCTATCTGCGCAGTGAACTGGCGACTACAAAGAACGGTGACCCTAGCTATGAGCTTGGTGCCGCGGTGGGCGCTCCGATCATCGACAACGTTCTGGCGTTTCGGTTGAGCGCGTCCTTTCGCCGCGACGGCGGCTGGGTCGATCGCTCGAGCTATACGCTGACCCCCAACCCGGAGAATCCACTCCTTCCCACCCCCGTATTCAACCGCGTGATCGAACCGGACTCGAACTGGCAGCAGACGGAGACCCTGAGAGCGGCATTGAAATGGGCGGTAAACGACAGCATCAGCATCACCCCGTCCGCCTACTATCAGCAACTGCACATCAATGACACGGCGTTCTATTGGCCCATCTTATCCAATCCTGGCTCGGATCAATTCCGCAACGGTAACGCGCTCGATAACCCTAGTCATGATCCGTTCCTTCTCGCTGCAATAAGGCTCGATTGGAATCTCGGCTTTGCGCAGCTGGTCTCGAACACGTCCTACGTCTGGCGCAATCTGACTTCGACGAGTGATTATACGCAATACCTGCGCACGACCTACGCGGCATACGCATTGCTTCCGACGATCTATCCGCAGCCGGGAGACGCGGGTGCAGCGTTTTTCCAAGAGAACGAGAGGAACATTTACCAGGAGATCCGGTTGGCCTCGTCGGATACCGCCGCGAGAATCGTCTGGAACTCCGGGATCTTCTATGAGCACGTCGACGAAAACATTCCGGAGAATGTCTTCGATCCAACGCTCCAGCAGGAGATACTCACCTACTCGACGCAACAAGGTTACCCATACAATCTTTGCGCACCGCCGACTCCCTGTCCGAACGGGGAGATCTACTACGGGCCAGTAGACCGTGTCATCGACAAGCAGATCGCTCTGTTCGGTGACGTGACATTTAAATTCACCGACTCTTTGAAAGCGACGGCGGGCGTGCGCCTCTCGAAGGTCGACTACGACGGCACTACCTATTCGGGCGGTGCGTTTGCCGGCGAGCCACCCTACGCAACGCAAGCGAGCGGTTCCGAGAAACCTGTGACGCCGAAATTCGTGTTGTCGTGGCAGCCCAATCAGGACAATCTATATTACGCCAGCGTCGCCAAAGGCTATCGGGTCGGTGGCGTGAATCCACCCGTTGCCGCTACCTGCCAGGGGGACTTGGCAACTCTCGGGCTACCGATTGGCCCGAACGGGCAGCGAGAGACGCCGATCGCATACGAATCCGACAGCCTTTGGAGCTACGAGATCGGCGCCAAGAATAGCCTTCTCGACCGTCGCTTCGAGATCAACTCCAGCCTATTCATCATCGACTGGAAGAACATCCAGCAGAACGTGTACCTGCCGAGCTGTGGTTATACGTTCACGGCCAACTTGGGCCAGGTGCAAAGTCGCGGAGGCGACATCGATATCAAGTTCCGCCCCGGCGAGGCGCTGATGCTTGGTCTCACGGTTGGATATACCGATGCCAAATACACGAGGGCTTCCTGCGCCGGCGTGCTCCAGTTTGATGCCAATTCCGGACTTTGTGCCGGTATCGTCGATGGCACGGCCACGACTGCTCCGCCTGTGGTGAGCGCAGGCAATCGCCTCGTCGGGGCGCCATGGACTATTTTGACCTCGGCGGAACGCACGTTCCGGGAGTGGAATGGCCGTCGGCCGTACCTGCGTATTGACTACCAGTTCACAACCGCACAAACCGCGCTACTCCCAGGCCAAGATACTCACAATGCCCTCAACGACCCGACCATTCCCGGACTGCCAGAAACAAAAAACTTGCAGTTGCGCGCAGGGTGTCGCTGGAACGGCTACGACGTCTCGCTATTCGCACAGAACGTGCTCGATCAGAATCCGGTTCTATTCGAATCGCGCGACATCAACAATAACGCCACCGACAATCTTTACTTCATACGCGGTCAAAGGCCGCGGACCATTGGCGTTACGGCGACGTATCGGTATTGAGTGCGACCCGTGTTGCGAAGTGCAAGAGCGGCAATGTCTGAGCGTTGTGACTTGACGGGTAAGACGGCAATGCCTCGTGCGCCGCAGGGACGAAACGCCAAATGAACCGCCGCGACCTTCTTGCCTACGGAACTGCGCTCGGCGGGGCATTGGTCTTTTCCAATAGCCTTGGCGACCAAGCGACTACGGAACGCGGCGACGTGCTACGCCGTGACCTCAAGGCAGGGCCCGTCTCGGGCGCGGACCTGGCCGTAGTCAACGCAAAGGTCATCACGCTCGAGCCTTCACAACCACGGGCCAGCGCTGTTCTGGCGCGCAACGGTCGGATCGCCCTGGTCGGCAGTAATCGCGACGTGCTCGCACACGCTCGCGGTATCAGAGTCTTTGACGCGGGCGGCCAAGTATTAGTCCCGGGTTTCGTGGACGCGCATACCCATCTCGAAATGGCCTGTCAAGCGAGGGCCTACCAGCTGCAATGTCAAACGCCGCCTTACCTCAGCCTTCGAGAGATCTTCGAAGAAATGCGCTCTCGCGCTGCCAGTACTCCGCGCGGGAAGTGGGTTATCGCACGGAGCTCTTTTAACATGCAGGAAGCTGTCCAAGAGAAGCGGCTGGCAACTCGTATCGAGCTAGACTCGATCAGCGAAGATCACCCCGTCGCCCTATTTGCCGGTTTGCACATTACATCGCTTAACACGCGAGCCCTGAAAGAGTTGGGCCTCTTCGATGAGTCATCTGCCGCCAATTTACGGTGGAAGGATGGTCGAATCCGTAAAGGTACGAGCGTGCCTCGAGACGCCAACGGGATCCCCATCGGCGTCGCCACAGAAATCTACGACTTGATGCCGGCATATGCGCTCGATGAGACACGTCAGGCGCTGAGCCGCTATAGCAAGGAGCTGTTCGTTGCTAAGGGCATAACGTCGGCGACGACGATGCCCATCCTGACAAACGACGACTTTCGTGCCGACCAGGAGCTACAGAGATCCGGCGGGATGCCCATCCGCCTCCGCGCCTACTACATCGTGCCGCAGCGGACCACCCTCCAAGGGGTCATCGACATGGGATTGCTGCCGGGGATGGGCGATGACTGGTTCCGCTTTGGGGGGGTCAAGTTCTTTGTCGATGGGACCGAGGAAGACGGTCTCGGGAATCCGCTCGCCGACTACAAATGGACACAGGAGGAGCTGAACGCGGCTGTCTTGCAAGCGCATGCGGCCGGCCTGCAAATACTCATGCATGTGATTGGCCGAGGGGCGATGGACATGGCCGTGACGGCGATAGAGGCTGCTCTGCGAGTTTTGCCGAAGCCGCATCGCCACAGGTTGGAACACGCCTATCCCATAGAGTCGGCTGCCGACGTACGGCGCCTCATGGCCTCGGGTATTCGGGCAACGTTCACACCGGAACAAGTACGTCTTCCGGCGAGTGACGGCGCGGACCGCAGAAACCCCCCGGTCCGCACAATGATTCGGGAGGGATTTGAACCCATGTCATGCACCGATGTGGCTGGGACGATACCGGTGTTTAGCCCCCTGGTGGGGATTGCATCTTTTGTGGCGACTCCGGCGGAAGGTGGTGGCACGCCGAGAGATGAGAATGTGAGCTTCGAGGACGCTCTACGAACATGGACCATCTGGTCGGCGAAGGGAGCCTTCGAGGAATCAGAGAAAGGCTCCCTTGGGGTGGGGAAGCTCGCGGACTATGCGATCCTGTCTGCCGATCCCGAGCAACGCAGCGGCCCAGAGCTCTTCGACGTCGAAGTTTCTGCAACGATCGTTGGCGGGACCGTCGTCTATGAGCGGTAACAAGCTCTGCAGAGCCGAATTGGTGCTGGCGAGCGCACAGGCAGGGCGGTGGCAACGGCGACGCAGAACTCTTATGGAAGGCACACATTCGATGAGAACGAACAAGGAACCTGGCCGTTGCAGGTGGCTCCGAGCGGTGATCCGGCTTGCGATGCTCCTTGCGGGCACTCTGACCGCTGGGGCCGTTTCGGCACAGGATTTTCTGAACACCGGCCCCGAGGTCGTGGTGCAAACTACCTTTGGACCTATCGCGGGCGTCCAGAACGAGCGCATCCAGGTATTTCACGGCATTCCTTATGCGGCACCGCCGACTGGCGAGCGACGGTTCCGGCAAGCCGTTCCGCCGACGAAGTGGCAAAAGCCCAGACCAGCTCGTCTGCGCACACCCGCATGCCCGCAAGTATTTGACCTCGACGACCCGGCTGAGGACGGGGACCAGGTCATGTCCGAGGATTGCCTCACGCTGAACATCTGGACACCACGAGCGGATTCCAAAGCGCGGCCTGTCATGGTCTTTATCCACGGTGGCGCGCTCGAGGAAGGAAGTGCAGCGGACTCCTGGCTTGACGGAACTGCTCTGGCGAGTGCAGGCGACGTCGTGGTTGTGACCGTGCAGTATCGCCTCGGAGCTCTCGGCTTCCTCGAGTTGGCAGACATCGGCGGCGCGGACTTCGCCGAGAGCGGCAACCTCGGCATTCTCGATCAGATACTGGCGCTACGATGGGTGCAGCAGAACGTCACGAGATTCGGCGGGGATCCCGGGAACGTCACGATTTTTGGTGAGTCCGCCGGCGGCGCCAGCATTCACGGTCTGATGGCCATTCCGGCCGCGCGCGACCTGTTTCACAAGGTCATCATTGAAAGCGGAGATCCCGGCCAATTCCTAGCGCAGGACCGCGCGACGAACATTGCCCGGGAGTTTATGACGCTGGCTCACGTGACGACGGTGAGTGCGCTCGAGAAGCTCAGCATGGAAGATATGCTGCGGGCCCAATCACGTCTGTTTGATAAAGGCTACGGCCTTGCAACCTTTGCGATGGTCAAGGACGGTCGCACCTTCAAGACGACGCCTGTGCAGACCGTTGCTGCCGATTCTCGGCTGAGCAAACCGATGATCATTGGAACGAATTCCGAGGAGATGCGCTATTGGATCGCTCTCGACGCCTCGCCGATCGATGAGCAACCGCAGTCGGTGCTGGGTGAGCGTTTGGTACGCGTCTTTGGAAGCGATGCCGTCGGCATCATTGACGCATACAAGCAGCATGGCTCTACTTACGCTGAAGCGGTCTGCACGCTCCTGGGTGACGCTGTGTTTCGGATGCCTTCGATCCGCTTGGCCGAGATCAACAGTACCCGCCAGCCGACCTTCATGTACCTGTTTACGTACCGATCGCTCACCCGAGGGCCGACGGGGCTCGAGTATGGCGCGATGCATGGCCTTGAGCTGGCGTTCGTTTTTCACGTCGATTCGTCGGCGGGGTATACCTACGTGGGCTCGAAAGGCTCATGGAGCCACCTCAGTGACCAGATGGTCGAGGCATGGACTCGGTTTGCGCGGACGGGCGACCCCAATGGCTCCGCATTGCCGTCCTGGCCTCGGTACGATGTCGAGCGCCGGGCCACGATGGAGTTTGGGCAACACAGTGATCTGGTATTGGACCCCTACGGCGGGGAGCGGCGCGCGTGGGATCGGATATCTTCGGATCGATTCGAGGACGGGGAAGCGGCTCGACTCGCTGACCCGCCGCCCTCCACCCACGCGCCGTGAGCGAGGTGACTTGAGCGGTCGCACCCGGAGGGTACTCCAAGGATGAGTACGATCAGCCGACGCGATTTCATGAACGGCGTGGCAATCGCTGTCGTCGCCAGGTTATCGGACAGTGTTAGGGGTGCCTACGCGCGTTCGCCGGCAGACGTGAACGATCCGCCGCTTCGGACTGGTCTGCGCGGCAGCCATCCAGGTTCCTTCGAGGTCGCGCATGCCGTTCGTGACGGCCAACGTTACGATCCGACCGGGGTGCCGGTCGAGGAGCATTATGACCTCGTGGTCGTGGGAGCGGGCATCAGCGGGCTCGCGGCAGCGTATTTCTACCGCCAACGTCACCCGTCCGCCAGAATTCTCGTTCTCGATACGAACGACGACTTCGGCGGCCATGCTAAACGCAACGAGTTTATCGTCGACGGACGACGCCTAATCGGCTACGGCGGTACGCAATCGATCGACTCGCCCAAGCGGCGCTACCGCGGTGTGCCCGCCCGACTACTGCAGGAACTCGGCGTCGACATCACGCGGTTTCAATCGGCGTTCGATCGGCAGTTCTTCGAGCGCCGTGGTATGACGCGCGGGACGTTCTTCAAACGTGAAGCCTTTGGTGTCGACAAACTGGTCCGACAGCCGTTCGGACATTGGGACGATTATGTCGATCGGCCCGCCCCGATCGATGTCGTGCGCGGCTTTATCGAGCAGTTTCCGCTGGGTGAGGGTGCAAAGAGCAAGCTGATCGAGCTGTATACCTCCAAGCGCGACGTGCTCGCTGGGCGCTCATTGGCGGAACGCCAGGCCATTCTGACCAAGACCAGCGCCCGTGATTTTCTTAAGACCTACTGGGGCGCCGATGATGAGGTGCTTAAGGTCCTCCAGACACGCACGAACAGCTTGTGGGCGGTGGGCATCGATGCGATATCTGCCTCCAGTGCGCTGGAGCTTCCGGGATTTCAAGGGCTGAAGGCGACTCAGGGCAGCGAGCATGCGGATGCAGAAGAGCCCTACATTTACCATTTCCCGGACGGCAACGCATCGATTGCACGCCTTCTCGTGCGTAAGCTCCTCCCGGGGGTAGCGCTCGGCGATTCGATGGAGGACATCGTCACGGCGCGGGTCGACTACGCGGCGCTCGATTTGCCCTCGAGCACCACTCGCATTCGCCTGCGTTCGACGGCCGTCGATGTCCATAACGTCGCCGACGGTGTCGAAGCAGCCTACGTGACCGATGGCAAGCTCCACCGCATTGCGGCAAGTCATTGTGTTCTTGCCTGTTATTACAGCATGATGCCGTTCATGGTGCCGGACCTTGAGGCAGCGCAGCGAGAAGCCTTCGCCGAGAACGTGCGCGCGCCCTTGGTCTACGTGACGGTTGCGGCCCGTAGTTGGCAGGCCTGGCAGAATCTCGGCATCGCGTTCATCGCCAATCCAGGCGGCACCTTCGAAGCGAGCCTCGACTTCCCGGTCAGTCTCGGGGCCTACCACTACTCGGGGGATCCGAAGCAGCCGGTGTGTATGCACCTGGAATACGAGCCCGCGCAACCGAATCAGGGCTTGAGCATGCGACAGCAATACCGCGCCGGACGGGCACGTCTGTACGGCATGACCTTTGGAGATTTCGAGCGAGAAATTCGCGACGAGTTGGCCCGTATGCTGGGCCCTGGTGGCTTCGTCTTCGACCGCGACGTAGCGGCGATCACCGTCAATCGCTGGCCGCATGGCTACGCGTA
>Ga0182015_10004362_pt1 | contig 15299 bp, 19 predicted proteins | sample 712P3MmetaG_FD_120478 | JGI IMG/M metagenome (GOLD analysis project Ga0182015, IMG submission 120478) | Permafrost microbial communities from Stordalen Mire, Sweden - 712P3M metaG | ecosystem: Environmental > Terrestrial > Soil > Wetlands > Permafrost | place: Sweden: Stordalen | collected...
GAAGAACTCATCGAGGCTTGTTGCACCGCCTGGAACACAGCTCTCAAAACACCCGGCTTCATCAAATCCGTCACCGGATATTCCTGGCTCCCCGCGCTCACAGCAGCGTGACTTTGGTATAAGACAGTCCCGTCCGCCGAGGCGCGCAGGGCCATAAAGGTCACAATGAGACGATGAGGCGGTGAGGTTATCTCGGCTCAAAATCTCACTGACTCATTGTCTTATTGTTAAATGCAATCGTGGACGCCACCGCCTTTAACCCCTATAAGTAGTATGTTGTTATCGGCGAATACATAAATGCACGATCTGCGCGCCATTCGCGACAACCCGGAAGAATTCGACCGCGGCCTCATGCGGCGCGGCTTGCAGCCTGAGTCTGAGGACATTCTCGCCATAGACCGGGCATGGCGTGCGGCCGAGACGCGAGTACAAGAAGCGCAGGCCATCATCAACCGAGTTTCTCGCGACATAGGTGCCGCCAAAAAATCGGGCGCCGATGTTAGCGACTTGCTGAAAACCGCGAATGCTAGCAAGGAGTTGGAAGCAGACGAGGCAGCAGAGGCCGCGCACTTAAGACGGCAACTCGACGAATTGCTCGCCTCCCTGCCCAACCTGCCCGCCGAGGATGTGCCGGAGGGGCCGGACGAGACCGCGAACCAACTCGTTCGCACCGTCGGGGCGCCGCCGCAGTTCAATTTCCCCGCGCTGGCGCATGAGGTGCTTGGCGAGAAGCTCGGGATGATGGATTTCGTCCGCGCGGCGAAGCTGTCGGGGGCGCGGTTCGTCGTGCTGAAGGGCGCGCTGGCGCGGCTCGAGCGGGCGCTCGCACAGTTCATGCTCGATTTGCACACGCAGGAGTTCGGCTACACCGAGGTCGCGCCCCCTTTTCTGGTGCGCGAGGAGACCGCCTACGGCACCGGCAATCTGCCGAAGGCGGCCGAGGACATGTTTCAGACGACGAACGGGATGTGGCTGATCCCGACCGCCGAGATGCCGCTGACCAACCTCGTCGCCGGCGATATCCTCGACGAAAAGGAGCTGCCGCTGCGCTTCACGGCATGGACACCGTGCTTCCGCTCGGAGGCCGGCGCCGCCGGGCGCGACACGCGCGGCATGATCCGCGTCCACCAGTTCAACAAGGTCGAGCTGGTGTCGATCGCCAAGCCCGAGGAGTCGGCGAGCGAGCACGAGCGCATGACCGCCTGCGCCGAAGAGGTGCTGAAGCGCCTCGGCCTCGCCTATCGCGTGATGCTGCTGTCGTCGGGCGACATGGGATTCGCGGCGCGGAAGACCTACGATATCGAGGTCTGGCTGCCCGGCCAAAACGCCTATCGCGAGATTTCAAGCTGCTCGAATTGCGGCGCGTTCCAGGCGCGCCGGATGGGCGCGCGCTATCGCCCCGCCGGGGAGAAGGGCACGCGGCCGGTGCACACGCTCAACGGCTCCGGCCTTGCGGTCGGGCGCACGATGATCGCGATCCTCGAAAACTATCAGCGGCAGGACGGGACGGTAGCGATCCCGCCGGCGTTGCAACCCTATATGGGCGTGGAGGCGATCGAACCCTGATGGCGGAGCCCCAGAGCATCCCGCGCATCCTCGTCTCGAACGACGACGGGATCGACGCGCCCGGGATCAAGCTCTTGGAGCGCATCGCGCGCGAGCTGTCGCCCGATGTCTGGATTGTCGCGCCCGAGATGGAGCAGAGCGGCGCCGGCCATTCGCTGACCACGCGCCGGCCCTTGCGGCTGCAGGAGGTGACGCCGCACCGCTATGTCGTCGACGGCACGCCGACCGACTGCGTGCTCCTCGGCCTCAAACGCCTGCTGCGCGACCGGCTGCCGAGCCTGGTGCTCGCGGGGGTCAACGCGGGCGGCAACGTCGCCGAGGACATCACCTATTCCGGCACCTGCGCGGCGGCGATGGAGGCGACATTGTTCGGCGTCCCGGCGATCGCGCTAAGTCAGGAATACCGGGACCGCGCGGCAATCCCGTGGACCGTGTCGGAAGCTTTCGCGGCGGACGCGATCCGCCGCGTCTTCGCCGCTGCCGATCCCTGGCCCAGGGAGACGTTCTTCAACATCAACTTCCCCGCGGCCTCGCCGTCGGCGGTGCGCGGCTTCGCGATCACCCATCAGGGCAAGCGCATCCTCGGCGACAATCTGACCGAAGGGCGCGACCCGCGCGGCCGGCATTATTACTGGATCGGCCCGGCCAAGCCGGCGGGCGGGGCGACGCCGGGCAGCGACCTCGCCGCGCTGGCGGAAAGCTACGTCTCGATCACCCCGGTCCACCTCAATTTGACCAATGTGCCGGTGGCCCAGTCATTGCGCGAGATGTTCCGATGATGAACGAAACCGCGCTGTTGAACCGCAAGGTACGGCTCATTATGGAGCTGCGCCGGGGCGGCATCGGCGACGCCCGGGTGCTCGGCGCGATCGAGAAGACGCCGCGCGAGCTGTTCGTGCCGGAGCAGTTCCAGGACCAGGCCTACGAGAATGTTGCTCTGCCGATCGGCAACGGGCAGACGATCAGCCAGCCCTATGTCGTCGGGCTGATGACCGAACGGCTGGAGCTGGCGGGGCGCGAGAAGGTGCTCGAGGTGGGTACCGGCTCGGGGTACCAGACCGCGATCCTGGCGCGGTTGGCGCGGCGCGTTTTCACCATCGAGCGGCATCGCTCGATGATGCGCGAGGCCGAGAAGCGCTTCGCGGCGCTGCGCCTCGGCAACATCGTCACCCTTTTCGGCGACGGCGCCAAGGGCTGGGCGGACCAGGCGCCGTTCGACCGCATCATCGTCACCGCCGCCTCGCCCGAGGTTCCGGCGGCGCTGGCCGAGCAGTTGACTCTGGGCGGGATCATGGTGCTGCCGGTCGGCGCCGCATACCAGGACCAGCGATTGGTTTGGCTGCGCCGCGGCGAGGCGGGATACGACACCGAGGAGCTCAGCTGGGTGCGCTTTGTCCCGCTGGTCGCCGGCTTGCCGCGGCCCGGCGGCGACAATGCCGAAAACCGGCATTCCGACGATTTCGCGCAAGATGAATTCGCGGTAGAGTAGTCGCGCTGGCGACGGCGTTGCGCGTCGGGGGGCGCGCATGGGGGAATGATGGAAACTCGGACAATCCGGCGCGGCGTTGGCCGCGCCGCGACCGTCGCGCTTCTGGCAGGGCTCGTCGGCGCCTGCGCCGATCAGTCGAACCCGGCGCCGGTCTTCATACGGGGCGAAGCCGCGATAGCGCCGGCGCTGCAACCGCCGCCGTCGCGCCAGATCACGGTTCGCTCGGGACAGACCCTCCAGGGCGTCGCCCGCGTCTATCACGTGCCGCCGGCCGCGATCATCGCCGCCAACGGGCTGAGGCCGCCCTACGCGTTGCGGCCCGGGGCTCGGCTGATCATCCCCGGCGCATGGCCGCCGGCCCGCCAAGCGACTGGATACACCGCGCCCGCGCCGATCGTCGCGTCGCCGGTGCCGTTGCCGCCGCCGCATCCCGAATCGCTGCCGGTACCGCCACCGCGGCAGGCGGCGAACCCGCTGTCCCAGCCCGGGGTGACCACGCCGCCATCGGCGGCGCAGGCGTTGCCGGACGTCATCCCGCTCGACGGGCCGCCGCCGCCGAAGCAGGCCGCGGCGGTGACTGCCCCGGTGAGCCCGCGGCCCGTCGCGACTTTGCCGCAGACCGCCGCCGCGGCGAGTGCCGCACCGGCGCCGGTGATGCCGCCGCGCAATGCCGTGGCGGCGTTGCCGTTGCCCGGCGACGCGGCGGTCGATTGGAATTCGGCGGATGCCGCGCAGGGGGGCGCCGCCGGGAATTTCGCCGGGCGCTTCCCGTGGCCAGTGCGCGGCCGCATCCTCGCCAGCTACGGCAACGCCCCGGGCGGCGGCCACAATGACGGCATCAACATCGCCGCGCCGCGCGGCACGCCGGTGCGGGCGATCGATGGGGGCACCGTCGCCTATGCCGGCAACGAGGTGAAGGGCTACGGCAATCTCGTGCTGATCAAGCACGCCAATGGCTGGATCTCGGCCTATGCCCATCTCGACGGGCTGAGCGTCAAACTGGGCGAGACCATCGCCGCCGGCCAGGTGATCGCCAAGGTGGGCGACAGCGGCGGGGTCAGCGAACCGCAACTCCATTTCGAACTGCGCCGCGGCAAGCGGCCGGTCGATCCCAAGGAGTTCCTGGCGCCAGCGCCAAGCGCCGCCGGGCCGATGGGGGATAAGGCGGGGTAGGCGAAGCCCGGGAACACTAAAATACGCCTCCCCCGGGCTTGACCCGGGGATCCACGTCTTCGTACGTCGTGTTCGAAACAGAAGACGTAAATGGCCGGGTCAGGCCCGGCCAAGGCGTTAATTCTGTTGCCGAAAACTACCCCAGCTTTTTCCCCAGCCTCCCGGCCAAATCCTGAATGTATTGCCAGGCGACGCGGCCGGAGCGGGCGCCGCGGGTGATCGACCATTCGTTGGCCTCGGCCTTGAGCCGGTCGTCGGGAACCTTCAGCCCGTAATGCGCGGCATAGCCGCGGACGATGGCGTGGTAGGTGTCCTGGTCGACATTGTGGAAGCCGAGCCACAGCCCGAAGCGGTCGGATAGCGAGACGCTTTCCTCGACCGCCTCGGATGGGTTAATCGCGGTCGAGCGCTCGTTCTCGATCATGTCGCGCGCCATCAAATGGCGGCGGTTCGAGGTGGCGTAGAGCACGACATTGGCCGGGCGGCCCTCGATCCCGCCTTCGAGCACCGCCTTCAACGACTTGTAGCTGGTGTCCTGCTTTTCGAACGACAGGTCGTCGCAGAACAGAAGGCACCGCCGCGCGGCGCCGCGCAGCAGCGACAACAGGCGCGGCAGGCTCGGAATGTCCTCGCGGTGGATTTCGATCAGGGCCAGCGCGTGCTTGTTCTTTTTGTTGATCGCCGCGTGCGTCGCCTTGACGAGCGCGCTCTTGCCGGTGCCGCGCGCGCCCCACAGCAACACGTTGTTGGCCGGCAGCCCGGCGGCGAACCGCTCGGTGTTCTCGACCAGGATGTCGCGCACCCGATCGATGCCGCGCAAGAGGTCGATCTCGACGCGGTTGACCTCGGGCACCGGCTCCACCCGGTCGCCCTCGGCGTGCCAGATGAAGGCGTCGGCGGCGTCGAAGTCGTTTTTCGGCGGCGCCGGCGGGGCGAGGCGCTCGAGCGACGCGGCGATGCGAGCGAGCAGCGGTTCCAAATCGGGATCGGTATCGGGCATTGTCCAGTCTTGTTTCCATCCAAAAGGCCGCGGACGTTAGATCAGATTTGGGCGGCGCGGAATGCGGCTGCGGCCCGCCGCTTTGCATTGCCCTTTTGAAAGGCATCGCGTACCAATTCGCCACCGCTTCGCCGCCAAAAGTCGAGGTCGCCACCGATGCCGATTTCCACGGCCCATGCCCAGGCGCTGGGCGGGCTGCTCGATCAGAGCGCGATGATCCAATTCCTGCCGCTGGTGCTGATCTTCGTCGTCTTCTATTTCCTGCTGATCCGCCCGCAGCAGCAGAAACAGAAGACCCACCGCACGATGCTCGAGGCTCTGCGGCGCGGCGACCGGGTGGTGACCGGCGGCGGTATTATCGGCACGGTCAACCGGGTGACGAGCACCGAGGAGGTCGAGATCGACATTGCCCAGGGCGTGCGCGTGCGGGTGCTGCGTAGCACGATCACCAGCGTCTTGGCCAAGCCCGATCCCGCTGCCGCGCGCGAGGCGGCCAACGAGCGCGGCGGCGAGCGAGGTTCCGCGCGCCGCCGTGCGGCGAAGGAGGCGCCTAAGGAAAAGGAACCCGAGCCCCAGGAAGACGAAAAGGCCTAGCCGCCGGCCGCAGCCATGCTTTATTTCGCCAATTGGAAGGTGCTGCTGATCTGCGGGGTATGCCTGCTCGGCGTGCTGTTCAGCCTGCCGAATTTGTTCACCCCCGCGCAGCTTGCGTGGCTGCCAAACCAGGTGCCGCACAAGCAGGTGGCGCTGGGACTCGATCTGCGCGGCGGCTCCTACCTGCTGCTCGAGGTCGATGTCGCGGCGGCGCAGACCGAGCAGCTGAACAGCATTATCGACAATGTCCGCGACGCGCTGCGTAACGCCAAGATCGGCTATACCGGGCTCAATGTCGAAAACAACGCCATCGTCTTCACCATCCGCGACACCGACAGGATCGAGGATGCGCGTGCCGCGCTGACCAAGATCGATCCGTCGCTGACGCTCGATCTCGGCCCCGACGGCGCCGGCAAGATGCAGTTCAGCGCGCTGGCGACCGACCAGCGGCGCAGCCGGGCGGTCGAGCAGTCGATCGAGATCATCCGCCGCCGCATCGATGAGACCGGCACCAAGGAGCCGACGATCCAGCGCCAGGGCGCAGACCGCATCCTCGTCGAGCTGCCCGGCATCGACAACCCCGAGCACGTCAAGGCGCTCTTGGGCAAGACCGCGAAGCTGACCTTCCAGCTGGTCGATACCTCGGTGACGGTCGACGACGCGCGTCACGGGCGGATGCCGCCCGGCGACGAAATCCTGCCGGCCGAGGAGCGCGCCCAGCGCACCGGTCAACAGCCGTTCTACCTGGTTCGCAAGCGCGTCATGGTTAGCGGCGATACGCTGACCGACGCGCAGGCGACGTTCCAGAACAACGAGGCCGTGGTCAGCTTCCGTTTCGACACGGCCGGAGCGAAGCGCTTCGGCGACGCGACCCGCGACAATGTCGGCAAGCCGTTCGCGATCGTGCTCGACAACAAGGTGATCAGCGCACCGGTGATCAAGGAGGCGATCCTCGGCGGCAGCGGCATCATCTCGGGCAGCTTCACCGTGCAGTCGGCGAGCGATCTGGCGCTTTTGCTGCGGGCGGGAGCGCTGCCGGCCCCGATCACGATCCTCGAGGAACGTACGGTCGGGCCCGATCTCGGCGCCGATTCGATCCATGCCGGCGCGATCGCGTGCATTGTCGGCGTGATCCTGGTCGTCATCTTCATGTTTCTGTTTTACGGGCTTTTCGGCCTGTTCGCCGATATCGCGCTGATGTTCAATCTGTGCCTGATGCTAGGGACGCTGTCGTTGCTCGGCGCGACCCTGACCTTGCCCGGCATCGCCGGGATCGCCTTGACCTTGGGCATGGCGGTCGATGCCAATGTGCTCATCTACGAGCGCATCCGCGAGGAGATGCGCGGCGGCCGCTCGATGCTGTCCTCTCTCGAAGCCGGGTTCACCCGCGCCTTCGGCACGATCCTCGACAGCCATGTGACGACCCTGGTCGCCGGCATCCTTCTGTATTGGCTCGGTTCGGGGCCGATCAAGGGGTTCGCGGTGACGCTTTCGATCGGCGTCCTCACCTCGCTGTTTTCCGCCATCCTGGTGACCCGGCTCGAAATCGTCAGCTGGCTGCGCCGCTGGAAGCCAAGGGAAATCCCGCTGTGATCAGGCCGCTGATCGTCATCCGCCGGGTGCCGAAAATCGACTTCATGCGCTGGCATCGCTTCGGCTTCGCGTTCTCACTTCTGTTGGGCGCGGTGTCGATCGGGCTGTTCGGCACGATCGGGCTCAATTACGGCATCGACTTTAAGGGCGGCACGCTGATCGAGGCGAAGACCCAGGGCCCCGCCGATCTCGCCGCGATGCGCGCCAAACTCGACGATCTGCATATCGGCGAAGCCTCGCTGCAGGGCTTCGGCGCGCCCGACGAGGTGTTGATACGCCTGCCCGAGCAGCCAGGCGGCGACGCCGGGCAGATGAAGGCGGTCGAACTGGCGCGCCAGGCCCTGGGCGAGGGGATCGAATACCGTCGCACCGAAGTCGTCGGCCCCAGCGTCGGCGCCGAGCTGATCCGCGCCGGCGCGCTCGCCACCGTGCTCGCGCTGGTGGCCATCCTCATCTACATCTGGTTCCGCTTCGAATGGCAGTTCGGGGTCGGCGCGACGATCTCGACGATCCATGACGTCGTCACCACGATCGGCCTGTTCGCGATCTTCCAGCTCGAATTCAACCTGACGACCCTGGCTGCGATCCTCACGATTGCCGGTTATTCGATCAACGACACGGTGGTGATCTACGACCGGGTGCGCGAGGCGATGCGGAGATACCGCACCATGCCGTTCCGCGAGCTCATCAACCTTGCGCTCAACGAGACGCTGTCGCGCACGATCCTCACCGTCAGTACGGTGGCGCTGGCGGTGCTGTCGCTGTTGTTCTTCGGCGGTGAGGTGCTGAAGGGGTTCAGCATCGCGATGCTTTGGGGCATCGTCATCGGCACCTATTCCTCGCTCTTCATCGCGGCGCCGATCATCTACTACATCCAGCCCAACCGCCGGGCAATCGCTCGCGAAGCGGCGAGCGGCGATCCCGAGCCGACCCGGCCGCCGCCCAGCCCCCCGCCGACCAACCGACCGCGGGGCGCGAAAAGCTAGCGTCATGGCGCCGCCGATCAACGTTCCGGGTGAGCCCCCTGGCGGGCGGCAGGTTATCGAGCGCTACGGCGCGGCCGGGTTCCGGATCAGCGGAGTCGTCTATGCCGGGCCGGTGCTGATCCTGCCCGAGCGCACGATCGCTTGGGAGAATGCGGCACCCACCATCGATGCGCTGGCGCCTGCGCTCGCGCGGGGCGGGTTCGAACTGATCCTATTGGGCCTCGGGCGGCGCGGCGCGCCGGTCGCGCCGGGGTTGCGCGCAGCACTGAAGGCGCGCGGCATCGGCATTGAGGCGATGGATACCGGCGCCGCGTGCCGGACGTACAATCTGCTGGCGGCCGAGGACCGGCTCGTCGCGGCGGCGCTGCTGCCGCTTGCTTAGTCGGCTTCGGCACGGCGCTTGCTCTGCGTTAAGGTGCAGGCCGGAGCCCACTTGATGCCGGACAGAACCAGTATCGCCTTGTCCTTCGGGATCGGCCACAACCAGGGGCCGCCGCTCGACCCGGATGCCGGCTGGCGGCTCTATTGCTGGAAGAAGGCCTATGCCAAGGCGTGGAAGATCCCGCCCCGCGAGATCGCCCTCTCCCGGCTAAAGCGCGCCGAGGAGCTGGGGATAACCTACCGCGAATACACCGCCGTGCTGCTCGACAAGGGGGTGCATCTGTAGCGGCTGGAGTGTGGCGCGCCTACCCGGCTCGGGCCATCGCCTTTTCCAGGTTCTCGGCGACGAAGTCCCAATTGACCAGGTGCTCGAGGAAGGCTTGGACGAAATCGGGCCGCCGGTTCTGGTAGTCGAGGTAATAGGCGTGCTCCCAGACGTCGCAGGTCAGCAGCGCCGATTGCCCGCCGGCGACGGGGTTGATGGCATTCGAGGTCTTGATGACCTTGAGCTTGCCGGCGTCGAACACCAACCAGGCCCAGCCGCTGCCGAATTGCGTGGTCGCCGCCTCCTTGAAGGCCTCGGTGAACTTGTCGAGACCGCCGAAATCGTGGTCGATTGCCTTTTTGAGATTGCCCGCGAGCTCGCCGCCGCCCTCCTTCTTCATGCACGGCCAGAAGAATTGGTGGTTCCAAGCCTGCGCCGCGTTGTTGAACACCGGTGTCTTCGCATCGTCGTGGTGCGTCGCGACGATGATCTCCTCCAGCGACATATCCGCTTCAGGAGTGCCCTCGACGAGCTCGTTCAAGGTCTCGACGTAGGTCTTGTGGTGCTTGCCGTGATGAAAACCCAGCGTCTTCGCCGACATGAACGGCTCCAGCGCGTCCTTGGAGTAGGGTAGTGGCGGCAGGTTGAAAGCCATGGGCTGTTCCCGTCTCGGTCAACTGTGGGCGAAAGGAATCGTTGGTGAGCGATCCCTCGACCGGAGAAACGCCGTCACCGGCCCGGCGTTCCGACAACGGGGCGGGACTTTCCTCAATCGGGGCGCTGGTGCGACAACATGACCGCGACCGGTTCCAGACCGCGCTGTTCGCCCCGGCGCGGCATTGCGAAGCGCTGTTCGCGCTCTACGCCTTCAACTACGAGATCGCCCGGGTGCGCGAGAGCGTGCGGGAGCCGGTGCTGGGGCTGATCCGGCTGCAATGGTGGCGCGAGGCGATCGACGTCGCCTATAGCGGCGCGGCGCCGCGGCGGCACGAGGTGGTCGGACCGCTGACCGCGCTGATCCGCGGACGGAGCCTCAGCCGCGCGCATTTCGACCGATTGATCGACACCCGCGAACGCGACTTCGCCGACGCGCCGCCGGCGACGCTGGCCGAGCTCGAGGATTATGCCGAGGGCAGCTCGGCGCGGCTGATTCAGCTCGCGATCGAAGTCTTGGATGCGACGACGCCTCCAGTGCAGGCGGCGGCGAGCGAGATCGGCATCGCCTACGCTTTCTCGGGGCTGATCCGGGCGATGCCGGTCCATGCGGCGATGGGTCGGCTGTGGATTCCCGACGATTTGACACGGGAAGCCGGGCTCGACCCGCGCGACTACGCCGCGCTGCGCGCCACGCCGGCGTTGCGGCGGGCGGTCGAGATGATGGCGGCGGAAGCGACGCGGCGCCTCGCCACGGCCCGCTCGCTACGGCGCTATGTACCGAGGGCGGCGCTGCCGGCCTTGCTGCCAGCCCGCATCGCCGCGCGGGCGCTGATACGCCTCGAACGGGCCGGCTTCGACCCGTTCGCAGGCGCCGGCGAGGGCGATCCGCTGCAGAGCTGGCGGCTCGCCCTCGCCGCGTTATCCGGAAGGTTCTAGCGGCTTAGTAGTAGTGCGCCGCAAACACCATGCAGTAGAGCATCGGGATCGACAGCATCGTGTTGACCCGCGAGGCGAGACCGGCCATGCGGCGCGCGGCGTTGACCTCGTCCGGCGTGGCGCTGGTGACGCCCATTACCTTGTTCTGGTTCGGCATGATGATGAACCACACGTTGAACCACATGATCGTACCGAGCCACATGCCGATACCGATCGCTGTGAATTTGGCGTTGCCGTCACCGATGCCGAGCTTGATGGCGTTAATCAGGTAGCCGTTCATGTAGGCGAGGACCAGCCCGAAGCCGAGGGTGAACATCGCGCCCCAGCGGAACCAGAACAGCGCCTCGGGCAGGATGAAGCGCACCACCGCCGGCCGCAGCTCGGCGGGAATCTTTGGCATGGTCGGGGTCTGGGTGAAGTTGAAATACCAGAGATGGCCGATCCACATGATGCCGCTGATGATGTGACCCCAACGGACGAATTGTGCCCACCAGTTAAAATCGGAGAGTTCCATGGTCGTTTCCCCCTTCGGCCAATCAGTGGATGTAGTGAACTATCACCGCCACGACCACCGTCAGCACAAAACCGGCGATGACCGTCCCCGCTAGCGAACCCAACAGCTTTTCCATCCCGCTCTCCTTTCTTTGTCTCGTCCTGGCCGATCTTGTTTGGTCGTGGGCCGAAATCGAGGCCGAAGAGAATCATAGACACGATAACAGCGCCGGGCAAATGCGCGTTTGGCGATGGCGGCCTGCATCGTGCGGCCATTGGTGCTAGACTACGTCATGGCAAGGCTGACGCTGCGCATCGATTTCGGGGGCGAACGCGCGATCGGCCCCGGCAAGATCAAGCTCCTGGAGCTGATTGATTCCTGCGGGTCGATCTCGGCGGCGGGGCGGCAGATGGGCATGTCGTACCGCCGCGCCTGGCTACTGGTCGACAACCTCAACCATTGCTTTCGCGAGCCGCTGGTGGCGGCGCAGGTCGGTGGGGTCAAGGGCGGTGGCGCCTCGCTGACCGGTTTCGGGCATGCGGTGGTCGAGCACTACCGGGCGATCGAGAAGGCCGCGGAAAGTGCCGGCGCGGCGCATGTCGGCGCGCTGACCGCCTCGCTCGCGGAGCCGAGGTAAGCTCGGCCCCTTGCTCGCGGTCATCCCGGCGAAGGCCGGGACCTCATTATCCTCTTCTCGTCGCTTGATGGGTGGTCGTGGCTTTCGCCGGGATAACAGCTGAAAAAGTAGCCTAACCGTCCGCGGTGTCGGCGTCGGCGCTGGCCGCGCCGGGCTGGGCGCCGGCGAAGGCGTGCTGGTCGAAGGCGATGCTCTTGATCACCGCATGCACTTTCTTGCCGGGGATGAGGCCTAGCGTCTGGACCGAGCGGCGGGTCAGGCGCGCGACCAGCGCTTCGCCGGCGCAGTCGAGACGCAGCTGAACGATCGGCCCGTCGCCCGCGCCGATTTCGACGACCGTGCCGGGCAGCACGTTGAGCGCGCTGAGGCCTTCCGGCGGCGCGAGAGCGATCATCACGTCGCGGGCGCGGACGCGCACCCGGAGCGCCGCACCGACCGCCAGATCGAGGCGGGGCACGCGCAGCTCGCCGGCGGCGGCGCGCAACACCGTGAGGCCGAACGCCGCATCGTGCCCAGCGACCCGGGTGGCGAGGATCGCGCCCGCCTCGGCGCGCCCGGTGAGCGGGAAGAGATCGATGCGGCCCATTACCCGCGCGGTCGGACCGATCGCGGCGACCTTGCCTTCCGATAGTACGACCAACGTCGTCGCCAGCCGCGTCACCTCGGCGACCGAGTGGCTGACATAGATGATCGGTATCCGCATCTCGTCGCGCAGCCGCTCGATATAGGGCAGGATCTCGCCGCGGCGGCCCTCGTCGAGCGAGGCTAGCGGTTCGTCCATGACCAGGATGCGCGGGCGGGCGAGGAGGGCGCGGCCGATGGCGACGCGCTGCTTCTCGCCGCCGGAGAGATTGGCCGGTCGGCGCGGCAACAAGGGCTCGATGCCGAGCAGGCCGACGATCTGGTCGAACTCGCCGCCGGCAAGGGGATTTGCCGCCGCCTTGGGCGCGAACCAACGGCCGTAGATGAGGTTCTGGCGCACATTGAGGTGCGGGAAGAGGCGGCCCTCCTGGAACACGTAGCCGACGCGCCGCCGATGCGCGGGAATGAAGACGCCGGCTTCGGTGTCGGTCAGCACCTCGCCGTCGATCGCGATGCGTCCGCGCTCGGGCCGGTAGAGCCCGGCGATCGCGTTGACCAGCGAGGTCTTGCCGGCGCCCGAGCGCCCGAAGAGCGCCGTGAGGCCGCCCTCGGTGTCGAACGCCGCATCGAGGGTGAAGCCGCCGAGGCGATGGGTGACCGAGATGCTCAGCATTGCGGCTTATTCGTCGCCCTTGGCCGGGCGTGACCCGGCCATCCACGTCTTGGGTCGCGACCTTGGCCGACGAAGACGTGGACCCCCGGGTCAAGCCGGGGGGAGGGGAACAACTTTGCGCTTCGTTGGAACATGCTCACAGCCCGGCCGCACGCCTGGTGGCGCGCTGGGCGATGGCTTCGGAGGCGAAGAGCGCCGCGACCGAGATCGCGACCGCCACCAGGGTCAGGCGCAGCACGCCGGCTTCGCCGCCGGGCACCTGCAGAAAGGTGTAGATCGCGGTCGGCAGGGTCTGGGTCTCGCCGGGAATGTTGGAGACGAAGGTGATCGTCGCGCCGAATTCGCCGAGGGCGCGGGCGAACGAAAGGATCATCCCGGCGGCAATGCCGGGGAGGATCAACGGCAAGGTCACGGTCACCCATACCCAGGCGCGGTTGGCGCCCAAGGTCGCCGCGGCGGCTTCGAGGCGACGGTCGACCGCGTCGATCGACAGCCGCATCGAGCGCACCATCAGCGGAAACCCCATCACTCCCGAGGCGAGCGCCGCCCCGGTCCAGCGGAACGCGAAGACAATGCCGAGATAATCGGCGAGGAACGCGCCGAAGACGCCGCGTCGCCCGAATAGGACCAGGAGGAAATAGCCGGTCACCACGGGCGGCATCACCAGCGGCAAGTGGACAACGACGTTCAGCAGCGAGCGGCCCCAGAAACGGCCGCGCGCCAACAACATCGCCACCATAAGCGCAACCGGCAGGCTGCCCGCCATCGCCCAGAAGCCGACCCGCAGCGACAGCTTGATCGCGGTCAGCTCCTCGGGCGAGAAGAAAGGCAGCATCAAGAGCGGGGTGTTCCGGCCCCGATAACGGTGAAGCGGTAATGCTCGAACTGCTTCGCCGCGGCGGGGCCGCTCAGATAGGCGGCGAAGGCGGCGGCGTCGGGGTTCGTCGAGGCGGCGACGAGGCCGATCGGGTAGGTGATCGGTGGCACGCTGTCGGCGGGGAAAGTGGCGACGATCCTGACCTTGGGTTCGATCGCCGCGTCGGTCTTGTAGACGATGCCGAACGGCGCCTCGCCGCGCGCCACCAGCAGCAGCGCGGCGCGCACATTCTCGGCGGCGGCGACAGAGCCGGAGACCGAATCCCAGACGCCGAGCTTGGTCAGCGCGGCCTTGCCGTATTTCCCGGCCGGCACGGCGTTTGGATCGGCCATCGCCAATTTTCCGCCGCCGAGCAGCTTGGCGAGCGGGAAGCCCGGGGCGATGTCGACCGTGGCGGCACTGTCGGCGGGGGCGATCAGCACCAGGGCGTTGCCGAGGAGGTTGTGCCGGCTGCCCGGGGCGATCAGGCTTTTCTTGTCGAGATAGTCCATCCAGTCGAGATCGGCGGAGATGAACACATCGGCCGGGGCGGCGGCTTCGATCTGCTTGGCGAGCGCCGAGCTGGCGGCATAGGAGATCGCGGCGTGCTTGCCGCTCTCCTTTTGCCATTCGGCGTTGATCGCGTCGAGCGCGTCCTTGAGGCTCGCCGCGGCGAAGACGAGGACATCGTCCGCCCGCGCGCCGGCCGGTTGGGCAACAGTGAACGCCGCCGCGACAAAGGCGGCGGCAGCGGTCAGTAGGGATCGCCGAAGCATCCTGTTCTCCTGACTATTCGACATCGATGGCGACGACATCGTGGACATAGCGTCCGCCAAGCTTGTCGCCGGGCATCACCAGCCACAGCCCGCCGGCGCCGGGGGCTTCGGTGTCGCGCTGATAGGCGATCAGCGCCGGCTTGGCGCCGAAATCGGGCGCGATCTCGCCGGTCGAGAGCACCACCACATAGCCGTCCTGCGCGGTGATCTTGATCACATGGCGCAGCACCGCGCCCCTGGCTTGATCGTCGATGCCGCCCGCTTCGCCGATCAGCGACCACAGCAGGACGCCGGTGTAGCTGGCCTGCCGTGAACCGTTGTGCTCGGTCTCGTACGACACCTGCACCTGTTGGCTCGGCAGCGCGCGCAACCGGTCGAGATCGAATTGCTGCGGGTGCGGCACCTTGCCGGTCAGCGACAGCGTGGGTTTGGCGGCGGGATCGGCGGCCTGCGTCGGGCCGCAGAGCAGCGGCAGCAGCAGCAGCAGGACCGCGCCGAATAGCGCGATTCGGTCGCGCCTCATGCGGTCGCGACCATGACATCGGAGGCCTTGATGACGGCAATCGCCTTGTCGCCGGCCTTCAATCCCAGCTCGTCGACCGCCTCGTTGGTGATCGACGCGGTGATGATGACGCCGTTGCC
>Ga0182015_10004363_pt1 | contig 15292 bp, 17 predicted proteins | sample 712P3MmetaG_FD_120478 | JGI IMG/M metagenome (GOLD analysis project Ga0182015, IMG submission 120478) | Permafrost microbial communities from Stordalen Mire, Sweden - 712P3M metaG | ecosystem: Environmental > Terrestrial > Soil > Wetlands > Permafrost | place: Sweden: Stordalen | collected...
ATGTCACGGAGGATGCCGCCGACTCCAGTGGTGGCGCCTTGAAACGGCTCCACGAAACTTGGATGGTTGTGCGATTCAATTTTAAATACAGCTACGAAGCCGTCGCCAATGTCGACAACGCCGGCATTTTCACCCGGACCCTGGACAACCAGTTTGCCGCGAACCGGCAAACGCTTCAGATGGACTTTGCTGGATTTATAGGAGCAGTGCTCGCTCCACATCACGCTGAAGATGCCTAGTTCGGTGATGTTGGGGTCGCGGCCGAGGACTTTTTGAACGCGCGCATATTCGTCGGTCGTCAGGCCGTGTTCGGCGGCGATTTCGGGGGTTACTTTGATTTCGGTGAGGATGGTGGCCATTACGATTTGTTTTGTTGATCCAATCTAAGATCGGAAAACCCGGGACTAGTGTAACGCTGGCGATCTTGCTGAACTGGGGCGCTGGAGTCCTGCGCTCCTACAAAGACGGCGGCGATGATCGATACGGAGATCGCTTTGCGTGTGCGCGAAGCTTGACGTCATGCGGTGGCCTTTGCTGCGCCGACTAATGCTTCGATCATGGAACGGAAAATTACCAGGCCGTCGGCGGAGTCGAGGGCGGGTTCTACGGCGCGTTCGGGATGGGGCATGAGGCCTGCTACGTTGCGCTCGCGGTTGCAGATGCCCGCGATGTTGGCCATCGAGCCGTTGGGATTTCCGGCGGCGTCATCGGAACCGTCGGATGTCGTGTAGCGGAAAATCACTTGGCGATTTTTTTCCAGGCCGGCGAGTGTTTTTTCGTCGACGTTATAGTTGCCGTCGTTGTGCGCGATCGGAATGCGGAGAACCTGGCCGGACTTGGCAGCGTTGGTGAAGGAGGTATCGGTTTGCTCGACGCGGATGTGCACGTGTCGGCAAATATAGCGCAGGCCGGAGTTGCGCATCATGGCGCCAGGCAGCAGGCCTGCCTCCAGCAAAATCTGAAAGCCATTGCAGATGCCCAGGACCATACCGCCGCTCTTGGCGAATTTCTCCACCGATTTCATTACCGGTGAAAAGCTCGCGATCGCGCCGGTGCGGAGATAATCACCGTACGCAAAGCCGCCGGGCAGGATGATCGCGTCGCTATTGGCCAAGTCCTCGGATTGGTGCCAGATGAATTCGACGGGTTTGTGCAGGACGTTGCCGATGGCGTAGAACGCATCGTGATCGCAATTCGATCCCGGAAAGACGACGACTCCAAATTTCATGCGATGGCATCTCCCTTCGGAGTTTGGGGAACACTTATTTTAGCATAGAGAGGCACGGCAGCTCAGAGGCGGCTGCGACTGGATGCGTAAGCCCTATCGGTGCTGAAGTGGGGCACAGCGTTGCTGTGCCGCTACAGGAGCCTGAACGCGCGCCCAGGGTATTTTCTTTCCCGACAACGCGAAGACCCGCCGGGCACTGCGGACCTGGCCGTTCGCCGCGAGTGATCCTGGCATCGCAAATCGCAATGATTGGCGCACGGCAGAATTTCGCGGGGCATTGACACATGCAGGATCAAACCATACATTCGTCTATCGGACGGCGACGTAATTCTATTTCTGAGCAGAAAGAGAGTGCTAATGGGCCTTCGCGATTTCCTCTCCAAACAATTTATTGACGTCATCGATTGGGTTGAGCCGGAGGACGGAATTCTGGCGTACCGCTACCCGATGCAGGACCGCGAGATTCAGAATGGCGGCAAGCTGACGGTGCGCGAGTCGCAACTGGCGGTGTTCGTCAACGAAGGCAAGGTCGCGGATGCGTTCGGAGCGGGCCTATACACGCTGAACACGCAGACGCTGCCGATTCTGACGTACCTGAAGAACTGGGATAAGGCGTTTCAGTCGCCGTTCAAGTCAGACGTGTACTTCTTCTCCGCGCGAACGCAAACCGATCAGCACTGGGGAACGCCGAATCCGATCACGATTCGCGACAAGGAGTTCGGCGCGATTCGGCTGCGCGGGTTCGGCATTTATTCCTATCATTTGACGGACGCAAAAACTTTTTACAGCAAGATCAGCGGGACACGGGATCTTTATCGTGTGGCAGATCTGGAAGGCCAACTGCGCAATACCATCGTCGCAAAAATGACCGACGCTTTTGCGATGAGCCAGATACCGTTCCTGGACATGGCGGCGAATCAGGGCGCGCTGGCTCAGAAAATCAACGACGTGCTCAAGCCGGCGTTCGCGGAATACGGGATCTCGCTGGATAGTTTCGTGGTTGAAAATCTTTCGCTGCCCGACGAATTGCAGAAAGTGCTGGACCAGCGTATCGGCATGAATGTGATAGGGGACATGGGCAAGTTCACGCAGTATGAGGTGGCGCAGTCGATTCCGATTGCCGCGGCGAATGAGGGCGGCGGAGCAGTTGGTATTGGTGCAGGACTCGGAGCTGGCATGGCTATCGGCCAGACTATGGCGGAGGCGGTCAAAAACTCGGCAGCTTCGGTTGCGCCGCCCCAGGCGCCTGGGCCCAGCGGCGGTGGGAATACTGCGCCTCCTGCCGCGGGTGCGGCTGCCGGCGCGGCTACAAAATTCTGTTCCGAATGCGGAAAGCCGATTCCGCGGGCCAGCAAGTTCTGCCCCGAATGCGGTAAACCTCAAGCCTGACCTGCGGAGACTTATGAGCGGAGTCGAATGGGTCATCGAGGCGTTCGGATGCTCGCCAGAATCGCTGCAGGACGCTAGCGTGTTGCACGCTCTCTTTGATGAAATCATCCGCGAGATGAAACTTCGACCGGTCAGCGGGACGCAATGGCATCAGTTTCCGCGTACCGGCGGGATCACCGGGCTTTGTCTCCTGGCCGAATCACATCTGGCCTGCCACACGTTTCCGGAACATGGTTCACTTTGCCTGAATTTATTTTGTTGTATGCCGCGAGCGGAATGGAATTTTGAAGGCGCGCTGCGGCAATTGTTTTCGTCGAAGACAGTGACCATCCGGCGCCTGGTTCGTTCTTACGAAATGCCGCGTGAACTCGCAGCAGGCGATTAGGATGACCGTACCTAACAATCTCCAAACGGGCGCTCGCCCATGACCCAGCCCATCGCGAATTGCCCAAATTGCGGCGCGAAGATCGTCTTCCAATGGTCGAGCAGCGTGCAAACGGTTTGCACGTATTGCAAAAGCATTCTGGTTCGCACTGATGTGGACTTGAAAAAAGTGGGCCAAGTTGCGGATCTGCCGCCGGACAGTTCGCCGATTCAGATCAATACCGAGGGCATCTATCACAACAAAGCGTTCGTGGTCGGCGGACGCATCCTCTACGAATACGAGCAGGGCGGATGGAACGAGTGGCACATTGTAATGAACGACGGGGCCAGTGCGTGGCTTTCGGATGCGCAGGATGAATATGCGATTTCGTTCGCGGCGACTGGACAGTCGCTACCCGCTGCAGCGCAAGTGAAAGTCGGCCAGCAATTTAACTGGAACAATCAAACGTATATGGTGACGGTCATCACGGAAGCGCACTACAAAGGCGTCGAAGGAGAACTGCCGTTTCAATATTGGGATAAGACGGACGTGGTGTTTGTCGATTTGCGGTCGCAATCCGGCAGATTCGCGACACTCGATTACAGCGACGAACAGCCCGCGCTTTACTTGGGAGAATTCTTTGAGTTCGACGATCTGAAATTCAAGAATTTGCGGCAGTTCGAGGGTTGGTCATGAGCTCCGGGACTCCTCCGCTACCCGGGTCGACGGCAAAGCCGCAGGTGAAGGCGCTGAATTGTCCGCAGTGCGGAGCGGCGATTACGTTGCGCTCGTTTCAGCAAGCCGTAACGGTGGTATGCGAAAACTGCCACTCGATCCTGGACGCCAAAGACCCCACGCTAAAAGTCTTACAACAATTTCAAGCCATCACCGGAGAGATTCGGCCGCTCATCCCGCTTGGCTCACGAGGGAAATTTCGCGGGACCGACTACGAAGTCATCGGATTTCAGCGCCGCAGTATCGAGTCTGATGGCATTCGCTATGACTGGCACGAATATTTGCTTTTCAACCCATACAAGGGTTTCCGCTACCTGAGTGAATATCAAGGTCACTGGAACGACGTCACCGTTTGCAAGGGCCTCCCGGAAGTCCAATTCAAACTCGTAAGCAACGCGAATTATCTGGGAGAGAACTTTCGCCACTTCCAAACTGCCGACGCGGTCACAGGTTACGTGATCGGAGAATTTCCGTGGCAGGTGCGGGTGGGCGAAAGAATTGCCGTTACGGATTATGTGCATCCCCCCCGGGTGCTTTCCTGCGAGCAGGCTGCCGGCGAGACTTCGTGGTCGCTGGGCGAATACACGTATGGAAACGAGATATGGAAGGCGTTCAATCTTCCCGGGCAGGCGCCCCAACCTGTCGGTGTGTTCGAAAATCAGCCGGCACCCACAACCATAAACTTGAAACAGGTGTGGATGACGTTCATCATGCTGGCCGTTTTTCTTGTGGGACTCATGGCGGTCATGGACATTGCTTCGAGCAAGGAAGCTGTCTACAGCGCGTCCTATCAATTGCCTCCGGGACCTCAGAAAGGAGAGGCATCGTTTGTTACCGACGTTTTCGAACTGAAGGGGCGCACCTCGAACGTCCAAATCCAGACTTCAGCGAACGTTTCCAATAGTTGGATTTACGTGGACTATGCGCTGATCAATCAGGATAGCGGCCGGGCGTGGGACTTCGGCCGCGAAGTGAGTTTTTATTCAGGCTACGACAGCGACGGATCGTGGACCGAGGGTAGCCGCAAGGACACCGTGATTGTGCCTAGCGTGCCTGCCGGACATTATTACTTGCGCATTGAGCCGGAGGCAGACGCGCGCCATCCTGCGATCAACTACAGCATATCGGTGCGGCGAGACGTTCCCGTTTTTGGTTTCTACGGGTGGGCATTGTTGGGTTTGTTTCTGCCGGTTCTATACGTCACGCTGAAATCGATAGGTTTCGAGCGTTCGCGCTGGGCGGAAAGCGATCATCCTATTTTGCAAACGGAGAGTGATTGATGTTCAGCAAACTTTATTGGCTGTACGGATTTTTCGTACTGGGGTTGGCGGGAATGGGTCAGTATCGCGGTTGGAGCATGGACACGATGAACGAAGTGAAGAATGTTCCCAGGTCTATACGAGACAATCCGGGTGCGTATCGCTCAATCTACAGCAGCTATCACCACTACACAGGAGGCAAGTAATATGAACCTGGTACCGCTCGGCAACGTCATCAGCGCTCTGGCTTATGCGTTTATAGGTATTCTGATTTTTATTTTGTCATTCGTGATCATTGACAAAGCGACGCCGTACCATTTGTGGAAAGAGATCGTGCAGGAACACAACATGGCGCTGGCGATTCTGATCGGCGCGATGTCGATCGGCATCTGCATCATCATCGCGGCTGCGATTCACTAGGGGTAGGCTGACACACTCGCACTTTAGCGGTTTTGCTGCGCGGGCCGGTTGAGGATCCTTCGCTTCGCGAAGGATGACACGCCATCGATTAGCGCCTGCTTTATCGGGCTGAAATCCTCATTTCGATCGGCATGTTGCGTCGTTGAATAAGGCTTCGCTTATGGGAATTCTGCTGTTCATCTCCGTTTTGCTGGTCGCGGCCTGCGGGCTAATTTATGAGCTTGTGGCCGGGACGTTAGCGAGCTATCTGCTCGGCGATAGTGTGCTGCAGTTTTCCACGGTGATCGGGACGTACCTTTTCGCCATGGGTTTGGGCAGTGCGATGTCTCGCTATCTGAATCGCGGCCTGGTTTACCGTTTCATCTGGATCGAACTTCTGCTCGGCGTAATTGGGGGATTTTCTTCCGCGCTACTGATGCTGGCGTTCGCTTTCACGCAAGGCTTCGAGTTGATCCTCTACGCTCTGGTCATCGTCATGGGCGTACTCGTGGGCTTGGAAATTCCGCTGCTGATGCGTATCGTCCGCGACCGTTACGATTTCCGCGACGTAATCGCTCACGTTCTGACCTTTGACTACCTTGGCGCCTTGGCGGCTTCCCTGCTCTTTCCCATTCTTCTGGTGCCGCGCCTCGGACTGGTGCGTTCCGCGATGCTTTTTGGGCTGATCAATGTGGCAGTCGCGGTGTGGAGCACTTTTCTGTTTGCAAAACAGCTGCCCACTGCTCGCAGTTTGCGGGTGACCAGCGTTGTGGTCTTGTGCGCTCTGTCCGTGGGCATGGCCGAGGCCAAAAAAATCACCGCCACCGCCGAAGACAACATTTATGCCGATGAGATTATCTTTGCACGCGACAGCCGCTATCAGCATCTTGTGCTGACGCGTTTCAAAGACGATCTGCGTCTTTTTCTGAACAGCCATCTGCAATTCAGCTCGCGCGACGAATACCGCTACCACGAAGCGCTTATCCATCCGGGGCTCGCGAGCGTTCCGGTCGCACGGCGAGTGCTGGTGCTGGGGGGCGGCGACGGGCTTGCAGTTCGCGAAGTCTTGAAATATCCGCAAATCGAAAGTATTACGCTCGTCGATCTCGATCCGGAAATGACACGGTTATTCTCGACGCACGCCATGTTGACGCAGCTGAATCAGAAGTCTCTGCTCTCGCCGAAACTTCATGTCACCAATGCGGACGCGTTTCCCTGGGTTGATACCAGCACGGAGAGCTTCGACTTCATCGTCATCGATTTCCCCGACCCGACCAACTATTCGCTTGGAAAGCTGTACACCACGGCTTTTTATCGCGCCGTTGCGCGGCACCTGAGCGCTCAGGGCGTTATGGTCGTACAGAGCACGTCGCCGATGTTTGCGCGTGATTCTTTCTGGTGCATTGCCGCAACTCTGAAGCAAGTCGGGCTTCACACTTATCCTTATCACGTCTACGTTCCCTCGTTCGGCGAGTGGGGGTTCGTTCTCGCTTCATCGCACGAATACACGCCGCCAACTTCGCTTCCGGCGGGACTTCGGTTTCTGAACGTTGAAGGGCTACCGGCAATGTTCCAGTTTCCACCCGACATGGCGCCGCTGAGCATTCCGCCTAACCAATTGAATGACCAGGTTCTCGTGCGCTTGTACGACCAGGATTGGAAGGACATCAGTCATTGAAGGTGGACCGCCGCAAGTTTCTGGGTCTCGGCAGCGCCGCGCTAGTTGGTCTCTCCCTTAAAGGTGAACGTGCGATCGCGGGCTCGTTCGTCAACGAGTCCTTTCAGGCCGGACATCTGCTTCGGGATCGCGCGGGCTTCCCCGCGCCAAAAAGAATCGAGAAAGTTCCGGTGGTCATCGTTGGCGGAGGCATCGCCGGCCTGAGCGCTGCTTGGCGGATGCGCAAACGAGGCTTCACAGATTTCGTCTTGCTGGAAATGAATGATGCCGCGGGCGGAAATGCGCGCTGGGGAGAAAATGAAATCACGGCGTACCCATGGGCCGCGCACTACATTCCCGTGCCAGGACCAAAAACGGTTTACGCTCGCGAACTATTCGAAGATCTTGGAGTTCTAAAAGATGGGCAGTGGGAAGAACGCTATCTATGCTTCTCTCCTCAAGAGAAGCTTTTCCTTTACGGTCGCTGGCAAGAGGGTATTGAGCCTGCCGTTGGATTGAAGCCAAGAGATCGCGAACAGTTTCAGCGATTGGAAGACATCTTCGCCAAATACCGAAATAGCGGCGAGTTCACGATCCCTCTGGAAGTTGGCCGCTCACATCGCACGGCCGATCTGGATCGCGTTTCTTTCTCCGATTGGCTTCGCCGGGAAAACTTCGATTCGCCGCTCCTGCATTGGTATATGAACTATGCTTGCCGCGATGACTATGGCGCGATGGCCACAGACACGTCCGCATGGGCAGGGATTCATTATTTCTCTTCGCGCGAAGCCGAAGAGAAAGGGCCGCTGACTTGGCCGGAGGGAAATGGCTGGATCACGCGCCGGCTTTTGGAACGCGTCGGCGACAATATCCGCATCAATCAGATGGTGCATCGCGTTGCAATCGGCCCTCGCGGAGTCACCGTCGAAGCAGGCAACACGCAATTCCAGGCGGAGTTCGCGATCTTTGCCGCTCCGACTTTTCTTGCGCCGTACGTCGTTGAGAATTTCGGGCCGCTCCACGATTTTGCGTACTCGCCGTGGCTGACGGCAAATCTGAGTCTCGACCGTTTGCCGGATGCGCGCGGCGCAGAACCCAGCTGGGACACCGTGTTTCTCGATTCGCCCACGCTGGGGTACGTGGATGCCACACACCAGAGCGTGCGCTCGCACATCGACAAAACGGTTTGGACGTGTTACTGGGCGCTGACAGGGGGCGACTCCAAGCAAAACCGTAGGTTGCGCCTGGAAAAAGATTGGGCGTATTGGTGGGAAGCAATCTTGAACGATCTCGAGCGGGTACACTTCGACATCCGGCAATGCGTGTCGCGAATCGACATTATGCGCATGGGCCACGCAATGGTTCGGCCTACCCCCGGGTCAATGTTTTCGGCCGAACGCCAGCGGCTATCGTCTAAGAAAGACAGGCTGCTCTTCGCGAACTCAGACCTCAGTGGAATTTCGATTTTTGAGGAAGCGCAATATCAAGGAGTCAAAGCGGCAGAGAAAGTCCTGGAAAGAATCGCAGGAAGAAAGTGAATCCCCCTCGCCGCATGAACGGACTCTTAGCCGCTCGCATGTTTAAGACATGCAATCGAACGTCAGGCCGTCCGTGCACTCGAGAACAGATGGATGATTAAAGAGATGACGGCGAAGACCAAGAGTATGTGGATTAGAAATCCCGCGACGTGAAAAAATACAAACCCACCGGCCCACAGGATCACAAGGAGTATCGCCAACCCTAGAAATGGACCAAATCGCATGATCGTTCTCCTTTAACTAGCTTGGGGTTGCTATCGAAAATTGCCGTTACCTGCTCACAGCAATTAATCGCATTCATGTGCGGACGGCAATACATGGAAGGATGTAGAGAACGCTGGACTTAGTCTTACGAACTCCGCCTAGCTCTCGTTACTTGCCGCGAGCACTTTTTCGGCGTTCAATGCGCCCTCCGGCGTATCCTCGTGCTTGAAATAGATAAAGACATCGCCCTCCTTGACTGAACCGGCCACCTTGAGGGTCAGGACCTGACGAGCCTTCGCCGAATAATCCTCTTTGCGCAAGCGCATGTAGGCGAAATCTGCCGTCTGGACGTCAGGCGTTTCGAGCTTTTCGCTTTCCGCCTGGCATAGCGCCACATTTGCGATGCGCATCGATTCGTACACCTCGTTGTTGAACCACGACACGTGTCGAAATTCGAATGCGAATTTCAGGCTGCGCGGCAGCCTCGCTAGAAAATCTTTCAGCAACGGCACGTCGCATTTCAAGAACGGCGGGAGCTGAAACAGCACCGGCCCAAGTTTCTTTTCGGCATCCAGCGGCTGCAACGCAGCCAGGAACTCCGACGTGAAATCGGCAACGTCTCTGAGCCGTTTGATGTGGGTGATCTTCTGGTTCGCTTTGATCGCGAAATTGAAATCCGGCGGCGTCGCTGCGATCCAGCCACGCAGCAATTTCTCGGTCGGAAAACGCCGGAAGGTGTAGTTCACCTCTACCGTGTTCAGACGAGTCGAGTAGTGGCTGAGAAACTTCGCTGATGCGAGCTTCGCCGGATAGAAGTCCGGCTTCCAGGTCGGGTAGGCCCAGCCGGATGTGCCTGCATAAACTTTTCCCACGGGTCACCAGAAGAAATAAATTTACACTCCACGCGAAAAATAAATTGCGTTTGAGCTCAGGGAGCAGGTAAGGCCGACGCTACCATACGACTTTAAACCGGCCCTCTTATTGTCCTTTCGACAGCAAACTCTTCCAGCGCGCCCAGGCGTCCGCACGCGCTTTGCGATTCGCGTCATTCGCATCGGGCGCCTCACCCGCGCGCATGAAGCCGTGTCCCGCACCGTCATAGGTTACCGGCTCGTAGGGTTTGCCTACCGCCTTCATCGCATCGACCGTGCCGGGAACCGTGGCGCCGATCCGCGCATCTTCGCCGGCATAAAATCCGTACACCGGCGCCTTGATACGCGCCATGGCATCCTTATCTGGCGGCGGTCCATAGAACACGAATGCCGCTGACAGGTCGCTCCGATTGGTCGCGAAGCGGAACGACTGCCCACCGCCCCAGCAGAATCCGCCGACGAAAAGTTTGCCCTTGGCAGCGGGAAGCTTCAGCCCATAATCCGCCGCGGCGTTGAGATCCGCGGTAACCTGATCGGGATTGAGGTGGCTAACCGCCTCCATCGTTTTGCCTTCCGCGAAAGACGAACTGCGGCCACCGTCGGGGCCCATGCCCGAAAGCAAATCGGGCGCGACCGCGATGTATCCCGCTGCCGCAACCTGATCCGCCAAATCTTCCACCCAATCGGTCATTCCGAAAATTTCATGTACGACAAGTACCACAGGACGCTTTTCTTTCGATTCGGGATACACCACGAAAGTCTCCACCGAGCGATCGCCGTGCTTCACAGTGACCCACTCACTGTGGCGCGGAGACTTTCCAAGTTGCGCGCGCGCCCAGTCTTGCGCCGAAATCGTTTGAGCGGCCAGCAAAATACCAAGCAACGTGATATACTTCATCATCTTCTGTCCCCAGTACGACGGTTTTTTGATTTTTTCTGGCTGCCGTTGTTCATCTTCTGTGCCACATGATCGTCCCCGATCATATGCGTCTACGGAGGCTTGGAGCAAGCGAGACGCAAGTCTCGCACGTACGCCTCAGGCCTGAACCGGACAAGACTAGAAACAAACGATGAGCATCCGTTTCAAATCGTGTACATTGCGCGCAACACAACTCCTCAAACCAACGCTGAGAGAAATCTGGAAAAACGCTGTGGATGCAAGGCCGCGTGGCTTTGATGTACCCAAGTAGCCTAGTTGTCGGCGTCTCATAAATGGTTGCGAAGTCTGCCGTCGGTCGAAAGGGAGTTAGGCCCATGGTCAGCTATCAACAAGTTCCCTGGCAACTCAAGATTGCAGCGAAGCTCATCTTGGCCCGCGTTCCCGTAGATCCCCGCAGGTTGAACCGAATCGGAGTTTTCAACATGGGCGGGATGGAGAGACCGGAATATGCCTGGGGCGTATTTCGCAGGCATTTTGAACGAGCGACGTTCGCTCGGAAGCAGCAGCCGTTCGTGGCCTTGGAGCTGGGCCCTGGCGACTCGCTGTTCTCCGCTGTAATAGCGCGGACTTTCGGCGCTTCTGCGACCTACGCCGTCGACGTAGCCCGAATGGCAAGCCCGGAGGTTTCTCGCTATCGCCAGATGGAATCGTACCTGCGCCAGGCGGGGCTTACTCCTCCTGGTCTGGAAAATTGTTCGTCGGTCGATGATGTCATGAAGGTCTGCGGCGGCGAGTATTTGACCAATGGGTTGGCGTCCTTGAAGCAAGTTCCTTCGGGATCGGTAGATTTCATTTGGTCTCACACCGTCTTGCAGCATGTGCGGCGAAAGGAATTCTTACCCCTGTTGCAGGAGTTGCGTCGGATTCAGCGCCCGGATGGAGTCAGCTCGCACTGCATTTCCATCTCTGACATCCTCGGCGGCAGGCTGAATGATCTGCGATTCAGCGAACGGATCTGGGAATCCTCATTTATGGCGAACTCGGGTTTCTACACAAATCGGATTCGTTACGGGCAACTTCTCGAAATGTTCCGGCAGGCCGGCTTTGAACCGCAGGTGTACCGCACAGCACAATGGAAAACACTGCCTACACCTCGCCAAAAAATGGCGCCGGAATTCGCATCGTTGCCCGAGGAAGACCTGCACGTTTCCGGCTTTGATGTGTATCTCCGCTAAGATCTCTGACTAAAGGCTTTGGGGGGATTCAGAACGTCGCGGGCCGCGGCCGCGCGGAAAAATTGACGCGCTCCGCGCGATTCGTTAAGTTGAGCCTCCAGAAGTTCTCGTGGTCGATGGAGGCCAAGTCTTGCCCGTATCCCAGCTGATGTTATCCATACCCGCGTGGAAGCCCACTTTCAGCTTTCTTGGCGGCGCCGCGAATGAGTTGATGGCGCTGCGACTACTACACTTTTTCTTCGGCACCGTCTGGATCGGGCTGCTTTACTTTTTCAATCTTGTCGGAACGCCCGCGATGAAACAACTCGATCCTCCGGTGCGCGTGAAGGTTTATCCAGTGCTGATGTCTCGGGCGATGGCGTGGTTTCGCTGGTCCGCGCTGGTGACCGTGCTAGTTGGCGTGCGTTACTTCTTCCGTGTGCTTTCCTCCGATGCTCTCAACGCCGGTGATTCATCGCTCGCGCTGCGCTGGTTTGGGTGGTGGTTGCTGGTGTGGCTGGCCGCCTACGTTCTGATTTATGGGCTGCAACTCCCGGCAACGGGTTTCCGCGATAGTCCTTGGATACGCAGCGTTGGAGTCGCCGTTGTTGTGACGGCCGCATCGTGGACCGTCCTCGCGCTCAACGGCGGACCCAGCTCGTCGAGCCAGCATCTGGCCATCAGCGTCGGAGGAGGACTTGGTTTGGTGATGCTGCTCAATACTTGGGGCGTCGTTTGGCGCGTCCAAAAACGGCTGATCGCCGCAACGCGTGCAAGCGCGGAACAAGGGATTCCGCTTCCGCCCGAAGCCGCGCGCCTGATGCGTTGGGGATTTCTGACGGCGCGCACCTCGTTCTGGCTTTCTTTCCCAATGCTCTTCTTTATGGGCGCCGCCAGCCATTATCCGTTTTTGAGTACGGTAGCGCGCTAAGCAGGGTTTTGTTTGTGATTCGTCGCTCTCTTCGCGCGGCCACTGATGTTCCGATGTCTAAACGCGGTCGCCGATGTTTTGGTGGCTTATTGCGTACAGAAGCAGCTCGAGACGGCCGGAGACTCCCAGCTTATCGAATATCCGATATAAATAGTTACTGACGGTGTGCTCCGCAAGACCCAAATTCTGGGCGATTTCTCGATTTTTCATTCCTTCGCCGACCAGACTGACGACGTGCTGCTCGCCCGGAGTAAGCAAGGCCATTCCTGAATTGTTGCTGATTTGTACGGGTTTCAGACGAGCCAGAGCGTCCAGAATGTAGTCGAGCTCTTGAGTGCTGGCCCAAATTTTTCCTTCGTGCACTGTGCGGATGCACTTTGAGAGCGATTTGAACGAATCCGCCCGGCAAAAAATCCCACGGGCCCCGGCACGAAACGAAGCAATGACGGAGTCTCGAACTACAGAGTGCAGCATCATGATTCCGGCGGTTTCTGGGTGGGTTGCCCGAAGCGTTTGCAGCCGCTGTCTGGAGCCTGCGGGAAATTTATTACGGAGTTGGCCAACTGTCGGGAATGGCCGGCCACAAGTATCAGGAATATCGGTCCGCGGGTATGGATTCCGTCGAGAAGATCCCGGAGCTGGCCAGCAGTTCGGAGGATCGCAAACAACCCGCTTGAGTCCGCGGCGATTGCCCTCCGTGGCAAGTCGCCGATGGATTCGGAATTAATTCCCAGAATTTCGCCAAAGCGTTGCCGCAATATCACAGTTTGTCGATCACTACTCTCATGTCTGTCTCCTTACTCTCAAACATTCCTCACTATCATCACCTCGCCGAAGCTTTCGACCAGGCGGGTACGCTCGACCGCTACGTGACTGTTCTCAGTCAGATGAGTGAGAAGAATTCTTCGCTTGTCCCGGATAAAATCAGGAAGAAGATGATAAGCCGTCGTCTCCGCGTGGCGGCAAGCAAGGTCAAGCAACTCTTCCTGCCCGAAGGACTCCAAAAAATACCCCCAAAACTCGGATTTTATTCGAGCGAGTCCGGCTGTTACATCAATAACTACCTTTTCGATTATTTGGCGAGCCGCTCCATTCCAGAAAGCCGGGTCGTGCATTTTGTCAGTAGCATTGGCCTGCTCACCGCCCGGCGTGCCAAGAAACGGGGCGCCACAATAATCTGCGACAGCCGTCAAGACCATCCCTTGTTCCAATCCGACGTGCTGGACGACGAGGCGAAACGCCTCGGCCTCAAGTCATCCTGCATACCCAATCTGTCCTATCGGGACAAAATGCTTCGCGAGTTCGATCTTGCAGACCACATCGTAGTGCCGTCGACCCATACAAAGCGCACCTTCGTTGCACGCGGCTACGACGACCAAAGGATCCACGTTCTGAACTATGGGGTAGAATCTCATCTTTTCCACCCCATGCGTACCACCGACGGAATCTTTCGCGTCCTGTACACTGGCCAAATTGCGTATCGCAAGGGCGTTCAATACCTGCTTGAGGAAGTCGCTTTAGCATTGCTGCTGTTTGCCGTACCAATGAATTCCCAAGAATCCAGCCCCTCAATTCAGCGCGGGACCGGACTGCTGTCTACCTGTCAGGATGACAGCATCTTTTTCAAAGGCGTCTGTCGAGGCTACGTGCTGGGCGTAACCGACACTTCGACAGGGGTGTGTGTGCCTCCGGGCGTCAACGTGAAACAGATTGTCGATTTAATTGTTCAATACCTAGAGCAGCATCCTTCCACCCGTCAGGACTTCTCGTACCAACTAATCCTTCGGGCGCTGCATGAGACTTGGCCCTGCGGAACTAATTAAGAAATGAGGGTCGGCAATCTGTTGCGCCTTCGAAACACAATCTCACCGTATCGAGTCGTGTTATTCTGCCCTCCCGCTTCCTCTCCTACCAAGGGGACACCATGAAAAAGTCCGACTTGTACCGGGTACTCCGCAGCGAACTTCACCGGCACGACTTCTCCACATTCGTTGACGAGCCGCGAACCGTCGCCCAAGGTGGGCGAGGCGTGGTGGTCCCGGCTGTCCGGCATGCAAAAAGAAATTCGGAACGATGCCACAATTTCTCGATCATCTAACGGATGACGTCTTACCTGCGGTGTTGGATCGACTATCGGCGGAACAAGTTGGAGCGGGAAAGTGAAGATACCCGTGCTAGAGCAGGCACATTCCGAAGCCGTCGCCATGACTGCTGTACGACTGTGGGCTATCCGCAAGGCTATCGTTCTTGACCCATACGTACCCTGAGGGATAGGCTTCCGCCAGCTTGGAAGTACAAGGAGGCAATATGGACGCGAAACTACCCAACACCGACGTGAAACTGCCCGAGACCAACGAACCCGAGTCAAAGCCCTCCGAACAACTGAGCAAAGCTGATCTAGATGGCGTTGTTGGCGGAGTGATCGAATCGAAGCCGCCCTCAATGTCGATTGGAGTCGATCAGACGAGCACTTCGAATAAGTAGATGGTGCGGAAAAAGTTGAAGGCGCGGGTCGGAGAAAACTGCATTGTAAAATGCATTAACGGAGCCCGTATCACCACCGTCTTGTACCTACCAGTACCTAGTGTAAGTTATTGAAGAGAGGCGGGCCAGGTCGGACTA
>Ga0182015_10004364_pt1 | contig 15289 bp, 16 predicted proteins | sample 712P3MmetaG_FD_120478 | JGI IMG/M metagenome (GOLD analysis project Ga0182015, IMG submission 120478) | Permafrost microbial communities from Stordalen Mire, Sweden - 712P3M metaG | ecosystem: Environmental > Terrestrial > Soil > Wetlands > Permafrost | place: Sweden: Stordalen | collected...
GTACCAACGGGTTCTTCATCTTCCGGCCCGGCGAGGGGTGGGAGTACGTGATGGTGCTGACCATGTCCGGCTTCCTGCTGGCCACCGTAGGCCCGGGGGGGTGGAGCCTCGACAAGGCGGCCGGGCTGACCACGCTGTGGGGGTGGAAAGGTCTGGTGATCGCTGCGGTGGGGGGCCTCGGCGGCAGCGCCGGCCTCCTCCTCACCTTCTGGAGGCCTCCGGCCAAGTCGTCGACCTGAGCTCACGAGCGGGTGGGGGACGACCGGGCCCGGAGCAGCACCAGGGCGGGGACCACGCCGATCAGGGAGATGGCGGCAGTCACCCACCCACCATCCCCGCCGGAAGGCGGCCAGACGCTCGAGGGAGGTCGCGGGCACGGCGAGCACCGCCAGCAGCACGGTCACCCCGATGGCCAAGCCGATCTGGCGGATCATGTTCACCACCGCCGAGCCGGTGGCGAAGGAGGACGGGGGTAGGGACGACGCCGCGGTGGCCATTAGGGTGGGCAGGGTGAGCCCCACCCCTATACCGGTGAGGATCATCCCGCCCAGGATGGCGCCCGCATAGTCGGGCTGCAGCCCGACGCAGAGGGCCCACCACCCCACGCCGGTGGCGAAAGCGACCGAGCCGATGGTGACGACCACGCCGGCGCCGAGTCGGGCGATGAGCCGGCCGGCCACCAGAAACGAGAACAGGGGAACCATCAAGGGACCGGGCGCGATGGCCAGTCCCGCCTTCAGGGCCGACCACCCCCACGCGTCCTGTTCCCACAGCACGATCGACAGCAACATGGCGCCGAACGACGCCGAGAACGTGGCGGCCACCAGCGAGGCCCCCGAGAAGGTGCGCACCCGGAACAGTCCGGGGTCGATGAGCGGGTTGTCGGCCCGGGCGCAGTGCCAGACGAAGAGGCCCACCAGCACGGCGGCGAGGGCCAGCACCCCGAGGGTGGTGGGCGACCCCCATCCCCAGGCTCCTCCCTTCACCAGCCCGAAGGTGAGCAGGGCCACGCCCACGGTGACCAGGGTCGCCCCGGCGGCGTCGGGTCGGCGGACCGGGTGCCCGGGGACGTGGGGCAGCCGGCGCCACCCCACCACCAGTGCGACCAGGCCGACGGGTACGTTGACCAGGAACACCCACCGCCAGCTGGCGGCGACCAGCAGGCCCCCGATCACCGGTCCGAGGGCGGCCGACACTCCTCCGATCGCCGTCCAGGTGCGCACCGCGCCGCTGCGGCACTCGGGTGGGTAGGAGGCCAGGACCAGGCCGAGGGAGGTCGGCGTGAGCAGCGCCGCGCCGGCCGCCTGGACCAGCCGGAAGGCCACCAGCATGCCCACGCTGGTGGAGGCCGCGCATGCCGCCGAGGCCACGGTGAAGACGGCCACCCCCACCAGAAATCCGCGGTCGCGTCGGTGCCGATCAGCCAGTCGCCCGAAGAAGACCAGCAGAGAGGCGTAGACGATGGCGTAGCCGTTCAGCACCCACGAGAGCTCGGCCACGTCGGTGGTGCCGAAGTCGCGGGCGATGTCCGGAAGGGCGACATTGACGATGAACAGGTCCAGGCTGGCCAGGATCACCCCGGCGCAGACGATGGCGAGGACCTGACCAGGTGGTGTCGCCCGGGATGGCCCGGATCGGTCGGGGGCGGCGGAGGTCGACGACTGACTTAGCTCTACCATAGTCAGTACCGCAGGAGCTAGATAAGCAATGCACAAGTCAGCTACAGTGAGGGCATGAGCGCTCCGACCATTGGGATGACCGGGATCCTCGACCCCCGGCGGGGATGGCAGGCCACCACCTGCCCGATCGCCGGGGCCATCGACGTCGTCGGGGCGCGATCGGCGTTCCTGCTCCTGCGCGAGGCCTTCTACGGCACCACCCGGTTCGACGACTTCGCCGAGCGGGTGGGCATCAGCCAGCCGGTCGCCGCCGCCCGGCTCCGCCAGCTGGTCGACGACGGGCTGCTGGTGCGCCAGCCCTATCGGGACGAGGGCCAGCGCACCCGGATGGAGTACTGGCTGACCGACAAGGGGACCGAGTTCTTCCCGGTGCTGGCCGCGTTGATGCAGTGGGGGGACCGGTGGGTGCAATCCTCCCGGGTCGAGCTGCGCCATCGCGACTGCGGCCGGGCGGTCCACGCCGAACTGCGGTGCGAGAACGACCACCGGGTCAAGGTGGACTCCATCGACCTGGCGGTGAAGGACAATTAGCGCATTCCGGGCGTGCCCGCGGCGACGGTGTCGCAGCCGCTGTGTAGGGTGAATCCATGGCAGATCAGGCGGTGTTCTCCGATCTCGCGATGGAGTACATGCCTGCCCTCTACACGGCCGCCCTGCGGATGACCCGCAACACCGCCGACGCCGAGGACCTGGTGCAGGAGACCTACCTGAAGGCCTACCGGGCGTTCGCCAGCTTCGAACTGGGGACCAACTTGAAGGCCTGGCTCTATCGGATCCTGACCAACACCTACATCAACACCTACCGGGCGAAGAAGCGGCGGCCGGAGATCGCCGACGTAGAGGACGTCGAGGACCTCTATCTCTACCGGCACCTGTCGAGCGAACAGAGCGCGGGACTCGGGCGCAGCGCCGAGGACGAGGCCCTCGACCGGTTCACCGACGCCGATGTGAAGGCCGCCATCGAAGCACTCCCCGAGGCCTTCCGGATGGCCGTGTTGCTGGCCGACGTCGAGGGGTTCTCCTACAAGGAGATCGCCGAGATCACCGATGTGCCGATCGGAACGGTGATGAGCCGGATCCACCGCGGAAGAAAAGCACTGCAGAAGGCGTTGGTCGATCGTGGAAGGACACGGGGCCTCGTAGGGGCGACCGACGAGGCCAGGTAGGGAGAACGCCAGACGTGGGAGATTCGGAAGCACCGGGCAATCCGGCCGTTCCAACGGGTCACGACGAGGGCCCGGCCGGCTTTGTCGGTTGTGACGAGACCATCGAGCGTCTCTACGTCTACCTCGACGGTGAGCTGACCGAGCAGCGGAGGATCGAGATCACCCGTCACCTCGATCTGTGCGGTCCCTGCGTGGGCGCCTACGGGTTCGAGACCGAGCTGCGCAAGGTCATCGCCAACCGGTGCAAGGACCATGTGCCCGACGCCCTCATCGAGCGGGTCGCCGAGGCCCTGCGCGCCGAGCACACCCGCCAGAGCAACTAGCCCACCGCGCCGGATCGACCCGGGGGCCACGGCGGGCACCGAGTGCGCCCCACGGTGCCCAGGTACCTACACTGGTCGGCGTGAGCGAATCCGGAGGGGCGACGGGCAGCACCGGCGCAGTGGCCTGGGACACCGCCGAGCGAGTGGCCGACTGGGTTGGGAGCCGCAGCCGATTGCCCGCCCCTTACCGGCCCGATCTCCTCCAGCGTGACTTCGAGGAGCTGACCGCCCAGGCCGAGGAGTTGGTGGCCGCGTCCACCGGACTGCGATCGTCCTCCGGCCCGGCCCGGGCCCGGGTCACCGACCGCGCCGGCTGGGTGCATGCCAACGTCTCCAGCTTCCAGCGCCTGGTCGGCCCCCATCTGGACAAGTTGGACCCCGCCCGCATGGTGGCCTCCAACCGGGTCACCGAGCGTCTGGCCGGGCCGCTGGCCGCGGCTGGTCGGGCGGCCACCGGCACCCAGATGGGACTGGTGCTGGGCTGGCTCTCGACCAGGGTCCTCGGCCAGTACGACCTCCTGCTCACCGAGGAGGCGGTCGAAGATCAGGACCTGGTCTACTTCGTCGGCCCCAACGTGGTGGCGCTCGAACAGCTCCACGGCTTCGAGCCCCGGGAGTTCCGCTTGTGGCTGGCCCTCCACGAGGTGACCCACCGCTGCCAGTTCACCGCCATCCCCTGGATGCGGGACTACTTCGTCTCGCTGGTCGAGGAGGGGATCGGCTCACTCGAGCCCGATCCCTCGCGCTTTGCCGAAGCCCTCCGCCGGATGACCGAGGAGATCCGGGCCGGGCGCAACCCCCTGCGGGACAACGGTGCCCTCGGCCTGGTCGCTACCCCCGAGCAGTTGGAGGGTCTGCACCGGATCCAGGCGTTGATGAGCCTGCTGGAAGGCCACGGCGATGTGACCATGGACCGGGCCGGCGCCGCCGCCATCCCCAGCGCCGGGCGGTTCAGCGAGGTGCTCCGCCAGCGTCGCAAGCAGACTCGGGGGCCGGCCCGGCTGCTGCAGCAACTGATCGGGATCGAGGCCAAGCTCCGCCAGTACGAAGAGGGAGAGCGGTTCATCGCCGCCGTGGAGGACTCCGGTGGCACCGAGTTGCTCGACCGGGTCTGGCGGGGCCCGGAGTGGTTGCCCTCGTTGGTCGAGATCCGGAATCCCTCGGAGTGGATCTCCCGTGTCGGCACCACGCCCGCGCTCTCCGGCTGATCCGGCGGGGGTGTCCCCGACCGTTGGCCTGCTCAGCCGGTGCACGTTCCCCGAACCGGGCTCCGACCTGGTGTGCGGGGTTTCGGGCGGAGCCGATTCCCTGTCCCTTCTCGCCCTGGCGGTGGCGTCGGGGTGCCAGGTGACCGCCGTGCACGTCGACCACGGCCTGCGACCGGGCTCGACCGGCGAGGCCGACGTGGTGGCCGATGTGGCCCGCCGGCTGGGTGCGTCGTTCCGGTCGGAGCGGGTAGTGGTGGGCGACGGCCCCAATCTCGAGGCCCGGGCCCGCCAGGCGCGGCGCCAGGCGCTCGGCCCCGGTGCCGCCACCGGGCACACCGCGGACGACCAGGCCGAGACCGTCCTCACCAATCTGTTGCGCGGCTCGGGTGTCCACGGACTGGCGGCCATGCGACCCGGACCGGCGCGCCCGCTGCTGGCGCTCCGGCGCGCCGAGACGGTGGCCCTGTGCGGGCAGCTCGGCTTCACGCCGGTCCACGACCCGAGCAACGACGATCCGCGGTTCGTGCGCAACCGCGTGCGGCACGAGCTGCTGCCCCTGTGCAGTGCGATCGCCGGGCGTGACATGGTGCCGGTGCTGGCCCGCCAGGCCGTCGCCTTGGCCGGTGACGCCGATCTCCTCGACGCGGTGGCATCCCTGGTCGATCCCGAGGACGCCGCCGCCCTGACCGGGGCGCCCCCGGCGGTGGCCCGCCGGAGCGTGCGGGCCTGGCTCACCGGCGACGGGCCCTATCCCCCTCCTCTCGATGCCGTCGAGCGTGTGTTGGAGGTGGCCCGGAAGTCCCGGCGGGCCACCGAGACGCCCGGTGGTCTCCGGGTCAGCCGAACCGGTGGCCGGCTCTCGGTGGAGGCCCCGCCTCCGAGCCGACTTGGCCAAGACGGCACTCCGGTACAGTCGCGCCGGTGATCACGCAAGGAGACGAGGCGACCGGGAGCCCCGCCTCACTCGAGCACGCCGACGGCGTGGGCCGGGTGATCGTCTCGGCCGAGGATCTCCAGTCCCGCATCGCCGAGCTCGGGGTCCGGATCACCGCCGACTACGCCGGTCGGCCACCCCTCCTGGTCGGTGTGCTCAAGGGTGCCTTCATGTTCATGAGCGACCTGTCGCGGGCCATCGACCTCCCGGTGCAGGTCGACTTCATGGCCGTGTCCTCCTACGGCAGTGCCACCCGCACCTCGGGAGTGGTCCGCATCGTGAAGGATCTCGACGTCGATCTGGCCGGCCGCCACGTCCTGGTGGTCGAGGACATCGTGGACAGCGGCCTGACTCTCAGCTACCTGCAGCGCTATCTCCTGGCCCGCGAGCCGGCCAGCCTCGAGGTGTGCGCACTGCTGGTGAAGGACGGACAGCAGCGCACCGACGTCGACTTGGCCTACGTCGGGTTTCACATTCCGGCCGAGTTCGTGGTGGGATATGGCCTTGATGTCGACGAGCGCCTGCGCAACCTCAGGGCGATCTACGCCCACGCCAGTCGCTCGTCCTAGCGCCGTGCCCACCCGATGACCGTCGACACCACCCGCGTCGAGCGGGCCATCCACGAGCTGCTCACCGCGTTGGGCGAGGATCCCAGCCGCGACGGCCTGGTCAAGACACCGGTGCGGGTGGCCCGGATGTACGTGGAGCTGATGGCCGGGTTCGGGGAGAATCCTGCCGATCAACTCGAGGTGACCTTCGCCGCCGAGCACGACGAGATGGTGATGGTGCGCGACATCCCCTTCGCCTCCTTGTGCGAGCACCATCTGGTGCCGTTCATCGGTCGGGCCCACGTGGCCTACATCCCCGGTGACGATGGCCGTATCACCGGGCTCTCCAAGCTGGCCCGACTGGTGGACGTCTTCGCCAAGCGGCTCCAGGTCCAAGAGCGGATGACCACGGAGATCGCCGACGCCATCGAAGAGGCGCTGGCCCCGAGGGGCGTGCTGGTGGTGGTCGACGCCGAGCACCTGTGCATGTCAATGCGTGGGGTGAAGAAGTCGGGCACCTCGACGGTCACGTCCGCCGTCCGGGGGCTCTTCCGCAATGACGCCGCCACCCGGATGGAGGCCATGCAGTTCGTCCGCGGCCACTGATCGCCGCCCCGGGGCGGGCGCGCGCCAACCGGGGCTGGTTTACGCTGTGGCCTCATGCCTAGCCCTGCCCGAGCGGACCGTCCATTGGTGATGGGAATCCTCAACGTCACCCCGGACTCGTTCTCCGACGGGGGAGCATGGTTCGAAAGTGAACGGGCGATCATGAAAGCACATGAGATGATTGAAGGAGGGGCTGATGTCATCGACGTGGGTGGTGAGTCGACCCGTCCCCGGGCCGAACCGGTGCCGGCCGCCGAGGAGCTGCGTCGGGTCCTCCCGGTGATCGAGGCGCTGGCCGGAATGGTCAGACTCTCCATCGACACCACCAAGGAGGAGGTGGCCGAGGCCGCCGTGGACGCCGGTGCCTCCTTGATCAACGACGTGTCGGCGACGCTGTGGCCGGTGGCGGCCCGCTGCGGGGTGGGCTGGGTGGCGATGCACCGACAGGGCACCCCCGCCACCATGCAGGTCGATCCGCACTATGACGACGTGGTCGCCGAGGTCTCGGCCATGCTGGTGGACCGGGCCCGCCGGGCCAGCCACGCCGGGCTGTCGGAGGTGTGGATCGATCCGGGCATCGGGTTCGGGAAGACCGTCGACCACAATCTGCGCCTGCTCCACTCACTGGGCGACCTGGTGGCAACCGGTTACCCGGTGATGGTCGGCACCAGCCGCAAGAGCTTCATCGGCTCGGCGTCGACGGCCGACGGTGGGTCGGTGATCCCGGTGACCGAACGCCTCCCCGGTTCGCTGGCCACCGCCACCTGGGCCATGCAGCAGGGGGCCAGGATGGTCCGGGTCCACGACGTCTCCGCCACCGTCCAGGCCGCGGTACTGGTGGGACGGGTCGATGCTGGGTCACCGGTGGAACCAGACCGGCCCGCCGGTGATCGGACGAGCGCCAGTTCGGAAGATCCGGAGGTCGGATCGTGAAGGGAAAATGGGCGGCGGGGATCCCCCCTCGCAATTTCACCTGGGTGATCAAGGATCGCCTGGCCATGAGCGAGCGACCGGGCGGCTTCGCCCCCAACCACCGCAAGGTGCGCCGGCAAGAGGAGATCATCTGGCTTCAGGTGCAGGGGTTCACCCGGGTCGTCTCACTGCTGCCGTCCTCCCACAACCTCCAGGCCTACGAGGAGCGGTCGATGGCCAGTGTGCACTACCCCCTCCCCACGTCGGGCGACGCCCGTGCCCTGCTGGCCGAGCTCTATCGCGACCTGCACGGCCGCTTGGCCAACGGGGAGCGGGTCCTCGTCCACCAAGAGGAGCTGGGTGACCGGGTCACCGGCGTCCTGGCCGGCTACCTGCTGTGGTCCGACCGTCTCCCGAGCGGCCCCCAGGCCATCACCGTGCTCGAGCACATGACCGGCCATCCCATGGGTCCGAGCGGTCGCGAACTGGTCTCGTTCGCCAGCGAGCTGACGCCGGCCGAGGTCCTGCCCGGCTCCGACGACGGACCACCCCGGAGCGGGTGACGGCGCCGTCCGCAGGGTCGACGGCGGCCGCGGTGGGCAGGGACGGGGCGGACGGCGACCGGATCCAGCTCCGCGGGATCCGGGCCACCGGGATCCATGGCGTCCTGCCCGAGGAGCGGGTCCGTCCCCAGCCCTTCGAAGTGGACCTCGACCTCTGGGTGGACCTGGCGACGGCGGGGGCCAGCGACCGGTTGGCCGACACGGTCGACTATGCCGGCATCGCCGACGTCGCCGTCGGAGTCGTGTCCGGGTCGCCCTCCTACCAGCTACTCGAGGCCGTGGCCGCCTCGATCGCGGCGGCGACGCTGGCCCGTGACTCGCGCATCGCCGCGGTGACCGTCGGCCTGCGCAAGCTGCAGCCCCCGTTGGAGGTGGACATCGCCACCGTCGGGGTCTGCATCACCCGGCGACAGTGACCGCCCCGACCGCCGAATCGCTGACGGTCCGGGCGTTTCTGGGGCTGGGCTCCAACCTCGGGGACCGATGGGCCCACCTCCGCCGGGCCGTCGACCAGTTGCGGGCGGGAAGCCGCGCCGCGGTGACCGCGGTGTCCCGGGTGTACGAGACCGAGCCCATGGGAGGTCCCGAGGGCCAAGGGCCCTACCTCAACGTGGTGGTCGAGCTGGCCCTGGCCCCCGGCGCCGACCCGTTCCGCCTGCTCGAGGAGTGTCGTCGCCTCGAGGCGGCGGCCGGGCGGGTGCGCGCCGCCCGGTGGGGCCCGAGGACGCTGGACGCCGATGTGGTGTGGATCGACGGCGTGGTGCTCGATGACCCGGAGCTGACCGTCCCCCACCCGCGCTGGCGGGAGCGGCGGTTCGTGACGGCACCGCTGGCCGAGCTGGCCCCCGACCTGGCCGACGCCACCGACGTGGCCGACGCTGGTGGCGAGGTCGCCGTCGTGGGTACACTGTGACCTGGACAGCCAAGATTCTCTGACGCGAACGGCACCCGTGAGGGGCCGGAACGTCGAAAGGGGTCTCGTGACCACATTCCGGATTATCGGACCGGGCCGAGCCGGCCGGTCGATGATGGCAGCGCTCGACGCCGTGGGGGGCTTCGAGTCGAGGGGCGCGCTCGGCCGCCACGATGCGCTCGGTGGTGCCGCCACCGATGTCGATCTGGTGATCATCGCCACGCCCGACGATCAGGTGGCACGGGTGGCGGCCCTGGTGGCCCCGGCGGCGGGCACCGCGGTCATCCATCTCTCGGGATCGCTGGGGCTCGACGCCCTCGAACCCCACCCACGACGGGGCTCCCTCCATCCCCTGGTTCCCCTTCCCACCGTCGCCGTCGGTGCCGAGCGGCTGCGGTCGGGGATCACCTTCGCGGTAGCCGGCGATCCGGTCACCACCGCCCTGGCCGATGCCTTGGGGGGTACGGCCGTCACCGTCGATGACGCCCATCGCAGCTCGTACCACGTCGCCGCCTCCATCGCCGCCAACCATCTGGTCGCCCTCATCGGGCAGGTGGAGCGGGTGGCCGCCTCGATCGGGCTGCCGCTGGAGGCCTTCGCCGGCCTGATGAGTGCCGCCACCGACGACGCGCTGGCCCTCGGGCCGCGTCAGGCGCTGACCGGCCCGGCGTCGCGAGGGGACTGGGACACGGTGGAACGCCATCGGGCGGCGTTGTCGGCCATGGCTGGCCACCGAGCCGAGCTGGCTGCCTACGACGCCATGGTCGGGCTGGCCCGGCGGCTGTCGATGGAGGCGGCACCGGGCGGCGTCGATCGGACCGGTCCACACGCCATCGAGGACGGCCGGTCCACCGTCCTTCTCGGGTCGGAGCAGGTGGCGTGAGCACGGTCCTGTCCCCGACCACGGCCCTCCAGGCCGGTGACACCCTCAGCGCCGACCGGGCCGCCGGCGTAGCGGTGATCGGGACCGTGGCCGAGTACTCGGGGACCCTCGATGCCCTCCGCCGCTCGGGCCGATCGGTCGGGGTGGTGCCCACCATGGGCGCGCTGCACGACGGCCATCGCTCGCTCATCGAGCGGGCCGCCCGCGAGTGCGACGTGGTGGCGGTGTCCATCTTCGTGAATCCCACGCAGTTCGGCAGTGCGGCCGACCTCGCCCACTACCCTCGAACCCTCGACGCCGACCTCGGGATGGTGGCGTCGGCGGGGGGAGATCTGGTCTTCGCCCCGTCGGTGGCCGAGATGTACCCGGACCTGGGCGACGGGGCTCAGGCCGGCACGACCGACGGGGCTCAGCCCGGCAAGACCACGGTGTCCGCCCCGGCGCTGGCCGCCCGATGGGAGGGAGCCTCCCGACCCGGGCACTTCGACGGCGTGGCCACGGTGGTGGTCAAGCTGTTGTCGGCGGCCGGCCGGTGCCGGGCCTACTTCGGCGAGAAGGACTTCCAACAACTGGCCCTGGTGCGCAGGGTGGCCCGCGATCTCTGCCTGCCCACCGAGGTGGTGGGCTGCCAGACGGTGCGCCACCTCGACGGCCTGGCCCTCTCCAGCAGGAACGTGCGGCTGTCCGCCGGCGAACGCCGTGCGTCGCTGGTCCTCTACCGCGCCCTTCGGTCCGGTGCCGACCTGGTGGCGCGGGGGGAGATCGATCCAACCGTGGTGGAGGCCGAGATGACCCGGGTGGTCGCCCGTGCGCCGGCGGTGGCACTCGACTACGCCGCCGTGGTCGACGCCGACGACCTGGAACCGGCACACACCTGTGCCGCCCGCCCGCTCCGGCTCCTGATCGCCGCCGCCGTGGGCCCGGTGCGGTTGATCGACAACCTCGACCCCCACGGTCCCGAACCCACACCCCCTTCCCGACTCCCGGGCGTCTGAACCATGCCCTCCTCGGGGAGCGAGACCCACCCGTGCCCGACTGGTTCCACCCCTCGCATCGCACCCCGGCGGATGGCGGCGTGAGCGGTCCGGACCGGGACCCCGGCCCCCTCGACGTCCTGGTTCTGGGGAGTGGGGTGGCCGGCCTGTCGGCGGCGGTTCGGCTGGCCGCGCCGATGTCGTCGACCGGAGACCGGCCCTCCGGCGGGCCCGGGCTCCGGGTCGGTGTACTGACCAAGGCCGAGCTCTCCCAGTCGGCCACCCGCTGGGCCCAGGGGGGCGTGGCGGCCGTGCTCGGCGGCGACGAGGACTCGACCGATCTCCATCTGGCCGACACCCTGGCCGCCGGCGCCGGCTTGTGCGACACCGACGCGGTGCGGGTGCTGGTGGACGAGGGCCCGTCGCGTGTCCACGAGCTCATCGCCATGGGCGCCGTCTTCGACCGGCAGCCCGGTGGGGCGCTGGCGCTGGCCCGCGAAGGCGGCCACTCCACGGCGCGGGTCGTCCATGCCGGGGGAGCGGCCACGGGAGCCGAGGTGGAGCGGGCCCTAGTGGACGCCACCCGGACCACGGCCGCCGCCGTCCTCGAACAGTGGTTCGCCCTCGACCTGCTGGTCGAGGGGGGACGGTGCCGTGGCGTGCGCGCCCTCAGCGCCGACGGCCAGATCGTCGAAGTGCGGGCCACCCACACGGTGTTGGCCACCGGCGGTGCCGGCCTGTTGTTCGCGGTCACGACCAACCCGGCGGAGGCCACCGCCGACGGCCTGGCCATGGCCCTGCGGGCCGGGGTGCCGGTGGCCGACGTCGAGTTCATGCAGTTCCACCCCACCGCCCTGCACCATCCGGCCATGCCCCGTCCGCTCCTGTCCGAGGCGCTGCGAGGGCACGGCGCCCTGTTGCGTGACGGGCGCGGCGAGCGATTCGTCGACGAGCTCGCCTCCCGTGACGTGGTGAGCCGGGCTATGGCCGACCGCATGCGCCTGCAGGGGGTCGAGAGCCTGTGGCTCGATGCCACCGACCTGGCCTCGTTCGACTCCCGCTTCCCTACCATCGCCGCATCGCTGAAGGCGATCGGGCTGGACCCGGCACACGACTGGCTGCCCATCGCCCCTGCCGCGCACTACCTGTCGGGCGGCGTGCTCACCGACCTGTCCGGGGCCACCGCCGTCCCCGGGCTGTGGGCCGCCGGCGAGGTGGCCTGCACCGGGGTGCACGGGGCCAACCGGCTGGCCTCCAACTCGCTCCTCGAGGGCATGGTCTTCGGTGCCCGGCTGGCCGAGTCGATCCTGGCCGGCGACGAGGGACCGTCCGCCACCGGCGCCATGGGTGGGTTCCTGGCCGGGCACCGTGCCCCGCTCGACCCGGGGGGTGCCACCCGGGTGGCGGCGGCCCCGGTGGCCACCCCCGCGGAGGCGCCGTGGCCGGACGTGACCAAAGCCCGCGACCAGCTGCAGCGGGCGATGATCGAGGGGGCCGGCGTGGTCCGGAGCGCCCAATCGCTCGACACCGCCGCTCGGGCCGTCGAGGCCGTCGCCGTCGCCGCGGGACCGGGGACACCCCGGGACCGCGCCCACGGAGAGCTGGCCAACCTGGCCACGGCGGCAGCCAGCCTCCTGCGCTCCGCCGAGCTCCGATGTGAGACCCGGGGCGCCCACGCCCGCAGTGACCACCTCCAGACCTCCGACCGGTGGCGGCGCCGCATCGTCCATACCGGCGACGGCGTCACCCTGGTCAGCGGGCCTCCACCCCCGCACGGGAACGACCACCGGGGAGCCGGCGGGGAGGCGTCCGGTCGTTGACCGCCGCCTCCGAGGGTCCCGCCGCCACCGACCCGACGTCGACGGCCGATCCACCCCGTGCCGCGGTGGTCGAGGCCGTGGCCCGGGCCATCGCCGAGGACGTGCTTCCGCTGGGCGACCTGAGCGCCTTGCTGGTTCCCGGCGACGCGGTGGCCTCGGTGGCCATCGTCAGCCGCGGCGCCGGCGTCATCGCCGGGCGGGCCTGTGCGATGGAGACGTTCACCCAGATCGACCCGACGCTCACCGTCGACTGGCGGAAGGCCGACGGCGCCGCCGTCGGCGCCGGTGACTCGGTGGCCGGGATCACCGGGCCCCTGCGGTCGATCCTGACCGCGGAGCGGACCGCGCTCAACTTCCTCGGCCACCTCTCGGGGGTGGCCTCGCTGACCCGCCGCTACGTGGACGCGGTCGCCGGCGCCAACCCGGCCACCAGGGTGCTGGACACCCGCAAGACCACGCCGGGCCTCCGTTCGCTGGAGAAGGCGGCGGTGCGGGCGGGGGGCGGGCACAACCACCGCGGCAGCCTGTCCGAGGCCGTGCTGATCAAGGACAACCACCTCGGTGGCATCTCCATCGCCGAGGCCGTGGCCGGGGCCCGGCACCGGTGGCCCGGCCGGATGATCGAGGTCGAGTGCGAACGGGCCGACCAGGTGGCCGAGGCCCTGCGCGCCGGCGTCACCGTGATCATGCTCGACAACATGGCGCCGGGACAGGTCGCCGACTGTGTGGCCCGGGTGCGGGCCTCGGGCACCGCGACGCTGGTGGAGGTGTCGGGTCGAATGGACCTGGAGAGCGCTCCGGTCATGGCCGCGGCCGGCGCCGACCTCATCTCGATCGGGGCCCTCACCCACTCCGCCCCCGTGCTCGATCTGGGATTCGACCTGTGCCGGCTGCCGGCGGGAAAGGCTGATCATGCTCCTGGCCATTGACGTGGGGAACACCGAGACGGTGGTCGGGCTCTTCGCCGACGACGTGACCGAACCCCTCGGCGACACCGGGCCCCGAGACGGGAACGAGCCCACCGGGCTCGCCCACCATTGGCGCCTGTCCACGGTTGCGGAGCGGACGGCCGACGAGCATGCGCTGCTCCTCACCCAGCTGCTCGACCTCGACGGCCTTCAGATCGACGACACCGTGTCGGGGATCGCGGTGACCTCCTCGGTGCCCCTGGTGACCGCCAACCTCCGCCAGATGGTGGCCCGTTGGTTCGACGTGCCCGCGGTGGTGCTGGAGCCGGGCGTGAAGAGCGGGATGCCCATCCTCTACGACAACCCGAAGGAGGTCGGTGCCGACCGGATCGCCAACGCGGTCGGGGCCCATGACCTGTTCGGCGGGCCGTGTGTGGTGGTGGACCTGGGCACCGCCACCACGTTCGACGCCATTTCGGCGGCCGGCGAGTACCTGGGGGGGGCGATCACACCTGGGGTGGCGATCAGCCTCGACGCCCTGTTCGCCAACGCCGCCGCCCTCCGTCGGGTGGAGCTGGTCGAGCCCCGCAGCGTCATCGGCAAGTCGACCGTGGAGTCCATCCAGTCCGGCGCCCTCTACGGGTTCGCCGGACAGGTCGACGGGCTCTGCCGCCGCTTCGCCGCCATCCTCGGTGAGTGCACGGTGGTGGCCACCGGGGGGCTCTCCGAGCTCATCTCTCCCTACTCGGAGGAGATCGAGTACGTGGAGCCGTGGCTCACCCTCCACGGATTGCGGATCATCTTCGAGCGCAACTCACCGAAAATGACCCGCCGGTACGACTGAGGACGCTTCCCTCACGGTGAGGGGAGCCCGGCCTGCCCGGGAGCCGGGCCTGGCGAGCCGGCATCAGACCGGCGCTTCGAGGGCCAGCCGGGGGTGCCGGGCCGGAGGCTGGTGGTCCCACAGGTCGGCCACCAGGTCGTCGCGCACGGTGCGCAGCGCCGGGTCGTCCCACCGGTTGTGGCGCTGGAGCGGGTCGTCGGCCAGGTCGTAGAGCTCGCCCTCGGTGCCGTCGTGCGAGGTCCCCGGGAGGTAGGCGCTGCACACCCAGTGGTCCTCCATGATGGTGCGCAGGTGCACGTCGACGCCGAAGAGGTCGCTGTCCCACTCGGTGAGCACCCGGTCGAAGCCCCGACGAGTTGCGTCGGCATCGTCGACGGGAAGCGGCGCACCCTCCATCCACTCCGGTGGGTCGACGTCGGCGATGGCACAGAACGTCGGGGCCAGGTCGACCAGCCCCACCGGCTTGGCCACCACCGCAGGGGACACCGTGGTCGACGGTGCCGGTCGCCAGATCAGGGGCAGGCGCATCAGGGCGTCGACGTGGTAGGGGCCCTTGAACAGCAGGCCGAAGTCGCCTTGCAGCTCCCCGTGGTCGGTGGTGTAGAAGACGTCCAGGTCATCGGACCACCCTCGCTCGGCGGCACGACCGAGCACCCGACCGAGCGCCTCGTCGATGAGCTCGCACTCGACGGCGTTGCGGGCATTGACCTCCCGCACCTGGTCGGTGGTGAGGGTGGCCGGGACCCAGTCGGCCGGTGCCTCGTAGTTGGACACCAGCGTCCCGTCGTACCAGAGGCGCCAGTGGCGGGGCTTCTCGTCGAGGATGGCCTCGCGTTCGGCGGCGGCCTCGGGATAGCCGGCAGGCAGGGGGACCTCTCGCCAGTCGATGCGTCCCATCTCCGATTCGGGAGGATCCCAGGGATGGTGGGGATCGGGGAAGCTCATCCAGCAGAACCAATCGTCGTCGGCGGCCAGAGTGTCGAGCCAGGCGATCGTCCGGTCCGCCAC
>Ga0182015_10004365_pt1 | contig 15283 bp, 18 predicted proteins | sample 712P3MmetaG_FD_120478 | JGI IMG/M metagenome (GOLD analysis project Ga0182015, IMG submission 120478) | Permafrost microbial communities from Stordalen Mire, Sweden - 712P3M metaG | ecosystem: Environmental > Terrestrial > Soil > Wetlands > Permafrost | place: Sweden: Stordalen | collected...
CGGCGTGCTCTCTCTCCGACATTTCCGGCTGGCGGGATGGTGTTCTTTATCCCTTGGCGGGTGGTGGCCGAGGAATCCGGCGCGGCGCATTTTGGCTTGGGCGGCGCAATGCTGCTCGACCCGTTCGGGCATCGGAGCGAACGAGCCACGGGGTCGACGCCGCCAACACCCCTGATCGAAAGCCGCGTTGACTGGAGTCTACGGCGTGCTTTCTCTCCGACATTTCGGGCTGGCGCGATGGCGTTCTTTATCCCTTGGCGGGTGGTGGCCGAGGAATCCGGCGCGGCGCATTTTGGCTTCGGCGGCGCGATGCTGCTCGACCCGCCGGTGACCAGGATTCGCCGTATGAGTCCTGCAGAGCAGAGAAACTCGCCCCTGGGAGATATTGGTAGCGACACTACCGCCCCTTTTACCAGCGAGACTGCACGTCGGCGACACGCAGTGAATGAAACGGCTGTGATAGATTGGTGGCGTTTCCTGACCCCGGCGCGTGTGCCCAAGACCTGGAACATCCAATAAAACCCTTGAGCATTGGCGTTGCACTGTTCGGCCTTCTTGCGCTGGTGCAGCCCGCGATCGAAATGGACTTAACAGGCGCGCTCCTCGGCGTCGTCGTTCTGATCTGCGCCGCTACGACCTTCTGGTCGGCCGCGATATCGAGCTTCCTCAAGATATTCGTCGGTATCTTTTCAACTGAGACGATTGTGTTCGGCCTTGCGGTGGTAGCTGGTCGGGCTGGGTTTTGGCCCACCGCTTTTGCGCAATACCTGCCGCCGGAGTCGCTGCCGCTGACGGTCGCGATTTTCTCGATCCTCGTCTATGCGGTGGCGCAATTCGACACTGTAGGCCAAATCATGCGGATCGCGGACCGGTATTTCAATGCCGGTCAAACCGGGCGGGCGCGCGTCTGGCCGTTTAGCCCCTATACGGCATTGGAGCGGCGCATCGCCGTGGCGATGGTCGTTTTTCTCGTGCTCATAAATCAGGCCGAGGTTGGCATCATCGTGCGGCTTAACTTCTTCAACCGCGACTTGTTCAATGCCATTCAAAACCGCGATGCGGCCACGTTCTGGCAGCAGCTCCTGTTCGTCTTCACGCCGTGGGCCTTCGTTTATGTGGCGATGACGGTCGTCGAATTCTTCACGCAGTCGATGCTCGTCGTCCGCTGGCGGCGCTGGCTGACTGACCATTTCGTGTCGCGTTGGCTAGCGCGTCACAACCATTACCGGATTAGCCTTGTCGCCGGCCAAACCGACAATCCCGATCAGCGCATTGCAGAGGATGTCTTCCGTTTCATCAATGGCGGCTCGGATGGCTCAATTGCAGCATACGGTCTCTACGATTTTTCGATTCTATTGATCTCGACCGTCACCTCGCTCGTCTCCTTCTCCATCGTGCTGTGGAGCCTGTCGAGATCATTCACGCTGCCAGGTACCGACCTCGCCGTGCCGGGCTTTCTATTCTGGGTTGCCCTGATCTACGCGGGCTCAGGAACACTCGTTACCCATGTGATCGGACGGCCTCTGATCCGCCTGTACTTTCAACGCCAGCATATGGAGGCCGACTTCCGAACCTCAGGAGATGACGATGAATCGGCCGGCTCAGCCGGTTCGGCACCGAGATTTATCTCGGCCTCGACAGAGGACATCCTTGGAGCGTCTTCTCGCCGAACATCCTCGATGCGTCGGTATCTGCCCTCGTTCTGTTTCAGCCAATCCGGCTTTTCCCTGCGCGACTTGCCGAGGTAGCGGCAGCGATCTCCGTGTGTGGCGAACAGCAAACCGTCGGCGGCTCGAGTTCGATCAAATACGAATAGACGACGGCGATGATAAAGACGACGTCGCCTTGGCCGATGCTCCGCTCGGAGACTGCTCACGTCCGTGCGAGCCGACATCGCTACCGACACCAGTGAAAGCAAACGCTAAGAAACAAAAGCCGCCGGCGGGGATCTCGAGATCCACCCCAAAACTTTCGCCTGAGCTCATGCGAATTGTCCTCAACAGCCTCAGGAAATATCCCGTCCTATGGCGCGCAGCTAGCAAGGCGGGCATTCACCGCAAAACACTTGAGTATTGGATCAGGTGCAGCGCTGCCGGCCACGATGGATACGATATCAAGTGGCAAGGTATTGAATGGAGATTTCACGAACACTGCAAATCAGCGATCTGATTCGAACTGAAAATCTCGCAACCATGTATCCAGATTCAACCGATCATCGCATGTTGGATCTGAACGCATGCGCCGAGCACGCCGCCATACGCAGCCTGCGCCACTAGGGTAGCGATTGGTGTTTGATAACCGTAATTCATCGCCAAAAAGCCGGGCGGCTCAAGTTGGCGGAGATTTGTGACGCCATGGTGCTCCGACGCCATTCGGGGATGGATGAACGGGAGTAACGGGATGACGCAGACGAGCAAAAACGCGCCGTGGATGAGCCCGAGAATGGATCCCATCCACCACGTATAAATTCCGATACTGGTAAAGAACAAAAAGTACAGGAATGCAAAGAGCCAACCTCCAATAATATAAAGTACGAATCCGAGTACTGTTGCCACGCTTCGATCTCCGCTGAACGCCGAACCCATCAAGAAAGTCAGGCTCATTCTCGACAGCCCGAGCCCTTGGCTTAATTGCAGAATGGCGGCCATCGCAGTGGTCGCAACCAACCCCCAAAGCACCAGAGATTCCATCATATAGGGCGTCATTGCGATATCGGGCGTCATTTTGGCCTTGTTTGGTTAGGCCGGCCATGCCGTGCTCTTTCAATGGCGAGAGCGACATTGATCAAGCCGACGTGTGTGAACGCCTGCGGGAAATTTCCGAGCGCTTCGCCCGACCGGGAGTCCACCTCTTCAGCAAACAGGCCAACGTCATTGCCAAATGACAGCAAGTGATCGAATTGACTTTCGGCTAAAGCGAGTTCACCTCGCAGAGCCACTTGTTCAAGACCCCAAAAGCTGCAGATCCCAAATGCCCCCTCGTCGCCACTCAAACCATCGACACCGGATTCATAGCGCTGAAGCAGCCCGTCTCGCCCCAGTCGTTGGCAAATGAGGTCGTAGGTCGATCTGACGCGAGGATCGTTGGCATCCCTATAGCCGACGCTGGGCATGAGCAGCACGCTGGCATCGACCTGGTCGCCGTCGATCTCTCCGGTATACGCCTGGATCTCGCTATTGAAGCCTCGAGTTTCGATCAGATTCGCGATCGCAACACGGTCCGCTTCATAGGCCCCGAGCTTTTTGCCGAGCTTAACGACCCCCATCTTCTCGAGCGCGATCAAGCGGTCGAGCGCCGTCCAACACATAACTTTTGAAAAGGTAAAATGCCGCCGGGGACCCCGCACCTCCCAGATGCCGCTGTCCGGCTCGCGCCACGTGCTGCGAACAACCTCGCCAAGTCCAGCAAGCATGCGCGCGCCGGCCTTGTCGATAACACCGCCATCTGCGGCGTAGGTGTAGGCCGCGAAAATAACCTCGCCATAAACATCCAGCTGTTGCTGGGTATGCGCACCGTTCCCGATGCGAACAGGGCGCGAACCTCGATAACCGGCCAGGTGCGGAAGCTCATGTTCGTCGAGGCCACTACGCCCGTAGATGTCGTACATCACCCGTAGCCTTGGCCACGTCAAGCGCGTCGCGTGCAACATCCAATCCAGAAAGGCGCCCGCATCTTCCCTTATTCCGAGCCCGAGCATCGCCTGCATGGTCAGTTCGGCGTCGCGAAGCCAACAGTACCGGTAATCCCAATTTCGCTCGCCGCCTATCGTCTCTGGCAGTGACGTGGTCGGCGCGGCCACAATGGCCCCCGACGGTGAAAAGGAGAGCAACTTTAGCGTCACCGCACTTCGAACCACGATGTCGCGATGCGGGCCATCATATTTGATCTGAGAGGACCAGCTTTGCCACCACTTAACAGTACTTTCGAGACGTCCATCCGCCGTCTCTCCCAGCGGCGGGATGATGGCGGGTTCGCTTAAGCAGTAAGAAAGACTGAAATAACGGCGCTCCCCCGCCACAACGGAGAATTTCCCGCACAACGTCGAATCTTCCAGAGAAAGTTCAATATCGGTCTGGACGTTCAGGACTTCGTTGCGCCACGCGTAGAACCAGCCTAGCCGGTTTCGAAGTTCGGGGCTCGATGCAAGCCTTGCATAGTCCGGACGCGGGGCGATCGAGGCATGAAAAGAGATCGTCCCCCTTACGCCCTCAACAATTCGCAGTACCTCTCGCATTGGGCGAATTTGCCGAACGCCATCTACTATAGGCAAGCAATCGAAAATCCGCGCGGACCCACCATCCGTTTCGAAAGTTGTCTCCAAAACTGCGGTACTATCGATATAGCGGCGGTTCGACGTGAATGGCTGGGTTGGACGGAGCGAGAAGCTTCCGCCATGGGGGTCCAGCAGCCTAGCAAATACCGACGTGCTTGAGAAATTCGGCAGGCAAAGCCAATCGACCGACCCGTCGCAAGAGACTAAGGCCGCGGTCCGGCAATCTCCAATAAGAGCGTAGTCGGCGATCGCTGGAGCCGTCATCTCCTGATGTACCTTGTCATAGCGCTGCGTCTTAGCGAGATTTTTTTGCTTCTCCAAGCTATTGGTCCCGACCCGCAAAACCAATTCAAAGCCAGGAATTCCCCAAAACCTTTACGGCCGCAAGTAGGCATCGACGTTATTCCTGGTCGGCAGATCAGTTCCAACATTTGCGCGTCGGTGCCTTGACAGAGAATCTTTTTGTTACTGCCTCCCACCGGCCATTTTCAGACTGTCTGGCAAAAGTCTCAGGGCCAGCATCGCTGCCGCCCCCGCAAAAGGACCTATCGCCAGAACGAGGAAGGCCCACTGCCAACTTCCCAGCTGTTCTGCGACCCTGGGCATCAGCCAGATTGCTCCTACTGTGAGCGCAAAACCGAGCCCAAGTTGTACCGAAAGCGCCGTGCCAACGTAGCGTGGGTCTGCAAGTTCGGTGGCAGCCGCAGAAAATTGCGCCGAGTCGCCGACGATTGAAATTCCCCAAATCATGGTCACTAGAGCAAACAACCAGAACGGGCCGTCGAAGGTAAACCCGATAAACGCCGCGCATGTGCCTGAAACGATCATCATGCCGGCGGTCGTGAATGTGCGACCGAAGCGGTCGGATAGTAGTCCGCCAGCGATACAGCCAATCACGCCCGTGGAGATCGCAATGAAAGTTAGCAAGGAGGGTATGCTTTCGGACAAGCCTCCCTGCGCTTTGAGCGCCGCGCGGTTGAACGTAAGCAACCAGGCCCACATCGCATAAAGTTCCCACATGTGACCGAGGTAACCGGCAGTCGCGTACATCAATGGCCTGTTGCAAAACACGGCCGCGATTTGGCGCGGGTCGAAAATCGCTTTGCCGAAGGGAACCGGGCCTTCCCGGGCATAGAGAAGGATGGTCAACGCACCAGCTAAGGTGCTTAGCGTTGCTGTGACGACAACAACTTGCCAGTCCAGTGAACCCGATAGCGCACGGAAAAGATGTGGACCGGCTGAGCCCAGAGTAAGTGCTCCAATGACCACTCCGAGCGCCAGTCCTCTTTCGTTTGCGAACCAAGTCGAAGCGAGTTTCAGGGCGGGAGGATAGACCCCTGCGAGGGCTATCCCTGTGGCCGCACGCGCGAGTAAGAGCCCACCTTGTCCCGGCTCGAACAACAGACTTGCATTCGCGACTGCCGCCATGGCCGCCGATGCTGCCATGAGGCGATTAAGTCTAATGATGTCGGGAAGATTGACGAGGCTCAAAGCGAGCGCTCCTATAACAAATCCGATTTGCACGCCATTGGTTAGCCAAACCAGGAATGGTTCCGATAGCTTCCACGTATCACGAAGCTCGGGCGTGATCGCCGTAGCGGAGAACCAGCTCGTCATTGAAAGCACGAGCGCCGCACATAGAATGCAAAGAGCTCGCCAACGCCCGGGAGCGGAGGTAACCTTTTGGCTATGATTTGACTGGCTGCTCAAAAACGATGCTCTCCTAACGATTCCCTCGTTGTGTCAGAAGCTGAGACCCGGTTCTTGCACACCGGTTTGTCGGTCAGCTCAGCTCGGATTCGAGCAGGATCAAAACTCAAGTGGGCGACATCACATCGCGTCTATCCAGATGCTTGAGTCGGGGTCGGCAACGGTAGCAACTATTCCTCGTGCTGGGCCTTAGGATCGCGGGGCTATTGCTGACCGGCCAAGATTAACCGGTGAGCGAAAAGTCAATGTGTATGCGGCAGTAGAGAATTCGGAATTTCAGGCCGGGACAAACCACCTCCTTCGATCCATTTCCGCGTGTGCTCTGCGGCCTGTTCGATCAATTGGCCGGCACGAGAGAAATCGTATGGAGAGACATTAAGCGGGCACAGATTGGGTACGGTGAAAATATCAACTTTCCCGCCAAGCTCCCTGAGGTCACGCACCATCTGATGGGCGATAAGCAGCGTGATTGCATGCAAAGCTCGCGCGATTGCTCCCTTTGGCGGCTCTTGGAGAGCGCGGGCAAATCCCGTCGGGAGGACGATAATACGAGAGGCGCCCAGATCGGCGGCGTTGAGAATCGGCGTGTTGCTCCCGACTGCGCCATCAATGAGATGGTGTTCGCCGATATGAACCGATGGGAACGCTGCTGGAATCGCGGCGCTGGCGAGGAGCGCCTCGACAGTAGGGCCCGATGACAGACATACAGTGGCGCCGCCAAGATTCGTGGCAACAACGTGCACGGGGATCGGCGCATCCTCGAGATTGGGAAACGGAATGTTGCGCTCGATGAGCTTCCTCAGATTGGAGGGATCGATCAAATTGTCCGCACCACCCATGAATCCAAGCACGCTTCGAAACGTAACAGGAAACACATCATGCCGCCGCAGTCCGCGCCAAACTGTTTCCAGCATATCGACTCCCGCCGCATTGGGAGCGCCCGCGAAATAAGCGGCGTTCATCGCGCCGACGGAGGAGCCCACGACAAGATCTGCGCTGACCCCGGCATGCATCAGTTCACGCAGCATGCCGACCTGAACTGCTCCCAAACTGCCTCCGCCCGCAAAGACGAAGGCCGTCCTTTGGGCCGCATGGGACACGCTCGGTCCTCCCTGTATCTGAGCTCTGTCCGATCGGAGCTAGACCGAAACTCCAGTGTGGGGCGCGGCCGATCTCGCAGTCACGCCGCGACGGCTTTTTTGGCGAGAACCTTCAGGACGTCGAGAGGATCGGCGCGATCCCGGTAGTCGACGTCCGTGTGGGCGTAGATGATCGAGCCATCGCGATTGACAACGTAAGTTGCGGATACCGGCAGCGCCCATTCGCCCGGCGTCCCGTTGCGGGCGGGGACATCCAGATTGAAGCCGTGGTACGCCTGCTTGAGTTCTTCGGTGAAGTCGTAAACCAGCCCGAATGCACGTCCGACCTTTTGGCCGACGTCGCTGAGCACGTCGAACCTGAGCGCGTTCTTTTCCGCGGTCGACAATGTATCGTCGGGTTTTTCCGGGCTGATCGCCACCAGCGAAGCTCCTGCGGCCGCGATCTCCGGCAGCAGCTCCTGATATGCCTTGAGTTCGAGATTGCAGAAGGGACACCAGCCGCCGCGATAGAACGTCACGATGACCGGACCTTTCTTGAGCAGCGCGCCAACGTCGACGGTCGTCCCCGTGGCGCTCTTCAGTACGATCGGAGGCACCCGGTCGCCGACTTTCAACATGGTGCGGACAATAGCGCCGGCGCGCAGCTCATCGATATGCCGCTGCATGATTGCCTGCCGTTCGGCCGGAACGCGCTGGTACCAGCCGGCCCGGTATTCGGCGAGTTGCTCTTTTAAGGACATTTTTAGCTCCTTGTTTGTTTCAAAGTGATGTGAACGGCCGCTCAAGCCGCTTTCAGCAGCTCCTGAACCTTGGGCCAGGGGTCGGGCGCAAGATTCGTAAAGGGCGCGGCATCGTCCGCGGTCATGCGATCGAAGATCGCGGCCTTGACGGACGACCGCGTGCGCATGCGCGCCCACCATTCGGCGACGGCTGGGTAGCCGTCCCACATGCGGCTGAGCTTGAGGAGTTCGAGCCGCAAAATATAGGGAATCACCGCGCAATCCGCGTTGGAAAAACTCTGGCCGGCCAGGTACGGACCACTCTTCAGCGAGTCCGCCATCCACGACAGGAGCTTTCGGTGATGCGCCAGCGCGTCTGCCACAAACTCGGAGTCAAGCCCATGCTCGATTACGCTGAGCTTGTATTCGGCGCGGCGTTTGAGCGGCGTCTTGTTGATTTCGGCCTGCCAGACGGCGGGCGGCGTCTTGAGGAAAGCCGGGCGGAATGCCGTTGCAAATGTAAGGATCGTGCATGAGTTGTGCACGTATTCGTCGATGAGCTTGTTGTACATGCGCACGCGGTGGCGCTGGAGCGGCTGCCTCGGCATCAGCGGCGGCTCGGGGAAGGCATCATCGATGTAATAAAGGATCAGCGACGATTCCGTGATCGGCTCGCGATCGTGGACCAATGTCGGCACCACCGCGTTCGGATTGAGCTTTAGATATTCGGGATCGTGCTGGTCCCCGCGCAGCACCAGAAGGTGCTCTTTGGCCTCTTGCCCCTTTTCCTTCAGCGCGATACGAACCTTTTGAGCGCAGACCGAATTGATGTTGTGATAGAGTTCCAGCACGTCATCCTCCCGCACAGGCCATTCACCAAAACCAAGCCCTTATTAAGTGGTCCTGTCCTCGACGTTCTGGATCGTACGATATAAAATGTCAACGGATAGTTCAAGCTGGTAGTGAAATCCGCGCGAACACTAGATCAAGAGAAAGGTCCTCAAATGGCACGCCCGAGGGAATTTGACGAAGCGACCGTACTGGAGGCGGCGATCGAATGCTTCTGGCATCGCGGCTATGAGGCGACGTCCGTGCGCGATCTTGTCGACAAAATGGGGATCTCGGGACCGAGCCTCTACAATGCTTACGGTGACAAGCGAGCGCTATTCGCGCAGGCGCTTGAGCATTATTTCGATCACTCGGCGCGGGCGCTGATCAAGCAGCTCGAAACCTCGCTGCCGCCGAAACAGGCAGTGCGTCGTTTCATTGAGGAGATCATCGATCGTTCGGTGAACGACCGTGAACGGCGCGGCTGCTTTCTGATCAACTCGGCACTCGAGGTGGCGCCGCACGACAGGCAATTGGGTGCTCTCGTCGCCGACAGCCTCGCCGAGATCGAAGCCTTTTTCTACCGATCAATCAAAGCGGCGCAAGCCAAAGGAGCTGTCCCTCGGAATCGCGTCGCCAGAGATCTCGCACGCTTGCTGCTCGGCGTCGTGCTCGGCGTTCGTGTTCTCGCCCGCTCAAAGCCCGAACGGGCGTTGCTCCAAGGCGTCGCGCGCCCTGCGCTCGCCCTTCTGGATTGAGTTCTCAGTAAGGAGCCGTGACAATGATTGATCTTTATTATTGGACCACGCCCAACGGCCACAAGATCACGATTTTTCTAGAAGAGGCCGAGCTGGCGTACGAGATCGTTCCGGTAAACATCAGCCAAGGCGATCAGTTCAAGCCCGAGTTCCTTTCGATCTCGCCCAATAATCGCATTCCGGCGATTGTGGATTACGAGCCGAAAGACGGCGGCAAGTCGCTCCCGGTGTTCGAATCAGGTGCCATCCTACTCTATCTGGCCGAGAAGACGGGAAAGTTCATGGACTTCGGCTTTCGACGCAGAGTCGAGGTGACCCAGTGGCTGTTCTGGCAGATGAGTGGCCTTGGTCCGATGGCCGGTCAAAACCATCATTTCAGCCAGTATGCGCCAACAAAGATCCGTTACGCGATCGACCGATATGTGAAAGAGACGAATCGCCTTTATGGCGTCCTCAACAAGCGCCTTGCCGATCGCCAATTTATCGCCGGCGAGTACTCCATCGCCGACATGGCGACCTATCCGTGGATCGTTCCCTACGAACGTCAAGGTCAGAAGTTGCAGGATTTTCCACATCTGCAGCGATGGTTTGAAAGTATCAAGGCAAGAGCAGCAGTTGTGCGCGCTTATGACAAGGCAAAAGAGATCAACACGCAGCCGATTGTCACGGAGGAATCGAAGCGGCTCCTTTTCGGCCAGACGGCCGCAGTTGGACGCTGACGAAGCATCATTCCATGGGGATGCAACTTTATGATCTCGCCGGAGTCGAGCCGGAACGCCGCTTCAGCCCTTACTGTTGGCGCATCAAGCTGGCGCTCATGCACAAGGGTCTGCCGTTCGACACGATCCCGTGGCGATTTACCGACAAGGATGCGATCGCGTTCTCCGGCCAGGGCCGCGTGCCGGTGTTGATCGACGGCGACCAAGTCGTGTTCGATTCCTGGACAATCGCAAACTATTTAGAGGACCGGTATCCGGATCGGCCGTCGCTGTTTCGCGGCGACGGCGGCCGCGCCGTTACTCGCTTTGTCAATGCCTGGGCGGATGTGGTTTTGGTCGGCAGCATTCTGCGGTTGATTGTGACCGATATTCTCACGCACCTCGGTGAAAAGGATCGTGCTTACTTCCGCGAAACCCGCGAAAAGCGCCTCGGCGCGACATTGGAAGCGGTCGCCGGCGACCGCGAAACAAATGTGGTGGTGTTCCGGAAGACCTTGGAGCCGCTTCGCACCATACTCGTAGCGCAACCCTACCTCGGAGACCGAGCGCCGGCATACGCCGACTATGCCGTGTTCGGCTGTTTCCAATGGGCCCGCTGCATGAGCCCGTTTCCACTGCTGCTCAAGGACGATCCGGTCTGGGTGTGGCGCGAGCGGTTACTTTCCGCCTTTGATGGATTTGCAGGCAAATCCATTGGCTATGCGGTGTAATCCAAACTTCCTAGCCCGAAAAAGTCGGTGGCGCCCGATTTAGTTGCGATCGAAAATGCAGTTGAAGTTAGTTAGCTGCATCATAACTCCCCAGTTACGTCGCCGCGGAAAAGAAGACCTCTGTCTCGAATTCATAGCCGCAAGCTTCGCACGACCAGGCGTGCCGCACGCAGCCTTCATCGTGGTATTCGGACCGGGTGGGGGCGACCTTACAGTCGCTACACTGTGGGCAGCTGATCTTACCGTACGGCTCAAAGTGCGCTTGGGTCGCTATCGCAGTGTGGATCAACATGATGTTGCAAACTCCTGTTTGTGAGGAGCATTCGCACGCTTGCACTCAATTTCGCGGCGAATGGCGTTTTGTTACAGCTTCAAATCCGAGCATAGCTTCCGCAAGGTGCCCAATACCTCGGCGGCCTATACCCTGATCGCAATGTTGGGCCAACTGCGGCCAAACACGCTCGGTAAGGAGGGGCGACGACTGAATTCAGCGTCTCACTCCTCCGTACCGCATTGCGGAATCTTCGATTCTTTGTGCGTCTGCTGGGTTGGCGCACGCCAGGATGAACTTCTTGTGTCGCTCGATCAGCTCACAAAGACCGATTAACGCAAAAAGCTGCTCCGCCGAACCGTCCTCGCCGTAAGTCGACGAGCGTGATTGCGCCAGTGTTTCAGCATGCAGAAACATGAGGCTGATTCCTGTTGAGACGAGCATGCGCCCCATTTGTTATTCATTTCGCCGAAAAGAGCATTTTGTTACAGCGTCGAATTTCGAACGCCGTTCGCGCGTTACCAAACCACGGCTGGGGGCTTTCGAGGTCACATTTCTCCGGCCGTAACAAAACGCACTTTGCTACGAATTGAAACGTGGCCGATACACGGCTCGGTACGTTTTGTATTGGTGTGACGGCGATGACGGACATGTCACTTTTGTATGAATCGAACGTGACCATTCGATCGCTGTATCATTTCGGCTGGCGAGCTCGTGCGCTACGGCGCATGCTTGTCGCTATAACGCCGGGCTCGATGACACTGGATATACCCCATCAAAAGGACGAAACGGATGGTCGTAGGGCAGCCTGGATGGTCGCCGCCCAGGCCGGCGACCGAGCCGCCTATGAAACGTTACTGCGCGACTGCATCCCCTTCATCCAGCGGGTGGCTCGCGGCCAAGGAGTACCATCCGATTTCGTAGACGATGTCGTGCAGGAAACGCTGCTCACCATTCACCAGGCGCGTCGGACCTACGATCCGAGCCGCTCATTCATAGCTTGGCTCAGGACCATTGCCCAACGGCGTGCGATCGACGCGCTGCGCCGCGGCGGTCGGACCCGAACGCGCGAAATTCATAAGCCACTCGCTTATCAAAATCACGTTGATCCGGGCGGTGATCCCGAGGAAGCAGCATTCCAAATCGGTCATGCCGAAGTGCTCAATTCGGCTATCGGCAAACTCCCGACCAGGCAGCGCGAGGCGGTGGAGCATCTTGCGCTCCAGGGCCAATCGCTCACGCAGGCTGCAACGGCGACTGGACGGTCCACCGGATCTCTTCGGGTCAATTGGCATCGCGCCCTCAAGACCTTGCGCGCCCAACTTGGAAAGGACTGAGGTCATGGTCCGTTTCGATTCAAATGAGCAACTAGTTCAGGCGCTAAGCGCTAATCTGACGCCGGTTGATCGCTTGGCGCCGCCAAGTCTGCGCGTGCTGTTGTGGTTGGCAATGGTCGGCGCGGTCGCCCTCGCGCTAACGATGGTGTCTGACGTCGGAGCGATGATCCAACGTCTCGTGGTAGCACCCGACCTGTGGCTTTCGGCGATAGGCTCTGTGCTTACCGCTGTGCTCGCGGCGGCGTCCGCGTTCCAACTTAGTCTACCCGATCGAAAGGCCGCGTGGGCGCTCCTGCCGTTGCCGGCTGTCTTGCTTTGGATCGGGGCCGGCGGGATGGGCTGTTTGCGACCTTGGTCAGTTGCAGACGCCTACCCGATGCCACCTGACGGAACCGAATACTGTCTGATGTTTATCATCGGCCTTTCCTTACCGCTGTCATTGCTCCTTATCGTTATGCTGCGGCGGGGTTTCTCGTTGCGACCAAACCTCACGGCAATCATTGGCGGCCTTGCCTGCGCCTCCGCGGCAGCCACGCTCCTCAACTTCATTCATCCCTACGATGCGGCGGCAACCGATTTAACCGTCCATGCATTCGCAGTCGCGATTGTTATCGTGGCGAACTCCATATACGGAGGCCGCCTCCTTATGAGGAAGATGCATTCACTCGCGGGCAGCAACTCCTAACGTTTTTGATTGTTTCCGCATCCATTTACCGCGGAGGATCGCCTCGTAATGCGCGGAGTAAGGACGCCTTGAGAAAGGGCGCCTGTAAGTAAAGGATATCACGGGCAACGATGCAATGGGCAAAGACGCATGAAGAAAGATGCGATGACAAAGTAACGGCCAACCACTCTCACGTCTCAGTGGACTCGCCCTGCCGGCGAGCCCGATTACTTCATCGATTACCGAGCTGCGCCACGCACGCTCTACCAGGTCCCTCACGAAGTCGTGACATTACTGTAGTAACAAACCCGCGCTCTCGCTCGAATTTGTGAAATGAGTTCCAGCTAAACCCGCACAAAGTGAACCGCATGTTTGGTGTCGCCCGATGCTGACAATCATTATCGCCGCGCTCGCCGGTACAGTGACAGTTGCCGCTCCGTGCACATTGCCGGTTCTGCCCATACTTCTCGGCGCGTCCGTCGCGCAGACCGGTAACGTGCGGCCGCTGTTCATTGCGCTGGGCTTTGTGACATCCTTTTCGGCCGTAGCAATTGCCTTCGGAACAATAACCCAAATACTTGGAGTCGATCAAAACACGCTCCGCGCGATCGCTATCCCTATTCTTCTAGTCTTTGGCCTTCTGATGCTTTGGCCGACACCTTTCGAATGCTTAGTAGCCCTCGGTCGCGGTTTGGTGGACCGCTCTAAAATTACGCGCCAAACGTCTGGGGGCAATGTCAGCGGATTCTTGTTAGGAACGACGTTGGGTTTAGTCTGGACGCCCTGTGCAGGTCCTGTGCTTGGCTCCATACTTACGATTATCGCAACCTCACCTCATTTCAAACGGGAAGCGTTCCTCCTGGTCGCATACGCCGCTGGCGCTGCGGTTCCAATGCTGGCAATTGCTTACGGCGGTCAACTCGTTACCACGCGTGTCAAAAGCATCGCCCGCGTCTCGTATCGACTTCAGCAAGGCTTTGGGGTGCTGGTCATCCTATTCGCGGTGGCGATGTACTTCCAATACGACACCTCAATCACGGCATGGGTTTCCACGTTTTATCCGAATGGCCAAATCGGTCTGTGAAAGGAAGGTTCCATGGGTATTCAAGCGAAGGTCGCCGCCACGGTATTGACCGCCGTCTGTTTGTTGGGCGCGCCATTGCGCGGCCCTAGTGCCGATGAGAGCGAGGTCGGCGCGGCGATGACATTGGCGGCGGACGCCGGCGTTGCGGCACCGAACTTTGTCGGCATCAAAACTTGGCTCAATTCCGCTCCTTTGAATATTTCGGAATTGCGCGGCAAGGTCGTCTTGGTCGACTTTTGGACGTATGGCTGCTACAACTGTATCAACACGCTGCCCCACGTCACTCGGCTCTACGACACCTACAAGGACAAGGGCCTCATCGTCGTTGGTATCCACACGCCCGAGTTTGCTTTCGAGAAGTCCACCGATGCCGTACAAGCCGCCATCAAGCGTCACGGCATCCGATATCCGGTGGCGCAAGACAACGAATTTGCAACTTGGAACGCCTACCACAACCAATTTTGGCCGGCGCAGTATATCATCGACAGAAGTGGAAAGATCGTGTTCGAGCATGCCGGTGAGGGTCAGTACCAAGAGATTGAACGAAAGATTAAAGAGCTCCTCAACGTCAACAGCTGAGGGTGATGATCGCGTCTTCAGATGCGATGGTGCTCGCGAGAGCAGGAGAAAGTAATGTCAAAATTTGCGCTCTACGTTCCGCTGGAGGCAAAGCCCGGCAAAGAGAAACAAGTCGCTGATTTTCTGCGTTCTGCGGTGCCGCTGGTGAACGCCGAATCGGAAACGATTTCTTGGTTTGCCATTCAAATGGGGCCGTCATCCTTTGCCATCTTTGACACGTTCGACACCGAAGCCGGGCGCGATGCGCATCTCAAAGGCGCGGTGGCTGCGGCTTTGATGGAAAAGGCGCAGGCCGGCGATCTGTTTGCCAAAGCGCCGGAAATTCACAAGCTCGAGATTCTCGCAGATAAGCTGCCTAAATGATGGACGCAGGGTGCAAGGATGGCCAAAAAACTCTGGCTTTTGCCGTGTCAACGCCGGAGCAAAAATGCATCAGCTGGCCGGAGCAAAAATACGTCAGCGATGCTGGCAATAAGGCCCCCGAACTGGGGGCCTTTTCTTGAGGCATTAAGCCTGGGTGGGATTGTCCAC
>Ga0182015_10004367_pt1 | contig 15276 bp, 13 predicted proteins | sample 712P3MmetaG_FD_120478 | JGI IMG/M metagenome (GOLD analysis project Ga0182015, IMG submission 120478) | Permafrost microbial communities from Stordalen Mire, Sweden - 712P3M metaG | ecosystem: Environmental > Terrestrial > Soil > Wetlands > Permafrost | place: Sweden: Stordalen | collected...
GGTCCACGAGATCAAGACTTGCGGCGCTGCGGCCTTGATGACGCTCAGTTGCGCGGCGACGCTTTGGTCGGCGGGCGAGAAGTGCTGATGTGCGATGAGGCTCAGGCTCGCAAATTGCGGTAGGGCGAACGCGTCCTCGAAGGCTTTGTCGAGCGCCGCTCCGCTGGCGTCGGTTGAGTTGAGCATCGCGAACCGTTTATAACCGCGTTCCTTGTAGTAGCGCAGGACGACGATCGCGTTGTCGAGGGCGGTCCCGGCCGTAACGTACACGTAGCTTCCGGTATTGATGTAGGGCGAGATGCAGAACATCAGCGGACCCGCGGCTGCCACGAGCGGCGCGACCGCGGCGCACGTCGCGGTGACGGCGGGTCCGAGGATCACGGCAGTTTTCTTCGCGATCAACCCGTTGGCATACTGGACGTCGAGTTGCGGACTCGATTGGTCGTCGAGAAAGGTGATGTGCAGCGGCCGGCCATGGATACCGCCGGTTGCATTGACGCGATCCTCAACCAGGCTCATGGTCTTTTGTGATGCCGCTCCAAAAAACGCAAACGTTCCGGTGAGCGGTAGGATCGCGGTGAGCTCGTACGGCGCGGTACTCGTTTGAGCAGAACCGCTCAGGGATCCGGCCGTTACCAGCGTTACGACGAGCGCGATCATCGACAAACTGCGGTGCTTCATAGCTTCCTTTTCATACGGCAACGTGCTCGGGTGTAATGGCCCGGCAATCCATCTCGTACTCGAGACCGGTGACCGGAGGACGGCAATAGTGCCACGTCAGTCCTGCGTGGGCGGCGCCGCGCCGGACGAGTTCGTCGCCGGCGAACGGGTGGATGTCTTGCACGGAGTAGACCTGCGTCGCCGTCGTGTCGTGCCAGGCGAAGCCGAGTGCGTCCATCCGCCGCTCCATGGTACCCAGCACGTAGACGGCTTTTTCGCGCATGGCGCCGGCGCTCGTATCGTTCGCGCGAATGATGGTATAGCCCGGACCGCCTTCGGCCGCTTCGGCGCTCCCGGAAATCACGAACATCGGCAGCGTGTTGCCGTTGGTGTCCGGCACGGTGTAGCAGAAGGCATAAAACGATGGTTCGGACGGAGGATCGACGGCGGGACAGACGTTGCTGCGGGCAACGGGATTGCGCTCTCCCTCAACGATGCCCCACGCCTTGAGCGTGACGACGTACACTTCGTTGAACGCGCGAAAACCGTCTTCGGTGAACGGTTTGGGCGAGCGCAGTTCGCACGCGCAGAACGCCGTCAGCGGCCGGCCTGCGCCGGTTACGATCGCGCCGATTCGGCGAAAGCCTTCGGCGAGCGGCACCGGCGTTTGGAACCGCACGCGAACGATGCGGAAGCCCGGCAGTGCGGCGACGCCGCATGAATACTGAAAGACGCCGTGGATAAAGCGGTAACCGCCGGCGGGAAAATCAGAGACGTCCATCGAGGCAACAGCGTATGCGACCGCGCTCGCGGCGTCAATGGACAATGCGAAAAAGGGAGAAGCTCGCACGCCCGCTGGCCGTCGCCGGCGCCGCGGTCGCCGCGCGGCCTGCGCTGGCGGCAGATTCGTGCCTGATCGGCCCGCCGCCGCACCCGGCCGGTCCGCGCGTTTTTGCCGATTACGATCAAATCGATCTCGATGCGGCCTACGATCAGAACGCCTACGCCCCGCTCAACGCGCAGATTCAAGCGCGGCGCACCGCGAATTCCAAGCTCGTCATCGCGCGCCTCGGTGAACCGCTGACGGTTGCGTACGGGCCCGCAGATGTGGAAAAGCTCGATATTCATCGCGCTAAGCGACCGCACGCTCCGGTCTTCGTGTTCGTCCACGGCGGCGCGTGGCGTGCCGGCACCGCGCGAGTACGCCGTCTACGCGGAGCCGTTCGTCAACGCGGGTGCGACGCTCGTGTTGCCGGACTTCGCCGGGGTCACGAAGGCCGGCGGCAATCTCAACGTGTTGGCCGACCAGGTTCGGCGCGCCATTGCGTGGGCGTACCGCAACGCTGCGAGTTATGGCGGCGATCCGAAGCGATTCTACGTCGGCGGCCACTCATCGGGCGGCCATCTCTGCGGTGTCGCGGTCACGAGCGATTGGTCGTCATTTCAGGGCGTGCCGCCGGATTTCATCAGAGGGGCCGTGCTGATGAGCGGGATGTACGATCTCGTTCCGGTCGCTTTGTCATCGCGGCGTGAGTACGTGAACTTCGACCCCGCAACGATCGATGCGTTGAGTTCGCAGCGTCACATCGATCGGCTGCGCGCACCGATCGTGGTGACCTATGGAACCACCGAGACACCCGAATTTCAACGCCAGAATCGCGAGTTCGCCGCGGCCGTGAAGGCGGCCGGCAAGTCCGTGCAGCTCATCGAGGCGACGAGCTACAACCACTTCGAAATGGAAGAGTCGCTGGGGAACCCATACGGACCGAACGGCCGGGCCTCGCTCGCGCTGGTCGGCGCGTAGCCTTCCGGAGGACTTTTCGCTCGCGGCCGCCGAGTGGCGGACATGAATCGCCGAACGACGCTCTCGACCTTGGCCGCTGCGGCAACGCTGGGTCTACCCGGCGTCGCGCGCGGAGCAGACCTCACGCCGCTGCAGTTGGGAACGATGGGAGCCGACGGTTCGGCCGAGCCGTTCTACGGCGCCGATCGCAACTTCTTCAAAGATGCGGGCTTTGACGTCGGCATCACCGTCATGAACAACACCGCGCAGCTCGCATCGGCGGTGGCCGGCGGTGCACTCGGGATCGGGTACGGCAGCGTGATTCCGCTGGCGCAAGCGCATCTCCGTGGTCTTGAATTCCGCGTGATCGCGCCGGCGTTGATATACAATGCGCCGGCGTTGACCAACGTCATCATGACGGGTAAAAATTCGACCGTGAAGACCGGCGCCGACCTCAACGGAGGGATCGTGGCGGTAAACGGACTGCGCGATCTCACGCAATACGAGATGCAGGCGTGGATCGAGCAGAACGGCGGCGACATCAAGACCGTGAAGCTGATCGAAACGCCGTTCTCCGAGATGGGCGTCGCCCTAGAGACCGGCCGCGTGGCAGCGGCGATCCTCGCAGAACCGTTCACGACCGGAGCGCTCTCGCAAGCGCGCATCATCGGCAACGCGTCGGCCGCCGTCGGTAAGCACTACATGGTCACGGGCTGGTTCTCGACCACCACCTGGCTGCAGCAAAACGCCGACGTGGCGAAGCGCATGCAAGCCGTGATGCTCAAAATCGCGCGCTGGGCGAATGCCAATCACGCCGATACGCAAGCAATCATTTTGAAGTACACGAAGATCACCCCGGAGGTCGCGGCGAAAATGCTCCGTTCGACCTACGGCGAGACGAGGGCCGACGCGGCGCTCCTCCAACCCGTGATCGACGTTGCCGTCAAGTACGGCGGCATGCAACCGGTCGCGGCCGGCGAGTTGCTCTGGCAGGGGTAGATGCGCATCGCCCCCCGGCGCTACGATGACGAGCGGGATCTTGCCGAGATCGATCGGCGCTTGGAACGCGCCCCCGGCGGAGTCGAGCTCTTGTTCGAGCGGGCGTGCTGTCTTGAAGACTTGGGCCGCTCGGAGGCTGCCGCACAAGCGTACGTCGTGGTGCTCGGGCACGATGCGCGTCATCTCGGGACGTTGAGCAATCTCGGCACGATGCTGCTGCATCGGGGCGAGGCGGCCAAGGCCCAAATCTTTTTCACGCACGCGCTCACGCACCACCCACTCCAGCTGATCACACACGTCAACCTTGGACAAGCGTTGTTCGAGCAAGGCGAGATCGCGAGTGCGGTGGCCCAGCACAATGCCGCTCTCGCCGTCGATGCGCGCTTTTTTGCGGCCCACCAAGCGCTGGCGCTCGTATACGAATCGACCGGCGATGCGGCGCGGTCCGAGTACCATTGGGAAGCGGCCTTCGCGAACGGTGCCGCATCGAAGTTGCCCTACGCCGGGCCGACGCCTCCGGTCCTGCGCCTGCTGCTCGTCGTTTCCGGGCGTGGCGGCGATGTGGTCGCGCACCGCTTTCTCGACGACCGCAGCATGGAGACGACGATGGTGATGGCCGACGGCTTTCGCAGCGAAACGACGCTGCCGCCGCACGACGTCGTATTCAACGGCATCGGCGATGCCGACCGGTGCAAGACGCCGCTCGAACGTACGCGCACGCTCCTGCGAGCCTCAACGGCACGCGTGATCAACGATCCGGAGTGCGTGCTGGCGACCGGGCGCGCCGCGATTGGGAAACGCTTCGAAAATATCGCGGGCGTCGCCGTCCCGCGCACCGAACTCGTCGCGCGCGACACGATTTCGGAGCAGAACCTCGCGGAACGCGGCTGGACGTTCCCGCTGCTCGTACGCGTACCCGGCTACCAGGCCGGCCGGTATTTTGAGCTGGTGAACGCGCCGGCGATGTTGCCGGAAGCGCTTGCGCGTCTCCCGGGCAACGAACTCTTGCTCATCGCGTTTCTCGACGCGCGCGGTGCCGATGGGTGCGCGCGCAAATACCGGGTGCTCTTCATTGACGGCCGGCTCTATCCCGTGCACCTGGCCGTCTCGCAGGAATGGAAAGTGCACTACTTCTCATCCGATATGGCAACGCGCGCCGATCATCGCGAGGAAGAGCGGCGGTTTCTCATCGATCCTCGAACGAGTCTCGGTGCGCCGGTCCTCGCAGCCTTAGAGGAGATTGGGCGCGCGCTGAACCTCGACTACGGTGGCGTCGACTTCGGCATCGACGGCGCTGGAAACGTGATCGTTTTCGAAGCGAACGCGACGATGGCCGTATATCCGCCCCCGGCGGGCGCGCAATGGGCGTATCGGCGACCGGCGTACGACGCCGTTATCGGTGCCGTCCGGACGATGATCGCGCAGCGCGCAGCGGGACGCTCGCGGCCTCGCTAGACCGTCGGTTTCGGCGGGCGGCGTAATTCGAACGTTGCGAGCGATTCGTCTTGTACGATGCTCGGGCGTTCGCCGCGCTCGAGCTTTGCGAGCAGTTCGTCGTACAATCGCGCGCCGAGCGGGACGAGGGTTTCATAGTAGAGCTTCGAGGGCGAACTCTCAGCGGGGATCGGCACGGCAGCTTGGATGGCAATCGCGCCCGTATCGATGCCTTCGTCGACCCAGAACCAGGTGGCGCCGCTTTCGGTATCACCCATTTTGAACGTCCAGTAGACCGCATCGCCGCCGCGATGACGCGGCAAGAGGCTCGGGTGATAGCACAGCACGCCGAGGCCGGCTTCGGCAATCTCCGGTGCTTTCAGGATGCGCAGGACGTTTGCGAGAACGATGAGGTCGTATGGGCGCTCCTCGACGATCGCGTGCCCGTGCCGCTCGCAGATCGCGCGCGTCTCATCGTAGATCGGTCCGCTACCGAAGACTTTTATCCGCATCGCCCCTCCCGTTTGCCGGATACGTGGATATACTGAAGCTCCGGCGTAATCCTCGGCAGAAAGAAGAAGCTATGCACGCAATCGTCACCTCACCGCAAACACCCGGCCGGCTGATCGCCGTCGATCTCCCGGTGCCTCAAGCGGCGCCCGGCATTGCGGTCATCCGCGTTCGCGCGTCGTCCATCAATCGCGGCGAAACGCGCTTGATTCCCGCCCGGCCGAACGGCTGGGCGCCGGGTCAGGATATTGCGGGCATCGTCGAACATCCCGCGCTCGACGGCGGTCCGGCGCGCGGCACGCGTGTCGTCGGGCTCGCCGACGGCGGCGGTTGGAGCGAACTCGTCGCCGTGCCGGTCGAACGTCTGGCCCCGTTGCCCGAGGCCGTGAGCGACGCGGTCGCTGCGACGCTTCCGGTCGCCGGGCTGACCGCTTTGCGCGCGCTGCGGGCACTCGGCGATGTCATCGGCCGCCATATCCTCGTTACCGGCGTGCGCGGCGCGAGCGGTAACGTCGCGGCGCAACTCGCGTTGGCAGCCGGCGCCGTCGTGACCGGGCTCGCGCGCAGCGCCTTTGCGTTCGACGGCGTTCGCATCGTCGCGTCGCTCGGCGACGCCGACCGCTTTCACGGCGTGATCGACGCGGTCGGCGGGGAAGTGTTGGCCGGGGCACTCGGGCATCTGACGCCGCACGCAAAGGCCGTCACGTTCGCCGGTGGTACGCCGTTCCCGATCGGGCTCGCGACGTTCGCCGGGGTTCCGGCCACGCTCGAGGCGCTCTTTGTCTACGGTGCTCCGGGCCGCTTCGACGATGATCTCGCGACGCTGGTGCGTTTCGTTGCCGATGGGCAGCTTGCGCCGCACATCGACCGTGCCGTGCCGATCGCCGACGTCAACGCAGGGCTCGGCGCACTCGAAGCCGGCGGCATCGACGGCAAGATCGTTCTCCTCCGCGGCTAAGGCGAGCACGCGTAGTCGAGGCACCGCTTACCCGCGGGGCGAACTGCGCGCGCATGACCTCGACCATCATCTCCGCGCGACGGACCCAGCCGCCATTCCGCGCCGACCACGTCGGGAGCTTATTGCGTCCCGACGCGCTCAAGCAGGCGCGCGATACATATCTCGGTCCACAGACGCCGGCCACCAACCTCGGACCGCACGACAGCGCCGAACTGCGCGCGGTCGAGGACCAGTGCGTGCTCGACCTGATCGCCATGCAGGAAGGCGTCGGATTGCGCGCGGTCACCGACGGCGAACTGCGGCGGCGCAGCTGGTGGCTCGAGCTCGTTCTCGGCTGGGAGGGTTTCGAGGCCGACCGCACGGGAAATTCTAAGATTCCCTGGCGCAACGTGAGCGGCCCGACGCAAAGTTTTTCGCAGTTGAAAGTCACCGGCAAGATTCGCTGGCGCCCGAGTTCTACCGTGCGCGCCTTCGAATTTCTCAAAGCACATGCCAAAGCGGTCCCGAAAGTGACATTGCCGGCGCCGATCAACGTGCACTACTACATCGGCGATCCGGCAAACATTTCCAAGTCTGCGTATCCCGATCCGGCGGGCGTGTGGGACGATCTCGTCGCGGCCTACCGTCAGGAGATCGCAGCGCTCGTTGCCGCCGGAGCGACGTACATCCAATTCGACGACACGAGCTTGCCGTTTTTATGCGATCCGGTCCACCGCGACTACGTGCGCTCGTGGGGTGACGATCCCGACAAACTGCTGCACACCTACGCCGAAAAGATGAACGCCGTCTTAGCCGGCCGGCCGGCGGGCGTCACCGTCACGCTGCATCAGTGCCGCGGGAATCGCGAAGGCAATTGGGCCGCCGAAGGCGCGTACGATCCGGTCGCGGAGGTGCTGTTCAACGCGATCGACGTCGACGGCTATTTTCTCGAGTACGACACATCGCGTGCCGGCGGCTTCGAACCGCTGCGGTTTCTGCCGAAGGGCAAGGTCGCGGCGTTGGGCCTCGTCTCGAGCAAGACGCCGGTCCTGGAAAACGCCGACGATATCGTGCGCCGCATCGAAGAGGCCGCCCGCATCGCGCCGATCGACCAACTCGCGCTCTGCCCGCAGTGCGGGTTTGCGAGCTCCGTCGGCGGCAACCCCATCAGCGCGGACCAGCAGCGTGCCAAGCTGCAACATCTCGTCGACATCGCCACGCGCGTGTGGGGCGGCGTGTAGCTTAGGGACGTATCTGCCCGCTGCCGCGCACGATGTATTTGTAACTGGTGAGCTGTTCGGCCCCGACGGGTCCGCGGGGCGGGAGGCGTCCGGTCGAAATGCCGATCTCGGCACCCATGCCGAATTCGGCGCCGTCCGCGAATTGGGTCGAAGCGTTCACGAGCACGATCGCGCTTTCGACTTCGGCCAGAAAGCGCTCCGCGGCAGCACCGTCTTCGGTAAGGATTGCATCGGTGTGGTGCGAGCCGTAACGGCGAATGTGGTCGATTGCGCCCGCGACACCGTCGACAACGCGCACGGCGAGGATGGCATCGAGGTACTCGGTCGTCCAATCCGCCTCACTCGCGGCAGTCGCTAACGGATCCAGCGCCCGCGTCTCCGCGTCACCGCGAATTTCGCAGCCGGCATCATGCAGATCGGCGAGGATCGGCGGCAGATACTGCGCCGCAACGGCGCGGTCGATGAGCAGGGTCTCGGTTGCACCGCAGACGCCGGTGCGCCGCATCTTCGCGTTGACCACGATACGCCGAGCTTTCGTCAGGTCGGCGGCGCCGTCCACATAGGTATGGCACAGACCCTCGAGATGCGCGATGACCGGAATGCGGCTCTCGCGCTGAACCCGCTCGATGAGGGAGCGGCCGCCGCGCGGAACGATCACGTCGATGAGGTCGGCCATGCCGAGCATCAGCGCGACCGCAGCGCGGTCCCGCGTCGGTACCAGTTGCACCGCGGCAGCGGGCAGCCCGGCGGCGGCGATACCGCGCCGCAGAGCGGCGACGATGACTTGCGAGGAATGGAAGCTCTCCGAACCACCGCGCAAGATCGCGGCGTTCCCCGCTCGCAAGCAGAGTCCGCCGGCATCGGCGGTCACGTTGGGGCGCGATTCATAGATGATACCGATCACGCCAAGCGGGATGCGGACACGTGCGATGTCGAGCCCGTTGGGGCGCGTCCAGCGGGCGAGCTCGGTTCCAATCGGATCGGGCAGTTCCGCCACCGTTTCCAGGCCCACCGCGATCGCCTCGATGCCCCCCGCATCGAGACGCAACCGGTCGAGCATCGGCGCGGAGACCGACATCTGCTCGGCCGCAGCCAGATCTTCGGCGTTTGCGGCGAGGAGTTCGCGCCGGGCGGCGCGCACTTCGGCCGCGGCATTGCGTAGCGCCGTCGTCTTGTGCACGGGTTCGGCGCGAGCGAGCACGCCGGCAGCGTGCTGCGCTGCGAGGCCGATCGTGCGCATCTCGCGGTCGAGTTTGGATGAAGCCGCGTTGACTGCCGTCATGTGGTTTGCCCGGTCAAGACCAAATCATCGCGGTGGATGATCTCGTCGCCGCCACGGTAGCCCAGGATTGCCTCGATCTCATTGCTCTTGTGTCCCGCGATGGTCTGCGCATCGCTGCTGGAATAGGCCGAGAGTCCGCGTGCCACTTCGCGGCCGTCGCTGCTGCGTACGATAACCGCATCACCGCGCTCGAAGTTGCCGTCGACCGAGACCACACCGGTCGGTAGAAGGCTCGTACCGCGGGCGAGCGCAGAGGCGGCGCCGTCGTCGACCACGAGCACGCCGGCGGTGTTGAGCGTGCCGGCGATCCAGCGCTTGCGCGCGGTCCGTGGTTCGGAGGCGGGGACGAACCACGTGACGCGGACGCCGGCCTCGATTGCGGCCAGCGGATGTAAGTCGTCGCCCCGGGCGATCACCATGCGGCAGCCCGCGGCCATCGCGATGCGTGCTGCCGCGAGTTTTGTCACCATGCCGCCGGAACTGTAGCCGAGTGGAGCTTGGCCCGCCATCGCTTCGATCTCCGGCGTAATCGAGCGGACTTCTGCGAGATGCTGCGCGGAGGGGTCGCGCCGCGGATCGGAAGTGTAGAGCCCATCGATGTCCGAGAGTAACACGAGCGTGTCGGCGCTGATCATCTGGGCGACGCGCGCCGCGAGCCGGTCGTTGTCGCCGAACCGGATCTCCGCCGTCGCGACGGTATCGTTTTCGTTGATCACCGGGACGACACCGAACTCGAGCAACTGTTCGAGCGTCGCGCGCGCATTCAAGTGACGGCGACGTTCTTCCGTGTCGTCCGGTGTGAGGAGAATTTGTGCGACGCCGATCTCGTGGTGGGCCAGCGCTTCGAGATACGCGTGCGCGAGGCGAATTTGGCCGCTGGCCGCGGCGGCCTGCTTTTCCTCAAGTTTGAGCGCGCGGCCGGTGAGGCCCAAGTAACGCCGTCCGACCGCGACCGCGCCCGAGGAGACGATCAGCACGTCTTGCCGGCGCGCCCGGCAGCGCGCGATGTCCTCGACCAATGCGGAAAGCCACTCACGGCGAATATCACCGGTCGCCGCATCGACGAGTAAGGCCGACCCGATCTTGACGATGAGCCGGCGAGAATCGGCGAGGCTTTCGCTCATGGTGTCACATAAAATTCTCGTTACAAGAACGATTAACCCTGTGCAAGTACGAAAGAGGCCGAATGACGTACGGAATCATCGGATTAGGCACCATGGGATCGGCGCTTGCGAGCGCGCTCGCCGGCGAGGGACGGCGTGTCATCGGTACCACGCGCAATGCAGCAACCGCTGGGGCCGCGGCGACGCGTCTCGGGATCGAGGTTGCGACGGATAACCTTGCTCTGGCCCGAGCGAGCGACGTCATCGTACTCTGCGTGAAGCCGTATCAGGCCCGCGACGTCGTGAAAGCGATCGCTCATGAACTCGATGGGAAATTGCTGATCACGATCTGCGCATCGGTGACGACGGGCGATATACGGACGTGGAGCGGGGATCGAGCCGTCGTCATCCGCGCGATGCCCAACACGCCGTGTTTGATCGGTGCCGGTATGACCGTGCTTTCCGCCGGAGCGGCGAGCGGAAGTGATGAGTTGGAAGCCGCGGTCGAATTGTTCTCGTCATTAGGACGTACCGCAGTGCTTGACGAGAGTCTCATGGATGCGGCGACGGGCTTGTCGGGTTGCGGGCCGGCGTACGTGTTTCTGATGATCGAGTCGCTGGCCGAGGCCGGAGTAAAGCTCGGTATCAATCGCTCGACGTCGACGTTACTGGCGGCCCAAACGCTCTTCGGTGCCGCGCAACTCGTGCTGCAACGCCAGGTTCATCCGGCAGCGCTCAAAGATGAAGTGACGACGCCGGCAGGCTGCACGATCGATGGCCTGATGGCGCTCGAGGACGGGCGCCTGCGAAGCACGTTGATCAGCGGCGTCATCGCGGCAGCGAGCCGCAGCCGCGCCCTGCGCGCAGAACTGCCGAGTTACGAACCGTAAGCTGGGATCGAGGCAACGAACGTGCCGAGGTTGCCTCCGCTTAAAAGCGAGCGACAGTGCTCGGCCAGTGCGCGGACGCGCCCGCTATCGAGTTGCGTCACGCGCTCGCATTTGCGTTCGAGTTCGGACCACCCGTAGACCGTGCCGGGATCACCGAGCGGATGGTGCACTTCTCGCGTATGCTCCGTTCCGCCGGCCAAGCGCACGTAAACGCGGGCCGGCCAGGCGGACGGATAACTTGCGTCCAGCGCCTCGTCGATTGCGACCCGCGTTACGCTCATCAGGCGCGCCACATTCGGGTCGGTGACCGTCGTCGCGCGCACGACGTCGTAGGCACGATCGGGTGCGAACGCCGCCAGTGCAAGCTGGTATTGCACCGAGGCGAACGATTCGAGGCGCGCGCTCGGGAGTTGTTGACGGTCGATCATGGCAGCATATGCCGACGGGACGTCGATACGAATCTCCACGATGTCGTTCGCGTTGGGCCCAGCCGTGGTCAAGATGTCGCGAAAGGCATCCGTAGCCGCAATTGTTTGCTTCGCGGCGCACCATGGCTTAAAGCAGAGCTCGTCGATGAGAAACGTCGTGCCGAGCCCGGCGGTGAGGCACTCCGCTTCGAGCGCGATGCCGGTGATCTTGCTCCACTGACCGTCCAGCAACGCCGCGTCACCGCGCAGCCCTTGCCGGGCGCTCAGAACGGCAAGGACACCGTTTTGCGCCGCAGCGCCCATCGTAAGCCACCGCGACGTCGGGGCGGGCGGACGTCCGGTGGTGCCGAGCGCGAACGTTGCTGCGATGCCGAGCGCGTCCGCGATCTGCGCTTCGTTCAGCCGCAACAAACGTCCCAGCGCGGCGACGACGCCGAAGCCGGCGCATACATATGTCGGCCAGATACCGCGAAAGAGAATCTGCGGACCGTCGATCGCGAGACCAAACCGCATCAGTACTTCATAGCCCGCCGCGACCGCGGCCAGGAACGCCGGTGCGCCGATATCGCCCATCGTGCTCGCCATGGCCAGTACCGCCGGGACGATGATCGAACCCGGCGTGATGCACGAACGCAGATGGATGTCGTCGATCTCACTGCAGCGCGCCGCAACGCAGCCGAGCAGCGCAGCCGCAGGAAGGTTCGTGCGGACGCCGGTTCCCACCGCGAGCGCTGGTCCCCCGCCATAATACTCCTCGACGACCGCACGGACGTCGCGCGTCTCGGCGACGCCGGCACCTGCAATCGCGGCCGTAAGACTGTCGAACACGTGCCGGGGCAACGCATCGAGTATGCCGGTGGGAAGTGCGCCGATGTCGAGGCCGGCGATGAAACGCGCTAACGTTTGCGTACTGCTCATCGAGGTTGCCGCCTTAGACAGAGGTGTGCGGCGCCCATTCCGCGGATACGCGCGCACCGATGAGGAATCACTGAAGTGCTGCCGAGCGCCGAGGCAGCCGGCGGCCCGATCGGAACGCTGGCGCGCGGGTTGCACGTCCTCGCGCGCGTGGCGGCCGCGCGCGGCGCGATCGGCGTGAGCGAACTTGCGCAACGTGCCCAACTCGACAAAGCGACGACCTACCGGCTGGCGAGCAAACTCGTCGAGTTGGGCTATCTCGTGCGGGATGATGACGGCAAATTCGGCCTGAGCCTGCACGTGCTCGACCTTGGCTTCGCCTATCTGGCGTCGCTCGATCTGCGCACGCAAGCGCTCCCCCAGATGCGGCGTTTGCACGACGAATACGACGGTGCGATCACGCTCTCGGTGTTGGACGATACCGATATCGTCTACGTCGAACGCATTTCACCCAAGGGCTTGCAGGCCAGCATGCCGGTCGGGATCGGCGCCCGCTTGCCCGTGCACTGCACCGCGATGGGAAAGGCGATCCTCGCGTACATCGCTCCGGATCGGCTCGCCGCGTTGCTCGATCGCATCGACTACGCGAAGTGGACGGAGCGCACGATCGGCTCGAGGGCTGCGTTCGAAGCCGACCTCGAACGCACGCGCAAGTGCGGCTTCGGTCTGACCGATCAAGAGATGATCGACGGGCTGCGAGCCGTCGCGTGCCCGATCTTCGATCATCATGGGACGCCGATTGCCGGGTTGTCCGTGGCGCTGCCGGTCCAGGCGTGCAGCCTCGACGATCTCATCGGGAGCGTCGGGCCGCGCGTCGCGGCGGCCGGTAAAATCGTATCCTCCCACCTCGGCGCCGAGCAGGACCGGCCCCTTGTGGTTCAATAGTTGAAATGGCAAACCAATAGTTGACACGGCAGTGTGCCTCGATGCACGATAGGGAGATGCCTCTGCTCATCGCGCTGGATATCGGCGGCACGTTTACGGACCTCGTAGCGTTCGATCTCGCAGCCGGAACGATCCATCACGCGAAGAGTTCGACCACCCCCTACGATCTCGCGGTCGGCATTCGCGAAACGCTGCGTAAAAGTGGCCTGCCCATCGACGCGGCCGAGACGTTCATCCACGGCTCGACCGTCGCGATCAATACCGCGATCGAACGCACCGGCGCGCGCACCGCGTTGCTCGTGACCGAAGGTACGCGCGATGTCTACAGCATCGGTCGCGGCAATCGGCCCGAGGCCTACAATCTGTTCTTCAAGCGGCCGGCGCCCTACGTGCCGCGCCAGCGCACGCGTGAGATCGCCGAGCGGTTGAGCGCTTCGGGCGACGTCGTCACGGTACTCGCGCGCGACCAGGCCCGCGGCGTCGCGACGGCGCTGAACGCGGAAGACATCGAAGCGGTCGCCGTGTGCTTCCTGCACTCCTGGGCCAACCCCGAACACGAGATCGCCGTCGGGAACATCCTCGCCGACGAAGCGCCGGGGATGTACCGTTCGCTCTCGCACGAGATCTTGCGCGAGTACCGCGAATACGAACGCACGTCGACGACCGTCTTGAACGCATACGTCGGCCCGCGCGTGAACCGCTATCTCGAAGACCTCGAACGTTTGCTCGAGTCATTCCGCTTCTCGGGCCGCTTGCTCATCATGCAATCGAACGGCGGTACGATGTCGCCGGCGACGGCGAAGCGCGTGCCGGTCGCGACGATGGAATCCGGGCCCGTCGGCGGGATCATCGCCGCAGCCGAAGTCGGTACCGACCTGTCGTTCTCGAACGTGATCGCGTTCGACATGGGCGGCACGACGGCTAAAGTGAGCCTCGTTCAGAACGGCAAGCCCGACATCGCGCAGGGCTACTTCATCGGCGGCGCCGCGAGCGGTCACCCCGTGATGTTGCCGGTCGTGGATATCATCGAGGTGGGCGCGGGCGGCGGAAGCATCGCATGGATCGACGCGGTCGGCGCGCTCAAGGTGGGTCCGCGGAGCGCCGGCGGGCATCCGGGACCGGTGTGCTACGGGCAAGGCGGCACGGAGCCGACGGTCACCGATGCCAACGTCGTGCTGGGGCGCGTCGTCGCGTCGCGTTTTCTCGGCGGCGAGATGCCGCTCGATACCGCCGCGGCACGCGAGAGCATTCGCGTGAAGATCGCCGAGCCGCTGGGGCTCACCGTCAATGAAGCCGCGCTCGGTATCGTGAAGATCGCGATCGCCGAGATGTCGCTGGCGGTGCGCGGCGTCTCCGTCGCGCGCGGCTTCGATCCGCGCGACTTTGCGCTGCTCGCATTCGGCGGCGCCGGGCCGCTCCACGCGGCCGAGATCGCGCGCGAACTCCACATCCCGACGCTCATCATCCCGCGGGTACCGGGCCATTTCTCGGCGCTCGGCATGTTGCTGGCCGACCTGCGCCACGATTACGTTCGCACGTATTACAAACCGTTGGCCTCGTCGGACTTCACGGAGATCGGCCGGGTGTTTGACGAAATGATCGCCGGCGGCCGCCAACTGCTGATCGACGAAGGCACGATTCCCGAGGCCATCCACGTGCAGCGTTTCCTCGATTTGCGCTACATCGGTCAAGAATTTCCGATCCAAACCCCCGTCGCCGGCGAGGTCGTTGCGGCCGCGGACGTGGCGAGCATGCGGGCCTCGTTCGACGAACTGCACGATCGCCGCTACGGCCACCAAGCGGTCGACGAACCGATCGAGGTCGTGAACCTGCGCTTGACGGTCACCGGCCGCCGCGAACGGTCGCACTTCGCGCGCATCGCAACCGGCGGGAGCGACGCGCTGATCGCGCGCTCGGAGGTCGTGCTCGACGACGCGAACGCGCCGGTGGAGTGTTCGATCTACGATCGTGAGCGGCTCGGTGCCGGCGCGACCGTCAGCGGCCCGGCGATCGTCTGGGAATATGCATCGACCACCGTCCTCTTGGACGGCGATGAACTCACCGTCGCGGAAAGCGGTGAACTTCTCATCCGCATCGGAGGGCAGACCACGTGATCGCCGAGCCGCAGAAGCGCATCGACCCGGTAACGCTCGAAGTCTTGCGGAACGCGTTTCCGGCAATCGCCGACGAGATGTCGATCGATCTGCAA
>Ga0182015_10004368_pt1 | contig 15275 bp, 13 predicted proteins | sample 712P3MmetaG_FD_120478 | JGI IMG/M metagenome (GOLD analysis project Ga0182015, IMG submission 120478) | Permafrost microbial communities from Stordalen Mire, Sweden - 712P3M metaG | ecosystem: Environmental > Terrestrial > Soil > Wetlands > Permafrost | place: Sweden: Stordalen | collected...
CAGCTCGACGCAAGCATCGTGGCCACGGCGCTCCCGTTCATCCGTACCAACCTACACGCATCCATCGCGAGTGTCGAATGGGTGGTGCTCATCTACGTGCTCGTCCTGGCAGGCACGGTTGCGGCAGTTGGGAGGATCGCCGATCGGGTCGGCCGGAAGCTGCTCTACACGTATGGCTTCGGCGTCTTCGTCTTCGGCTCGGCCGCGTGTGCACTGGCGCCATCACTCGGTCTGCTCGTCATCGCGCGCCTCGTCCAGGCGGTCGGCGCCGTGATGCTCCAGGCAAACTCCTACGCGCTCATCCGCGATGTACTTCCCGCCGGACGCCTGGGCACGGGGCTCGGTGTGCAGGGAGCGGCTCAGGCCTTCGGGCTCTGTGTCGGACCGGCGCTCGGCGGGGCGTTGACGGCGCTCGGCGGCTGGCGGCTCATCTTTCTCGTGAACATCCCAATTGGGCTCATCGGGCTCGCGCTCGGGTTGCTCTTCCTTCCGCGCAGCACGCACCACGACCCGACGAGCCGCATCGACCCGTATGGGACGCTCCTGCTCGCCGCGATCCCAGCGGCCGTGCTCGCGGGACTGTCGTTCGCCGCGCAATCGGGGACGGCAGCCTGGGTCGAGCCCGGGCTGGTCGTTGTTGCCTGCGCGCTCCTCATCGGAGCGCTGGCGCGTCAGCGGAGCGCGCCCGGGTCGGTCGTCGATGCCGCGCTGATCCGGGTCCCGGCGTTTGATGCCGGCGTCGCCGCCGCGATGCTGTCGTACGCCGTTCTCTTCGGCACCTTGGTTGGCGTCCCCTTCTACCTCGAGAACTCGCTCCACGTCGGGGCCGGCCAGACGGGGCTCGAGCTCAGCTCGCTCCCCGTCGCGCTGGCGCTGGCGGCTCCCCTTGGCGGGGCGATCCGAGACCGGGTTGGACCCCGCTTCCCGACGGGGCTCGGCATGCTCTTGACCGCAGCCGGAATGGCGCTCCTCGCCGTCTCGGCAACTCGGGCGGACCTGACCGTGGTGGCGCTGGCAGTCGCCGGAGTCGGGATGGGGCTCTTCGTCGCCGCCAACAACGCCGCGACCATGTTCGCGGCACCCCAGGAGCGTGCCGGCTCGGCCGGCGGGCTGCTGAACATGGCGCGTGGGCTCGGAACGGCCCTGGGCGTGGCGCTCACCTCCCTCGTCTTTGCCACCGGCCATGGCCTCACCGCAGTGGCTCTCCTGCTGCTTGTGGTGGCCCTCCTGACTGGATTGATCAGCGTCACCTGGTCGGCGCCGTCCCCTCGACCGGTCTCAGTGTTCTGACGTTTCCGCCGGGAACCAGCGGACCGGACGCGTGCCCTCGCGGCTCACCCGACCCGTGCTCTCGAGGAGTACCAGATGGGCCAGCGTCTCGCCCACCGCGGCGCGGCGCATGAAGCCGACGATCTGCGACCAGTCCCGCGACCAGCGCAGCCGGAGCGTCGTCTCCCAGCAGGTGAGGCCGGGGGTGCTGCTGACCGCCGCATAGGCCTCGTCAAGGCGCTGGCGGTGGTGATCGAGCAACTGGTCCACGCGGACATCGAGGCCCCGGAACCGCCACTCATGTGCCGGCAGGACCTCGTCGACGTCGAGGTCGCGGACACCGCGGAGCGCATCGAGGAAATCCGCAAGTGGATTCGCCGGTTGCTGTGCGTGCAGCGCCACGCTGGGGCTGATCCGCGGCAGCACGTGGTCGCCGCTGAAGAGCACGCGGCCGGTGCGATCGAGGAAGCAAACGTGACCGGGCGAATGCCCCGGCGTGTGCAGCGAGACGAGGTCCCATCCCGGCAACGGCACGGCTGCGCGGTCCTCGAGGAGCACGTCGGGCTCGGCCGCGGCGACGAACTCACGGATCCCCATCGATGCGCCGGTGAGCTCGGCGCGTATCTCGTCAGGCACGCCGGATTCGATGAGGAGCTCGTCCATGCTCGCGAGCAGGCCCTCGAGGCCGAGGCCGTAGCGGGCGGGAATCAGCGCGGCGTCGGCGGGATGGAGGGCGACCCAGGCGCCCGACGCCTCGCGCAGCCGTCCCGCAAGCCCGTAGTGGTCGGGGTGGATATGGGTGATGAGAATTGCCTGCACGTCAGCCGGGCTGTACCCGGCCACCGCCATGCCGGCTACGAGCGCGGTCCAGGCTTCCTCGGTGCTCCAACCCGTGTCGATGACCGCAGCGCCGTTCCCCAGCTCGAGCAGGTACACGAGCACATAGCGAAGCGGACTGTTCGGCAGCGGAACGGGGATCGACCAGAGCCCGGGGCGGACCCATTCGACCTCGGGCAGCCCGGCGGAGTCCCAGGATCGTCGCTGAGCGGTGCCGGTGACCTCGATGCCGCTCACGCGCGGCTCAGCCGGCGTCGACCGGACTGGTCGCGAGATGCTCGAGGAACACGTCCTCGACGTCGCCCCAATGCTCGTCGGGGATCCAGTGCGACCCGCCCTCGAGCTCGAGGAGGTGGTAGTCGCCGGTGCAGTGTTCTGCCGAAAGCTCGGTCGCCTCACGAGTGAACACCGGGTCCTGGTCCCCCCAGACGTGGAGGGCCGGAACGCTGACCGACGCGGAATGGCCGCGCTCGGTGCCGAGTGCTCGATACCAGTTCAGTGCGCCGGTCGGACCCAGCGCGCGCAGCGCGGTGATGTCGCGATGCGCATGCTCCGGGCTGAGACCCGTCGCGGTCAGCAGCGACTCGGCCACAACACCGCCCGCTGCGTCGATCAGTGACTCGGGGATGAGTGGGAGGCGCAGCACCGGGATGTACGCCATCCGCAGGCGCTGCTGCGTGCCGCGGAGCGCCTGTCGGAGCGCCGCGGTGTGCGGCGTCGAGACCGCGGTGAGCGATGCCACCGCCTCGGGATGATCACCGGCGAGCGCCCACGCGACGGTGCCGCCCCAGTCGTGGCCGACCAGGTGGAACCGATCCCTGCCAAGCGTGGTGGCCATGGCGAGAACGTCATCGCAGAGTTCGCTGACCCGGTACGCCCCGACGCCCTCGGGGCGGGCTCCTGCTGAGTAGCCGCGCTGGCTCGGGGCGACGGCTCGGTACCCGGCATCGGCGAGGCCGTTGAGCGCGTCGTGCCAACAGCTCCCCGTCTGCGGGAAGCCGTGGAGCAGGAGAACGAGCTCGCCACCCGCCGGACCGGCGGTGAGCGCGTCGAAACGCATGCCCCGTGCCGCTATGGTCGTGCGCCTGACCGCCACTTCTATGGAGCGTAGCAGGAGGCCCGACTGCGGCACTCCGCTGCCGCCCCCGGTTCGTGCACCATGCCGCCATGCCCGATGCGCTCTTCACGCCCAACAAGCGCGGCTTCGTGCCCAGCGATCACGCGCGCGGACCGTGGGATCGCGCCGCGATGCACGGCGGCCCGCCCGCGGCGCTCATGGCCGGTGCGATGGAGGCGCTGCCCACCGAGGCGCCGATGGCCATCGTCCGGACGACCGTCGAGATCTTCCGACCGGTGCCCCTTCGACCAGTCGAGGTTGCAACTCGCATCGAGCGCGACGGCCGGCGCGTGCAGATGCTCACCGCCACGCTCACCGACGGCAACACGGAGCTTTGCAGGGCGACCGCGTGGCGGATGCGCATCGCGGACCTCGACATCGGCGAGCAGTCGCCGCAGCAGGTGCCGTTCGCGGGACCGGCTGACTCCGTGGCACACACCCCGGAGAGTGACGATCCCGCGTTTCACCGCACCGGCGTCGAGATGCGCTACGCGCATGGCTCCTTCATGGAGCAGGGTCCGGCAACGGTGTGGATGCGCCTCACCGTTCCGGTTGTCGCGGGTCAGACAACGACACCCTTGCAACGCGCAATGGCCGCAGCCGACTTCGGCAACGGCGTCGCGTCGGCACTGCCATGGGGACAGTACCTGTTCATCAACACCGACCTCACTGTGTACTTGCATCGTCAGCCGGAGGGCGAGTGGATCTGCCTCGATGCGAGCACCGACGTCGACCGGCGAGGTGTCGGCGTCGCGCACAGCCGTCTCTATGACGAGCGCGGCCCTATCGGTCACTCGCTTCAGGGTCTGTTCATCGACAAGCTTCGGGTGACACCGCCAAGCGTCTAACGGCGGCGGCTCGACCCGACGAGGGGATGGGTCGATCCATTGACAGACATCGATGGAACAGCCTATGCTCGTCGCTAGATCAATCGACGTTTATCGATAGGAGATGAGTTGTGGACTGCGAACCATCCGAGGGAACCTGCCCTTATCCCCGCAAAGGCCTTTGACATGGGCAGAGTGCAACTTGCTTTGAATGTGAGCAACCTTGATGAGGCAGTGGACTTCTACTCCAAGCTCTTCGAGACCAAGCCATCCAAAAGACGTCCCGGCTATGCCAACTTTGCGGTCGCCGACCCTCCCCTCAAGCTTGTCCTCTTCGAGAATCCGGACGAGGCGGGAACCCTGAACCATCTTGGTGTTGAGGTCCTCTCGAGCAGTGAGGTTGTCGCAGCCACCCAGCGCCTCGCAGCACAGGGGCTCCCGACCGAGGTCGAGGCCGGGGTTACCTGTTGCCACGCTCTGCAAGACAAGGTCTGGGTCGCGGGTGCAGATACCCGCTGGGAGGTTTACACCGTCCTCGCGGATGCGCCGGTCGGCACGGTCACCGATTCGAGCGGCTGTTGTGCGGGCCAGAACGAAACGGCTCAGGTCTGCTCCGCAGCCGACTAGCCGTCAATCCTCGTGGTCGTGACCGTGACCGTGGACAGGAGGTAGCGCGATAGCCACGCCTGGAGAGCTACGCGTACTCGATACCATCCGCGGTAGCCTCACTCGGGAATTCGAGGGGGTGTTCGGACCGGCGACGGTAACGGCTTGTCTGTATGAATCGTATGACCGCTTGGTGGCAACTGCGACGGTCCACCGATACCTCGTTGTGCTTGCCGAGCGATTTACTCGCGACCGTCTCCAGGCGATAGCCAAAGCGGAGGGAAAAACTGTGACAACGGTCCCCGAAGTCCTTTTCGTCTGCGTTCACAACGCGGGCAGGTCACAGATGGCAGCCGCGCTACTTGATCATCGCGCCAAAGGCGCGGTACACGTGCGGTCGGCTGGGTCAGACCCAGCGGAGACGCTCAACCCCGCCGTCGTCGAGGCGATGAGCGAGCTCGGTTTGGATATCAGCCAGGAGTTTCCGAAGCCGCTGACCGATGACGTGGTCATCGCGGCTGATGTGGTCGTCACGATGGGTTGCGGCGACGCTTGCCCGCTCTATCCCGGCAAGCGCTATCTGGATTGGGAACTCGAAGACCCAGCCGGTAAGTCCCTCGCGACGGTCCGACGGATCCGAGACGACATCGACAACCGAGTGCAGACACTGCTCGCACAATTGTCCGCGACTATCCGACCCTAACTGGCCGCTCAGGCGCCGAGCAGACTCTCGACGCGAGGATCGTCGCGGATCGGTTCGAGGTCTGCGTCCTCAAGGGCGAATGCGCGGAGGTCCGGACGTGCGCGCAGTGCGGCGCCGAGAAGCGGCAAGGCCTTCTCGACATTGCGGGTGCGCGCATAGAAGCAAGCGAAGTTGTAGTCGGCGACGGGCTTGTTCTCGGGGAGCAGCGTCGAATCGACCCCGTAGCTCCACTTCGCGGCCTCCTCTGCTCCACCCGCGTCACCGTGATCGAATGCCCAGTACGTGAGGTGCTGTGACGTGTGCCCATGGCCGTTGCCCGGCACGACGAGCCACACGGCCCCGCCGTTGTCGGGACGCTCGCGAAGGAGATCCTCCACCGAACACGCGTTGATCGCGTCGATGAGTCCCGAGTAACTCGTGCCGTACGCCTCGCGAACCGCAGCCGCCGAATCACCCCGGTGGGCCTCGTAAATCACCGCATTGCTCGCGTCGACGTCGGTATCGACGGCCGGGCCCTCGAAAGGCGTCCCGAGTCGCGCCGCAACCAGCGTGCGGGCGGCGTGCTCGCGCCAGGCGTTGAGGTGCGCGACGCTGTCCTTCGCAGTCCAGACATCAGCTTCCACGGACGGCGCGTCGTCAACGAGTGCGAGCAGCGCGGCCTCCTTGTCGCGGGCGGCGAGGAGCGACTGGACGAGGCGGTCGTTGAGTGAATCGCTGGTCATAACGGCAGCAGCATAACCGCGTCGATCGGCGCCACGACCCATGGGTCTGCCATCTCAACGAAGCGACAGAGCGCATTGACAAGTCGCATCTGCTCCGGCGAATGGCAGCGGGCTCGAAGGAGGGCCGGTGAGCAGACCAGAATGGACAGGCCCCGAGCTCTCGACACGGCGACATTGAGGCGGTTGAGGCTAAAGAGGAATTCGAGGTTGCGGGGCAGGTCCTCGACACTCGAGGTGGCCATCGAGAAGATGCTGACCGCCGCCTCCTGCCCCTGAAACCGGTCGACGGTGCCCACTCTCGCACCAGCGGGGAGCGCCTCGACAAGACATGCAACCTGGGCGTTGTACGGTGCGACGACCACGATGTCATCGAGCGTCATCAGACGCTCGCGTCCCGCGTCATCTCGCCAGGTGGCATTGGTGAGGTGAGCAATCACCTCGCGCACTCGCTCGGCCTCGGCATCGGAACGCACCCGGTCGCCGAGATGTTCGACAAACGAAGCGCGCAAGCCCGTCGTGTCGATGCCGTCGACGACCACCGCCTGTGTCGCACACCGGGCCTCCGAGCCCAGCCGTCCCTCGTAGAAGGAGCGTGAGACGAAGCTCGTCACATCGGGATGCATCCGCCACGTGAGGTCGAGGAGCACACCGCGCTCCGGCGCGATGGTCACATCGCCGTCGAGCAGGTGCTCGAGCGCCGAGACACCGACCCCGGACGGGTGGCTGCCTTGGAGTGGCTGGGCAAGTTGCCGGGGATCGCCGACGAAGACGAGGTTGTCCGCCGACCGCGATACCGCCAGCGCGTCGGCGAGCGACATCTGGCCGGCTTCGTCGACGATCAGCGTGTCGAACGAGCCCGCAAATTCCGGCCGGGAGAACAGCCACGATGTCGCGCCAACGACATCGACGCTTCCATCCGCGACGGCGACCTCCACCGCTTCATTGCTGCGCGCGATCTGGATGGCGGGCGTACTGGTTCCGTCGCCCTTGCGATGCTGCATGCGTACGCTCACGCCGAGTGATGGCGCGAGTGCCTCGATCTTCGCGAGCAACGTGCGAATCGCGTTGTGGGTGACGGCCGTCACGCCGATCGGCCCGCGCCGGTGCTTGATGAGCGTCAGGGCCGCAAGTGCGGCCATATGAGTCTTGCCCGCGCCGGGTGGGCCCTGCACCGGCAGGCAGCCGCCGTCGAGGCTGAGGATCAACCGGATCGCCGCCCGTGAAGCGGTCTCCCCGAGCCCACGAAAGACGCAGTCGGCACCCCCGTTCAGGCGCGGCGGCAAGCGCATCAGCAGGTCGCGACCGGCGCGATTGGACCCTGGTGCATCCGGACCGTTCGCGGCGACCCAGCGGCCGAGGTCGAGCAGCGATTCCTCCTGCGCATCCGTCTGCAGGGGTGCCGATGGGATCAAGAAACGAACGGCCCCGCGCTCGGCCTGCCGCGGTGTTCGCGACAGCGTGATCTCGCCGCGCGCCGAGTCGAGCGCGGCCACCTCACCCACAACGGGCGCCCAGCGCACGTCGGCCTCGGGATCGAGCGGTTTATCGCCCAGGCCGATGCGGTGCTCCTGCGGTTCGAACCCGTATCGCTCGATGATCCGGCTGCCATCTTCGTGTGAGCCGATCATCTCGAGCGGGCCGAGCGCGTACGTGTCGCGCTCAAGCTCTTCCGGGCTCATGGCGATCTGGTCGAAGTGGCGCCACCAGTTCACCTTGTTCTCACGCCGGTGATACGACAGCAGCGGCGCGAGCAACCACCGCGCGTGTTCTTCGCCGGTCTGCACATCGGTGTCCGCCGGGACATCCTCGACGAGCGCGGACGCGACCTCCTGCGTGGTGGCGATCTTCGCCTGGAGAGCACCCTTCGCTTCGCGTTCGATGACCGGTGGACGCTCGATGGGCGCACCGCGAAGTGCCTCCTCCTCCACCCGGCGCGCCTCGAGCCAGTCGCGCAGCTGGACGGTGGAGACGCAGTCGCGCTCGTTGTACATGGCGATCTCATCGAGCAGGGTGGCGTCACCCTCGCTCCCATGCTCGCGGCTCGTCAGCCAGCGCTCGTACATGACCATGCTGCCGGCGGCGTCGGCGATCGACTCCTCGCGGGCGGGCATGTACAGGCGCTCGACCTTCTTGAGCGAGTACGAGTCGGTGGACAAGCGGATTCCCTGCCGGACAACGCGATAGAGGTCGACCAGTACCTCGTTGCGGAGCAGGTGGTCGACCGCCTCCTCACGAGTGCCATGGCGGCTCATCAGCCGTCGCAGCGCCGTCTTTTCGTACGCCGCGTAGTGGTAGATGTGCATGTCGGGATATCGCTCGAGCTGCGCCATCGCGTAGTCGACAAATCCCTCGAACGCGCTGCGTTCTCCAGCGTCATCGTGACCCCACCAGGCTCGGTACTCGCCGTGCATGTCGACCGCACCGAAGAGATACTCGAGCGGGACATCGCGCGCGAGACCATCGCCCTCCATGTCGAAGAAGATGTCGCCGGGGGAGGGACTTGGCAGCGCGCGCAAACCATGCCCCACCTCCCAGGCATCAAGCAGCTCGTGTCGCGGAACGCCATCGGGCTTCGGGCCCCTGTGCTGCAGCGACGCCTGGGCGCGCAGCTCGCGGAATGTCGCGAGGATCATGCGCCCGGGCGGCTCAGCGTCAGCGGACGAGACTGCGAGCCCGGTCATGGTGTTGATCCCGACACTCTGCAGGGCGAGCACCTGACCAGAGCGCATGCGTGCGACCTGGGACAGGTGATCGTCGCGCTTGCGTTGCGCGGCGCAGCGGGCGGCGAATCCGCAGGTGTTGCAGTGATCAACGGGGTCGGGGTAGGTGTCAGCCTCCACGAGCATTCCGGACTCGAAATCGCTTTTCACGGTTGCGTGATACGCGGAGAACTCATCGACCCGATACGCATGCTCCGTGCCGTCACCGAGCACCACCTGCATCAGCACGGGTGCGGAGCCCTGCAGACGCTCGAGGTGCGCGGAGTATTCGCACAGCTGGAGGACCGCTTCGGAACGGACGCGCCGGGCAAGTTTCGCGTCCGCCGCCTCGTAGCTCCACGCCCCGCGAGCACTTGGTGCCCGCACCTTGAGGAGGAAGTCGGCACGTCCCATCCAGCGGCCGTCGAAGAACGTCGGCTGATAGATGACGTCATACCCCTCGCCCATCGCCGCAACGGTCTCGGCCTCGAGCGCACGCAATTCGTCGGCGGAGCTCGCGTATCGGTCGCGCTCGTCGTCGAACGCCTTGACGCGCAGGCCTCTCGCGCGAAGCGCGTCGAGATGTCGCTGCTCGTGCCCGGCGCCGAGGTTCGCCAGCACCTCGCTCAGCGCGGACCGATCGCTGGGTATCGATTCGCCGGCCGCGACGCGTCGCTTCAACGCCACGAGGTGCCCGCACGCGAGGTAGTCGCACAGGTCCGTGGCCGTGTACACCGGACAGCCGTCCTGGAGGAACCGCATCAGCCCACCATCCTGGCTCGCCGGCGGCCGCGTGCGCGCGGAAGCGGCAGGGTGAGCTGCCGCCCTCTCGGGCGGAACTCCGAGCCCGTTCGGTCCTGGGGCGGGCCGCCAGCGCCGGCGAGCCGTACCGAACGGGCCTGAGCGGGAATGAACAGCTCTGCGCGGGTGGCGAGCAAGGCCTGCGCGCGCAGCACGTAGGTGTCGTCGACGACTGCACCGGCGTCGACGGCACCGGGGTTCTGCATGTCCATGGCGTCACCATGCGCCGGGCCGGCGACAGGTGTCTGTCGCGTACGGTTTCGTCGTGGGAGACGAAATCGAGATCCGGCCACTGCTCGACACTGAATACGCGGCCGTCGGGGACGCCACTGCGAGCGCATATCGCGAGTACTGGACCCCCGACGCACCCGGCTGGGAGGCCTATCTGGCCAGGATCGCCGACATCGCCAGCCGGGCCGAGCGGGCGGTCGTGCTCGTCGCAGTGGACCGGGGTACCATCGCCGGCTCGGTCACGCTCGAGCTCGAAGAGCGGATCAGTCCCGGGCCGGCTGAGCCGCTCGCGCCTGACGAGGCGCATATCCGCATGCTCGGCGTCAGCCCGGACCATCGTGGACGCGGCATTGCCCGACGCCTGATGGGCGCGTCCATCGATATGGCGCGCCGGCACGGCAAGAGGTTCATGACGCTGGACACAGGGCGGGAGATGACCGCCGCACAGCAGCTCTACAGGGAGCTCGGATTCGAGTCGACCGGACCACAGCAGCGACCAGGCGGTCCGCTGCTCCTCGGCTACAAGCTCGATCTCGACTCGGAAACCCCGGCGACACGCTAGGCTCGGTCGCGTGCCAGGCGTCTACGAGAAGGGAGAGAAGGAGCTTCGGGTCATCAAGCTCTTCGCGCGCCTGTGCGAGACGGAGGTCGGCCTGACCACGCGCCAGCTCGCGGAGGAGCTCGAGGTGAACGCGCGGACCGTGCAGCGCTACGTGGCGACCCTGCGCGACAACGCGGGCATCGACATCGAGGAGATCGGCGGCCGGTGGCGGATCGGCAAAGGCAGCCTGCTTCCTCCGCTGCAGCTCGATCACTACCAGGCCACGCTGCTCCTGGTCGCTGTGCGCCTGCTCCAGCAGGTGCGCCCCGAGCAGGACCCGGCGCTGGTCGGCGCCCTCGCCCATCTGTCGCGGGCACTGAGCGTGCCGGTGGTGAGCGAGTACCTGCGCAGCACCCTGGCTGCAGCCGAGCGGCGACCTGTCGACTCCGAGCGCCTCAAGGTCGAACGCAGCGTCATTGATGGGTTCGTCGCGCATCGCGAGATCGAGGTTCGCTACGTCGACGCCAAGGGCAACGAGACACGCCGGGACCTCCGCCCCTATTTCATCCAGCCCACGGCCGAAGGACGGCACATCTACGTCATCGCGCGGGACTCGGTGTCGGGCGACGTTCGATCGTTCCGGTTGGACCGGATCCGCTCGGCGCGGCTGCTGCCGTCGAGCTTCGCCATTCCCGACGACTTCGATATCGACACGGTGCTCGGCGCCTCCTGGGCCATCTGGCAGGGCGCGGGTGCCGATCGGGTGGTGCTGCGCTTCACCCCCGAGGCGCGCCAGTGGGTCGATGAGAGCCCCTGGCCGGCGCATGCTCGGCGAACCGACCTCCCCGGCGGCGGCATCGAGGTGCGCCTCGACGTTGCCGGCGAGGTCGAGATGCGCCCCTGGCTGATGCGCTGGGGCCCCAACGTCGAGGTGCTCGAACCGGAGTCGTTGCGCCGCCACATCGCGGAGAGCCACGCGGCTGCTGCGGCACTGTATGCGTCGAGTCCACCCAAACGGGGTAAAACGTGAAGAGCATGGATACGAAAGTCACCCTCACCGACGAAGAGTGGCGTCAGCGCTTGACGCCTGAGCAGTACAAGGTGCTTCGCAAGGCGAGCACCGAGCGTCCGTTCACAGGCCAGTACGTGCACGTGAATGACAAGGGCGTGTACACCTGCGCCGGCTGCGGCGCCGAGCTGTTCACCTCGGACACGAAATTCGACTCCGGCACCGGCTGGCCGAGCTTCTACGCTCCGGCCAACAACGCCGCTGTCGTGGAGCACCGCGACTGGAGCATGGGGATCCCGCGCACGGAGGTTCGCTGCGCGAACTGCGGCGGACACCTCGGCCACGTCTTTCCGGACGGACCGCAGCCCACTGGCCAGCGATACTGCATGAACTCCTGCGCGCTGAAGTTGGAGAAGTCAGCGAGCTGATGATGCTCGAGCCCTCGCCTCGGGCTCGCGCGGTCCTCGAGCAGACCTTCGGATTCGCGGACTTCCGGCCGGGACAGGCCGACGTCGTGGGGGCTTCGGAGGCGCACGCGGACGTCCTCTTCGTGGCGCCGACCGGCTCCGGCAAGAGCATCGCCTACTGGGTTCCCGGGATCGCCGGTGGGGGGCTGACCCTCGTCGTGTCGCCGCTCATCGCGCTCATGGTCGACCAGGTCGCGCGGCTCAACTCGCTCGGTGTTCCCGCGGCATGCCTGCACAGTCAGGTCTCGGCAGCCACCCGCGCCGAGTCGTTCCGAGCGGCCGCCGCCGGGGAGCTGCGATTCCTCTATCTCGCTCCGGAACGCCTCGGCGCCACCGGCTTCCTCGACAACCTCAGCAGGCTCACCGTCGAGAACTTCGTCGTCGACGAGGCGCACTGCATCTCGAGCTGGGGGCACGACTTTCGTCCCGACTATCGACGCCTTGGCGACGCAATCACCGCGTGCGGCCGGCCGCCGGTCGCGGCGTTCACCGCAACCGCCACACCGCGCGTGCGCGCCGACATTGCGGCGAGCCTCGGACTCAAGGAACCCGTCGAGCGGGTCACGGGATTCGTGCGCGAGAACCTCACCATGTCCGTCGTCCGCTGTCGCGGCGTCGCCGACAAACGCGAAGCCCTGCTCGGCCTTGTCCGCCCCGACAAGGGGCGCGCGCTCGTGTACTGCGGCAGCCGGCGGACGACCGACGAGGTGACCGAATTGCTTGCCGGCGCCGGCGTCGCGGTCGCCGCGTACCACGGCGCCGTGGACGGCGACACCCGGCAGGACGTGCACGAGGGGTTTTCGGCGGGCCGCCTTCAGGCGATCGTCGCCACCTCTGCGTTCGGCATGGGGGTGGACTTCCCCGACATCCGCAGAGTCATCCACCACGACTTCCCCGGAAGCCTCGAGGAGTACTACCAGCAGGCCGGCCGGGCCGGACGCGATGGCGAGCCGTCGGAGTGCATCCTCCTGTACAGCCCGGCCGACCGCCAGCTCCAGGAATTCTTCATCGAGCAGGCGTATCCCGAGCGCGACGTCGTCCGCTCCGTATATCGCGAATTGCTTCGCGAAGGCAGCGACTCGATCGGCGACTGGCAGGCTCGCGGCGTCCCGGTCAACGGCGCGCGCGCGGCGCTCGAGTTGCTTCGCAGAGCCGAGGTCATCCAGCCCGACGGCACCATCCGGCGACTCACGGGGGCACCCGTTGATTTCGACGAGCAATCGCTGCTCAAGGCGAACGCCTATGCACGCGTGAACCAAGTCATGGAATACGCGGGCTCGCGTGGTTGCCGGCACGCGCGCATCGCCGACTACTTCGGTGAACAGGGCGTGGCTCGGACCTGCATGGCGTGCGACAACTGCCTGGACAGCAACAGCGCGATCTACGCGCCCGTCGACACCGCGCACGTGAACGCCGCGCTCGCCTGCGTGGCGCGATTCGACGGCCATCTTGGTGGCGTCAGGATCGCCTCCATTCTGCGTGGCTCCGTTGATGCGTGGACATCCTCGCGTTCATGGGTCACCGAGCTGCAGTGGTTCGGCGCACTGCGCACCTGGGAGCTCCAGGCGATTCGCGAGCTGCTGGAACGCCTTGTGGAGCTGGGATGCATCAGCCGCGGCCATGGCGAGAAGCCGACGCTCGGGATCACACCGCGCGGCACTGCCGTGCTTCGCGGTGAGGAGTCACTCGAGGTCGACGTGCGCGCCGTGCCGCCCGCGCGGCCTGGCGGGAGTCGAAAGCCGGCGAGCGGTGTCGCATCGACGCTCGAGATGACGCCGGAGGTGACGGCGAGGTTCGAAGCGCTGAGGAAGTGGCGGCTGGAGGTCGCGAGGAGCGCCGAGTTGCCGCCGTACGTGGTGTTCCATGACCGCACGCTTGCCGAGATCGCGCATCGCCGCCCCGCAACAACTGGCGCGCTCGCGACCATCCCGGGAGTTGGTCCGGCCAAGCTCGAGCGCTACGGTGACGCCGTGATCGCCGTCCTCCGCGTCGGAGCCGACGACTAAGCCGGGATGTTGCAGGTGGCCGCGATGCCGCGCCGGCTGAAGTACTTCTGGTGGTACTGCTCGGCGTCCCAGAACGTTGTGGCGGGAACGATCTCGGTCACGATCGGACGCTTGTAGCGACCCGACTCCTCGAGCCGCTTCTTCGACGCGATCGCCGCAGCCTCCTGCTCGGGCCAGTGATAGAAGACGACCGACCGGTAGTTGTCGCCGATGTCCGGACCCTGGCGGTTGAGCTGCGTCGGGTCGTGGTTCATCCAGAAGATGTCGAGCAACGTGTCGTAGCTCACGCGAGCAGGGTCGTACGTCACTTCGACCGCCTCGGCGTGGCCGGTGCGATGCGAGCACACGTCCTCATATGAGGGCGCCTGTGTGAAGCCGCCCGTGTAGCCGACCTTGGTCGCGGTGACCCCGTCGACCTGTTCGAATACCGATTCCACGCCCCAGAAGCACCCTGCGCCGAATGTCGCTGTTTCCATGGTCCGACTATGCCTCGATAGAGCCTCAGCCAATCACGACGCGGAAGCCCCGAGCTTGACCTGCCCGGTGGCATACACCGGTGGCCAGACCACGACGCTGTGCCGCGGTGCCTGCCACTGCCAGACGACCGCGGCAGCCCTGACGTTTTGCCCGAGCTGGCCGGGTGCGGTCGAGAACAGCACGCCGCCCCCGTTGGGGAGGCTGCCGTCTGGGAGATCGAGCGAGCGAGCGGCAGCGGCGATGCTTTGAGCGCTGTCATCTCCTGCCCGGTTGAGCACATCGTCAAAAAGCACCCACGCCGCGGTGAACCCGGCGATCCCCTCCTCGCTGGGTGCGGACTCGCCGGTACGCTGCTTCCAGAGGGCGGCGAAGCGGTCGTACAGCGCCCGCGCCTGGGGATCGAGTGCACCGGGGTTGAAGTCGCCCTGGGGCCGATCCGACGCGAAGACTCCGACCGCCGCAGCCCCGAGCACGTTGCCGAAGTCCTGGTCGCACTGCGCCATCGTCGTGCCCATGAACACCTTGACCTGGAGGCCGGCCGCGAGGAACGCCCGGCGGAACGCGATGCCATCCTGGATGTGCGATGAGAGCACGAGGATGTCGGGCTTCTCCGCCTTGATCGCGCTCATGACCGGCGTCCAGTCGGGCGTGTACGGGTTGTAGAGCGACTCGCCGCTGATGTGCATGCCGCCGGCCTCGAGCGCGGTGCGCGTCGCATCCGCGACAGACGTGCCGTAGTCGTCGTCAGCGGTGACGAAATACACACGAATCCCGCCGACAGGAATGCCCATGTGCGGCACCAGCTCGTCAAGCATGAACTTGCCTGCATTGGCACCGAGCTCGGCTCCGTTGACGCCGACACGGAACACGAGCGGCGACCCCTCCCCGGTCACCCGGTCAGCGACCGCGCCGGTCTCCCAGTACACCATGCCCGCCGCCGAGACAGCCGCCGCCGCAGGAATC
>Ga0182015_10004369_pt1 | contig 15274 bp, 10 predicted proteins | sample 712P3MmetaG_FD_120478 | JGI IMG/M metagenome (GOLD analysis project Ga0182015, IMG submission 120478) | Permafrost microbial communities from Stordalen Mire, Sweden - 712P3M metaG | ecosystem: Environmental > Terrestrial > Soil > Wetlands > Permafrost | place: Sweden: Stordalen | collected...
CTGTCGCGGGAGGGGGGGCTCCTGCAGCGGATCGTTCCCTATTACCGCGCGGGGCTCGGCTGCACGCTCGGGACCGGCCGCCAGTGGGTGAGCTGGATAGAGATGGAGGACGCCGTCGGGGCGATCCGCTACGCCCTTGGGGACCACGGCCTCAGCGGGCCGGTCAACGTCGTCTCGCCCACGGCCGTCATGAATTCCGGCCTCACCCGGGCCCTGGGTAGGATATTCGGGCACCAGCTGCCGATGCCCATTCCCCCCGTGATCCTCAGGATGATGTGCGGGCCGATCGCCGACGAGGCCCTCCTCGCCAGCGCGCACGTCGTCCCCTCCAAGCTCCTGCGGGCCGGTTATCCGTTCCGCTATCCGAACTTGGAGGATGCTCTGTATCAGGCGCTTGCCTTGGAGAAATCCGAGGCCTGAGCGCCAAAAACGTGCTTTCCATCCGGGAGGCGATGCGTATGTTCGTCCCTTCCTATGGAGAAAACCCTGATCATATTTAAGCCTGACTGCATGGAGAAGCGGCACGTCGGCAACGTGCTCGGTCGCTTCGAGAGGGCGGGGTTTTCCATTATCGCCTGCAAGATGACGCGGCTGACGCCTAAAGTGCTGCGCGAGCACTACGCCCACGTCGCCGACGAGCCCTTCTACCCGGAGATCGAGAAGTTCATGAGCTCGCGCCCGGTCCTCGTCATGGCCCTCCAGGGCCAGTCGATCGTCAGCAAGGTGCGGGACCTCCTCGGGCCCACGGACTCGCGCAAGGCCCCGAAGGGGACGATCCGCGGCGACTTTGGTACCGAGATGATGATGAACGTCGTCCACGCCTCCGATAGCGTTGAGAACGCGAAGAGCGAGCTCGCGCGGTTCTTCGAGCCGGGCGAGATCTTCAGCGTCTGAACACCAGGTGGTTCGGGCCCGCGGCCAGGGGGGCGCCCAGTCCGCCCCACTCGAGCATGCCCGTCACCCCGGCCGGCAGGCTGATGTCGAAAACCCACGAGTCGGCGGTCCTCGCGTAGCTTGCGGCAATGTCGCCGGAGGGGTGGGGCATCCGGACCTTGAGCTCGGTCAGGTCGCCAAGGTGCGGCGCGATCAGGACTGTCCGGAACGCCGGCGACGACGGGCGGATGCCGGCCACGAGCGTCAGGAGGTCGTAGTTCGGGTGGGCGCTCCAGGCATGGTCGTCGGAGCGCGTCGGCTCGGCCGTCTCGGCGAAGGTCGAGAGACCCATGTCCAGCATGCCCTTCCAGGGGCCCAGGGAACCCAGGTAGAGGTCGGCCATGCCGGCATGGTCCAGCGCGCGCGCGACATAGAATCGGAAGTAGACGCTCGACGGGGAGAACTCGCCCGGAGGGGGGACGGGCGCGGGCGGCGCGTGTCCAAGGACCGCCCTCATGACCGCGGCCTGGCGCTCCTTCGGCACGACGTCCAGGAGGACGCCGAGCGTGTTCGTCTGCTCGCTGAAGTGCGCCTTCGTGGGCGTGTCGGCCAGGAGGGCGTGGGCGTCGTCCCAGCACAGGCTGCCGACGGCCGCCCCGATCCGCGCGGCCCGCTGCCGGTAGTCGTCCGCGGTGCCGGCGTTCCCGAGGGCGGCCTCGAGGTCCGCGGCGTCCCCGAGGGCGGCCATGTAGTCGAGGGAAAGGAGCGCCGAGCCGCCTTCGGCATCCTGGGGCGGGACGCCGAAGGCGAAGTCCTTTGTCCAGTCGCCGAAATTCCACCAGGGCATCCGGCCGAGGAGCCCGTCCGCCCGCAGATGCCTGGCGTACCAGGCGATGACGGACCTCGTGTGGGGGACCCATGCCGCCAGGGAACCATCGTCCGGTCGGTAGAGCCAGATGTCATGGAGCATTCCGACCCAGAGGAGCGAGAACGTCGGGATCACCTGGGGAAGCGCGCTCGGGTACCGGCTCTGGCTCAGTCCCTCGGCGATCCTTGAGTCATCGTAGGCGGCCAGCGCCTGCCGGGCGAGGCGGTCGTCCCCGAACTCAACGTAGGAAATGAGCGCCTGGATGCGGGTGTCGCCGATGTACTGGAGCTGCTCCCAGTAGGCGCAGTCCATGTACGTCTCATGCGCGTTCATCCGCGCGGTCCGGGTCCCGACCTCCCAGAGCCTCGCCAGCACGGGGTCGCTGGACTCGATCGTCGCGCGCTCCTCGAACGGATAGCCGCTGAACCGGGCCCTGAGCGACTCGATCGCGACCGGCTCGTCCGCCGTCTGGACGTCCAGCTGCAGGTAGCGCCAGGCGCGCCACCAGAGGGGAGACCAGGACCGGTGCTCCCCGCCGTCGGGGATCACCGTGTCCCTGAGGCCGGTGATCCTGCGGTTGGAGATCTCGTTGCGGTTGCCCTTTTCCCCCTTCGCGTCGACGAGCGCCTCCGAGTAGGTGACGCTGACGCTGGAGCCCTTTCCCTGGCCGACCACGAGCTCCGGGTAGCCGGTCGTCATCGCGCCCCGGTCGACGAGGATGCTCGCCTTCGTGTGCGGCGGGATGGTCGCCGGGAGGCTGCCCGTGCCGGGAATGCCCTCCACCCGGACAATCCTACCGATCGACGTCTCGGAAAATTCCATCGGGGGCAGCGGGTCGGGCGCGAGGAGCCAGCGGTTGAGACCCGAGCCGGTTCCGACGGCCGTCGCATTCGCATAGCGGCCGGGTTCGCCCGCGCCGACCGTGCCCGCGGGGACCCAGCCCGCCCCGGACTCGGCCCAGTCCCAGTCGTAGCGGGCCCCGTCCAGGACCTCGCCCGGGCTCGCCGCATAGTAGTTGTTGAGTTCCGAGGGGTTGATGGCCGCGAAGCTCCTGCCCGGGTCCCTCTTCGCCTCCCAGGTCGAGTCGGTGTCAGCCGCCTCCTCCTGCGAGGTCTCACCCTGCACCAGGAAGCCTGTCTGGTCGCTCATCTGCGCCATCGGGGCCAGGGCGCCGCAGTTCCAGACAGTCGCCGCGATCAAGTTGTCGCCGGCCGTGAGGAGCGCGCCGATGTCGTACGTCTCGTAGCGCCAGTGGTCCAGGTCGCCCCGCGAGGGTCCGTCGCCGACCCGCGCGCCGTTCACGAACAGGATGAACCGGTTGTCGGCCGAGACGCGGATGACGAAATGGGCGGGCGCCGCGCCGAGGGCGATCCGCTTGCGGAAATGGTAGACCCCCGGGCTTCGCGGGTCGGCCCCGGGAAGGTTGATCCACTTCGCGGGCCAGGTCTCGTGGACAAGGTCGGGCTCCCTGGGCCCCTCTGGCCGCGCCAGCGCCGGGAGCGCGAGCAGCGCGGCGGCGATGGCGACGCGCCGCAGGAGGTCCTTCTGTCCTTGGTAGCGGCAATCGGTCATGGGCGGGGTGGGGTTGGGGGGGAATCGTGCGGATCGGCCGGCCGGTGGCAATGGCGCCCTGCGCCGTCCAATTGAATTGAAGGAAAGGGACCCCCGGCCGACAGTGCGGGACCTCTTCCAACATGAAAATTGCCATCACGGGCGGCGGCGGTTTCCTGGGGCGCCGCCTTGCCGCCCTCCTGCTCGGGGATGCGGGGGTCGAGGAGGTCGTCCTGGCGGACGTCTCGGCCGCGGCGCCGCCCGGCGATGATCCCCGCCTTGTCTCCCGCGAGGTGAACCTGTCCGATCCGGGCGCCGCGGCCTCGGTCGCCCGGGGCGCTGACGTCATCTATCACCTCGCGGCCGTCGTGAGCGGGCAGGCGGAGGCCGAGTTTGACCTCGGCATGCGGGTGAACGTGGACGCAACGCGCGCCCTCCTCGAGGCCGCCCGGTCCATGGGACGGCGGCCGCGTTTCGTGTTCGCAAGCTCGCTGGCGGTCTTCGGTCCGCCGCTTCCCGCCGTCGTCACCGACCGGACGGCGGTCGCCCCGCGGTCCTCCTACGGGACGCAGAAGGCCATGGCGGAACTCCTGATCTGCGACTACAGCAGGAGGGGATTCGTCGACGGCCGGGTGCTTCGTCTTCCCACGGTGTGCGTTCGCCCCGGCAGGCCCAACGCGGCCGCCTCGTCCTTCGTGAGCGCCATCATCCGCGAGCCGCTCCACGGCGAACGGGCGAACTGCCCGGTCGGGCGCGCCCAGGAGCTCTGGCTCTCGTCGCCGGCGACCGCCGTCGCCAACCTGGCGCACGGCGCCGCGCTGCCCCCCGACGCGCTCGGCTCCGAGCGCACGGTCAACCTGCCGGGCTTCACGGTCACCATCGGGGAGATGATCGCGGCGCTGGAGCGGGTGGCCGGCCCCGCGGTCGCCGCCCGGATCGATTTCGGGGATGTGCCGGCGGTCCGGCAGATCGTCTCGGGCTGGCCTTCCCGCTTCGACGTGGAGCGGGCGCTGTCGCTCGGCTTCCGCCGGGACGCCCACTTTGAGGCCCTGGTCCGCGCCTTCATCGGCGACGGGGAGGCCGAGAAGGGCCTCAGGAGAGCCTGACCAGCTCGCGGAGAGCGTCCGGACCCCCGACATTGCCGGGCCAGACGACCAGTCGCATGCCGGGGAACCGGGTCTCGGGTCCCATTTCCCAGACTGAGACCCCCGGGGAGGCCTGCCCGAGGACGGTTGCCCTCCTCATCCCAAGCCCTTCCGTCGCAACGTCGCTCGCGGTGATGCCGCCCTTCGCTATGAGGAAGCGCGGGCGGGACGTGAGGGATCGCACGATCCCGACAAGGGCGTCCGAAACGACGCGCCCGCTTGCGAGGTCGCCAGCGGTACCCGCCGAGCTCTCGAGCCGTCGGCTCGTGAAGACGACCGCGTGGCCGCCGGTGCGCATGACTTCCATGGCGGCCTCCGAGACGAGGCCGACCTCCTTCGCGCGGGAATCCGGGTCGGCGATCCTGTCGACCACGAGCTCGATTCCCGTGACATTCGGAAGCGCGAGCAGGGACTCGAGCTGGTGGGTCGTCTTCCTGACGTACGATCCAACGATGACAAGGCCGCCCCCGCCCTCCCCGCGGGCTATTTCCGAGGGGGCCAGGAGGGGACGCGGCTCGATCCCGGCCCGGACCCGCACATAGCTCGCGGCGGTGCGAAGGAGGTAGCTCCTGCCGGCGGCCTCGGCCAGGAGAAGGCCGTGGGTGAACGCCTCGAGGTCGGCGTAGGACGCGGCGTTCACGATGAGGAACGAGCCCCTGGGAAGCCCGAGAAGCCTGGCCCAGACGACCTGGGCGCCGCGCGGGGCGCGCAGCGTGCTGATGCCGATCGTGGCCACGGCGCCGGCGGCCACGGCCCCCTTCGTCTTTTCCTCGATCCACTCGGCAAGGTTGGAATGGCTGTAGCCAAAGGTCCGGTCTCTCGCGAATTCTGTCTCCGCGGCGGGGATCAGCTCCTCCCCCTCCGCGACATAGTGGACATTGTCGATCGTGTAGCGGCCTCCCTCGAAGAACGCGGGGACCACGATCGTCGCGTCCCTGGCCCCCCCGAGGGCCCTTTCCAGGGCGGCGATCTCCGCCGCGAAGTGCCCCCGCAGGGTCGAGTCCCCGCGGCTGATCACGGTGAAGGCGATCCCCGTCGCCTTCCCGGCCTCGCGCAGGTTGAGCGCTATCCGCTCAACGAGTGACGCCGCCTCCTCCTCGGGAAGACTGCGCGTGTTGGTGAGGATGAAGAAGCAGGAGCCCGGCGCCCTGAGCGCCGCCGACAGGGAGTCGACGGACCAGTCCGCAAGGACGTCGATGCCGTGCACGGTCTGCGTCCCGGTTGGGTCGTCGTCCAGGACAACGGCCTTGGTTCGGCCTGCCGAGACCAGGCGTCGCACCTCCCCGAGGTCGCCGCGCCCGGCCGGCGTCGGCAGCAAATCGATGATGGAACCGTGCACGGGGGGAGGATAGGGGCAGCTCGCCGCGAAACTCGATTCCATTTGGGCCGAATCCTTCCCGGGCCCATCCGAAGCGGTCTTGCGGAGCGCGGGTGGGACCGCTAGTCATGACGGGACGCACATGGAGATCAATCGTCGCCAGTTTATCGCGATGTCGGGCGCGGTGGTTCAGGGCGGCGTCCTCGCAGGGCTCGGTGCAAAGGCCATGCTGGGCGGGATTGTTGACGCCGCCGGGGGCGGCGGATCGCCCTGGCACCAGGGGATCCACAGGATAGGCCAGCTCAACTTCAACGAGCGGGACCCGCTCGAGCTGGATGTCGAGGAATGGGCCGACTACTGGGCGAGCCTCAAGGTCGACGCCGTCCTCGTGAGCGTGACCGGGATCCTCGCCTTCTACCCGACGGACATACCCTTCCACAGGCGAAGCAAGTTCCTCGGCGACAGGGACCTCTACGGCTCCTGCACGGTTGCCGCCAAGAAGCGCGGGATGCGCGTCATTGCCCGGATGAGCCCCGACCTCAACTGGGAGGACGCCGTCAAGGCGCATCCGGAGTGGTTCATGCGCGACGCGGACGGGAGATTCCTCCCCCACGGCGAGGACCCGCGGCTCTTCCGCACCTGCATCTTCTCGACATACTTCACCGAGCAGATGCCGGCGATCATGCGCGAGGTTCAGTCCCGCTACGACGTGGACGGCCTCTTTACGAACGCATGGCCGCCGCTGGACGGCCTGCCGGTCTGCTACTGCGACGTGTGCCGCAGGCTGGCGAAGCCCAAGTCGGTCGAGTACTGGCAGCAGTTCAACGACCGGGTCGCCTCCGTCTGGAGGCTGTACGACGGCATAGCCAAGGAGAAGAAGCCGGACAGCCTGTTCTTCGCCAACATGGGCGGCGGGATCCGCGCCACGCCCAACCTGATGCAGCTTGCAAAGGTGTGCCAGTGGTTCAACTGCGACAACCAGGGAAGGGGCGGGGAGGGGAACCCCATCTGGGGCGCCTCGCAGCAGGGCCGCGTGGCGACCGCGGTCATGAAGACCCGGACGATAACAAACGTGACCGGCGCCTGGTCCACGTGCGGCGCCGTCCGGTGGCGCAATGTCGCCAAGTCGAGGGCCGAGACCGAAATCTGGATGGACCAGACCGCGGCGAGCGGCATGACGATTTGGTACCACTGGGTGGGCGGGCAGAAGGGTCTGGGCGAGGACCGGCGCTGGCAGGAGACCGGCCGGCGCTACATGGAGTGGCTCGCCCGCCACGACCTCCACTTTGACCGGATTCGCAGCGTGGCGAACGTCGGCGTCGTCATGGGCCAGCGGACCCACCTCTTCTACACCCCCCCGGGCGAGGGCGGCATGGGGCAGTTCATCGACGGCCTCTACTACGCGCTTCTCGAGGGGCGCTTCATGTTCGACTTCGTGCACGAGGACGACCTGGGCCCGGAGGCGATCGGGCGCTACTCGGCGCTCATCCTCCCCGGCATCGCATGGCTGAGCGATGCCCAGTGCCAGCAGCTCAGGGACTACGTCGCCGCCGGCGGGTCCCTGATGGCCTCCTTTGAGACCGCGATGTTCGACGAGAACGGGCGCCGGCGCGCGAATTCCGGGCTCGCCGACCTATTCGGCATAGATTCCGTCGGCCCGGTGGCCGGCCCGGCCGGCAACGGATTCTACGCCTGCATCGAGAGCCAGCACGAGATCCTGAAGGGGTTCGATGAGACGAACTGGATCCCCGGCGGGGCCTACCGGCTTCCCGTCAAGGCTTCCGCGTCGATGATCCTCTCGGCCGTCCCGGCCTACACGGCCTACCCGCCGGAGCTTTCCTATGCGCCCGCCGACAGCACGGACGAGCACGCCGTCATCGTGCGCGACGACGGCCGAAGCCGCCTCCTGTACTATTCCGGCGACCTGGAGCGCGCATCGTGGCGCTCCGGCCACACGGACCTGAGCCGCCTCCTCCAGAATTCCATCGCATGGCTGACGCGGGGCAGCCAGCCCGTGACGGTCGAGGGCGATGGGATCATCGAGTGCATCGCCTGGGAGACCGAGCCCGGGTTTGCGGTCCACATCCTGAACTACACGAACCCCAACATGCACCGCGGCTGGCTCCGCCGCCACCATCCGATTGGAGAGCAGAAGGTGCGCATGACCCTCCCGCCGGGCCGGGCCGTGGTGCGGGTCGAGCTCCTGCGCTCCGAGAAGATAGTCCCGTTCCGGCAGGAGGGGACAACGGTCGAGTTCACGATTCCCGGGATCGCCGACTACGAGGTCGCGGCGCTCTACGCCTGATCGGCGCTCCCGGCCGGCCTTCCCACTCATGGCAGCGCGTCGAGCGACTCTGCTGGCCCTGTCGGCCCTTGCCGGCCTTTCGGGAATCTGCTCCGCCCAGGAGCCCCCCGGCCGCGTCCGGCCCTTCGAGCGGCCCGAGTACCTGGCAATCAAGAAGAACCTGATTCGGGGATGGGGAACCTGGGACACCGGCAATGCCCTTGCCCAGGTATTCCTCCCCGGCTCCCTCTCAATCGGGCTCTCGTTCAGGCATCCCGGCGGGTCGGATTCCTATGAGCGTCCCCAGATGGTGAGGGACAGGAGGGGCGACGAGTTCAGGGCCGGCACACACGCGATCGACGGGAGCTATTCCGAGGCCGACATCGGCTGGAAAGGGGTCCAGATCCGCGTCCAGAGCGCAACCGAGGGGGACGACCTTGTCATCCTTGTCACGCTGCTCCGGGGATCCGAACTCCCCGTCGAGGCGGACGTTGACGCGCAGATGCTATGGAACCGCCCGGGACGGCTCTCCAGGGAGCCCGGCCGGCTCACCGCGGTTCTGCCAGACCGGGTCATCCGCGTCTATGAAACGGGCAGGGAAATCGAGGATGCCGCCGGGCCGAATGGATCGCCCCGCCTGAGGCTCGTCCTCGGCAGGGAAGTCGGCATTTCCTCCGGAAAGCCCCGGACAATCGGGGAAATTCGCGCCATTGTCCTAAAGAGGCGCGGCGCCCTCGAGAGGGAGGCCGCGAGTCACGGCGACCTCGCCGACGCCTTTGACGCCATCCGTGCCGGCATCGGCTGGTCGACGATCTACGAACCGGGGTTCGACCGCATGGTGACCGTCGTCAGCCGCGACTGGGACATGGGATCCAAGGGCTACATCATGTTCGGCTGGGACCAGTTCTTCCTGTCATACGCCTGCTCCCTCTTCGGCCGGGACCTAGCGTACGCGAACCTCATGGAGCACATGAGGAGCCTGACGCCGGACGGGTTCATACCGAATGTCGAAGTGACCGGCGGAAAGACCTCGCTCGACCGCTCACAGCCTCCCGTCGGAAGCCTCATGGCCAGGGAGATCTTCAAGCGTTACGGAGACAGGTGGATCCTCGAGGCGACCTTCGACGACCTGCTTGCCTGGAACCGCTGGTGGCTTAGGGCCCGGATGAACGGAGGGCTCCTTGCCTGGGGCTCCGGCTTGGCGGCGAACCCCATGCACGAGAAGGAGGCGCACACCGCGGTCGCAGCCGCGTGGGAATCCGGCATGGACGATTCCCCGATGTACGACGGCGTGCCCTTCAATCCCGTGAAAGGGATGTTCGAATTGCAGGACGTGGGGCTCAACGGCCTCTACATCGCCGACTGCAGGGCGCTGGCGGACATCGCTGACACGATCGGCCGGGTGGCCGAGGCCCGCGAGCTCCGGTCGCGGGCGGATGAATGGAGCGTCAAGATCGAGTCCCTCTGGGATCCGTCGGCGGGACTGTATCTCAACAGCCGCGCGGACACGGGCAAATTGTCCCACCGTATTTCTCCGACCATGTTCTATCCTCTCATTGGCCGGGTGCCATCGCCGTCGAGGGCTTCCGAGATGGTTGAAAGTCACCTTCTCAATCCGGCCGAATTTGGCGGAAGGTACGTCCTCCCCTCCATCGCCCGGAATGACCCGAGTTTCCCCCAGCAGCACTACTGGAAGGGCGCCGTCTGGCCTCCCCTCAACTTCCTGGTCTACCTTGGGCTGCGCAACTACGACCTGCCGCAGGCGCGCCGCGAGCTTGCGGCCAAGTCCATGGCCATCTTCCTCGGGGAATGGAAGAGGAAGGGGTTCGTCAGCGAAAACTACTCGGCCCTCAATGGCACCGGCGACGACCCGCGCCTGACGAGCACGCCCTTCTATTCGTGGGGCGTCCTGATGGGACTGATGGGATTCATCGAGGCCGGGCAGATGCCCGCGCCCGAAACCTCCATTGGGGCCCGATAGGATCGGCGACGCCCCAGCTCAGGCGCCGGGCTCCAGCGGCGACTTGTCCGAGACAACCTTGATGACCTGGTAGGAACAGGGTTCCTTGCCAATGTTCGTCATCGTCCTCTCGTCGTTGGGGGCCACGTAGAAAAACGAGCCCGCCCCGAGGCGCGAGGTGATGCCATTCAGGGTCGCCTGGACAATTCCCGACCTTACGAAGAAGAGCTCGTCGCCGGGGTCGCGGTTGCGGGGCGTCGTGCCCGCTCCGGGACCTAGGGTCGTGATATGGCTTTCCAGCCGGAGAAACGTCACTGTCGGCGAATCGACGACCTGGCAGTGGGTGCCCCCGCTCGTGTGCGCGGCGACCAGGGCGTCGCAGTCGATGACGCGGGAGGAGAGCAGGGAAGGCGGCGCCCAGTCCGCAGCCGGTTGGTCCCGCACCGTCTGGACCGCGGCGGTGTAGAAATTGATGACGTAGTAGGTTGCCGGAGTGTCGCCGACATTTGTCACATTGTGCGCGTCATTTGAAGCCACGAATACAAGGGCGCCCGGGCCCGCCGAGACTTTCCGGCCGTTGATCGACATCTCGAGGCGACCTTCCCGGACGAGAAGCATCTCCTCCCAGGGATGGTGATGCGGCGCGTGCGACGACATGCCGGGCCGGAGGGTCGTCACGTGGACCTCGAGCTTCTCAAGAGCGGGGGTGGGTTCATCGAATACGGCGCAGTACAGGCCAACGGGAGTGACCGCGAACTTGAGGGCATTCCAATCGACGAAGGTCGAGCCGAGCGGCACGGACCTGGCCGGCGCCGAATAGGAAACGGCCGCTGTCTCCGCCGCCAGCGAAAGATGTGCGACCGCGGCAAAGGCAAAAGCAACATACGAAAACAGGGGATGAATCGGCTTCATCTGCGGGATGTCGATTTCAAGGATATCCGCGGCTGCCATCTATGATTGAATGGTGAATGGGCGAGGATCCGAACTTCCGGAATTTTGGAGTCGAACGGAAAGCGTTAACCGCATTACTTTTGCATCGATGCAGTCCAACATCTATCGCCGATCGCTCGGTCGGTTATCCTCCTTACCCCGTCTCCGTCTTCGTCGTTGATGTCGCCCACTCCAAGTCCAACTTGGATGTCCTAAGGCTACTCGCCGACCCTTAACCGTGAGACCTTGGGGGCCAGCTGCCGCCAGCGTTTTGCTGTATAACCGGACCCGTCACGGGTGCAGCGAAGCCGCCCTTGACGTTCTTCTTAGGTTTCAGGTCCGCGATCTTGGCTTGGGCTCTTGCGGCATTCTTGGGCTTTTTCATGATTTTTGAATTTCGAAGGCGGTTAGTGTTCTCTTACCGCCGCGGACAATAGAATCTAAGGTTCGGGGCCTAGCGATCAAGGACTATGTTCGGATAAGGTCGGAGGGAGGATTCCACCGGCACGTCCGCGAGGGCAGGGTGGCGAACTTCGACTCGTTTGCCTTGTGACCCACCCATGCAGGCAACTCAGCCCTTCCCCTTGATCGTGGCCATTGCGCCTACGGCTCATGGCGGCGCTTGGAAGGAGCCCACTGCTGAGGAGGCTGCGGCTGAGGCCCAGAAAACTACGCCCGACAATGTCGCAGCGAAGCCCTCCGCGATGGAGAAGAAATAGCGGACCGCTATCTTGCGCTGGCGAGCTCGGCTGCCTGCCTGGGCGCGGACTTCCACGGCACGTCGAAGGTGACATCCCCGGCCCGGGTCATGCCCCGGACGAAGATTGTGGTGAGTCCCGGGTCCTTTTGACTAGACCCAAGCTGGTGCCCTCAAGGAGAATCGAACTCCTGTTTGGGCCTTGAGAGGGCCCCGTCCTAGCCGCTAGACGATGAGGGCGAACAGCGGAAGGGAGAACGGTCCAAATTTGGCAGGCGGCGTCAAGCTGCGAGTTGGGCGGGTGGTGTCCAATTTTCTATTTCCGGCGCGATGAACGGCTTCGTGATTGGCAATAGACCGGAATCGCACAGTCTTAGGTTATTTCAACCATTCAGTCTGATGATCACCAGCATCCACACCCTGATTTATTCCGACGATGCCCCCGCGACGCGCGCATTCCTTCGCGACGTCCTCGGCTGGCCCTACGTCGAGGATGCGCAGGGTGGAGGCGCGGGTTGGCTGATCTTCAAGGCCGGGCGGAGCGAGATGGGCGTCCACCCGACCCACAGCGTCTACGATGGCAAGACGTTCGAATCGCCGCGGCACCATCTGATCTCCCTGATGTGCGACGACATCTCGCACACGATCACTGAACTGAAGGGCAAAGGAGCGGAGTTCCGCGGCGAAGTTCAGGATCACGGGTACGGGCTCGTGGTCATGATGGCCGTTCCCGGCGCGGACGATATCATGCTTTACGAGCCCAAGCATCCGCTGGCGTACAGCCTGTGACCGATCGAACGGGCAGCTAGCTCACTCTCACCTCCCCCTTCGCAAGGCATCGTTCAAATTTGGACACGACCGTTGGGTGCATTTTACGCTTTCGCGGGTTTCGCTCTTTCTATGTGATGCGTGCCGTGCGGGATACATTCAGGACGATTCTCGGGGTGAGGTTCTACATCTCCAATCTCGAGGGTCTCCTGGATCTCGTGCCCGGGGCCGGCCTTGTCGTTGTCCCGTCGGCCCCGGTGATGTCCCGGCTGGCCGACGACCCCGCGCACCGCGAGGCGCTTGAGGGCGCGGACTTCGCGGTCACGGACAGCGGTTTCATGGTACTCCTCTGGCTTCTTCGGACGGGCGAGAGGGTGCGGAGGATCTCCGGGCTGCGCTTTCTCCGCGGCCTTCTGGACCGGGGCGGTTTCAGGGGAAGGGGAGAGACATTCTGGGTGATGCCGTCCGCCGGCGACTCCGAGGCCAACTTGGCCTGGCTTCGCGGCCGGGGCTTCGAGGTTTCCAGTGAGGACGCCTACGTGGCGCCGTTCTATCCCAGGGAGGGCCCGATTTCCGACGGAACGCTCCTGGAACTGATCTCCGCGCGCAAGCCGGCGCTCATCGTCGTCGCCCTGAGCGGCGGGGTCCAGGAGAGGCTGGGGTGGGAGCTCCGCCAGCGTCTGGGATACAGGCCCGCCATCCTCTGCATTGGCGGCGCGATCGCTTTCCTGTCGGGACGCCAGACCCGGATACCGGTCTGGGCGGACCGGCTCGCCCTCGGCTGGCTCCTTCGATTCATCTCTGCGCCGCGTGCCTTTGCGGCCAAGCTCCGGGGCGTCCAGCGCCTTCCCGGGCTCATCTGGAAATTTGGCTCCGGAAGCGTGAGTCCCTGAAATTCCCCACCGGCCCGACGGCAGTTGAACTGGGGCCGTTTTCCATTTCAGATCGACCTTAAACGCGATGATCCTCGGACTCACAGGCGGCTTTGGATGCGGCAAATCGACGGCGGCGAAGCTCTTCGTCGAGCGGGGATTCCGGCGCCTGGACGCGGACACGGTGGTGCGGGAGCAGGTTCTGCCCGCCGAGGCCGTCGCGGCCTCCCTGCGGGCCCATTTCGGAGCCGGGATATTCAACCCCGAGGGGCAGGTCGACCGTCCTTCCCTGGCCAGGATCGTCTTTGCCGTTGACTCGGAAAGGCTTTGGCTCGAGGAGCTTACCCATCCCATCTTCTTCGGGATCGCCCGGGGCCTTTTCCGGACCAATCCCGGGGTGGACTGGGTGGTTGAGGTGCCCCTCCTCTTCGAGAAGACACTGGAGAATTGGTTTGATTTCACGCTCTGTGTCGCGTGTGATCCTTCCTCGCAACTCGCTCGTTTGGAGCAGCGCGGTTTGGACCGCGGGCTCGCCGAGCAACGCATATCCAAGCAACTGCCGCTGGCGCGGAAGATCGAGCTGTCCGATCTCGTCCTGTGGAATGATGGTTCAACCGGATTTCTCAAGTCGCAGGTCGACCGCATCGCCGACTCCCTAGACCGAGCCAAGGCAGGCACCCCCCTTACAGAAAACCCCAATGTCCCTTCCTCCCAAGACCGACGACGAGAGTTCCGCGCCTGACGACGGCGCAAAGACCGCCAAGCGCGGCAGGCCGCGCGCGCGCAAGGCGGAGGGGGAGGGCGAGTCGGTTCGGCAGGAGGCGCCCCCGGCTATCTTTGCCCCGGACAGGAGGCCCGAGCCGGAGGCCCAGGCCTCCCAGCCCCAGTCCCCGCAGGAGCCCCAGCAGCCCGACGGCGCCGGCGGCCCGCGCGACGTCGGCCCCGACAACGGCGGAGGCGGCGACAGCCGCCAGGACGGGAGGCAGGACCAGGGCGGCGGCCGCGGCGAGTGGCAGGACCGCAATTCCTGGAAGCGCAACAAGCGCAAGAGGGGCCGCCACGGCGGCGGCCAGTGGCAGCCGGCCCAGGGCGCCGGCAATGCGCCGCGCTATCCCCAGCAGCCCCCGCCCCCTTCGCCCGCGCCGGTCTACGGCGACCTGCCGGGACCCGGACGCTTCGAGGACCTGGCCGCGCTGGACGCCCTCGCGAAGGAAATCTCCTCCGGGAAGGGCGATACGCTCTACCTCGACCACCTCTACGCCCTCAACCTGGCCGACCTGACCGCGTTCGCGCGCGGCATGAAGATCCCCTTCGAGGGCGCCCCGAACCGGCTGAAGCTGCTCTCCGAGATATTCGTCAGGGCGACCGCGGACCGCCGGGCCCTCGGCGACCGCGGGTACGTCGACATGAACGACCACGGGGCGTTCATCGTCCACGAGCACGTCAACTACCGCCTCTACCCCGAGGACTCCTACCTTCCCGAGAGCCTGATCCGCCGCTACGGCCTCAAGCGCGGGCACCAGGTGGAGGTCCTCATCCAGCCGCCGCGAGACGGCGAGCGCTGCCCGTCCGTCATCCGCATCGACAAGGTGATGGGCCACGACCCCGAGGACATCTCCAAGGTCACGCCGTTCGAGGAACTGGTGCCCTATTACCCGCTGAAGAGGATCCTCCTCGAGGACCCGGACATCCAGAAGGACGTGTCGATGCGGGTCGTCGACATCCTGACCCCGATCGGCTTCGGCCAGCGCGGGCTGATCGTCGCCCCGCCGCGGACGGGAAAGACGATCCTCCTGCAGAACATCGCCAACTCGGTCTCCGAGAACAGCCCGTTTGCGAAGCTGATCCTCCTCCTTGTCGACGAGCGGCCCGAGGAGGTCACCGACTTCAGGCGGCACACCAAGGGCGAGGTCGTCTCCTCGACCTTCGACGAGGCGCCCGAGAGCCATGTCCACTGCGCCGAGATGGTGGGCGAGAAGGCCCGCCGCCTGGTCGAGCAGGGCGAGCA
>Ga0182015_10004370_pt1 | contig 15273 bp, 10 predicted proteins | sample 712P3MmetaG_FD_120478 | JGI IMG/M metagenome (GOLD analysis project Ga0182015, IMG submission 120478) | Permafrost microbial communities from Stordalen Mire, Sweden - 712P3M metaG | ecosystem: Environmental > Terrestrial > Soil > Wetlands > Permafrost | place: Sweden: Stordalen | collected...
AGAGAATCCCGTCTGGCTGGGCTTCTTCGACTTGATTTTCTGTGCATCCAGTGTGCTTCTTGCCATCTTCTTCGGCGCGGCTCTCGGCAACGTGGTGCGCGGAGTTCCATTGGGAGCGGATGGTTATTTCTTCGAACCGCTCTGGACGAACTTCAGGGTCGGGGCCAACACTGGAATTCTCGACTGGTATACCGTGCTCACCGGAGTGATCGCGCTGGTGACGCTGACCGCGCACGGTTCGTTATATATCGCGGTGAAAACCGAGAACGAGTTGAACCGGCGCGTCCGAACGGTCGCGCTGTGGGCGTGGCCTCTGCAATTGATTCTGACCATCGTTGGCCTGGTCGCAACTTCCTACGTTCGTCCCATGGTGCTCGATAATTACCGACAGCACGCCATCGGATATCTGATCCCCGTGGTTGTGTTTGGCAGTCTCAGCGTGATGATCTACGCCCTTCGCAAGGGGCTGGACAAGCTGGCCTTCGTCGGCTCGGCGCTTTATATCGTGGGGATGCTGGTGGGCGCAGCCTTCGCTCTGTATCCCATCGTATTGCCGGCGAGCACCGATCCTGCCTACAACCTCACGATCTACAATACCGCCGCGGCCCGGCACGGCCTTACGGTCGGCATCACCTGGTGGCTCATCGCAATGACCTTGGCTCTCGGATACTTCTCCTTCCTGTTCCGAATGTTCCGCGGCAAAGTGCGTCTTGAGGGCGAAGGCTACTAAGGCATTCTCCGCTTCTCTCCGCGGCGGTTCTCCCTGAACTCCGTGATCGCATTTGTTTGACGACACCCACCGAAGCCTCGAGCGCGGAGTCGCGTAGAACCGTCGCGGATGCGCAGAGCGTCGTTATCCCGCAACTCCCCTGTATAATCAAGCATTCAGCCCTTTGATTCCATCCTTGGAGTGTGATCCCTTGAACGCACATATGCCTCATCCCGGCCAGCCTGATCAAGGCCCGCAACCGCTGCCTGGAGTCGATGCCATCATTGCCGTAGGTTCGGGCAAGGGCGGTGTAGGAAAGACCACGCTGTCGGTGAATCTGGCCGTCGCTTTCGCGAAACTCGGTCACAAAGTCGGTCTGCTCGATGCGGACGTGTACGGCCCGAACGTCCCCCTGATGCTGGGGATGAGCGGTCAGCCGAAGATGGTCGGAGAAAATCGCATCGAGCCTCTGGAGGCTTTCGGGGTCAAAGTCATTTCGGTCGGATTTCTCAATCCCGGGGACAAGCCGATCATCTGGCGCGGTCCCATGCTGCACCAGATCGTGAAGCAATTTCTGGGTATGGTCGAGTGGGGACATCTCGACTACATGATTGTCGATCTGCCGCCGGGGACGGGTGATATCGCATTGTCGCTGGTGCAGAACGTTCCGCTGACCGGAGCGGTGGTGGTTTCAACCCCCTCCGACGTTTCGCTGCAAGATGCGCGCAAGGCCATCGAGATGTTCAAACAGATGAAAGTCGATCTGGTGGGTGTCGTCGAGAACATGAGCTACTTCGTCTGCCCCCACTGCAGTCACGAGATCGATATCTTTTCGCGCGGCGGTGCTGAGAACATGGCGAAGAAGTTTGGCGTGTTTTTTCTCGGAAATATTGCCCTTGATCCCGAGGTGCGCAAATCCGGCGATGGCGGCAAGCCTGTGGTGCTCGAGGGCGAAAATTCACCGCACGCCAAGTCAATCTTCGAGTTTGCTCGGAACGTGCTGGCGCGGGTGACAGAGATTAAGGCCGGTGAAGGCGCGAGCGTGATTCAGATTCAGTAAGAGCGAAAGTTCCACCCCTGAGGACACGAAGGCGCACAGAAAACTACCGTGTGATCCCCTGTGCTCTCTGTCTTTGCTTCGTGCTTCTTTTTTGAAACCGCGACAACCTCCAAACGTTGCCCGCCTTGCCATCATCCAGAACCAGCTCCGCCATCATTTCCCCCACCGCCGGCCCGTGCTTGAACCCATGTCCAGACCCGCCCCCCAGAATCCAAACGTTATCCGTGCGCGGATGACGATCCAGAATAAAGTGGCTGTCTGGAGTCTGCTCATACTGGCAGACGCGCGTCTCGATGAGCGGCGCATCTTTCATTGCAGGGAACCGAAACGCCAAATATTCCCGAACGCGCTTTAAAGTTGACTGGCTGACCACCCGCTCGCCGTTCGTGGGATCGAACTCCGCCCCCCGCGTATCATCCGCTACCTTGAATCCGCGTCGATCACTTCCCGGGATGCCATAAAAAAAACGCTTGCCATGATCGCCCCATACCGGCAGATGCGCGTCGCTGAGGCGCCAATCTCCGGCAGGCGGACCAAAGAAGAAAATATCCTGCTTCGTTGGCCGGATCAGGTCGCCCACGGTTTCCGGAAATAACTTGCCCAGCCACGGACCGCACGCGAAAACATAGCAATCAGCCTTCAGCCGCGAGCCATCAGAGAGAGTCAGGCTGCGTATTGGGGCATCGTCGAGATTCTCCGCTGACACAGCAAGCTGCCGGTAGACTCCGCCTCCCGCAACGAACGCCTTGACCACAGCCTGGCAACTGCTACGGGCATCGAGGTACCCGCACTCAGGTTCAAAAATTCCCCAACGGACGTCGGCAAAATTGATCTGCGGCCACCGTTTTTTCATCTGTGCCGTAGAAAATTCTTGATGCCTGATCTGGGCCTCGCGAAGCAACGCCAACGAGCCACGCTCATAGGCATCCTCGCCGTTGCTCACCATCCATAACACTCCGGTGCGGTGAAGAAAGCGCGCTTTCCACCGCTTCTCGTATTTCTGCCACAGAATCATGGCGCGGGCAGCGACCGCCGTATAGGGCTGATCCGGACCGTAAGTCCCACGCAGGATCCGCGTCTCGCCGCCCGACGATGAGCGCGAGTTTCCCGGTCCCCAAGCGTCGAGCAACGCGACGCTTGCTCCTCCTTCGAGGAGGTGAAGCGCCGTCCACCCACCGAATGCCCCTGCTCCGACCACGGCAACGCGCAATTTGGACTTCATCGAAGGTTTTCGCCCTTTGGGAGTTGAGGATACGCGGACCGAACGCCGCAGGGAAAGCTGCGAACCGAAATTCCATCGTGCCGGAAAATGAGTCTGGCGAGGGCGTGAGCCTCGTCCTTGACAGGGGAGGGAAGGCGTTCCTAGAATCCAAGCAGGGAGCGCTGCTTGCGTCCTTGGGCTAAGTTTCTGCATCTAAAATGGTTAGCGGGAGGCGCATCGCCTGCTGTCCAGTCCGAAAAAACCGATCGCACAAAATGCCTTCAGATCCAAATATCGGTAAGCGCGAACGCGAGGTTTTAACCGCGATCGTGGAGACCTTCATCACCACCGGGGAACCCGTCGGCTCGCGCACGCTATCTCGCTCGAACCGTGAAGGCCTCAGTCCCGCCAGCATCCGAAACGTCATGGCGGATTTATCCGACGCCGGTTTTCTCGAACAGCCGCACGCCTCCGCGGGACGCATCCCCACCACTGAGGCCTACCGTTATTACGTCGAGCAAATTTCCGGAACCGCCAAGCTCGCGCCGCAAGAGGAAAGCATGATCTCGGAATCTCTCGCAGGCGTGAGCGATGTGCAGGAGTTCATGGAGCGCACCTCGCACGTTCTCTCGCTGATTTCCAAGAATGTCGGAGTTACCGTGGCCTCCAGCGGCACCAAGAACGCGCTGGAGCATGTCTACTTTTCTCGCCTCACGGATCAGAAGGTGCTGGCGGTTCTGGTGACGCGCTCAGGATTGGTGCGCGACCGCGTGTTGCGCCTCGATCTGCCGCAATCGGAACTCGATCTCGCCGCCCGTTACATCAACGAAAACTTTCGCGGCTGGACGATGGAGTCGATGCGCGCCGAACTCGCCCGCAGAATCGAACAGGAGCGCAGCGAGTACGACCGCCTGATGAATTCCATTGAGCAGCTCTATAAGCAGGGAGCTCTGGCAGGAGAAGCGGGCACTCAGGTGGTTTTCGTGGAAGGTGCAGCCAATCTTGTCACCGGCCAGGAAGATCGCAGGCGTCTGCAGGAAATGCTGAAGACCCTGGAGGAGAAGGAAAAAGTTGCTCAACTCCTCGGAGCCTATCTCGATGTAAAGCAGGAGGCGGTGCGCGTGGTCATCGGCCTGGATGACGCTCTGCCTTCCATGCAGAACTTTGTGTTGATCGGTGCACCTGCGCGCTCCGGAACGGATATGTTCGGATCGCTCGCCGTGATCGGACCCACCCGCATGGATTATCAACACACCATGACGGCCGTTTCTTACATCGCGCGTTTGTTTGACAAAATTCTGAATGAATCGGAGTAACAAGTTAGTTATGGGTAAAGCGAACGGTAGATCCGAAGAACAGAAGTCGAATCTTGATTTAGAGCACGAACTGCCACCTGGCGACGGAGCGGACGACGCTGCCGTAGCGGCCAGTGGGGAATCATCAGTCCCGGATACGGAACTGCAAACATTAAAGGCGGAGCGCGACTCACTGCTCGAGCGATTGGCACGAACGCAGGCCGAATTCGAAAATGCGCGCCGTCGCACTCTCAAGGAACAACAGGATTTTCGCGATTACGCGGCTGCCGATACCATCAAAGCTTTGTTGCCGGTTCTCGACAGCTTTGATCGAGCGCTCCAGGTCAAGTCCGATGCGGCAGAGTTCCGTAACGGCGTCGATCTGATCTACAAGCAATTGCAGACTGCGTTGGGGAAGCTTTCGCTGCAGCCCATCCCGGCCACCGGGGAACCTTTTGATCCGCATTATCACGAGGCCATCGAAATGGTGGAGACCACCGACGCTCCCGATCATCATGTGATCGAGGAATTGCAGCGTGGCTACAAGTTGAAAGACCGGTTGCTGCGACCTGCGATGGTGAAGGTCGCCAGAAATCCCGGAAAGTAAGTTCCGACCCCTGTCGTATCTCTCATAAAGGAAGGCGCTGATTCTGACCACGAACGCAAAACGCGACTATTACGAAGTGCTAGGCGTGAGCCGTACGGTGACGGAAGTTGAATTGAAGAGTGCTTATCGCAAGCTCGCGATGCAATACCATCCCGATCGCAATCCGAACAATCCCGATGCGGAAGAGAGATTCAAAGAAGTGACTGAGGCGTACACGATCCTTGCCGATTCCGACAAGCGTTCGCTATACGACCGCTTCGGCCATGCCGGAGTCGGCGGTGGGGCCTCGTCTGGTGCGGGCTTTGACGGCAGTCCCTTCCAGGATTTTGGCGAAATATTCGGCGAGATCTTCGGCTTCGGAGACTCCTTCGGAGGCGGTGGCCGCCGCCGCACCCGCATGCAGCGCGGCGCCGATCTTCGTGAAGACATTACCATCGAATTTGAAGAAGCTGTGTTCGGCACCGAGACTCGCGTCATGGTTCGCCGTCACGAAGCCTGTGAGGACTGCCACGGCTCCGGCGCCGCTCCGGGCAAAGGTCCCACCACCTGCAAGTCCTGCGCTGGCCGGGGCCAGGTGCGCTATCAGCAGGGCTTTTTCAGCATCGCGCGAACTTGCCCTACTTGTCAGGGAACCGGTAGCGTGATCAGCGATCCCTGTCCTAAGTGCAAAGGCGAAGGCCGCGTTTTGCGCCAGCGCTCGGTGGATGCGAAAATTCCGGCGGGCGTCGAAGATGGCACGCGCATCCGCTTTTCCGGCGGAGGCGAAGCCGGACCGTTCGGTGGGCCGGCCGGCGATCTCTACGTCGTCCTGCATGTGAACGAGCATCCTTTTTTCGTCCGCGAAGGAAACGATCTGCATTGCGCGGTGCCGGTCTCCGTTACCCAAGCGGCCATGGGCGCGGAGATTCGCGTGCCCACGCTCGAAGGCGAGCACGCTCTCCGGGTTCCCGACGGCACCCAGCCCGGAACCACGTTTCGCATCCGCAATAAAGGCGTGCCTGTGCTGAATGGCCATGGCAAGGGCGACCTCTATGTTGAAGTCCGCGTGCAAATTCCAACCAAGCTGAGCAAGCGTCAAAAGGAATTGTTGCAGGAGCTGGAAACGACCGCGAAAGTGGACAACCAGCCACTGGTTCACTCTCTCCTCGGGAAAATGAAAGATATCTTCGGGTAGAATGTCCCGCCGCCGTTGGATTGCCGACGAATTCTCCGGAGATCGTGCCGCTCTGGTGGGAGAGCATGCGGATCATCTAGTCCGTGTGCTCCGGGCTCGCATCGGAGAAGACTTCGATATTGCTGCCGGCGAGTCCGTTCGGCGCGGAAGAATCACATCCGTGAAAGAAGACCGCGTCGAGTTTGAGCTGGGCGAAGAAATTTCCGCCGCACGCATGATTGAGATCACGCTGGTTCTTGCGATCTTCAAATTCGACCGCATGGAGTGGGCCATCGAGAAGTGCACAGAACTTGGCGTCTCGCGGATTGTTCCGGTAATTTCCCGCCGCACGGATTCTCATCTGGCCGTGGCTTCCGCGAAACGCGTCGAGCGTTGGCAGCGCATCGCCCGTCAAGCGTCCGAACAATCACGCCGCACCACCCCGCCGGAGATTCTCCCGCCCATCAGGTTCGCCGATGCGTTGACGGGCGCCGCAGCTTTGCGGATCGTACTCGCCGAGTCGGAAGAGCGAACTTTACTTCGCGATGTGCTGAAATCTAACGCGTCGGCGGCCGCCATCATTCTGGCCGTCGGCCCCGAGGGCGGATGGACGGAAGACGAGTTGCAATCCTTCCGGCAAGCCGGATGGACTTCCGCCTCGCTGGGAAACACAATTCTCCGCGCCGAAACCGCTGCGATCGCCGCTACCGCAGTCGTTACCTCGTCGTTGTGCTAGCTCTAGATTTTCCTCAGTCGATTCCCATTTGCATCGCTGAGCTGGTGGTATTCTGAGCCCCAATGGCTGTCTCCAAAGTAAAATCTCCCTCATTTCTTCCCGATGATCGTCAGCGCGAAGCGATCGACCATGTTCACGGGCCGATGCTGGTGATCGCAGGTGCCGGTACCGGCAAAACATCCGTCCTCATTCATCGCATTGCCCGGCTTATTCAACAGGGACACACCCGGCCTGATCAAATTCTCGCCCTCACATACACGGTGGCTGCGGCCGGCGAGATGCGGGATCGCGTCACCACGCTCCTCGGCCAGAAAATTCATTCCGCCACCTTCCATGACTATTGCAACAGCCTTCTGAAGCGCGCGGGAAAAGATTTTGGCGTCCTCGACGATAAAGACCTCTGGATCTATCTCCGCAAAAGAGTTCATGAGCTTCGTCTCGAGCACTACGTCCGGGCGGCAAACGTGGGAAAGTTTCTCAACGACCTGCTCGATTTCTTGAGCCGCTGTCACGACGAAATGGTGACGCCGGAAAAGTATAGGGAATACGTTGCAAAGCTGGAACGCGGCGAACTCTCCGTCCCGCGGGTTGCGAAATCGAAAGATCAACTCAGCGACGCCGAGGTGATAGGACGTTGCCAGGAAATCGCCCGCGTCTTTTCGATCACAGAACAATGGCTTCGCGAGGAAAATTACGGCACCTTCAGCCATATGATCACGCGAGCCCACGAATTGCTCAAGAGCGACGAAGGCCTTCTCGCGGCGGAGCGCGCCCGCGCCCGATTTATTCTGGTAGACGAATTTCAGGATGCCAACTTCGCGCAGATCGAAATTTTGGCCGCCCTGGCGGGCAGTGAGGGAAACCTCTTCGTCGTCGGCGACCCGGATCAGGGCATCTACCGTTTCCGTGGAGCATCCAGCGCGGCCTTTCATCTTTTCCGTCGGCACTTACCCGAGGCGAAGCTGGTCGTCCTGGGCAAGAATCGGCGCTCGACCACTCCCATTCTGCAATGCGCCTTCGCAGTGGTCGACAAGAATCCTCCGGTCTTCGGAAACGGCCAACGCGACTCGCTGGCCTACCGCCGAACTCCCCTGCAATCTGCGCGCGAAGAGGACGCGATCAAACAAGGACAACTTCTGCCCGCCTTTCCCGTAGAAGCCATCTCTTTCAGCGGTAAGGATGCAGAGGCGCCCGACGTAGTCAGCATCATCGAAGACGTCAGGCGGCGTTCGCGATGTAAATGGAGAGATTGTGGCATCCTGTACCGCTCCCACATTCACCGGGATGACGTCGTGCGCCAACTGGCGGAGCACGACATCCCCTTCTCCATCGAAAACATGGATGTAAGTGACACTCCCGAAGTGCGGGATCTTTTTGCCTGCGTCGCAGCCGTTGCGGAAATTGGAGCCGATGCCAGTCTTTTTCGAGTGGCTGCCCTCCCTCAGTTCCATGTGGACCCGGAACAACTGCGCACCGCGCTGCGGGCGATTGCGAAGGACTCGAAAGAGGGAGTAGCTGTTCCGCTCGCCTCGGTGCTCGACACAGTCGCTGGCGGTGCCGAAGTTTTGGAGTGCGTGCACCAGGCTCGCGATGAGGTGGCCCAGGAGAAGCCGAAGGCACGCGCGGCGATGCAGTTGATCGGAAAAAAATTCCGGCTTGCGCTCGATTCCCCGGTTTTCCGGGCTGCCTTGAAATTTGCCGCCGACTGGGAAAACAAGTGCACCACCAAGACCAAGGAGCTCGGCGAATGGATTGAATACCTGAATTACTTTCGCGAAGCATGCGGCATCATTCCGCTCGCATCGACGGAGGACGAGGACGCGGTACGTTTGATGACTGCGCACGGCGCCAAGGGCCTGGAGTTTCCTCATATATTTGTGTTGCGTGCCACCAAAGGTTCGTTCCCCGCAAGTTATCGGGAAACGCTGGTTGAGTTTCCCGCCGAGTTGCGAGATCCAGATTCCGCCGCGGCGGGCGACGACAAAACTCTCCACGATCAGGAAGAGCGCAGACTCTTCTACGTGGCCATGACCCGCGCCAAGGATTCACTGCACATTTATGGGAAGCAAGGGCTCGGCCGCGACAAAACGCCCGCAGGGTTGATGCGCGAACTGATCGGTAACGCGGCGCTGCATCCGTGGCTCAGGTCGCGGCTGGCGTTGCCTTCTCAACCCGAGTTGATCGAAATCGCCGCTGCGGCGGACATGGCGCACTCCCAAGGTTCCCAATTGCCGGCATGGCTTGCCATCCCGCCCATCGATGGTCTGGATGCGCGCTTGAGCGCCACCGCAGTGGAGACCTACGAAACTTGCCCTCTGCAATTCAAGTTTGAGCGCGAGTGGAAGTTATCCCGCCAGCCCCACGCCGCCGTGCAGTATGGCGCAGCCATGCACCGCGTGTTGCGCACCTACTACGATTCGGTCCGTTTAGGCCGGACGAAGAGCGAGGAAGAGTTGCTGCAGCTGTTTCGAGACGACCTGGCCACCTGTGGCATTGAGGACGACTATCAGCGGGATTTGTACTTGAAGCAGGGACTGCAGCAGTTGAACGATTTTCTGACTGGAATCCATCCCGCTTCTTCCCCCGAGGTTCTGCACACGGAAGAATGGTTCGACGTTCAGATTGCCGGAACCAACGTCGCGGGCCGCATCGACCGCATGGACCGCATGCCCGATGGAAGCGTTGCGATCGTCGACTACAAGACCGGTAAAGCTCGTTCGCAGGAAGACGCGGATGAAAGTCTCCAACTTTCCATCTACGCGATCGCCGCGCATCAGAAGTGGGGATACCGCGTGGGAGAGTTGGTGTTCCATAATCTGGAAGGAAGCGTCGCTGTGGTTTCGAAACGAGCCGAGTTTCAGCTGGAAGAAGCGCGCGATCGCGTGCAGGCTGTGGCGCGCGGCATTGCGGAAGGGAACTTCCAACCCAAGCCTGACTTTCACTGCACCTTTTGTTCATTCCGCGGTCTGTGTCCAGCCCGCGAGAAGCGAGCTCCCAATGTTTCCTCCCAGGTTGCGAAGAATTCGGCAGTGCCGGATTAAACTCGTCGGCAAAAAGTTCCGCGCAAAAACTTAGGGGACGCTTTTGGCGTCCCCCGTTGTACTCTCTACTCACTTCTTAGTGCTTCTTTTTCTTCTTTGCCTTTTTCTTGGTTGCCATTGGTTCTATTCTCCCTTCCATTTTCATGGAAAAATCTGCAACGCTGTTTTGTTGCAACTATTTGATTGTATAGAGTTAATGAAAAATGAAGTCAAGAAAAAAATGCATGTGGTGTACGAGCGATGCTGTACCAAAGTCACAGAGAAATGCGAGCGAATGAAAAAATTTCAACCTCGCCGCACCGAATTCCAATGCACCCAGTCCATGGCAGCCGATGATTGCTTGCCGTGAATCTGTCGATCCGTGTCGAGGTTTCGCGCGAAGGGCAGCTCGTAGCAAGTCAAACCAGATTGCGGATCTCCACCGTTTCGCGTAGCGGTAGCATCTATAATGAAGTTGCGAAATCTTCGCGGGAGCATGATCAATGGCGGCTTTCGATGATGTTGTCATCCTTTCCGGTTGTCGTACGCCAGTGGGAAAATTCCAGGGAAGTCTCAGCGATTTGACCGCTTCTCAGTTGGGTGCAATCGTGGTGCGCGAGGCGGTGAAGCGCGCCGGATTGAGTTCCGATCAGGTGGATGAGTGCATCATGGGCAACGTCCTTCCTGCCGGACTCGGACAAAATCCAGCGCGGCAAGCCGCAATCTTTGCCGGATTGGGTCCCGCGACAGGTGCCATGACAATCAACAAAGTTTGCGGCTCCGGATTGAAAGCAGTCGCTCTCGCAGCGCAAGCCGTGCAGACTGGAAACAGTTCCATCGTGGTTGCCGGCGGCATGGAATCGATGACCAACGCTCCTTACCTTCTGCCGCAGGCACGCAAAGGCTACCGCTTGGGAAATGGAAAAGTGATCGATTCCATGGTGCACGATGGCCTATGGGATATCTATAACGACTACCACATGGGCATCACCGGCGAGAACGTTGCCGAGAAGTACGGGATCACGCGCGAAGAGCAGGACGAGTTCGCAGTGAACTCTCATCGCAAAGCGGTCGCCGCGATGAAAGAGTGTCGTTTCAAATCACAGATCGTTCCCGTGGAGCTTCCCGCGAAGAAAAAAGGCGAAGCCCCGGTATTGTTCGAGAAAGATGAATCCCCGCGCGAAGATACCACCGTCGAAGTTCTTCGTGCCTTGAAGCCCGCCTTCAAGAAAGATGGAACCGTAACCGCGGGCAACGCGCCGGGAGTGAACGACGGAGCCGCGGCGGTTGTCGTGACCAGCGCGCAACGCGCGAAAGAACTTGGCGTGCAACCCATGGTCCGGATCGTCGCGCAAGCCACCAGTGGCGTCGAGCCCAAATGGGTGATGATGGCTCCCGTGGACGCGGTGCGAACAATCTGGAAGAAGACCGGATGGGAAAATGAAGAGGTTGACCTCTACGAACTCAACGAAGCATTCTCAGTGCAGGCGCTGGCCGTGATGCGGGAGCTCGGGCTCGATCCCAACAAGGTCAACGTAAATGGCGGAGCGGTGGCCATTGGCCATCCCATCGGAGCCAGCGGAGCCCGCGTTCTCGTGACCCTCCTCTACGAAATGGTCCGCCGTAACGCGAGGCGCGGAATAGCTGCGCTGTGCCTGGGTGGAGGCAACGCAGTTGCAATCGCTGTGGAAAGAGATTAGGCCTCGGCCTGGTTCAAGAAGGGAGCCGCCTGCAGGGTAACTGTAAAGGCCGCGCCGCCTCCCGGCACATTCGCGGCTTCGATCGCACCGTTGTGCTCCTTCGTAATCGATTTGCAAATGCTAAGTCCGAGGCCGGTGCCTCGCCCCGGCCGCTTCGTCGTATAGAACGGGTCGAAAATGCTGGCCAGGCTGTCGGACGGAATTCCGGGGCCATCGTCCAGAAAGCTCGCCCAGACGCTTTCACCGCTGCTTCCCAGCCGGATTCGCAAGGTTCCACGGTCCCGCGACTCGCGAATCGCCTGCTCCGCGTTCAAAATCAAATTCAGGAACACCTGCATCAGTTGGTGCGGGTCGCCTTGCACGTAGGGCAAACCGGGTTCGCGAACAAAGTCCACTGCGATGTTGTTTTTCCTTAACGAATAAGAGTGCAAGTTCAGAGTGCGCTCCACAATATCCGCCAGTTGGACGCGAGTCTTGCCGGGCGTCGGCGGAGTCGCGAAGTAAGTCAGGTTGTGCACAATTTCCGCGGCCCGCCGTGCCTGTTGCTGCAGTATGGAGATCTGCTTTCGCGCCGAATCAGTGGTCTGACTGTCTTGTAAGAGTTCACTCACCCCGAGGATGCTGGTGAGAGGATTATTTAATTCGTGAGCGACCCCGCCAATCATCGCTCCCATGGCGGCCAAACGCTCGCTCTGCACCAGTTGCTGTTCGAACTTCTTTTCCGTGGTGATGTCCCGCAGCGAAATGATTATACCCGCGAGTTTGGAATCCGCGTCAAAAAACTGGCTGGCGGAGGCTCGCATCGTGCGCCCGCTTCCATCGCGGTGCCGCGCGTTGTATTCCGCTGATCCAAATACCTTGTTGCCGCTGGCTACATCGCGATACAGCGTGAGCAGTTCCGCGGAATAATTCTGCGTCTCCGATATTTTCTTCCCCAACAGATCTCCCGACTCGCACCCCAGCAAATCCCTTACGCGCGAACTCGCAAAGGTATAACGCTCCTCCAAATCCACCACCAGAATAAGGTCGGGAAAACTTTCCAGCAGCCGCCGCCGAAACTCTTCCTGGTGCAGCAATTGCCGCTCAAGTTTGCGCCTCTCGGTCACATCGACCAGCGTGCCCTGGTAACGAATCAACTTGCCCTCGTCATCCCACACCGCGCGAGACGATTCCAGAAACATCGCGGACGTTCCATCCTTCTTCCGTAGTGTGATCTCTCTCGCCCGAACACCGCCGCGATCGTCGGGGGCTCGACCGAGCACCGGCAGTTGCTCGGGATCGAGATTCAACTGGCGCGGCTCCAGAGCGAGCAACTCTTCTTTCGTCGCATAGCCCAATACACTCACCAATGCTGGATTGACGTCCAGAAGCCGGCCCTCCGGCGTGCTGAAATACGCCCCCTCCTGCAGCGTTTCGAATAGCTCCGTGAAGCGGAGTTCCTTCTCGTGTTGCCCGGTGACGTCGCGCCCCAGCACGCTCGCGCCCACGACTTCGCCGCTCTTCACAATCGCATTCAGTACGCAGTCAAAAAAAAGCGCCCGCGAGTTGTTTTTGAGACGCACCCGGACCGTACCCGCCCAGTGGCGTTTCTCCAGAAAACGCACCAGCCCGGCTTCCACGCTGGCACGCGTTGGCTCTTCCACGAACTCGAAAAACTTATGTCCCACGATCGAAGTGTAAGGAAGTCCCATCAACTCGCTGACGCGTTTGTTGACCGTGCGCAATGTCCCGTCCAGCGATACGGCGCAGGCGGTGTCATCGATCGAGTCGATCAGCTCCTTGAAGTTGCGCTGCGACCGCGCAATCATCTCGTTCAGTTGATCGAGTTGCTCTTCGGAGGGAGCCGCACCCACTTGCTCCTGCAAATCCTGCAGCAACAGCTTAAGCTCGACCACTTCCCGCCGCCGCCCGTACGCATAAACCGCCAGCAGCACGGACAGAACCAACACACCCAGAGCCATCGGGCCCAGGTGATAAGGCAGCGTTTCCAGGCGTTCCCATGCCAGCGCGGCGAACCCGGCCGCCAGCAAAACCATGAATAGAAGGATCCATCGCCAAAGCTGAGATTCTTCACGCTCCAGATTTCGTGGTGGCCGAGAGGGTCGAGGACTGCTGGAGGAGGCACGCATTATGAGTCAACTGCCGCCTTCCCGTAGATTGAGAAAACGGTCCTTTACTCGGAACGTTCCTTGCTCGGATATCCTACTGCCGCAGCCGGGGCGGAACAACCTTGATTGTTGGAGAACTAGGTACGTCAAGGACAAGAAATTTGGGGCTGCTGCCCTGTGCGGTGATCCCCATCGTCCGCTCTTCCGTCTTCTATCTCTCCACAGCCCCAGCCTGTGACATCGATCACAGTGCGCTTGTTCCCGCGGCGCATGGATCGAGTTTCTTGCGGGAAAAATTGTGAGGATAAGCGATGTTCTTGGGGATGGGTGTGATTCGACGATCGAACCCCACCCGAGTTGGTAGCGATCCTGGGCAAGATGGAGACTGAGGTCGGGCTCAATGGCTTGTTCGGCAGCGACACCGACAGGAGGAAATGCAGTGTTTGCGGCCAATCAAGCGGTCTGCACTTCGTGCACCACAGCATCGTTCAAGTCTGAGCCGCAGTGAGCGTCCGCTATCGCCCGATTGAACCGTCCCGGTGGACCCTGCCACCTTGGAAGAAGCGGTGACGCACCATGCTTTGGCCAAGTAGAAAAAAAATGACTGCCAAGACGACGATAAACAGGAACCTTCCAACTCCGACCCATGGTGAGTTTCTTCTTGCAGGGGCCGTAGATTTCATCGGAATAGACCTCCATCCAAAGGTCGCACCTACCTTCGCTATCGCGAGTCCGACCTAGGCGTCCAGTTCCTCGAAAACTTCTTCAGGTGGTTCCGCGTTCTGAAGAGACGAGTCAAAAAAGCGAAGCAGGAAGGGAGTCTGGATGCCTACGCCTGTAAACAACAGGACCGGGATATCCGGCTTGATCCGCCTCAACTCCGCCCGTACCGCGCTGCCTGTAGCAGGTTGTATTCCAGGAGAACGCCGTCTACCTGCCGAGTTGTTAACGAGATGCAGAGCCTGGTCGCCGATCGTCGCGGCCATTGACGACGTAGGCAGCCGTTTCTAGCATGCATTTCAAAGCATCCATGCACTGAGGATGGTTCTCGACGCAAAGAGCTTTTATTTCGCTAGTGCTAGCTGCTCCTTCGTGTTTGAAAGTATCCGAGGTCGTGGCTTTGTCCTTCGCGAAGCGGCACGGCGCGGGGCAGTATTTCTCGAAGAGCCCAGTCAATGCGGGCGACTGCTTCGGAAATCACACGATTCAGTGGCTGATTGTCGGTGGCGTCTAACCAAAGAGAGATTGGACTCAGAGTGTTGCGGATGTGATGGTTCATTTCAGCAACCACCTGCATTCGTGCCATGGTGAGTTCTTCGTGCGTTAGGACCTTGTTGAGTTCCTGGACGATCTCCCCCAGCTCATCAGGGTCTTTGGCTTCCAGTGCTGCACTACACGACTGTCTCCAGTTCTTGCGCTTTGGTTCAGCCATGGGCATCTCCTCCCGGATTATTGGCTTGTAAGAACGAAATATTGCCGTTTGCGCCCGGCGACTTGCAAACCTGACGTGGGCCCGGGGCAGAAGGATTAGCGGATTGGAGGTGGACGGGTGCAAAGCCAACCATCGGTCACGAATTCGACCAGACTGTCAGTAGTGTCAGTCGGGCGAGACGAGACGACCGTGGGTGGAGTGGCTAGCGGAGTGCATGGGGCGGTCGCCCACTGAGAATTCTCCTGATCAAAG
>Ga0182015_10004371_pt1 | contig 15271 bp, 18 predicted proteins | sample 712P3MmetaG_FD_120478 | JGI IMG/M metagenome (GOLD analysis project Ga0182015, IMG submission 120478) | Permafrost microbial communities from Stordalen Mire, Sweden - 712P3M metaG | ecosystem: Environmental > Terrestrial > Soil > Wetlands > Permafrost | place: Sweden: Stordalen | collected...
TCCTCCATGCGGGCGTTCACCCGGAGGGTGTCCTCGGTCGAGTGGATTCCCCGGCCAATCCCCGACTGGTTCGTGAAGAGGAAGATCATGTAGCCGAGCGATCGGGCGCGCCTCAGCCCCTCCGCCGCCCCGGGGATCAGCTCCACTCCGGCGGGGTCGGCCAGATAGACCTTGTCGACGATCAGCGTCCCGTCGCGGTCGAGGAAGAGCGCCCGTTTCACGACTCGCGCGAGACGTGTTCGAGGAGCTCCTCCGGGGACACGGTGGCGGTGCCGAGCTTGGCGACGACGACGCCCGCTGCCGCGTTCGCGAAGTGGGCTGCCTCCTCGAGCGCGGCGCCCGTTGAGAGCGCAAGGACAAGGGCTGCGAGCGCGGTGTCGCCGGCGCCGGAGACGTCGTAGATCTGCCTCGCCGCGGTCGGAATCGTCTTTAGCACCCTGCCCGAGGCCCCGAGGAGCATCCCATCCTCGCCGAGCGTCACGACGACGTACCTGGTCCCGTAGCGGTCATGCAGGCGCGCGCACACGTCGGCGGCGGGGAAGCGCTCGCCGGGTTCCGGCTCGATGCCGGCCAGCTGCAGCGCCTCGCGCTTGTTCGGCGTGATGAGGTCCAGGCCGCTGAACGAGAGCTGGTGCTTGGGCTTCGGGTCGAGGGCGATGAATTTCTTCTCGGCCCGCGCCAGGCGCGTCACGTGCGAGACGAGCTTGTCGGTGAGGAGCCCCTTCGCGTAGTCCGACAGGATGACGGCGTCGCATGCCTTGATCGCCTTCAGGAGGAGCTTCTCGATCTCCGCGGCGTCGACGCCGTAGGCGGACGGCGGCGACTCGCGGTCGAGCCTGCAGAGCTGCTGGTGCTGGACCATCACCCGCGTCTTGACGATCGTTGCGGCGCTTCCCGGGGTTCCTATCACCTCCACCCCCTTCTCGCCGATGATGCTGCGCAGGCGCGCCCCGTCCGGGTCCGCGCCGATGAATCCGAGGACGGCGCAGCGGGCGCCGAGGCCGGCGATGTTTGCGGCCACGTTGGCGGCGCCGCCCGCGGTCCATGAGTCGCGCGCGATGTCGATGACGGGGACGGGGGCCTCGGGCGAGATCCGGGTCGCGTCGCCCCAGATGTAGTGGTCGAGCATCACGTCCCCGATGACCAGGATGCGGAGGCCCGATATCCTCTTCAGTAGCGCCTTTGCCTTGGTGGGTGCGATGGACATGAGGGCGAAATTCCTGGGGCGGGGATCCTATCCTACCTGAGTTCCCAGGCGTAGGGATAGCTTGAAAGCATGCGCGGGGCGCCGGCCGTGACCTGGACCATGTCCTCGATCCGGCAGGCGCCGACACCCGGGTAGTAGAGGCCCGGCTCTACGGTGACCACGGAGCCCCTCTTGAGCGTGTAGGCGAGCGTGGCGTTTATCCTCGGGGGCTCATGGATCTCCAGGCCAACGCCGTGGCCGGTCCCGTGGAAGAAGCCGACCGAGCCCCGCGGCGTGTGCCGCGTCTCAAACCCGCGCGCCAGGAGCGTCTCCGAGACCCGGCGGTGGACCTCCTGGCCGTTCACGCCGGCGCGGATGGTCGACAGGGCCGCCTTCTGGGCGGCCCTCACGGCCGCAACGATCGCCTTCTGGGCGTCGGTCGCCCGGCCCCTGAGGAAGGTGCGCGTCATGTCGCCGAAGAAACCCGTGGCGGCGACGCGCGGGAACACGTCGACGACGATGAGCTCGTTTGCGCGGAGGGGACCGGACCCCCTGTTGTGCGGGTCGCAGGCCTGGTCGCCGCCGGCAGCGATCGTATTCGAGGACACGGAGCCGTGCTCGATGCAGGCGGTTTCTATGGCGACCTTGAGCCTATCGCTCGTGAGGACGCCGCCGCCGTGGACAAGCAGGCCGGCGCGGATGCGCGAGGCGCGAAGCACCCTCTCGGCCGCGGCGATTCCCGCCGCGCTGCAGCGGTTCCCCTGGCGGATCGCCTCGGCCTCCGCCGCGGACTTGATCTCGCGCTGGGGAAAAAGGGGTCCCTTCGATATCCCGACCCTGACGCCCAGGTCCCGCAGCTCGCTGTATAGGCCCGCCGGGAAATCCTCCGGGACGGTGAACGGGCCGGCCTTGAGCTCGCGCGCGAGGGCCGCGATGACGCGCGCCGGGCCGGGTTTCTCCCTCGGCCAGATCGCGCGCGCCCTGTCCATGCAGGCTTCAAGGGATAGGACGCTGTCGAAGTCCGACGTGCGCTTCACCCGGCCGAACTCAAGCGCGCTCACGACCGCGTATCTCCGGCCCTTCACGCTCAGGGCGACGAAGGCGTCGGGGACATCGACCCTGCCGAAGTAGAGGGCGTCCGCGCTTCGCGCGGTGTCGGAATAGAGGAGGATGTCGCGGTTTTTTCCGGTGGCCATGGGTCAGACTGGGGTTGTCTAGCCCCGTCGGCGGCCATTAACCTGTTTGCGCGTGAAAAATGCAAATCCGGTTTCGCTCGGAATGCGGGCCGCAGCCGCCGCGATGCTGGCGCTCGCCCTCGGCGGGTGCGGCTCGGGAAAGTCCGAGGCCGCCTCCGTCCACAAGACGATCTACGACCACTTCACGGTGGATGTCGGCGGCCATCCGGTCAGTCTCCAGTTTGCCGTCCTCCCGTCCGAGCAGGAGCAGGGGCTCATGCGCCGGATGGACCTCGGCAAGGACGAGGGGATGATCTTCGTCTCAACGGCCCCGCAGCGGGAGAACTTCTGGATGAGCAACACCCCGGAGCCGCTCGACATAGCCTACCTCGGGCGGGACGGGGTGATAGCCGAGATCTACCCCCTCTACCCGAACGACCTGCGGACGGTCTCGTCCCGCAGCGACCAGATGCAGTTCGCGGTGGAAATGAGGCAGGGGTGGTACGCTGCGAACGGGGTGCGCCCGGGGGACCGCATCGACCTTAAGGCGGTCGCGGACGCCCTCAGGGCGAGGGACTTCGACCCCGCCAAGTTCGGGATGAAATAGGAAAGGCTAGCCCTTCGGGATCTCGTTGTCGGTCCGCAGGACGATGACCGGCGTCTTCGTCTTAACCCAGAGCTCGACGTCCCTGAAGAACTTGCCGGGAACGTTCTCGACGGCGTCGCCCACGGTCTTCGCGGGATAGAGCCGGCCCTTCTTCGATGCGTTGTAGTCGTAGGCGCCCTTCAGCAGGCGCTCCTCGACGGAGGCCGGGCTCTCGTTCTCGGGGATCTGCAGGACCCAGCCGGTCAGGTCGCCCTTCGGCATCTTTCCCGAGGGGTCGCTGACGAGGATGATGAACTGCTTCTTGACCGGCGGCGGCTGGTCGCCCTCGCCGGGGTCCGTCTGGACGGCGAGGTTCATCTCCTCGACCACGCGCCGGAGGACCGCGGGGTCGATGTGGTTCTTTTTCAGGATCTCTGCGACCTTGTTGACGTCGATTTTGGGCATGAAGGTTTTGGGTTCTCCCGAAGGGTGCCCGCGGCTAACGGTGCTCGCGCAGCTTCCTTATCTCCTCGAACTGCTTCGGGGAGAGGAGGCGCCTAGGCAGGCGCCGCTCGGCCTCCGAGACAAGCCTCGTCCAGTCCTCCTCGCTCGGCCCATGGACCTCCCACGAGGTGAAGTGGCCCTGCTTGCGGAACCACTTGAGGTTCCCCCCGTGGACGATGGCCTTCACCTGGTACTTGCCGGCCTCGGGATCCCTGACCCACCATCCGAATTCCATGCTCATGGGAGTGGGAACTCGGCCACGCTCGGGCCGGGGTGGAACTCGCCGCGCCGGGACACCACCCGCCGGACGCGGATCCGGTCGCCCGAGATCTCCGCGACCATGGCGCCGAAGGGCCTGCAGAAGGACCCGGTGTTGATGACCACAATGCCGGAGGGCATCCGCCAGACGCCCGGCTTGTGCGTGTGGCCGATCATGACAAACCGGGCCTTGGGCCTGTGCTTGCTCGTGAACGACGCGGCCCGGCCGGGCGCCTCCCGCCAGGCGCGCAGGATCGAGAGAGCCCGATGGGGGGGCCAGACGGTGTCGCCGGCCAGGCGGATCGCAAAGCGCAGCGGGTCGCGCTCCGACTGGTGGGCCTGCGGGATGGTCGCTGCCACGGAGCGGAACGCGCTCAGGCGGCCCTCGAACCCGCCGCTCCCGTCCTCGGGGAGCGCCGCCAGGGCGGCGATCACCTTCCTCCTGATTGACGCGGCGTCCTTCGACCAAGGGACGATGTTGTCGAAGAGGACGTCGCCGTGCGTGACGAGGATGCGGCCCTGCGCGAACTCGAGCGCGTGCTGGCTCGAGAGGTCGGGATCGTGGTTTCCGGTGAGGAAGCTGACGGGAGTCCCCACGGCGCCGAAGAAGTCGAGCACCTCGCGGCGCATCGCGGCGATCCTCGCCGTGTCCCTGTCCGGGCGGGTGTCGAGGGTGTCGCCGTTGAAGACGAACGAGGTGGCGCCGTCGATGAGGGGACGCAGCTGGCCGAGTGAGCGCACGCGGCTACTCCGGTCCGCGTAGTGCACGTCCGATACGATGCGGATGAGTTGTGCTCCCACTCAGTTGTCGCCGCCCGAGGGCCGCGAGCCGGGGAAGGCCCCCTGCAGCGCGCCGCCCATGATGCCCGAGAGGTCGAACTTGCGCCAGCCGTCGGGTGCGGCGAACAGGGAGTCGGGCAGGCTCTCCTTCTGCACCGCCGTCACCTCGAGGCGGAACTTCTCCGTGCCGCCCTCCGAGCTGACGACGCGCATCGGGAAAAATCCTCCGCCCTTGACCGCGGCCTCCCATTCCTGGGGAGCCTGGCTGCGGCGGCCGCCCTGGAAGAGTCCGCCGAACACGCCGAGCTCGTTGGTGGCCCAGATCGCGGCCGTGCCCTTGGAGGTCGTGATCAGGTATTTCGTGCACGGGTACCCGAGGATCGTCTCCGTCTCGCCCGTGTTCACGAGCTTCGTGTCGGAAGGCTTGGCGGGCGCGGAAACCCCCGCCTTCTCGGCGGCCGCCTTCTGGGCGGCGGGATCCGGCAGCGTCTGCACCATGTACATCTTCTGCTGCGCCATGAGTATCAGCATCTGATGGTTCTTGAAGTCCATGATCATGGCTCCGCCGCCCCCCTTCGCGGTCGTCATATCCATGCGCATCAAGCCCTCCTTGATGCTGTAGTCGATGGACTGGCTGCCGTTGTCCTTCGATCCGGCCGCGGTGATCTTCATCGTCACCTTGCCCTCGAAGGAGTCGGCTTTGAGCGCGGACGGCAGGAGGAGCGCGCAGAGGGGTACGAGCACGGGTATTAATTTCATGGCGGGGCGATTATCGGATTGCCGCCTGCCGGTGCAATGAAAGAAGCCCAAGGGGTTGAATTACAGGCACGCATACCACGCGGGCAACTTTGCGGACGTGCTTAAGCATGCGCTGCTCGTGCGGCTCCTGCGGTCCCTCCAGCGCAAGGAGACGGGCTTCGTCGTCGTGGACACGCACGCCGGCCGCGGCTTTTACGACCTCCGGGCGGCGGCCGAGGGCGACTCGGGGCCGAGGTCCCCCGAGTGGCCTTACGGCATCGGACGGCTGTGGGACCGGGCCGACGCCCCCGAGGAGGTCCGCGACTACCTGGACCTCGTCCGCGCCTTCGACAGGGACAAGGGAAACGCCGCGGCGACGCCGCGCTTCTACCCGGGCTCGCCGCGGCTCGCGCGGATGGTCGCGAGGCCCCAGGACCGCCTCGAGCTCTGGGAGAAGCATCCCGACGAGTGCGAGGCACTGCGGCGGGAGTTTGGCGCCGAGCGCAGGCTGTCGATCCACGGGGCCGACGGGTACGGCGCGATCAAGGCGTGCCTGCCGCCGGCGGAGCGCCGGGCGGTGGTCCTCATTGACCCGCCCTTTGAGGACAAGGGCGAGTGGGAACACGTTGCCCGGGCGGTCGGCGAGGGCATCCGCAGGTTCCCGGGGGGGACCTACGCGGTCTGGTATCCCCTGACCGGGCGCGCGCGCGACGACGGGTTCATTGACGCCCTGAAGGCCGCGAGGACCCCGTCTCTTTCCGCCGAGCTGATTGTCGATCCCGGCGCCGCCCGGATGAAGGGGTGCGGGGTCGTCGTCGTCAACCCGCCGTGGCGGTTCGACGACGAGGCCCGAGCGATCCTAAGTTACTTGGGAAACGTGCTTTACCGCGGAGCCGGGGCCCAGGGCGACGTGCGCTGGATCGTGTCCAAGTAAGGCAGTTCCGGGGGGACCGTCTGGACGGCAAGCGGGGGGGGCCGGAAAGTCGGCCGGACCCATCTCGCGTCCTCGCGATGGGCTGCGTGAATCGCCGCCGGTTCGTTAAGCAGCGCTCGCGCACGGAAGCTAACAGCGTGCGGTGTTGGTGTCATGGTGGAAAGTTCGACACGGAGTGTAAAAAATTGTGCCACCAATCTCGAAAAAAACCTGCTCCGCGCCCGGCGCCCGCGGGCCGCGACCTCCGCCCGGGGGGCGAAGGGGCTGCACGCGGGCGCGGGGGGCGTCAGATCACGCCACGCGTCCCATCCTGTGGGCCGGCGCAGGGGATTCCTGGCGCTTGGGCACCGACAGGGTGAGGACGCCGTCGCTGATCCCGGCCTGCATCTGGGAATAGTCGAAGGCCAGACCCAGCCGCAGGCGCAGACGGTAGTCGCGCTGCAATCCCTCGAGGTTCAGGGCCTGCCAGTTCACGCGCACGAATCGTGTCTTGTGCGCGGTGATGACGAGGTCGGGCCCGTAGGCCTCGATTTCCACGCCCGAGGCGCCCACACCGGGGACGTAGACAACGATGCTGACGGCGTCCGGGAGCTCACGGCAGTCGTAGCTGGGCTGGCGAAACGTCGTGTTCGACGCGTCGAAGGCTCGGTGATGACGGCTGGGTGCGCTCGTGGTATGGGTTCTCGTGTTCATGGTGGGAAAGGCAGTTGCCCCCTGGGGGCTTTTGGCCTCCGGGCTTCTGGGTTTCTAAACGTCTTCCTGGTTGGGAGGGTTTAGACCTCGAAGCCCGCGCCGGCCGTTTTGTTCCACGTGCAGATGGCGACCTGACGCATCACGGCGCAGCCATGTCCGAAGGCCTTCGTGAACGAAGTGCCTCGGAAGCTGAGGTGATGTTTGCGGGTCAGGGCCATGGGAACGGTACTGGAGACTGCATACTGCAGGCGCCGTGCCAAGTGTTTTCAAAAGTTATGACAGAGGGGTGCGCAATTGCGCCGGGGGCGCACCGAGTGCAGCCTCCTTGCCCATGCCTTCTCTATCAGACTCAGCCACGACGGTTTCCGAACTCAGGGAAAGGGTGCTCGCCTTCGTGCGCGAGCGCGACTGGGAGCAGTTCCACTCGCCGAAGAACCTGAGCATGGCGCTCGCGGCCGAGACGGCCGAGCTGATGGAGCATTTCCTCTGGTCGACGCCCGAGGAGTCCCGCGCGGTCGTGGCCGACCCGGCAAAGCGCGCGAAGATCGCGGAGGAGCTGGCCGACGTGGTCATATACGCCCTTGAGTTCGCGAACGCCACGGGGCTCGACGTCGCGGCAAGCATCGAGTCGAAGATCACCGCGAACGCCCAGAAGTACCCGGTCGAAAAGGCCCGCGGGCGGTCGGCGAAGTACACCGAGCTCTAGCGTCCCCCCTGCGGCGGGGTCGCGTGGCGGCGGACAAGCGAGAGGTTCTTCCGGGCCTCGGCGTAGCCCGGGTCGAGGTCGACGGCCTTCTGGAACTGGACCTCGGCCTCCTCGATCCGGCCGAGAGTGGCGAGGGCTATCCCGAGGTTGTTGCACACCCGCGCGTCGCCCGGGTCGATCGCGATCGCCCGCTGGTATTCCGGGACGGCGTCGGCCGCCCGTCCGTGCTGGAGGAGGATGTTTGCAAGGTTGACCCGCGCCGGGGCGAACGCCGGGTTGATCTCGAGCGCCCTCCTGTAGCGGGCGACGGCGTCCTCCGTCAGGCCCTGCCGCGCCAGGACGGCCCCGTATTCGTTCTGCAGCTGCGGGTCCGAGGGCGAGAGTTCCACGGCGGCCTTCAGTCTCCCGGCCGCCTCTTCCACCCGGCCGGCCTGGACAAGGGCGTTCACGAGGCCGTCGCGCGCCTCCGGCAGGTCCGGCCTTAGGTCGGTCGCCTTCTGGAGCTCGGCTATCGACTCGGCCGCCCTGCCGGACTGCAGGAGGGTGTTGCCCAGGTTGAAGTGGGCCTCGGCGTAGCCGGCATCAAGGACAATGGCCTTGCGGTATTCGGCGATCGCCTCCTCGACAAGGCCCTTCGACAGGAGCGCGTTCGCGAGGTTGTTGTGGGCTTCGGCCACGCTCGGGTCGATCTCGAGCGCCCTCCGGAAATGCGGGATGGCCTCGTCGGGCTTTCCCTCGCTCAGGAGGATGTTCGCAATGTTGAGGCTTGCGCCGGAGCGGTCGTCGGCGGCCTCGGCCGCCCTCTTGAATTCGACGAGGGCCTCATCCTTGCGGTTGTCCCGCAGGAGGACCGTGCCGAGGCTGTTGCGGGTCTCGGGGTCGTCCGGCTGGACCCCGAGCGACTTCCGGAATTCCGACGCGGCGTCGGCCCATCGGCCCTGCCGGGAATACGCCGTCCCCAGGTCCTTTTGGGCCTTCACGTTTCCCGGCTCGGCCGCCTCCGCAGCCAGGAACTGCGCGGCCGCCTCGTCCGCGCGGCCCACCTGGAGGAGCGCGACTCCGAGGTTGATGTGGGTCTCGGCGCCGTCAGGGGCGACTTGGAGCGCGCTCCGGAACTCTGCGATCGCAAGGTCGACATCGCCCTTCTCAAGCAATCCGACCCCGAGTTCGTTCATAGCCTCGGTGTCCCGCGGGTTGATCTCGAGCGCCTTTCGGAACTGCGGGACGGCCGCGTCCGGGCGGCCGCCCTTCATCAGGACTGCGCCCAGGTTCTGGTACGCCATCCAGCAGGCGGGGTTCCGCTCGATCGTGGTCCGCCAGAGAACCTCGGCGTCGACATAGGTCGCGGACTGCCTCCACGTGACGAGGGCGAGCGTTCCCACTAGGAGGGTCCCCGCGGCGGATGCCGCGATCCTTCCGGCCCGCGGCAGGGTGGCTGCGGCCGTCGCCGACCCGGCCGCCGCCGCCGCGATCGCGATCGCCGCGGCCAGGTACTGGAAGTGGTCGGCGACAAACGAGTAGACGAACGGGAAGACGTTAACGAACCCGAGCGCCGGGAATAGCGTCCCCGCGAAGAGGAGCGCGCTGGCGAGCGGGGCGCGCGACCGCCGCCGGAAAGCCCAGAGTGCAACCAGGACCGCTATGGCTGCGGCGGGGAAGAGGTACTGCCAGGGGGCCCCCGGATCCACGGCCCAGCGGGGATAGATGAAGACGAGGCCCGACGGCCAGAAGACCTTTCCGAGATAGAACCACACCGCCCGCCCGGCAACGAGGACGCGGCCCGTGACGCCGAGGCCGTAGGCGGCCCCGGTCGCGCCGATTTGGGTCCGCTCGAGCCAGGCCGTCACGGCCCCCGCCAGCGCCCCGACGGCGAACCAGGGGACGAGCGGGAAAACGTCAGCCCTCCAGGAGAGGCGCCCCCTCTGCCACCAGAGGACGACGAGGAGCGCGGCTGGCAGCGTCGCCGTCACCGTCTTCGTGGCGAGCGCCATGGCGAAGAGCGTGAACCCGAGGACGTAGGCGGACGGCGCACGCCCCCGGTCGAAACGGAGGTAGGCGATCGCCGCTGCCAGGTAGAAGACTGCCGAGAGCGTGTTCTTCTGCTCGGACACCCAGGCGACGGATTCCACGCAGACCGGGTGGAGCGCGAAGGCGAACGCCGCCAGAAGCGCGCCGGGAAGCGAGAGGCGGCGAAGGAGCCGGTACAGCAGATAGGCCGCCCCGGCGTGGAAAACGATGTTCGCCAGGTGGTACGCCGACGGCGAATCGCCCCAGAGCCGGTGCTCGAGCCAGAACGCGCTGTGCAGGAGGGGATAGTACTGCTGCGTCGCCCCGGGCTCGAACCATATCCGCCAGAGACCGTGCAGCGGGCGCAGGTCGGCGCGGGTGACATGGCCGTCGTCGTCCCAGATGAAACCGGCGCGCCACACGGGCACGTAGGCCAGGAGGGTCGACCCGAGGATCAGGAGGGCGACCCACCAGCTGCCGCCGGTTGGGGGCGGGCCGATGTCGCGCGCGGGCGCCGGGTCGGCGGGCGGCCGCGCGGGCTCGGCATGCCTGCGGGATTCCCTTCCTTCTCGCTTGCGGCTCATTCGGGTAGTCCGCATTACGCCCGAGGCGATTTTGGGACTCAAACGGATTCGGGTGGCGACGGCCGCCAGGGACGCGCCTGCGCCCGCACGCTCCGAAGCACCTCGGCCTGCGCCGGCAGCGTCAGCCCTTTCCGCCGTAGCTCACGTAATCGTCCATGTCGAGAAGGTCGAAGAAGCCGTGGATGTCATCCCGGCCGGCGGAGCTGGCCTTGATGACCTCGCCGAACCACTCGTGGCCGGGGGCCCCGCCGGGGGCGAAGGTCCTCAACCAGTGGGACCAGGCGGCGATCTCGGAGGGGAGGCGCGCGGTGTGGCTGCGGACCCAGGCGAGCATCTCGGAGTCGCTGCGGACGAGCTTCAGCTCGGTCAGGAGCGCCTCGTGGTCGATGCCAGTGAACTTGAAGAAGTGCTGGTCGAGGGGGCAGTTGTAGTGGAACTCGCCGTTCTTGCCGGCGATGAAGGCGCGCGCCTTGTCGAGGAGGCGCGGGAAATGAACATAGCCGCCCAGCTGGACGTGCGCGCTGCGCGGGGGATGCTGGGTCAGGTCGGGGTTGTCGAGTTTTAGCATAGGGAGGGGGTGCCCCGAAACGTGGCACGATTCCCGGGGGGCGCAACCGGATCAGCCCTTTGGGCGGTAGACCTTCATGAGGGACTCGTTCGTCTCGAGCCTGGGCCCGCCGATCAGGTCGACGCAGTAGGGGATGGCGGGGAAGACCGCCTCCAGGTTCTCCCGGATCGCCTTGGGGCGGCCGGGCAGGTTGACGATCAGCGTCCTCTTCCGGATCCCGGCCGTCTGCCGGGAGAGTATTGCGGTCGGCACGAACGCGAGCGACGCGGACCTCATGAGCTCCCCGAATCCGGGAAGGAGCTTGTCGCAGACGGCCGCGGTCGCCTCGGGCGTCACGTCGCGGGGGGAGGGGCCCGTGCCCCCCGTGGTGACGATGACGCAGCAGCCGGCCAGGTCGGCCATGCGCCTCATCTCGGCCTCGATCAGCGGCTGCTCGTCCGCGACGACCTTGTAGTCGACATCGAAAGGAGTGGAGAGCCACTCAAGGAGTAGGGCGACGCAGGCCTTGCCCGGGGTGTCCTCGTAGACGCCCGCGCTGGCGCGGTCGGACACGTTGATGACCCCTATCCTGACGGCCGCGGGCCTTTGGGGCGTCGGGTCCTTCACGCGAGGCCGTTCAGCTTGGCGAACGGATCCCATGCCTTGTCCTCATGCCACTCGTATTCCGCGCGGGCCGCGATCTCCACGCTCATCGCCCGGTCGAACAGGTGGGCGACGAGCCCGAGGGCCATGTCCATGCCGGCCGAGACGCCGGACGAGGTGAAGATGTTCCCGTCCTCGACCCAGCGGGCCTCGGCGACCCAGTCGACCTTGGGTCCCTGGGAAGCGACCCACCCGAACGCCCGCTTGTTGGTGGTCGCCCTCCTGCCATCGAGGACGCCCGCCCTTGCGAGGAGCGCGCTTCCCGTGCAGACGCCGGCGACCAGGCGCGCCTGGGCGCACTGGCGCGCGAGCTCGTCAATGAACGGCTGGTTCTGGACCTCGCGCCTCGTCCCCATGCCGCCCGGCACGAGGAGGATGTCGAGCCCGTGCTCGCCGCCCAGCGCCGCGTCGGCGAGGCAGCCGGGCCCCTCGCCGCTCGCGATGTTTCCAGGCTCCTCGGCCAGCATGCGGATCTCCGCGCCGCCCGGCACCCAGCTGAGCATTTCAAGCGGCCCAAAGACGTCCAGGACGTTGAACCCCGCGAAGAGGACGACTCCCACCTTTATCGGCGCGGGGCTTGGGCTCACGGTTCTCGGCGCCTGGGCCCGGCCTATTTCCTGGGAGTGAGGACGGCGCTCGTCGCCGACCCGAGCATCGCGGCAAAGTCGGCGCCCTTCTCGTCGTCGGAGGCGAGGCTCACGGCCGCCATCACGTCATCGCTGAAGCGAAGGATGCCGACCCCGATCACCTTGAACTCGTCGGCCTTGGCGGGCTGGCCGACGAGCGACGCGTCGGTGAAGACGCAGTAGGATCCGAACGCGGGGGCCGGGACGGCGAAGTCGCGCAGCACCGACCTCTTCTCCACCGAGGCGTCGACGAACTGCTCGCAGATCGAGAGGACCTTCTCATTCACCTCCTCCTTGGTGATCGGCCTCGGCTCGGGCACGAAGGTGACGTTCATGAGCAGCTTCGCGTTCACGCCGGCGGGCGGCGAGATCGTGACGGCGTAGCCGTTGTCCTCCTCCTTCTGGACCGAATAGGTCCAGCCCTTGGGGACCGCGAAGCTGAGGCTGCCGTGAGTGCCCAGGTCGAGCGTCTCGGCCCGTGCGAGAGCGGTGACGGCGAACAGTGCGAGGAGGGATATCAGTCTTTTCATGGGGTTGCGCTCATCATGGAGCGCGGCCCCCGGCATAGCAAATGGCGGGAGCCCGTGGCAAGGAGGCGTTTGCGCCCGGGGGCCCTCCCGCAGGCTCCCCTAGCCGGCGGGATCCCAGCCCAGGCGGACCGACTCCGGCGAATCCCCCCGCGCGCGGATCGCCCGCAGGCTCAAGGCGTCGTGGCGCTTCGCCAGCCTGACGCCGCCCGCGTCCAGCATGAGCGGGCAGTGGTAGAACGCGGGGGGACTGCGGCCGAGCGCCCTGTAGATGAGGAGCTGGCGGAAGGTGGAGCGCACAAGGTCCTCGCCCCGGACGACCTCCGTCATCCCCATCTCGGCGTCGTCGACGGCGCATGCGAGCTGGTAGGTCGGGCAGTCGTCCTTGCGCCAGACGGGGAAGTCCCCGAAGTCGCGGCCAGCGACGGCGCTCTGGGGTCCCAGGCGCCCGTCGACGAACCCGAGCACCTCCCCGTCGGGGACGCGCAGGCGCCAGTTGGCACCCGTCCGGGCGCCGAGCGCGGGAAGGGGCCTCGCGGGGTCCGGCCTGAAGGCGGCGGGGTAGAGCGGCTCGTCGTCGCCGGCGCCCTCGTGCGGCGCCCCCGCGGCCTCGATCACGTCCCGGCGCGACCTGGAGCAGGGATAGATGAGGCCCGCTTCGTGGAGGCGCCCGAGCGCGGCCCGGTACAGGGGGAGCCTCTCGCTCTGCCGGTAGGGCGCGCAGGGGCCGCCGACGTCGGGGCCCTCGTCCCACGTGAACCCGGCCCAGCGCAGGTCCTCCAGCATGGCGTCGGCGAAATCCAGGCTGAAGCGCGCCGCGTCCAGGTCCTCGCTCCGGAGGACGAGCGCGCCGCCGGCCGCCCTTGCCCGGCACTGCGCCGTCCAGAATGTCCGCGCGTGGCCGAGGTGGAGGTAGCCCGTCGGGGAGGGCGCCAGGCGCCCGCGGTAGGGGGAATCGGCCTTCAAGAATTTTGGTTCATTTCCTTGGCGGGAGCCCCATCGTGGCATCCCCCGAAGTCATGGCAAAGCTCCTCTGCGTCTACTGCGGCTCGTCCCGCAACCTCGAGTCCCGGTACTATTCGGCGGCCGAGTCCGTCGGGCGCGCGATGGTCTCCCACGGCTGGGGCCTCGTCTACGGAGGCGGCAACGTCGGCATGATGGGCTCCATCGCCCAGTCGGTGAAGGATTGCGGCGGCCACGTGGTCGGGGTGATCCCGGACTTCATGAAGGAGCGAGAGCTCGCCTATCACGAGTCCGACGAGCTCATCACGGTCGGGTCGATGCGCGAGCGCAAGCGCATCATGGAGGAGCGAGCCGCCGCCTTCCTCGCGCTCCCGGGCGGGATCGGCACACTGGAGGAACTGACGGAGATCATGACGCTGCGCTACATCAACCGGATCGACAAGCCGGTCGTGATCTTCAACCAGGAGGGCTACTATGACGACCTCCTGCGGTTCTTTGAGCGCATGACCCGCGAGCGGTTCAAGTCGGCGGGCCTCCAGTCCCTCTTCGGCGTAGCGGACTCGGTGGATGCGATCTGGCCGCTCCTCAGGGAGCCGGGAGCGTTCGAGGCGGACGCCATCTGGAAGGAGAACCGCTGAGCCGATGCCCCGCGCGGGTGCCCTGGAGCTCCTTCTGGCCCATGCGGAGCTCCGGCTTTCGCCGGAGGAGGCTTTTTCCGTCGAGGAAACGATCGCGTTCATCGGGACCCATCCCGACTGCCTGCTGCGCACGTGCCTGCAGGGCCACCTGACGGGGTCCGCCTGGATCGTGAGCGCCGACCGCGAGAGGACGCTCCTTACCCACCACCGCAAGCTCGGCAAGTGGCTGCAGCTGGGCGGCCACGCGGACGGGGATCGCGACCTGCTTTCGGTCGCGCTGAGGGAGGCGCGCGAGGAGAGCAGGCTCTCCCGTCTCACCGTCCGGGCCGCGGGCCTCTTCGACGTCGACCGGCACCTGATACCGGCCAGGGGATCCGAGCCCGCGCACTGGCACCACGACCTCAGGTTCATGATCGAGGCCGATCCCGCCGAGCCGCTGAAGGTGTCCGGCGAGTCGCGGGCGCTCGCGTGGGTCGAGCTTGGCGAGGTCGGGCGCCTGAACCCGGAGGAGTCCATGGCGAGGATGGTCCGAAAGACAGCGCGCCGCCCGTAACTACTGCGGCGGCGATCGCCAGAGGTAAGTGACCTCGCTCCGGGGCACCCAGCCTGTCTGTCCGTTCGGGAAGGAGAGGCGGATCCACCTCAGGTACTCCTTGTCCGCCAGCGCCGTGCTGCCGGCCGCAAGCGTCGTCGTCTTCTGGGACACGTCCGCCTCGGTGGGTATCGAGCGAAGGATGCCGGCGCGCCAGACGATGACAGCGCGGGTGTCGGCCATGATCCCGTAGGCGCGGCCGGCGACAAGGGCCGCGGCCCCCGCGAGGGCGGCGACCGCGATCGCGGTCAGGGCGACGGGGACTGGCCACCTGCGCCCGGCGCGCCCGTACGGGACCGAGAGGAGTAGGCCGAGGGCCGCGGCGAAGAGGAACGCTGCCGCGATTCCCGTCCGCTGCCAGGCGCCCGGGGACCCGAGCCGGGCCAGGTCCTGGACCGGCCCCGGCTGGATCAGGGTGTCGAGGGGCTCGGGGACGAAGCCCGCCTTGTCGCAGGTCAGAACGACCTCGCGGCGGGTCGCCGGGTCGCGGGGGTGCTGCACGTAGGCCGCGGAGGCCTGCGCGGCCGCCTCGCCCCAGCGGTCCTCCTGCGCGAGGGCGAGCGA
>Ga0182015_10004372_pt1 | contig 15271 bp, 7 predicted proteins | sample 712P3MmetaG_FD_120478 | JGI IMG/M metagenome (GOLD analysis project Ga0182015, IMG submission 120478) | Permafrost microbial communities from Stordalen Mire, Sweden - 712P3M metaG | ecosystem: Environmental > Terrestrial > Soil > Wetlands > Permafrost | place: Sweden: Stordalen | collected...
AATCAATGCCATGCTGGTGCAGTAGTCGTCGGTGACTTCACCGGTCCAGTTGCCGGCCGTGGCCTGGCGGGCGAGCAATTGTTCGCGGATGCCGGGGTACCAGTCGGCCCAGTAATCGCCGCCGGCCAGGAACATCGCCTGCACCGCGTAATACTGGCCGTAAAAGAAATGCCCCTGCTCGTCCACTTGATCGCGGCCGGGGAGAAACCGCGAAAGATATTCAAGCCCGCGCGCAACTCCCTGGTCCTCAAACCTTCCCGCGTAATATAGCGACGCGGTACCCGCGGCCGTGCGCGCAAAACCGCTTTCGCCTCCGGTGGCCTGGTAGCTGAACCCGCCGTCGCTGTTCTGGCATTTCTTCACATAGGCCAGCGCGCGATCCATCACGCCGGCGTCGGTTTTTATTCCCGCATCGCGCGCCGACCGCAGCGCCATGATCTGGCAGATCGTCACTGAAATATCCGCATCCACCGGCGCAGGCTGATACCGCCAGCCACCCTCATTGTTTTGGCAGCGTTCGATCAGGCGAACGGCCTTTTGCAGATTTTCCTTGATCTGGTCGTCACCGCTCATTCCATAGACTTCACCGATGAATAGCGTCGCAAAGCCATGGGAATACATTTCGCCCTGCGAGGCGTTCGTGGTGAACAGGCCTGATTCCTGTTGATTGCGGACGATGAAGTCCACCGCTTTGCGCACGTTATCGCCGTATTTTCCCCGGCCAGGAAGATTCCCGTCGGCCATGAAGGCGATCCCGGACAGAGCGGTAATGGCCGCGGTGGCGCCGTAGGAAACCGAATTCCCGAACGATCCTTCGGCCGTCTGCTGGGAGGCAAGGTATTCCAGGCCTTTTTCCACCGCGGTCTGTTGTTCGGGAGTAATTTCATTCGCGGGTCGATCTGCCTTATGTGGAAGGGGCACGGAATCCGCCGAATCCGCGGCCGCCAACCGAACGGGCCCTGGCAATGACAATGCAAAAGCAATCGCCAGGACGCGAAGACGCCGAGATATTCGTGGAAGAAAGAGATTTCCCGGCTTCACCCGCATCATTTTGACTGCTGGTTCCCGAGGGCCTGATAGTACTCGTCGATGAACTCCTTGAATTTCTGCACCGGTTTTTCGGAGCCGGCCTCGATGATCGCCGCTCGCTGACGCGGTGAAAGATCGCCCCATTCCTTCATGCTCTGGGTGATGTCTGTCGTTGGCGTGCCGTCCGTATCCACATCGTGGCCCGGGGCGCTCATGGCCGCGGGGGTATGACCCGCTTTGCGGGCCTGCTGACCGTTGGGGTTGTTATTGTGGGCGACCACGCCCGATTGCGGCTGACTGGCCTTGGCCTGCTGAGGCTTCTGCTGGCTCGGCTGCGATTTGCTTTCCGCCTCCTGCTTTCGCGCCTGGTCAATCAACGCATCCAGGTTCGTCAGAATTCTGTTCTGGATATCCTGCGTGACCTGGCCCGCGTCTTTGTCCAGCGACAGGCGCTGGTGCGACCGGCCCATCCGCTGGCCAGCCAGATCTAAATCGTCCTTCATCGGATCGGGCGTCGGCGAGCCATCGCCTTTCAAGAGATTTTGCATCATCTCCTGGTTGTCGATCGATTCACTCGATGCTTCCTCGGGCAGCTTGTCTTTCGGATCTGGTTCGGGGCTAAGTTTTTGCTGCCCGTGACTGGCCTTCTGGATAAGCTGATCCAGAACATTGCGAAGCTTTTCCTGCCGGTCGCCAAGCGCGACCACGGCGGGATCCTGATTTCCCGAACGCTTGCTGATCGTCACAGTCGACTTCTTCACTGCTTGTTGCAACGCCTTCAGCAGACGCAATTCTGCCTCCGTCGGCAGGCCAGGCTTGCATTGACCGCCCCCGCCGCCCTTGTTGGCGAAGGGAATTTCCTTTGGCTTCACCGACAGGCTGTCGATCATCGCCTGCAATTGATCTTCAATCCGCGTCTGCTCCGCCTGCGTCACCGCATCCGTTTGCGGTTTGCCCAAATACTGCTTTACTGAGTTCATCGACTCGACGATGTCGTGATTAGCCCAGACGTAAACCACGCTGTTAAGTCCAACAAGATCATCCTCCAGCTTCGCCGCCGTGTCCGCCAGAATTCCCTGGCGCGGGGGAAGCTCATCGAGCAATATGGCGTCGCGATGGCCAAGTTGCCCATCGGGCGATCGTGGCGCCTGGTCCACTGCTACCGTATCGGCATCAATCTTCTTCTGAGACGCCAGAAGTTTCTGGTAAACCGCGCGAATGGCGTCTTTGCGTTGCTGATCCAGCGCCTGATTGGCCTTGGCGGCCTGCTGATCGATCACATCCTTGGCCTGCTCAAGCGCCGCCAGGGCTTCCACCTGCGGGGGATCATACGCCGCCGCCAGATGTTGCTGGTCGGTGCCGTCGTCTTCGCGCAGGGCGCTGATCGCGCGGCCCATCCGGTCCGCCGCGCGATTCAGATCGGAGACGATCGCCGATCCATCCGGCAGCGCCTCGGCCGACTTTGATACGCCGCGCGTATTCCGTTCCGTCTGTTCCTGCAACCGCGTCTGCGTATCGACATCCGGCGTCGGTGGAAGATGAGCCTTGTCGCGCTCCGCCAGTTCCAGCAAATGATCGATCAGCTTGGCGTCGGCCTTCTTCAAAATGGCGTCGCCCTGCAGGGCCATGTTGTCATAATTCAAACCCGACTGCTGGCGGAGCAAATTCGCAATCTGCTCCTGCATGTCGGCAAGCTGCCTCGATAATGCCTCCAGCTTGCGTCTCTGGGCCTCTTCCAACTGGTGAATCATTGTTTGCAAACCGACTTCCACCTGGGCTTGCGCCTGCTGAGCGCTCGCCTGCTGATTTTGCCGCTGGGCGTCGGCGCTGGCATGCATCTGCGCGGAAACATTTTGCTGCTGGCCGGTCTGCGCCGCCTGCTGCATCGCCTGCGAGGCGTCCGGGTCGGTCTTGGCAAGTTGATCGGCCGTCTGCTGCATCTTGTCCAGAGTCTTGGCGGTATGGTCGGCAAGGGCAGCCTGCGCATCCGCGTTCGCCTGCTGCGCTTTCTGGTCGGACTGATCCATCTGCTCGGGTCGGTTGCCGAGGTTCCGCAGGCCAATGTCGTTGCTGGCCTGACTCACCTGTCGCTGCTGATTCAAGATGGCCTTGAGCTGTTCGATCGTTTGTGAAAGGCCGCCCGCTTCGCCCATGCGCGCGATCATCTGATCCAGGCGATCCGCCGCCGCCTGCTGATTCGCTTCCGCCGACGCAAGCTGATCGTTCCGCGTTGCCGCGTTCTGCGGAGTATTGCGCGCCTGGTCGATCTGCCCCGCGGCATCTTTCATCGGATGCTCGGCAACCTGGTTCAAATCATCGCGGACGCTGCTTGTCGTCTCCATCAGGTCCTTCGCGGTCGATTGATTCTCCTGCATCCGCGAAACAAGGTCATCCAGCTTTCCGGACGCCTGCTTGGCTTCCGACGCAACCGTCGCTTGCCGCGCCACCAGTTCCTGCGCCGCCTGCTTGTCGGCGCGGGTCAATTGCGGCTGTTTGGACGTCTGTTGATGCAGGTCTTCGGTTTCGCTCTTGATGCTTCGCTGGCTGTTGCGAATGTCCTTGATCTGCTCGCGAACCTGTCCCACCAGATCGTTCATGAGCGACGTAAATTGTTCCTGGCTCATGAGCGCGACGCGATATTTTCCGCTGGACACCACATCGTGATATTTCCCCTCGAACGCAAAGTTGTCCTGCGCTTCTAAATGATATTCCAGCACATCGCCCGGCTTGAGCGGTGGACTTGCCGGAATCTGCGACAGATTCCACGGATAATCCAATTGCCATCGGCGTAAGTCGCCGGAGCCTTCGAGGCGAGTCCAACCGATGCCCGCGGCGGGGTTGCCATCCACGATAAGATTCACAGTCGAAAGCAGCACGGGCTTTTCCGCCATTTTGTAAACGACAAGCTGCAGCGTTTTGATGCCATAATCGTCTTCCGCAACCGCGCGCAACGGAATAATCGCTTCGGTGGTGCATTCCTCGTTGCGCGCCGGGCGGGTGATCTGCACTGACGGCAACTGGTCCGGACGAACGATGATCTGGTAATCCGCGCCATCTTCGCTAGCAAAACCATCCAGATCGAACGCCCGAATCTGAAAAGAAGCTGAATCGCGTGCAATCCAGCGGCCCGTGACCATATTTCCCTCCACTGCATCCCAGGCGATCTGGGGCAATGCCCCGCCCTGATCCCCGGCCGACAGCATCGGTGGCCGCGCCGAATCGAGATCCTTATTAAACGTCAGCTTGATCGACAGCGTCGATCCGTAAGTCACCGTCGCCGGCGTGGATTCAATTGCCACCGGCGTCGCCGGCTCGTTCACATAGGGCGGAGGTTGAACCACTAGCTCCGCGGAAACCGTCGAAAGGCGCTGGACGATCGCAATCGTTTTATGCGTGGTGGCATCGTCGCCCGATTCCGTCCAGACGGTCATCTGCCCATTGCCCGCCGCCGCATCGACGCGCGCGTCCAGGCTCGCGGAATAAATCCCATCCGCGCCGCGCGTCATGATTTCGGTCTGGGTTCGCCCGTCTTCGTACTGGTAATAAACCCGCGCCTCGCGCGAAACCTTGTCGCCCTTGGTCAGCCGAATCCGCACATCCACCGGCCGGCCCACGGGAACGCGCGACGGCAGATCGTTGACCATCTGAATTTCAACGCGTTTCGGCCACGGCTGATTTTCAAACGGGCTCACGAGGCGCGAAAGCGCCGGCGACAGATAATCCCGCCCCGCCAGCACTCCCAACAGAATCAAAACCAAAATCGCCCCTCCGCCCGCGGCGAAGGATTCCCACACCGGCTTGGTCTGCACCGCCGCGGAAAGATCGAATCGCCCCGCCAGCTCCGCCGCCTCGGCGACTACGCGATTTTTCATCACTTCCGAGCCCGGCGTTCCCTTGGTCAGAAAATCCACGCTGCTTCGCAGCCGGTCCTTGAAATCGGGAAATGCGTGTTCGAGCTTGCCGGCAACATCGGAAAGGCGCATCCGGGCCATCGCCGGCCGAATCACCCATCGCGTCAGAAAATGCCCCAGACATGCCAGCGCCGCCAGCATCAGCACGATGCGCGGAATCGGCAGAAGGTTCAGCAAATAATCCAGCAGCACGGTCCCCAGCAAAAGCCCGGCCGCGATGGCGACGAGAATCCCGACGCCATACATCACGCTGAGCACGCGCACCCGGCGTCGGAGCGATTCCAGAGTCCCGATTAATGCTGTCGGCGGCATAATGACTCCTTATCCCTCCCCCACCCTTCGTGCATCCCTGCTTTCTTACAACAACCCCACCATCTTACGCACGATCCATTCTACCGTAAGCAGCAGCACAAAAACGACCAAAACCACCGGAGCGTCCCAAAGAGGCTGGGTGGTGTCGATGGGAATGATCCTTGCAGCCGATCGGATCTCCGAAAGCCGCCCCGCCGCCTCCGCCAATGGGATCGGCGCGCCCATGCCAAGGCGGCTCAGAAACGCTGTATCCACTTGCGGCTCACGGAGTTCCATCTCCGGCTCGGCGACCTTGAACGAAAGCGACGGATCGTTGTCGGTCAGATGGGGCAATTTCATGCTGAAATGTCCAATTTTGTCGGCTGTAAACGAACCGGTGTATATCGCGCCGGTCGAATTCTGCCCGGTCGAATTCTGTCCAGTCGAATCCTGCCGCTGCAAATCCACTCGGCGCACCGCGTCTCCCGTCGAATCATCGACTATTTGGACGGATACCGGCGGTGAAAGTTGCTGCATCAAGTCGGGGGATAGCGGCTGAAGCCTCACATTTACCTGTCCGCCGAGCTCATAAACGTCCCGGTCGGCCGCAAATGTCATCTTGCGCTGCCCGATTTTCCGGCCCCGCGCCAGATACCGAAGCTGCTGCACCCAATAGGTGTTGAAAATTGACTCGCCCGTGTAAAAACGCCATCGCCATGAATCATCGATCGCGGAAAAAATCGTCCGGCCAGTGCCGTAAGTTCCGATCACCAAAATCGGCGCCTTCCGCCCGTCAGGACCCAGATCGGTCGGATGCTCCGCCAGCGTGATTCCAACGCCCGGCTTGACCATGATTCCCCGGCAATACCAGAATAGCGCCTGAAGATGATTCTTCACCAGTTCCTCGTCGTCCGCCCATTCTGGGAAGAAACGGAAGATCGGATAGTTCGCCGCCGCCCGCGTCAACTGAAGATGGAAGCCCTCGGTGATGCTTGCGGTGTCATCGTCCGCCTCTGTATGAGTGATGATCACCGGCAGGAGCGACTCGATCGGCGTGTTGCGATATCCCTGGGGCGACCAGCGCGGCCCCGCCACCATTGCCACCCCGCCGCCCTTTTTGCTCACGAAATCGGCAATCAACTGAAGCTGAGCATCCGTGAATTGCCGCGGATCGACATCGCCGATGATCACCGCATCGTAATCCAGTAGCCGATCCATGGTGTCGGGGAACGCGGTGATGCGCCATGAGTTTTGGTATTGCGAGCGGTTGGCGTCATCGCTTCCCTCCTGCCGGAAATCCGGATCGGCGCTGGTCAGCAGACAACTCAGCTTCACCGTCTTGTCGCGCAGCAGGCTATTTTTCAGGTAACGGTAATCCCAGCGCGGATAGCCATCGACGTACAGCACCGAGATATTGTCATCGAGCACATCGATCCGCGCGGGATGAAAATTGTCCGACGTGTCCAGTTCACCCGGTTGCGGCTTGGCCTCGACTACCAGATTTGCCACGGGGATATCCGCCGCAGTCGGCTTGAATTGCATATCTACGTCGAACGGCTTTCCATCCGCCGCTTCAACCGTTTTGCTGATTTCGTTTCCCGAGTCGTCCAGCACCGGGACATTCACCGTGCGGGCCCCTTGCTTCACCTGGCGGAGAAGCGCCAGCGTCACCGGATGATTGGCCTCATATCCAGATGCCTGAAGGGTCACGTGGAGATTTGTATAATCGTCCACGAAAGCCGTGTCCTCAAATGTCACCGATTGCACGGCGATGTTGCGCGGCATGCGATCCGATCCCACCACGACGGGAAATATATTTACTCCGTAAGATCGCAATGCCGCCACCGCCTCAGGTGGCGATTCACTCGGCGTCTCGCGCCCGTCGGTGAACACCACAACCCCCGCCACTCGCTGTCCCTGCACATCCTGCAACACAGAGGTCAGCGCACTGACGATCTGTGTCCCGTCGCCCTCGGCCTTGAGCCGCTGGACGGCTGAAACCGCATCTTCTATCGCGGGTCCCGGGCTTTGCCCCGAGCGTTGTGTTGTGGGAGCGGTTTTGGAATCGCCTGGACCAGCAATCGTCGCGATCTGTTTCGCCCCCCGGCTGAAATCGTAAATCCGCAGGTCGTGAACCGACGACAGCCGGCGAAGCAACCGGCCATCCGAACCCGACAAGAGATCGATCACGGCATCCAGACGTTCCTGAGGCTTTCCCTCCGCCGAACCAGCATCCGGAACCTTCATGCTCAGGCTGTCATCGATCAGAAACGCCAGAACCGACGGATCGCGCCGCTCCTGCCCGAGCGTCAGCACCGGTCGATTGAGAAGAAGCAACACCAGTCCGAGAATTGCCGCCCGCAATCCGCCCAGCAAAGGACGCAGATTTCGCGTCCGCGCTTCGCGCCGGTAAATGTAAATCACCAGAGCCAGCGCCAGTCCTGCGAGAATAAAATTCCATACGGCCGCCCCGCCGATGTATTCCTGCAGCGGCCACATCGGATTGAATTGAAGCGTCAGATGTCCTTCGCGGCTTAGAAATCCGGCGGGTAATCCGAGGATAATTTCCAGAAGTCTCTGCATCGCTATTTCCGCCGATGATGGCCAAATCGCATTGCCATGACACACCCGGTCGCCAGCAGCGCAAACACCGCGACCACCACCGCCCAGCCAAGGTCTTTGCCCTGCTCGGCCGCCGATGCGGGCGCTGGGACCGAATCGCCTTCCATATCCATCTCAATGTCGCCCAGTGATTTTCTCACCTCGGCATCGTCAATTGTCCTGACATCCGCTTCCTGCGCAGCAGGAACATTCACCGCGATTTTGTAGCTATCCGTACCCGTGGAAAGCGAATAAATGCCCGGCGTGACCAGCGGCTTGCTCATGTAAGCCGATTGTCCGAAATAATTCGATTTCGGATCGGACACTGTTTGCTGTTCCATCGGATATTCCGTTTGACTTGAATTCTTGAGAACGGGCGCCGCCGTCATCTGGATCGACGGCGGGACCATGAGCGAATTGTTGACGGAGATGTTCATCCACGAATCGTTTCCGCTGGTTGTGCCGAGCACCAGCATATGCATTAGCGCGGGATACGCCGGATGCGGCATGAAGGTCGTCCATTCGGCGTTGGGATCGGCGCTGGTGGCGTAAAAGACCGCCTGTCCGCTGCCCAGCGAATGAACGGTGATTGCCGGATCTTCCGGCTGATTGGCCGCCCCATCCGGCGGCAGGAAATTAAGCACCCGTTCCGCCGATGAATTTGCCGGCAAATCCATTTGCCAATAACTGTAGACCTCTGCCGAATCCATTCCGGTGTTTTCCTGGTCCTGGAAATCCGCGAGCAGCCGATTCAATGGCCGGTGAGGATTAAAATCAAATCGGCGCGGTGTTTCGTCGCCGGAAATGATGATCCGTTTGGTGAGCGGACCGGCAAGCAAATGGTGTTTGTAAAGCGTAGCGTTGTAATTTTCCGCCGTCACCGGATCGCCCATGAAGACCATCAGCGTTCCGCCCTGGCGGACATATTGTTCAAGCTGTGCCGCTTCGGCATCCTGGATCTGGCCGACTCCGCAGAGGCATATGCAGCGGTAATCCGTCAGAACCTTGTTGCCCAGTTCCAGGTCGCTGATGCGTTCCGTGGCGATATAGCCGGCGGATTTGGAATCGTTCGCCGCTCCGTAACCGGTGGGATTCAGCGCGGCATCCAGAAACGCCCCGCTCGATCCCTGGCCACCGACGCCGCGCTCACCTTCGACGATCAGCACTTTGATTTGGCCGACGACGCTAACGACCCGATATCGCGTATCGTCAATCGGCAGACGATTGTCGCTGACCAGCGAAGCGGTGAATACGTGAATCCCCGGTGAGAGATGGTCCACGGTGATGGTCTTCGGCGATGCCGCCGAAGTTGCAGGCACGGACACCGCGCCCGGCGGCAGTCCCGCGCCGTCCAGATTCAATACCATTTTCGGATCGGTCGGGCATGGGCCATACCCCCGGACATCCGAGACCAGATTTGCTGGAAAACGGCTGGTGACAAGCGATTCCGCCGGCGTCAAGCCAATGATCGCCTGGTTCCATTCTCCGGGTTTGCCGAGATTGAAATGCGCGATTCCCGATTTGTAGAGGTCGGCCGCTTCGTGCCCAAGCTCGCGCATCGCATCGCCCCGCGTTTCCCACGCCACGCGCGTCGAGTCGTCGATCAGATAAAGGCTTTTGTTGGCGTTGGCCGGCTCGCGGCGCGCGATGTCCATCGCCAACGCCAGTGCGCCCGCCTCGTCGGTTGCGCCCCAGGACTGCCCGATGCGATCCACCGCATCCTCGGCCGCTTTCAGATCGTAGATGGGCGATGCAATGATCTGCTGCGGCGGTGAGGATGCCGTCACGATCGCCACTGATTCCCCGCCAGACTCCAAGCGGTGAATCAAGGCCTTTGCAATGATTTTCGCCTGATCCAGGTGTGTCTTGGCCCCAGCGCGCCCGGCCTCATACGCCATGGAATAACCGGTATTGATGACAAAAACGTGCAGCCCGGTTCGCTGCCCCGCCAGACCGGCCAGGGTGCTGTCCTGACACCCAAGCGGCCGCGAAAGAGCCACGCCCGCTAGCAATAACAGGAGGCAGCGCGTGATCAGGAGCAACAACTGTTCGAACCGAAGCCGCCGGCGATTTTTTTTCATCGCCCGAAGCAGAAATTCCATCGCGGCCCACGGCACCACCTTGAAACGCCGACGGTTCAGGATGTGAATCAGGATCGGTATCGACGCCAGCCCCAGTCCCGCCCAGAAGAACAGCGGTGAAATCAACGCGAAGGCGAGCGCCGGCCGGCACAAATTAGTTATGACCATAGCGGGCCTCAACGAATGCTCGCCCCCCGCACCGCCAGGAAGCTGCTTAGCGCCGAATCCAGGGGCTGACCGCTGCTAATCTGGGTGAAATCGATGTGCATTCCGCGGCAAATCTTTTTCAACTGGTCTGTGAACGCCGCCAATTCCGCCAAATAACCCTTTCGCAAGCTCTGCGGCTCCGTCAGCAGCTCACCCAGTCCTTCCATGCCCTTGAAAAGGGTCACATCCTCGAAGGGAAAATTCACTTCCATCGGGTCGAGCACCTGAAACGCGATCACCTCATGCTTGCGGTAGCGAAGATGCCGAAGGCCCTGCTGAATGGAATCGATATCGTCAAAAAAATCGCTTAGCAGCACGACGAGGCTGCGATGAGTCAATTTTTCCGCGAGTTGATCCAGAACCTTCCCGGTGCCGGTCTTTTTCAGCCGTGGAACCATGAGCAACTCGTGCGTGATCGTCTTCCACTGCGCGGGCGAGTTGCTCGGCTTGAAATATCGCCGAAGTTCATTGTCGAATATCGCCAGGCCCACCGAATCCTGCTGCTGAATGGCGAGATAGGATAGGGCCGCGGCGATCGCCGTCGCATGATCGTATTTGCTCCAGGTCGCGTCCCCATCGCCGATCGAGCTATAGCCCATGGATTCGCTGGCATCCACGACGCAGATCAGGTGGAGATTGGTTTCTTCCAGATACTGCTTGAGATAAACCTTGTCGGTCTTGGCAAAGACTTTCCAGTCGACGTGGCGGATATCGTCGCCCGGAACATATTGCCGATGCTGCGCGAATTCGACGGAAATCCCCTGATAGGGCGATCGGTGCATCCCGGCCATGAGCCCTTCGACGATCAACCGGGCGCGCAGATCGAGTGAAGCGATCCGGGCAAGCGTGCGCGGGTCAAGATATTTGCGATAATCGGTGGCGGGTTCGGACATACAACTTCAGTTTGCGCGGCCGGAATGCCTTCGCGAAGCGCCGCCGAATGAAAACATGGTCCATCGAAGCCATCAATGGCTTCATGCCGCCGGCGCATCCTTCATCATCCGCGCCGCGGATTTGTCCAGCTCGTCATATTGTTGCCGGGGAATGTGCTCCAGAAGCCTTCGCACGATGTCGTCGCTCTTTACGCCCTCAGCTTCGGCATTGAAATTGGTCACGATGCGGTGCCGCATCACGGGCAATGCGACGTGCCGGATGTCTTCCGTGCTGACGTGATATCGTCCTTTCAGGAGCGCGCGGGCCTTGCCGGCCAGGATCAAATATTGGCTTGCCCGCGGGCCGGCGCCCCAGCTTACGAATTCCTTGATGAAATCCGGACAGCCGCCTTCGGTTCGCCGGGTCAGCCTGCTGAATTGAAGCGCATACCTTATCACGTGATCCGCCACCGGAACCCGGCGAACCACTTCCTGAAGCTGCAATACTTCCTCCCCGCTCAGCACATGCTTCAAATCGATGTTCCGTGTCATCGTCGTCAGGCGCACGACCTGAAACTCTTCTTCTTCCGTCGGGTATCCAACAAGGATATTGAACATAAAGCGATCGAGCTGCGCTTCCGGCAATGGATATGTGCCTTCCTGCTCGATCGGGTTTTGCGTCGCCAGAACAAAAAACGGCTGAGGAAGCCGATGCTGTTTTCCCCCGGCGGTCACCTGATGCTCCTGCATGGCTTCCAGCAGCGCCGCCTGGGTTTTGGGAGGCGTTCGATTGATTTCGTCCGCCAGAATCACATTGGCGAAGACCGGCCCGCGCACAAAGCGAAGTTGCCGTCCACCGGTAGTCTTGTCTTCTTCGATCACCTCCGTGCCCGTGATATCCGAAGGCATCAGGTCGGGCGTGAATTGTATCCGGTTAAAGCTCAGTCCCAGCGTCTTTGATAAAGTCGAGATCAGCAGCGTCTTGGCCAGTCCCGGCACGCCCACCAGTAGCGCGTGACCGCGACAAAAGAGCGCAATCAGAAGCTCCTCAATCACCCCCTCCTGCCCGACGATCACCTTGCCAAGCTCGGCTTTCATCCCCTTGTAGCTCGCCTGGAGCTTTTCCACCGCCGCCAGCTCTTCGGCCGCCAGATCGCCGGATTGAGGTTGCACGATGCCCAACCGCGATTCACCCAAACTTGATTCACCAAGTTGCGATTCCATCACAAGCCTCTCTTTTTACATTGATTATCCGGCTTGTTTCTATCCCAAGAACCGGGAACAATCCATAGACGCGCCGCGGCGCTGGAAAGTTTCAAATGCCTGAGCTGCCCGAAGTTGAAACCATCGTACGAACCCTGCATCCGCGAGTCGTCGGCCGGACGATTGACGGGGTGCGGATTCTGCGTTCCGACATCATCCAGCCCGCCAATATCGATCTCGCCTCGAATATCTCGTATCGCAAGATTGTCCGGCTGCAACGGCGCGGGAAAAAGATCGTCTTTGAATTAGACGACGCCGCCAGATTTTACATTCATTTGGGCATGAGCGGGCGATTGACCATCGAAACCCCCGACGCCCCGATCCGCCCGCATACGCATCTTGTCCTGCAGATCGCCGGCGGTGAAATCCGGTTTGTCGATCCCCGCCGATTCGGAGGCATTTTCTGGCTCGGAACCGAAGGACGAGCCGATGCGGGACTAGGGCCGGAACCTTTGAATCTTCGTACCAGCGAGCTCGCCAATCGCCTCATCAAAACCAGCCGCTCGATTAAAACGGCCCTGCTGGATCAGAAGATTATTGCCGGGCTCGGCAATATTTATGCTGACGAGGCCCTATTCGCCGCCGGCATCGATCCGCGCGTTCCCGCCAACAAGCTTTCCCCGCCTCAAGTCGCCCGCTTGAATCGCAGCATAAAAACCGTACTCAACCGTGCCATTCGACACCGTGGCAGCACGCTTCGGGATTATCGCGACGCCAACGGCCGGAAGGGTAATTTTCAAAAGATTCACAAGGTCTACCATCGCGAGGGAAAGCCCTGTGTCGTTTGCGGCACCCCAATCAAGCGAATTGTCCTCGCCGGGCGGTCCACGCATTTCTGCCCGAAATGCGGAAAGAGGGCCCTCAGCCGTGGCCGAAAAAACGGCGGCCGGGTATCTTGATATGCGGGAACATTAGGGCCTGTCTGATGAATCATTGCGCGGCCAAACGAAGTGGATTTCGCTCGCGTGCAAGGAGCGACGACGAGCAGTATTGTAAGTAAATACGGCGAGGAGAGGAGCGACGCTGCAAGCTAGCGAAAGACACGAGTATGGCCCGCGAGGATCCAGCAGACAGGCCCTAGGAGGAACCATTGGGAAGTATATCATCGCTTTCGGATACGCCCGGCGTAATCGCCCCGCCGCCGATTCTGTTCGGCGCGGTATTTGCAGCGGCGATGCTCCTCAACTGGATGCATTCGCTGGCCATTCCGCTCCTCCCCATCGGAATGCAATGGCCTGGCCTGATGCTGATGAACGTCAGCCTGATTCTCGCGCTGTGGGCCACATTCTCGATGCGGCAAGCGCGGACGCACATCAATCCGCTCATGCCGACGACGGCATTGGTGACGTCAGGACCTTACCGTTTTTCCAGAAATCCATTGAGCATGTCGCTGGTTGTGCTTTATCTCGGCCTGGCGCTGAGGATTAATACGCTCTGGCCTTTCCTGCTGTTGTTGCCGCTTCTTATTGCGTTGCACTATGGAGTGATCCAGCGCGAAGAGCGATACCTGGAAAGAAAGTTTGGCGATACCTACCGCAATTACCGTTTGGCCGTCCGGCGGTGGTTCTGAAAGGCCGCTTTTTACCGATCACACTGCCGTCCGACCTTCATATTGCCCATATTCCAGCCAGTGCTGGAAGCCATCGGGGAATAGCCCTGCTCTTACCGCGGCAGCGACATCGGGATTGTCCGATAGGTAGGTCACCTCGTTGTAATAATTGGAACCGACGGCGCCCTCGTACTGGCCGTATTCAATGTACCACTCATAGTCGGACGTGAACGGCTCACCCGTGATGTACTGCGATATGTAGGCGTTGTCGGCGTCACAAACCGCCGGTGAGAAATACAGCATCGGGCTGTACCCTTCGTACTGACCGTAGAGCACATATTGCTCGAACGCAGAGGACACCGCTCCCGATTTCACAGCCGCAGCGACGTTCGCGTATTGCGCCAGGTAATAACTGGTGTTGAAATAAAGCAGCCCCGGACGTTTTTCGTATTGGCCGTAGAGATAATATTGCATGAAACCGGAACTGACTTTGCCCGCCGTCACTGCCGCCGCAACGTCGGGATTCTCCTGTAGATACCAGGCTTCGTCCCAATAGGGTGAGGGGCTGCGGCCTTCGTACTGCCCATACTGAAGATAATGATCGTAACCCGTGGCAATCGTCCCGGCGGCGACAGCGGCTGAAACGTCCGCGTTGGTTGCCAGATAATAATGCTCATCGAACAGCGAGTTCTGGCTGGTCAGCGTTTCGGTACCGATCAGCACCCCGGAACCATTGGCTTCCACCGCCCAGATTTGCGCGGTGTGGCTGCCGACACTTAGAACCGGTGTAGCATAGGTAAATCCGTGGTTGGTCGAACCGAGCACTGATTGTAAATCTGAGCGGGTCTGATCGGCCTCGAAGGTTTGCGTGGGACCGCCGGAGATGACGACTTCAACATTGATCGATTCGGTCGGATCACTTGGATCATACGCCCAGCCCGTAATCTCGTTCATGTTGGCGGTATCGACAGACCCGGCGACGACGGTAAAGGGATTGGAAACTATGCTGGTCAAACTACCATCGGTCGGTAAAAGCGTATACGAACCGGGAATGGTAAGCACCAGGTTGCTGAAAGTGGCAACACCGTTAACCGCGATGGCGCTAGCCAAAGGGCCAAGGGTGACTCCCGCCGGCCCCTTAATGACGTTCAGGGTTATGGTGGAACTGTCCGAGGTAACCACATTGTCATTGGAATCCAACACCGCCACCGTAATCGGAGGAGAAATCGCAACGCCTGCGAAGGCGGTCACAGGTTCCGCCGTGCAGACCACCTGCGCCGCAGGGCCAACAGTGTTCATCCCAGCCAGCGTGGAAGTGGAACTGGCATTATACGTTTCGCCGTTGCCGTCCACGGCCGTTGCTGAGCCCTGCAAATCTGAAAGGCTGCTTCCCGTCGCTGAATATCGGTCATCTCTTTGAAATAAACTAAAGCCAAAATTCGACGGCAGCGGGACTAGCACCGCAAA
>Ga0182015_10004373_pt1 | contig 15270 bp, 10 predicted proteins | sample 712P3MmetaG_FD_120478 | JGI IMG/M metagenome (GOLD analysis project Ga0182015, IMG submission 120478) | Permafrost microbial communities from Stordalen Mire, Sweden - 712P3M metaG | ecosystem: Environmental > Terrestrial > Soil > Wetlands > Permafrost | place: Sweden: Stordalen | collected...
ACGATGTCGAGGACGCGGACGGCGAAATCCGAGTGGAGAAACTGCAAAGGCGAGACGGCAAAGGAAATGCGCAGCGGTGTCAGGTGCTGGCTCTGCCATTCGATGGTCTGGCGGCACACCTCCTCGAGTACCCAGTTGCCTATGGGCACGATCAAGCCGCACTCCTCCGCGATGGGCAGAAAACGATCGGCTGCCATCACGCCGAGGCGGGGATGATTCAACCGCAAGACCGCTTCCAGGCCGCAAAGTGGGCCCGCCAGGGAGTATCGCGGCTGGTAGTGAATCTCGAATCCACCGTCTTTCAGCGCACCGCGCATAAATCGCTCCAGATCACTCACCTCGGTCGCGGAGGAGCTGACATGCGAAGAGACCAGAAGATACTGGCTCCCGCCGGCCTGTTTGGCGCGGTACATCGCGGCGTCTGCCGCACGACGGAGTTGGGCGGGGTCGGTGCCATCATCGGGGTAGATCGAGATACCAATCGATCCCGAGATGTCGAAGGTAAAGTCATCGACTTCGATGGGCCTGCTGATGCTTTCAAGGATGTTGCGCGCGACCATCAAGGCGCTGTTCCGATTGGCCAACTCGCCCAGGACGATCACGAACTCATCGCCACCGGTACGAGCAAAGGTATCGACGGCGCGCAGCCGCGCGGACACCCGCGCCACCACTTGTTGCAGACAGAGGTCGCCGGCGGCATGCCCAAAGTTGTCGTTGATCTGCTTAAAGCGATCCAGATCGATACAGAGGATCGCAGCCTGCTGACCATAGCGGGCCGCCTGGGCCAGACTTTGTTGCAAGCGATCTTCCAACAACAACCGGTTGGGCAGCCCGGTAAGCAAGTCGTGGTGGGCCTGGTGAACCAGTTGCTCATGCAGCTGCTGACGTTCGGTGACGTCCTGCACCAGGACGAAGCTGCACGGCCGGCCCTTGAATTCAATGGAATGGGAGGCCATGTCGACCTGGATGTAGGAGCCATCTTTGCGGCGATGACGCCAGGGGCCGGTGCGCCGGGTGGACCTGGTTGCGAGACTCTCCTTGAAACTGGCGCCAGCGTATTCGCCAGGCTGCAGATCCTTGAGCGTCATAGCGACAAATTCTTCAGGAGAGTATCCGTAGTGGGTCACGGCGGCATCGTTGACTTCGAGGATGCGAAGGGTCTCGGGATCATGGACCCACATGGGGTGCGGACTGGCCGCGAACAGCAAGCGATAATGCTCGGTAGCCCGCGCTGCGACCAGGAATTCATCCTCCAGAAGGGTCAGGATCATGCCGAAGGCGACAAAATATTTAGGCACATTCCACAACCCCGGAGGGATGCCGGCGACCGGGAACAGCGAGGCGCACACCAGGGAAACGGGAAACACGGAAGCCCATGCGACCAGGCCAAGAATCGCGGTCAGGACGCCGGCCGACAAGCGGCGAAAGTCAAACCAATAGAGCGCGGCGAAAGCCAGGAAAATCTCGAAAAGGATCGCGAGGATGCCCTGATCCCTTTGTTGATGGGCGATGGCAAGGACGGTCCAGAGTTCGCCGGTTGCAAATGCCAGGGTCATGATCGCCCAAACCCGGCTTCGGCCGCGGCAGAGCTTCCATGCCAACCCGATACCAGTCGCCGCAGTCACGGTCGCGGCGGCGTAGAGTGGCCACTGCCGCGATCCCCCGAAGATTACGTAGTTGGTGTAGAAGAGCGCTGGAAAGCCAACGCCAAGGGCGGCCAAGGCGCTACCCCTCGGGCTCTCAGAGATGGCGGAAGCGGATAAGAGGAAACAGAGCCCGGAAAGGATCAAGGCGCTGATGCTCAGGCTATCGACCAGGCCTTGTCCCCAGCTCGATACGGCGGAAACGAGCAGGGCGGCAAAGTGCGCCAAGACGAGGATCCAACCAGCGACCCAGCAGCGCAACCGCGCGGTCGCACGCTTGCGGTAGATCGAGGCAAACAGCACCACGAGCAGACCCAGGATCAGGATGTCGAGCACTTCGTTTTTCATGAGCAACGAGACGCGGGCAGAAAAAACTACAAAGAATTACAAGTGGAAGAGCAAAACTGTCGGCTCTTCCGTGTCCTTAAGTATCGCCGAGTCTGGCCAAGACTCAAGGTAACGGAAGTGTGACCGGATGGAGGGAAGGTGCTATGCCTGATGCATCCAGGTGGTTACAGCGCTGTGCCCGACGCCTTTTACTAACAATTATTTAGGACCGCAAAACAGCATTGTCCCCAGGCCGGCCGAGAGGGGGGAGAGGCGAACGACAGGCAAACGACAGGCGAACGAAAGGGAGCAGGCCCCGTCGCGGGCCGATGCAGGCGCGGCAAGGCCGCATGCGGGGCAACCGGTGGGGACAACCGGGCAATTCACTTTATCTGGCTGAAACGGTTGAAATGCGAAGCGGCGTTTGCTGCGGGGCGCTCATCAGGCTACCAGGCACGAACTGTAGCGGAAATCTAGGAAGCCTTCAGTTCCTGCTCTGCACGCAGCCAATCCTGCTCCGGCGAGCCTTCGGGCCAGCCACGCTCAGCCCAATACTTCTCCGCCAAGCGAGCGATCTGCTCCCGTGTCGGTTCAGCGGGTGCGGTCTTTTTTGCTGCTGGTTTGCGGCGCTTGACAGTCCCGGCTTCTGCGCTCATGGTGGTCATCGGTGTCTCCTTGATTGCCCATCGTCTCGATCGGGCACACTTCCATGATACGAAGGAGACGGGCAACTTGTCAGCCGTCTGGGGAGTAACTTTTGGATTACCTGCGGTTTTCTGGCAGTTTCGCAATTACTGTGGTCTGATAAAGACCGCGAGGTGTGGTTTTCTTTGAGAGAAAACCACGAAAAGCCCTATCGCTTCCCCGGATTTCCTGCCACGCAGCAATGGCCGAGAACAATTATGTGCGACTTTCTTCGCGGAAAGTCGCATGCAGTTCGGTGGTTTCACCAACATTTACAGGAAATCGGGGTTCGGTCTACACCCATTGCGAAACTTTTGTAGCAGTTTGAGCACGCTGGGTATGGCCCGCGTCATGTTCCGGAGGCCGGGCTGTCATAGCGCTCCTGGCGGCGGGAGATCGCATTCGAGAGGGAGATTGGCGGGTCGGCCTGCAGCAGCTGGATGGACCAATCCTTCATCGCCGGATTCGCCTGTTGCAACTCGCCGAGGTCCGCTCGCCAGTTTCTGAGGTGGACCTTGTTATCGAGCATGCGAATCCAAAAGGCGCGGTATTCGGCCAGATTGAGCCGCTCAACGTTGGCAAACAGCTCCTCATCACCCAGCAGCCATTGCCACAAGAACCGGTCCTGGGACTTTGGATGCCGCGCCGCGAGCGTCTCGTCGGCAAGTTCCTCATCGGAAGGGAAAGCATTCAAGGCATAGCCGAAATCGGAGAAATCACTCTTCTCGCCGGTCTCTTCGGCGATGCGCTTGAGCGCCCGCACCAAGTTGCGACGGGCCGGCCCACGATACGACCGCTCGTCGATCAATCCCTTATACAGGCTGACTGCCCGGCGCAGCCCGCGGACCAAAAGGTCGCTGCGTGAGCTGTTGTCTGCGGCCTCCTCGGCGAGATAGAAGCGGCTGCAGAGCAAGGCCTCCACAAAGGTCGTGTGCTTCCACTCCGGCTCCGCAGACGTCGCCTTGGCAATATCCGCAAAGGCCTGTTTCGATAAAGCCTCGAGCTGGGCACGATCCCCTTTGCGCAGCCAGGACGGTTCCCTGTCTTGCGCTTCCAATACCTGGTAGGCGGCCAGCGCCCGGTAGGAATAGGCCTGGGCAATGCGGAGCCGCTCCACGGCATCCGGGAAGTGACTCAATTGGGTCAAGAACTGGTCCAGCCGCGAGAATGCCGTCCATGGATCCGACCGAGACAAATGGGATACAGCCGAAAGCAACAGGCCATTCAGATAGACCGCCGCTTCCGGCAGGGAAGCAAGGTCGCGAAAGGCAAGGCGGCCCTGGCCAAGGTAAGCCAAGTGGTCGATATCATCGATAATCGCGAGCGACCCCGGATTAAACGCGGTGCCCTCCTCTTGATAACTCAGGGGGGCCTCGCCTACGTCCTGCAGCAACCCGGGCAATAGGCTCCTGGCCTCGGATCGGGTACTGCGCAGCGCCTCCAGTTGCGCAGCAAGGCCTTCCACCTCAGCGAAGGTCCGCGAGGATTCGTTGTCCCAACCGCGGGCTTGAATGTAAACCTGGATGGCGATCAGGGCGGCGATCAGCGCAAAGACGGCCAGAAACAATGCCGACGCCATGCGGGTTCTATGCTGCGAGCGGGACGCCTGGCGCAGAATTTCCTGGGACTGGGCCAGCTGATCGCGCACCGTATTTATCTGGGTCTCGAGCTCTTCGGGGAGAATGTCGGTGTGCTGCACGGCTAGGGCAGAAGTCTGCCCCGAAGGAAGTTCGGGAGTGGCGGTGGCGGCCGAGGAGCTGGGCAAAAGCCGGCGGCGCAACGCCGGCGTGGTCTGGGTGGCAGGGACGGCTGGGGCAACGGTGGTGGGGGCATCGCCAGTCACCTGCGCCTCGGCCGGAAAGCCGATCAGGATATAGAGACAGGCGAGCAAGCCCACCACCAGCAGGCCCAGGGCCAGCACTGTCATCCAACCGTTCGCGTGTTTCCGCGGCATCCTGCTTGCGGGATCGCTGTACATTCCGCCTCCGGATTACGAAGCTAATGCAAGATCAAAAGCTGGTGCGGACCTGGCTGATTTGAGGCAGCGTACTGGTTCAGGAAAGCCGCACAAGATCCGCAGAACTACATCACGCAGTTCTGCCGGAGCAGATTTGCTAATGCTCTGAGTATCTGCAACTTCGTTCCGCTTCGCAATCCCACTTCCGCAACAGCGGCGGGCGATCGAAAGGACTTACAGCGTGAATGAGTTCCAATCGCCAGGACGGTTCGGCGGGCGGGGGCCGTTGCCGCAGCCTGGCGGCCCCGCAACCACTTAACGCCGTTCGGTTACCGTGAAGGGCGCGGTCAGATTGAAGGTGACCACGCTCTCTGCGGGTATAGTGATATCTTTGTTGCCCGTGAAAGCAGCGCCCGCGGCGCCGCCCCCGGCACCCAGCAGGCCACCGATCAACGCGCCCTTGCCGCCGCCGGCGAGGCCGCCAATTAAAGCGCCACCGCCACCACCGCCGCCAATAAAGCCGGCAGTGCGCTTGCCCTTCCCTTTGGCCGCAGTTTCATAGGAAGCGGTCGTGACCTGGTAGTCGCCCACTCTGCGAATCCCGACGCCCAAATCCCCGCTCCCCTTGAACCGTCCCTGGCCCTTTGCGGCAACCACCGTTCCCGTGACCGGCGCGCCTGCCCGGATGACAGTCACGCCTCTGACGACCACGGACTGCGCCAGGGTTCCGCTGAAACTATCACCCACATTGCTGTTTTTCGCGCTGATGGTCTGGCCAATGCGGACCACCAACGGAGTGCCCACGGGAACTGTGTATTGCCTGGGAGGGGGAACCGCCGCTGCCGCTGCAGGGGCCGGAGTCATCGCCGCAGGGGCATCGGGCGCGGCGGCCGGTGCCGGTGGAGGGGCTGCCGGCGGGGGCGCCGCCTGAGCGGTGGGCGCGGGTTCCGCAGCCGGAGCGGGAGCGGGCCCCTTGTTGCATCCGCCGAGGAGCAGCAACCCGGCCAAACCAAACGACAAGGTGCGGGCAAGAAGATTCGCGGCCTGCCGTGATGAGTGGCCGGAGTGCTTCGAGCTCGATAACGCGTGCGTTTTCATCATTACCTCTCCCTTAATGCAAAAGTGTCGTGGCTGATATGTGCAAGCAGCCGATTTCACCGATTTTTTTAGGGACCCGGGATCGATTCCGCGTGCGGGAATCTCGGACAATCGTGCGTCGATTGCACCGGTGCGCTGAGACGGTTTTAGCTTACACCAACTCGATTTCATAGATGCGTAGACCGGGCGACGGCAGACACGCGGGCGGGCAAAAGGTGAAGACCTCTAGGGCATTTTTCGTAATACTGTGGTCTGGTGAGATCGGTTATGTGCGGCCATTCTTCGGCGGAATGGCCGCGTCCAGTTCAGTCAATCGGTCTACACCATTACGAAAAATGCTATAGCGATGCGAAGAAGGCCGGGGGTTAATCGGTTCGTTTGTGCTAGTCGTCCCGCGTGCCTAGGGGAGAGTTCCTGGGACAGGCTTGCGCTCAAGAAGGAGAACGGCGATTGCCTGGAGCGAGCGGGTGATTGGAATTTCGAGACCAGCCGGTTGTAGCCGACTAGTCTCGACGCTGCCAGCGAAGAGGCGAACGATTTCCAACTCAGGTCCAACTCAGGCTGGACGCGATGCGGCTGGACTGGACTGGGCTTGCTCGAGCCGTCGCCGCATGCTGCCAGCCAGTTCGGCAACCAGCTCCAGCTTTCCGGTAAGTTTTGGTGTGAGCGCGGGTTCGGCCAAGGCAAGTTGCGACTGCAGAAGCAGGCCAGTCAGTGCAGCTTTCAGGTCGTTTTCCAGCACCGAGGCGGCGGCACGCAAAGCAATCACGTGCTGCTGTTCGCGACGACCAATGGCTGCTTGCACCTCGCGAGCCAGCCTCGCTCCACCAGAGAAAGCAAAGTTGATCTGCACCGGAACCGCCATGCCGAAGCTCTGCCATAACAACTCGGTGGTTGCCGGATTCGCTTCCGCCATGCAGTCATCCACGACGACGACCGAGTAGTCATGGTGACGAAGCGCGGTCAGCGCGGCCCGATGGGTGGCAGCAACCATGACGGAACAGGCGAGGGTGGTTGCCAGGGAAGCGGCCGCCGGAGTCGCGTCGGCCATGGGACTGATGATCAGGACACTGTGCTGGATATCGGATTGAAGTGATTGCAAGGATTGCACAACATACCTCCTCAGACTGCATGTGAATGGGGACAGCCACCATGGTGGCAGTTTTGTGTGGGCGGCATTTACGTGGACGCGCCGCCTGGTTACGGTATAAACACGGGACAAACACCGGAAACACTGGTGGATCAGCCGGCGTGGTCTTCTGCTTCCGGGGAGCCGATGCCGTACTCCTTCAGCTTGCGGTAGAGCGTGGTCTTCCCTATACCCAGCAGGCGAGCAGCGAGCAGCTTGTCGCCATCCAGCTTGCGCAGGGTTTCGAGAATGGCCTCTTTTTCCAGCTGCGCCAAGGGCAAAACCGGTCCCCGGCTGGCGCCGGGAGCGCCTAGAGCAGGCGGGGCCACAACCACCGGACGATATTTCTGGAGGTGAAAGTTCTGCAACTGCGTGGGTAGATCGCCCAGGTGGAGGATGGGACCGGAGGAAAGAGTACAGGCGCGATCGATCGAATTCTCTAATTCACGGACGTTGCCTGGCCATTCGTATTCGACCAGAGTGCGCAGAGCATCATCGCTCAGGGTATGCGGAATGCCGGTTTCGCGTGACATCCGCTCCAGGAAGTGGGCAGCCAATAGGGGAATGTCGTGCTTGCGCTCGCGCAACGGCGGGATGCGCAAATTGACGACGCTCAGGCGGTAGTAGAGGTCTTTCCGGAAACGCCCCTGCTCGACCATCGCGGAGAGATCGCGATTGGTGGCCGCCAGGATACGTACGTTGATAGCAACGCGGTGGGTAGCGCCCACGGGGCGGACCTCTTTTTCCTGCAGTGCGCGCAGCAGTTTGGCCTGCAGGTCGAGCGGCAATTCGCCGATTTCATCGAGAAAGACAGTGCCTCCCTGGGCTGACGCCAGCAAGCCTTCCTTGGCGCGATTCGCTCCCGTGAATGCCCCCTTCACATAACCGAAGAGCTCACTCTCCATCAGCGTAGGGACGAGAGATCCGCAGTCGATGGGAACGAAGGGGCGGTCGGCATGGGGTCCGTTGGAGTGAATGGAGCGCGCGACCAACTCTTTGCCCACGCCGCTCTCGCCCAAAATAAGCACTGGATGAGTGCTTTGGGCTACTTTGGCCAGGATGCGGTAGAGCTTGTCCATCTCCGGGCTGCGGCCGATCATGTTGCCCAGGCCCTGCGGGGAGCGCAGGGACTCACGCAGCCGACGACTCGCACCTTCGGCGGTGCGCCGCTCCATCGTCCGTTCGAGCGCGCGTTCGAGCACAGTCGCGAGTTCATCCATGGCGAAAGGCTTGGTGAGATAATCAGCCGCCCCGTTGCGCATCGCTTCGACCGCGGCAGGCACAGTGGCGTAAGCCGTCATGACCACGGCGATCAAGCCCGGATTGAGGGCCTTGATCTCGTTCAACAGCCCCAGTCCCTCGGCCAGTGGGGCGCGCAGGTCGAGCAGCAGAATGTCGATACCCTGATCGCGCAACAGGGAACGCGCAGCCGCGATGCTGGAAACGGTCTGGGGCACAAAGCCCAAATCAGTTGCTATTTCGCAGCACGCTGAACGAATCGCAGCGTCGTCGTCGACGACGAGTAGATGAAGCTTGCCGGCGCGCTCCACGGGTCGCGACATAGAGGCCCCAGGTAATGTAACAGGAGTTGTTGTTGCCATTGTACTCAGTTTCCTTCCTGGCTGAGAACTTCCTTGCCTGCTGTATCGACACTTATCACTTCAACTTTCGTCAGCTCGACGAGAAAATCTGCGACAGGCCATTTGTCAGCGCTGCGCATGATCGTCACCACGGGCCAACCACGACGGTTTTTCACCAGGAAAAGCTTTCGTCTGGGTCGTTCAAAATCACAAGTCATTGCCAAACCTCCCTTTTCGCGTTTTAGAGAACGAATGCAGTTACGAATGCAGGTGTTAATGCACTTGGGGAGCCAAAGGGGAAGGAGGTTTGAGGTGGAAGGCGGGTAGGTGATTAAGTGCCTGGAGGGAAATGAGTTGCGGGTGGAGGAGGGCGAGGGTGGGGGAGGGTTGCGGGAGCTCGCGATTGTGGGCGTGGGTTCCGAAATGGAACGGCTATCCAGCGGTATCGGCGATAACCCCAAATGAATGTTCGTCTTAGGGTAAAAGTTTCGAATTGGGCGGAGGACCGAAATGGGAATCAAATCGGGTTGACGGGTTTCCCGCCCTTACCCATGGATCCTCGGCCACCCAAATATCGCTGGTTTTTCGCGACCCGCGGGAGTATGCAAGCGCAGTTCTCGCGGCCCATGAGTGAGCGAGCGCGTGCCCTGGGGGTTGGGAGGGCAAAACTCCCATACAATCGAAGGGATGAATTCACCGCAAAAAGCCACAACTGCATTCTTCCGTCCCGATGATCGCGCCTGTGAAGCGATGCGCCCAGTACGACTCACGCCGCATTACACCTCGATGGCAGAGGGATCGCTTCTGATCGAAGTGGGCCACACCCGGGTGTTATGCAACGCCACCATTGAAACCGGAGTTCCCGGCTGGTTGAAGAACAGCGGCCGGGGATGGGTGACGGCGGAATATGGGATGCTGCCCCGGGCCACGCTGACCCGGACGCCGCGGGAATCGGAGCGTGGGAAGGTGGGGGGCCGGACGCACGAAATACAACGCCTGATCGGGCGCTCGCTGCGTTCCGTTGTGGATATGAAGGCCCTGGGCGAGCGGACCGTGATTCTCGATTGCGATGTGCTGCAGGCCGATGGCGGGACCCGCACCGCTGCGATCACCGGCGCTTGTGTCGCCATGGCCATTGCTTTCCAGCGGCTGGTGGACGCGGGAACACTGAAGAAGCTGCCGCTCACCCAACTGGTCGCGGCGACCAGCGTGGGGATCGTCGAGGGAGTGACATTGCTCGACCTGGCGTATGAAGAGGATTCACAAGCCGATGTCGACATGAATGTGGTGATGACCGAAGGCGGGGGATTGGTCGAAGTGCAAGCGACGGCGGAACGGCACGCATTTCCCCGAGAAAAATTGCTGGAGATGATGGATCATGCGCAGCGCGGGATCATCGAACTGATCGCCGCCCAACGGGCTGCCTTGGCGGTGCGCTGAAAGATGCCTCGATGCTTTGGCTCGATGCTTTAGAATGAGGCCCGGGGAACAACGGCAAAAAAATGAGAGGGAATGAGCAATGACAACCAAGATGACAGCGGGGAAATTGTCGGGAATGAAAGCGGTCTCGGATGCGCGCGGGGTGATCGCGGCGGCGGCGATGGATCAGCGCGGGTCGCTGAAGAAGTCGCTGGCGAAAGAGAAGGGTGTCGCCGACCTGCCGGACTCGGCGCTGGTCGAGTTCAAGGAACTGGTCACGGATGTTCTCACCCGTTATGCGTCGGCGATTCTGCTCGATCCCGAGTTTGGACTGCCTGCAGCCAAGCGGCGCCACGGCAAGGGCCTGCTGCTGGCCTACGAGAAGACAGGCTACGATGCCGATCAGCCGGGCCGGCTGCCCGATCTGCTGGACCACTGGTCGGTGCGCAGGTTGAAAGAAGCGGGAGCAGATTGCGTCAAGGTGCTGCTCTACTACACCCCGTTTGAGAAAAGCGATATCAACGATCAAAAACACGCTTTCATCGAGCGCATCGGCGACGAATGCCGGGCGCACGACATCGCCTTCTTTCTCGAATTCGTAGGCTATGACGTTCACGGCAATAGCGAGAAGTCGATCGAGTACGCGAAGAAGAAGCCGGAGATTGTCAGCGGCTCCATGGCAGAATTCGGCAAGGAGAAATACTTGATCGATGTGCTGAAGGTAGAGGTTCCGGTGCAGATGGAATTCGTCCAGGGCACCAAGGCCTTTAAAGGGGAGGCTGCTTACACGCGCGGCGAGGCGCTGCACCATTTTCAGGACGCGGCGACTGCGACCCACAAGCCCTTCATCTACCTCTCTGCCGGGGTCAGCAATCCGGTGTTTACCGAAACTCTCGAGTTGGCTGCGGAGAGCGGCACTACGTTCAACGGTGTACTGTGCGGCCGGGCTACCTGGAAAGATGGTATCGCGATCTATGCCAAGAACGGCGCCAAGGCTTTCGAAGACTGGCTCAACGATCAGGGTGTAAAGAACATTCAGAACGTCAACAAGAGCCTGGAAGCGGCGCACTCCTGGTTTCCCAAGGTCGGCGTTACCGCTGCCGACATGTTAGCGCTGGCTTAACCACTTCCCTTCCCAAGGTACTGTGGGTTGGCAGTGGCCCGGGTCTCGAAGCGAGACCTGGGCCATTGCTTTCTTCCTCTGGATTTTTTGGGGAGCGAGCCGCTGGCCGAACTTTTCCGGCTCGGTCGTTTTATTCCCACTCGATGGTTCCCGGCGGCTTGGAGGTGATGTCGTAGACGACGCGGTTGATGCCGCGAATCTCGTTCACGATGCGGCTGGAGATCTTCTTCAACAATTCGTAGGGCAGCGGCACCCAGTCGGCGGTCATGCCGTCTTCAGAATGCACGGCGCGAATCGCGCAGGTGTAGGCGTAGGTGCGCTGATCACCCATCACACCGACGCTCTTGACGGGTAGCAGCACGGCGAAGGATTGCCATATCTGCTGGTAGAGGCCGGCGGCCTTGATCTCCTTGACCACGATATCGTCCGCGTCCTGCAGCAAGGCCACGCGATCGGGGGTAACTTCGCCCACAATGCGCACGGCGAGTCCGGGCCCGGGAAAAGGTTGACGCTCCAGGATCTCGACGGGCATGGCGAGGTCACGGCCGATGCGCCGCACCTCGTCCTTGAACAGATCGCGCAAGGGTTCAATCAGTTTCAGCTTCATAGTGGCCGGCAGACCGCCGACATTGTGATGGCTCTTGATGGTCTGCGACGGGCCTTTGACGGACGAGGACTCGATCACGTCCGGGTAAAGCGTTCCCTGCACCAGCCAGGCCACGGTGCTTCCCTGCTGACTTTCCAGGATGCGCCTGGCCTGGTCATCAAAGACGTCGATGAACTCCCCGCCTATGATCTTGCGCTTGGTTTCGGGATCGGTGACGCCGGCGAGCCGGGCAAGGAAACGGTCGCCCGCGTCGACGGCCACCAGCCGCAAACCCAGCTTGTCGCGCATGTTGCTCTGTACCTGCAGGAACTCGTTCTTGCGCAGCACGCCGTTGTTGACGAAGACACAGGTGAGCCGGTCGCCGATGGCACGCTCCACCAACACAGCAGCAACGGAGGAATCGACGCCACCGGAGAGCGCGCAGATGGCATGCCCATCGCCCACGCGCTCGCGAATCGCGGAAACGGTCGATTGGATGAAGTGCTCCGAGGTCCAATCCGGTTTGGCATGACAGATGCGGAAGAGAAAGTTGCGCAGCAACTCAGTGCCCTTGGGTGTGTGGCGGACTTCAGGGTGAAATTGAATGGCCCACATGTTGCGCGAGGGATTGGCTATGCCGGCAACGGCATTGGCGGTACGTGCGGTCAGAGTGAAGCCAGGGGGCAATTCCAGGGCTTCATCTCCATGTGACATCCAGACATCGAGCGATGCGGGCAGGCCAGCAAATAAGGGCCCCTCTTCTCCGGGGACGATGGAGACCTGCGCGGGGCCGTATTCGCGCTTGTCCGCGGGACGCACTTTGCCCCCGAGATGGTGGGTCAGGAATTGCAGGCCATAACAAATGCCGAGAATGGGCAAGCCGAGGGAAAGCATGTCCGGGTCCGCTGGGGGCGCGTCGGCGTCGTAAACCGAGCACGGGCCTCCGGACAGAATCAGCCCGATGGGGTGATGCGATTGAATCTCTGCGACCGAAGCATTGCAGGGAAGCACGACCGAGAAGACGTTCTGCTCTCGTATGCGGCGAGCGATGAGTTGTGTGTATTGGCTACCGAAATCCAGGATGACGATCGAGGGAGTATCCACGTACTAGTTTTTCAGGGTTTCTCGCGGCAGGCAAGAAGGTGAGCCAGGAATTCCTCATGCCTGCTAACCCTCCGCCGTTTATTTTCCGGGTCGACTCATCCACGCTTCACAGGAAATCCGGGATACCCGGATTTGTTGCTGGTTACTGTTCCGATCGGGAGTGGCGCCAGAAGTGGACGAAGGCAGCTAACCTGGCGACCTGAAAAAAATCGCTGGCTACCAGGTAGAGCAGCGTGACCGCTAGCCACCACAGGTAGAGGGCGGCGCCGGTCATGTCGGTTTCAAACGGCAGCGGAATCGCGGAAAACACCATCGCCAGCACAATCAACGCCAAGCGAACGATGCCCAGCACCAGGTTCACTTCGACCAGTTTGCCGGTGAGGGGTCCGAGGTGAAGACTGCGGGCAAGGCTGCGGAGGACGCCTGTCCCTTCCAGCATCGCGAGCAGGGGGGCGATAGAAAAAACCCAGCTCAGCAAGGCCCAGAGAAGAAACATGCCCAACGAGAGGCAGATGACCCACGCACTATAGGCGACCAGGTTAGGCTCGGCTCCATTGAGTGTCGTTTCCGCAGCCCAGCGGAGGGTGCGATACCAGCCGAGACAAGCGGCGGCCAAGGCTGCGATGCGCAGCAATTGAAGGGCGATAAGGGTGAAGGGAGCAGGGCGGAGGGCGGGATCGAGACGCTGCAAGACTGCGTTGCGCCCGAGCCCGGACACCAGCGCCCAGGCGATGGCCAGCAACGGAGCTAACCAGAGTGCAGTGCGCACGACCGCAGGGGTGAGCGCCGTGGCGGCCACCGTGAGCTGTTGTGCAGCCTGGACAGGATCGTTGAGCGAGATTCCGGAGAGACCTTCCTGGCCCAGGGAGACACCGGACAGGATCCGGTACCCCTCCAGGTAGAGGATTATCGCCAGGGGAATGCCGAAGCCCCAACGCCAGAGCAGTTCCCAACCCAGCAGGCTGGGGCGTTTCCAGCAGGCAGCGCAGATGTACACCAGCGACTGGGTTCCCCGCACCGCTACTTGACCACGCGTCTCATTGAGCCTACTTAACAACGATGCTGACTGGCCCGTTCGCCGGCGAGCAATTTGCTTCAACCGTGAGTTTCATTGAGCCTACTTAACGACGATGTTGATGAGCTTGCCGGGGACGACTACCACCTTGACCACGGTTTTACCGGACATGGCTGCCTGCACTCTGGGTTCGGCTAGCGCGGCCTGCTGCATGGCTTCGCTGCCGGCACCGGGCAATAGCCGCACCACCGCGCGCAATTTGCCGTTGACCTGGACGGGCACTTCCAGTTCCTCTTCCCGCGCCAGATCTGGATCGAAGCTGGGCCACGGATGGCGGAGCAAGGAACCCGTCCCACCCAACTCGCCCCAAAGTTCGGCGGCCAGATAGGGAGCAAAGGGTGCGAGCAAAAGGATGAGCGAAGGCAACAGATCGGCCAGCAACGCTGCCGAAACCTCGGGCGGCATCTCGGCCAACCCCGGCTCGGCGGCGATGATTTCGTTGACCAGCTCCATGATGGCCGCGATGCAGGTGTTGAAGTGCCAGCGTCCGGCGAAGTCCTGAGTGATCTTGCTGATCGTCTGATGGAGCTTACGCAAAAGCGCCTGGGCCAAAGGAGAGTTGGGCGCGGCCGAGGAATGGCTGCGCGTTCCGGAAGCGCTGCGCACCTGGCTCTGATAGCGCAGAACCAGGCGGTAGACCCGGCCGAGGAAGCGGCTGATGCCGGCGACGCCATCCTCCTGCCAATCGAGGTCGCGATCCGGCGGCGCGGCAAAAAGCACATACATACGGGTGGCATCCGCGCCGTAGCGGGCAATCATCTCGTCGGGGACGACCACGTTGCCCTTGGATTTGGACATCTTGGCACCGTTGCGGATGACCATTCCCTGGGTGAATAGGCGGGTGGCGGGCTCGTCATTACCGATCAGGCCCAAATCGCGCATGACGCGGGTCCAGAAGCGGGAATAAATCAAGTGGAGGATGGCGTGTTCCACACCGCCGATGTACTGATCGATGGGAAACCAATAATCGATCTTCTGCCGGCTGAAGGGCGCCGACGTGTTGTGGGCGTCGGGGTAGCGGTAGAAGTACCAGGACGAGTCAACGAAGGTGTCCATCGTATCGGTCTCGCGCCGGGCCGGGCCGCCGCACCGCGGACAGGTCGTATTCACGAAACTCGGAACCCGGCTCAAGGGAGAACCATCCTGCTGCGTGATCTCGATCTCCTCGGGCAGCAGAACGGGGAGCTGATCATCGGGCACGGGCACGATGCCGTCTTTAGCGCAGTAGAGCACCGGGATCGGCGCGCCCCAGTAGCGCTGGCGGCTGACGCCCCAATCTTTCAGCCGGAAGGTCACGGTGGGCTTGCCAAAGCCGTGGGCCTGCGCGGCCGCCACCATTTTTCCCTGGGCCTCCTGGCAGCCCAAGCCGTTGTACTCGCCTGAATTCATCAGCAGGCTATCTTCCTCGGTGTAGGGGAGCACCGGCTCGTCCGGGTGACCAGAGGCGGCCGGCTCACCGATGCGCCGCGGCAAAATTACGATGCGCACTTCCAGGCCGTACTTTTTGGCAAACTCGTAGTCGCGCTGGTCAAGGGCGGGCACGGA
>Ga0182015_10004374_pt1 | contig 15266 bp, 6 predicted proteins | sample 712P3MmetaG_FD_120478 | JGI IMG/M metagenome (GOLD analysis project Ga0182015, IMG submission 120478) | Permafrost microbial communities from Stordalen Mire, Sweden - 712P3M metaG | ecosystem: Environmental > Terrestrial > Soil > Wetlands > Permafrost | place: Sweden: Stordalen | collected...
CCTACGCTTCGATGACTCTTTCTCCGTGGCTTACCGCGACCGTGGCATGGAGCCTGTTACTCGCTTATGTGGCGACCGGATCCAGCGTCATCGGCGGTTTCTATCATTACGCGAACTTGCTGTTACGCGATGCGACCGGCCACGTTTACTCCGCGGTATTCCTGGCCGCGCTGGTGACCGGGGTTTCGATATGGATTGCTTACCGCGACGTTAAAATCTCCGCGCGACTTATGCTGTGGATCGAGGCCGCGTCCGTTACGGTAATTGTGGTCGTGGTTACGCTGTTGCTGGTGCGGCACGGCAGGCACGTGGATGCGGAACAACTGCATCTCCGAGGAATGACCGGCAGCGGGCTTCGCCTTGGACTGGTGCTTGCACTCTTCAGCTTTGTTGGCTTCGAGAGTGCCACCACACTCGGCTCCGAGGCTCGCAATCCGCTGAAGACGATCCCCCGCGCGGTCATCCAAAGCGCCCTTCTCGCGGGAGCATTCTTCACCGTCTGCGCTTACGCCGAGGTGTTGGGCTTCCACACCGTAGGCCAGGATTTAGGCGCGAGCCAGGCTCCGATGTATGTACTGGCCAAAGTCGGCGGCGTGCCGGTGTTGGGGCTTCTGATTGATATCGGTGCGCTCGTGAGCCTATTTGCTGGAACTCTGGCATGCATTACGGCGGCGGCAAGGGTGCTTATGCTAATGGCGCACAACGGGCTTGCTCATGCCTTTCTGGGCAATACGCATGCCCGCAATCGAACTCCAAGCCGGGCGGTCGTCATTACAGGAGTTGCCGCGCTCATGCCTGTGGCAGTTCTGGCGGCCCGGGGCGCCAGTGGTTTGGATGTATACGGTTGGCTGGGTTCGCTTGCGACCTACGGTTTTATCGTGGCGTATGCATTGGTTTGCGTAGCATTGCCGCGATACTTACGCGAACACGGCGTCTTTCGGCCGGGAGCGCAGTTGGTGCCCTGGCTTGCAGGCGCTGCCATGCTGCTAGCGCTGGTCGGGAATTTCTATCCCGTGCCGGAGGGACCTTACGGCAAGTTGCCTTACATCTATCTGGCTTACTTGACGGCTGGACTGGTTTGGTTTGCAGTTCGTGCACGCGGCAAGAGCAGCGCACCGGTCGAAAGCTAGGGCAGTGTCCGCGGGACGATGAGTTTCACCCGTATAGAAATATCGAATCGGCGGCAAGCGAATTTTCACTAAAAGGAACTCTTTCGTTCCCCGTGGCGCTCGTGTAAAGTCATCCAGTTATTTTACGGGCGTGCGAAACAGACCATCGCGGCTGCGAACATTTTTGCACAACTTAGGAGTGGTTCGGCGGCGCAGGCGGTCCCGCACGAGTGTATTCACTTGCACGAGGTTACTGATGCCCAACAGAGTCGGACCGGTCGCTTTCCTCATCGTTTCATTCCTGTTTAACTGCGTTGCCTTCATCCCCATCGCCCAAGCGCAGCAGACACTCGGCGGCATCACGGGAACGGTCACCGACAAGACTGGCGGGGTCCTGCCGGAAACCGTGGTCACGATCGTGGGGGAGCAGACGAAACTCACGCGCACTCAAAAAACCAATGCAAATGGCAGCTATGACTTCGTGAGCCTGCCCATCGGCACCTACACGCTGACCTTCACGCACGAAGGCTTTGAAACTCAGAAGGTGCCATCGATCACCGTGCAGGCGGATCGCACGGCGACCGTCAATGCCGTCCTGCCACTCGGTCAAGTGGGAACCGTAGTCGAAGTTGAGGCGGTTCCGTTGATGAACTCCGTGGACACTACAAACGGCTATATTCTGGATAAGAACCAGATCGATGCTGTGCCGCTGCCTACGGGCAGTTTCACCGGCCTCGCAATTCTTTCCCCCGGAGTGAACGCGGAACTTCCCGGTGGCACGGGAGCCAACAGTGGCCTGGGAAACCAGCCGATCTGGGCGAACGGGCAGCGCGATACCAGCAACAGCTTTCTGCTCAACGGCGTCGATGCCAGCAATCTGTTTAATGGCAAGAGCACGAGCCAGGTGGCTTCGGCTCGGATCGTGAACAACACCGGCGTCGCCAATGCTGCCAGCACCAGCGCCGCTCCGATCCAGAGCACGGCGTCGGTCTACTTGGCGATCGGCCAGGCATTGCCGACGCCTGCGCCCGAGACGGTCACCGAACTTCGCGTAAACACATCGATGTACGATGCGCAGCAAGGCTCGACCAGCGGCGCTCACATCGACATGAGCACTTCCTCCGGTACGAATACGATCCACGGCAGCGGTTACGTTCACCGCGGTACGGACTGGTTGAATGCATCCCCGTTCTTCTACAAACAAGATCCCAACATTCCAGCCAACGATAAAGTTCCACAGTTGCATCGCTATACCGCAGGCGGAACTCTCGGCGGCGCGCTAATTAAAGACAAGCTATTCGGTTTTGTTAGCTATCAACACCTTCATGACTCTGACCAGGAAATCGGACTGTCGCGCATGCTCGTCCCGCAAGGACTCAGCAATGATCGCTCTCCGGCGGCCTTGGCTGCCATCTCCAATACATACTGGGGCACCTCACTCACAGGTAATGGCGATCTCAATCCCGTGGCGGTCGCTCTTTTTCAGTACAAGCTGCCAAACGGTCAGTACTTGATTCCCTCCTGGGACGGGCAGGTTGCTACTCCGAGCTTTCCGGAAAATGCCATCGTCCCGGGCACCGCTTACTTCACGGCCGATCAGGCGGTCGCCGACCTCGATTGGAACAAAAGCCCTAAAGACACTATCTCTCTAAAATACTATTATCAGCACGACCCCAGCGTTGCTCCCTACGCTTACTCGAACGTTGCGGGCTTTGCCCAGCGTCTCGATGCGGGCAGTCAGGTCGCGTCGCTGACCAATACCCAGACTCTCAGGCCTAGCCTGAGTGTTACAGAAGTTCTGGGGATTCTTCGAGAGAAGGTCTACAGCACAATCGCGCAGCCGTTCTCGCCGCAGGGGTTCGCGGCTCAAACCGGTACGCCTGCGATCAACACATTTGGATCATCGTTCTTCCCAGGCATCACCATCGTAGATCCCTTGGGGCTGGACAGCTCCGCGAATGTAGGCGGCATCAGCAATCTCCAATTTCTCACCATCGGTCAGGGCGCGGCTTCGCAAGGAGCATTCACCGGAGTTTTTCAGAACCGCATCATGCCATCGGCAAATGCCATTTGGACTCATGGCAAACACACGGTCACGTTTGGCGGAAGCTACGCCTATACCCAACTCAACACTCGTGACGAGAGGACGAACCAGGGGATAATTTCGACGGCGGATTTTTCGCAATTCATTCAGGGGTTCGTCACCACCAACGATGACTTCACGACGACCAAGTTTCTTCAGGGCAACGCGAACCGCTATTACCGGGCTGGACAGGCCGGGGCGTATGTGCAGGACAAGTTTCAGTTCCGCTCGAACCTCAGCCTGACCGCCGGTCTCCGCTTCGATTGGGACGGCGGCCTCACCGAAAAGTACGGCCGCATCTTTAATTTCGATCCTTCGCGATACTCTTACGACGCCTCCACCGACACCATCGCCTCGAACGGTTTCATCATCGCGGGGAATAACAATCTGTTTCCGACAAAAGGGGTGAGCAACACTACGCTCACCGGGCGGCAGTGGGGACTGGCACCTCGGTTGGGAGTTGCATGGAGTCCCAAGAAATTCAACGATAAGCTGGTCGTACGCGCCGGCACCGGGATCTATTACGACCGCGGCGAACTTTATTCTTATCTTTCTCCAGGCTTTGCCGAAGGCGTGATCAATGGCGGTCCGTTTGGTGTGAACCAGACGCCCCCTTACGTGAATGCACAGGCATGCGATTCCAGCACCCAGACTTACTATTTGGACTACATTCCAACCTGCAATTCAGATCCCAGCATGGGTCAGGCATATTCCCTGGCGAATCCTTGGGGCGCCACGCTTGGTCCCGCTCCTAGCGGCAATCCCGCTGACATTACGAAGTACCTGCCGAACACCGGAGTTCCAGGAACCGGAGTGGCGGCAGGAATCGCGGATGGGCAGCAGCTCTTTTCCTTCGCAACCTATAACCGCGCCAACAAGTTGCCCTACACCATAAACAACACGCTCGATTTTCAATGGCAGCCCAGGAACGATCTTGCCCTCGAGGTCGGCTACGTCGGCAACCTGGGCCGACACGGGGTGATTCCGATTCCCTTCAATCAGTCGGGGATCGCTTCTCCGTCTCATCCAATCCGTCCCGGTACTCCCTACGAACAGGACTACACCTACGGCTACACCGTAGTCGATTCGAATTTCAACTTTCAAAACTTGCCCAACGGTCAGCCCTACCTCGCCAACTATGAGGGTGGCAATGTGGACCTGCGCGTTCCCTATGTTGGCTATTCGGCGGAATCCGAGACCTACAAGGCGGCGGGCGTCTCGGCCTACAACGCGCTGCAGACTCACGTGGAAAAACGGATGAGTCATGGGCTGCAGGTCGGCTTCTCTTACACGTATTCTCACGCGCTGGATGAACAAAGCGGCATGGGATTGTTCTTCAACGGAAACAATCCGCTAGATCTACGCTCGGCTTATGGTTCGTCTGATTTCGATCGCACGCACGTCTTCAATATCAGCTACGTCTACCAACTGCCGAGGTTTTTCTCCGCGTCTACGTTGAAAGGCAGGTTGGCGGATGGCTGGTCCATCAACGGTGACACCGTGGTGCAAAGCGGCCAGCCCTATAGCATCATCGACTACACCGGCGCGGTAGGCAGCATCTACTACAGCGTTTACGACGGCATCACGAATCCCGTTGTTCCCCTTGCTCCCGGATGCACTCCGAAGAATGCCGTGACCGGAGCCTCGGGTGCTTTCGAGACTCCCGCTCTCAAATCATCCTGCTTCACATTGCCGTTGCTGAATCCCGGTGACTTGGGCGGCGCAATTCCGGCGGGCGATACGTTCGAAACCAATTTCACTTCTGGCCAGCGCAACATCTTCCGCCAAGCCTGGCAGAAGCGGGCCGATATTTCGTTCGTCAAGGTAACGGCCATCACGGAACGCGTCTCGATGAAGTACAGCTTCGACATCTTCAACTTGACGAATACAGCTAGTTTTGACATTCCCATCGACGATGTTTCGCAGAACCAGTTCTACAACCAGTTCCCGGTAATAGGAACACCGCCGCGACCCACCGCCTGCGACAACACGAATACGGGCTTCTACAACTGTCCCTCTGGTTTAGGCGTGACGAATAAAACCATCGGCAGCCCGCGCCAGATTCAGATGACTCTGCGATTCGAGTTCTGAATGATGAAGCAGAGACCGGGATGCAACGGGTGATCACTCCTCCCCGATGTCTTCGTTCCAAATCTCGGGGTTGAGGCGAATATATCCGTCCAACATCGAAGCGCACTCCGCGGAATCCAAGTCGATGATTTTTATGCCGAGCGAGCGCAGCCATTCCACGCCGCCCTGGAAGTTGCGGCTCTCGCCGATGAGTAGCGTGCCGAAACCAAACTGCCGCACGAGTCCACTGCAATACCAGCAAGGCGCCAGCGTTGTGACCATGATGAGTTTGCGATAGCTACGCTGGCGTCCGGCATTGCGGAAGGCGTCAGTCTCGCCGTGCAGCGAAGGATCGCCGTTCTGTACGCGCCGATTGTGCCCTGCGCCAATGAGTTTGCCGTCTGCGTTGAAAATCGCGGCGCCGATCGGAATGCCTCCCTCCGCGAGCCCTTTGCGGGCCTCCACAATCGCCACCTCGAGCATGGCCGAGTAATCGGAACTTTTCATGGTTCTCGATTATAGGACGCGAGCCACGCCTGGACGGGCTGGATTTGTTTCGGCTTTGCGCTCAAATACATGTCGCCTCGGAAGCATCTATGCTCCATCCTCATGGAGGCACGAACGAAGCTACTTTTCCGAGGTGCCACTCTGTTTTCGGCGGCCGCATGCCGAGCGGATCAGCGAGGTTGCTCTTTCGCCTGATGGGAGTCGAGTCGCGTACGTCGTCGAGGGAAAAATCACTGTCATCTCTTCTGCTGGAGAGAACTCGCATGCGATCGCTGTAGAAAATGTTCTTGCGCTGCGCGACGTGGCTTGGTCCGCGGACGGTAAACGCATCGCCTTCCTCGCTGACCTGCCTGGCGAAGTCCCCTCCGCTCAAGTTTGGACGGCAGCGGCCGATGGCAGTGGTCCCGTAAAACATGCTGAGCTGAAAGGTTATGCGCAGGCTCCACGCTTCTCTCCGGACGATCGAAACTTGCCATCCTATTCATCGAGGGCATGCCGCGCGTCGCTGGGCCGTTGCAACCGATGGACGCGACTCGGTGGGGTCATCGACGAGAAGGTTCTTGAGCGACGCATTGCCACCATCAACCTGAGTTCAGACCGTCTCACCCAGGTATCGCCCGCCGACATGTATGTCTACGAGTACGACTGGACTCCGGATGGAGAAGCCCGGGCGGCGACGGCGGCGCATGGTCCAGGCGATGCGAACTGGTGGATCGCTCGTCTCTATCGAGTGAAGTCGCAAACCGGCGAGATGCACGAAATTTACAAGCCCAAGCTGCAACTTGCGAACCCATGCGTTTCTCCGGAGGGAAAGCATGTGGCATTTATTGAAGGATTGATAAGCGACGAAGGTTCTACGGGCGGTGACATCTACGCAGTCCCGATCGTGGGCGGCGCCTCTCGAAACCTCACTCCCAATATCAAGTCGTCGCCGTTAGCGCTGGCATGGACAACTCCTGACGGTATTACCTTCGCCGAAAACCTGGACGGAAATTCTGGATTCGGCAGCGTGAGCATAAAGGGAGGCGCGATCCAGAAACTGTGGACGGGCGAAGAAGTCGCGTATCCCAATGAAGCCTGGACTATGACCAGTTCTTTGGCGAACGACACGCGCTCCGCGCACTGCACGTGCCGACCAAGCTGGTGGTCTATTCCGACGAGGGCCATATGTTTATCAAGCCTGCCGATTCACGAGATTATGCGCTGCGCTCTCTGCAATGGTTCGGGGAGTGGTTCGCGAAAGCAGAGTAAGTTTGTCCCTCGCCTGGTGCGTTTGCCGTTGGACTTAGGGGCCTGCGAAATTTACATACCCTGCATCGAAATTCTGAGTTGTACATGTCCGCGGCGAGGGCATATGACAGAATTGACGGAATAGGCTTGGAGTGGAGTGTGGGTTGCGCCCGTAACCTTTGGCTCGAATCCAGGAACAACCGATTCGTAATCGCAATTTCACCTGTGGGGAGACGCCGCGATGTCCCGCATAAGCCATATCAGTGGCCTGCCGCCGGCGCAGGGTCTGTACGATCCTGCGCAGGAGCATGACGCCTGCGGCATCGGATTTGTAGCCAGTGTCCCGGGCGAAAAGAGCCACGCCATTATTATCAAGGGAATCCAGGTGCTCTTGAATTTGGCGCACCGCGGCGCTTGTGGGTGTGATTCCGAGACCGGCGACGGTGCGGGCGTACTGATTCAGATTCCACACAAATTCTACGCGCGAGAGTGTGCGCAGTTGGGATTCCTGCTGCCCGCGCCTGGTTCTTACGGCGTCGGAATGACGTTCCTGCCGGTCGAAAAACCTGCCCGGCTGCAGTGCGAAGGGATTCTCGAGCGAATCGTCCGCGAAGAGGGCTTGTCTCTATTGGGCTGGAGAGATATGCCGGTCTACGCTTCGGCGACCGGACGTGTGGCGCGAGCATCACAACCTTACATCCAACAGATTTTTGTCGGCTGCCAACCGGGTCTTGATGAAGACGCTTTCGAGCGCAAGTTATACGTGGTTCGCAAGCGCGCCGAAGGCGAAATGCGGGAGTCGGAGGTGGAAGACGCGGCGACATTTTATATTCCTTCTCTTTCGTGCCGAACCGTCGTCTACAAAGGTCTGCTGCTGGCCTCTCAGCTCGCCGGCTTCTACCGCGAGCTCTCCGACCCTGATGTGGTTAGCGCTCTTTGCCTGGTCCACCAGCGTTTCTCTACGAACACATTTCCCAGTTGGCAGCGTGCGCATCCCTATCGCTACATCGCTCACAACGGCGAGATTAATACCCTCCGCGGGAATGTGAACTGGATGCACGCCCGGCAGTCGTTGCTGGCATCGCCACGCTTTGGCGATGATCTGAAGAAGCTTTTTCCGATCATAGAGCCGGAAGGAAGTGACTCCGCAAATTTCGACAACGCCCTTGAACTTCTACTGCAGTCCGGGCGCAGTCTGCCGCACGCAATCGCCATGCTGATTCCGGAAGCGTGGGCGGGCAATCCACATATGAAGGCGGAGAAGCGGGCCTTTTATGAGTACCACGCTTGCCTGATGGAACCGTGGGACGGACCGGCGGCGGTGGCGTTCACCGATGGCCGCGTGATCGGAGCGACGCTCGATCGCAACGGTCTGCGTCCCGGAAGATATGTCGTCACGCATGATGACGTCGTGATCATGGCGTCCGAGGCCGGGGTGCTCGACGTGGCTCCGGAGAAGGTAAAGACGAAGGGCCGTCTGCAACCGGGGAAAATGTTTCTGGTGGATACGGTCGAAGGCCGGATTATTTCGGATAAGGAGATCAAGCGGACGCTGGCCTCGCGACAGCCCTATGCGCAATGGGTCAAAGACAACCAGATCACGATCCATCAGTTGCCCGAGCCTTCACGGACGCATCCTCCGAATCCCGAAACTCTTCTTCGACGGCAGCGTGCCTTCGGTTACACCGATGAGGATTTGAGGATGATCCTCGCGCCCATGGCGTCGGCCGGGGAAGAGCCGATTGGCTCGATGGGAACAGACACTCCGCTGGCATGTCTCTCGGATCGACCGCAGCCGCTGTTCAATTACTTTAAGCAGCTGTTCGCGCAGGTAACGAATCCTCCAATTGATCCCATTCGCGAAGAAATGGTGATGTCGCTGATCAGCTACATCGGCAGCGAGCGCAACATTCTGGAGGAAGAGCCGGAAAACTGCCACATGCTGAAGTTGGAGCATCCGCTTCTGACCAATCGCGAATTGGAAAAGCTGCGGCGCGTGTCCACTCGCGATTTGCTCGCCACCACCCTGCCGGCGCTGTTCCTGGCAAGTGAGGGAGAGGCCGGCCTGGGACGCGCACTCGACGAACTGTGCCGAAGAGCGTCGTTGTCGGTGAAGGCGGGATACACTCTGCTGATTCTTTCTGATCGCGGCGTTGACAAGAACTACGCGCCCATTCCGTGCTTGCTCGCGCTCGCGGCGGTGCACAACCTGCTCGTCCGCGAGGAGACCCGAACCCAAGTGGCTCTCATTACAGAATCCGGCGAGCCTCGCGAGGTGATGCACTTCGCCTTGCTCAGCGGATATGGAGCGAGCGCAATCAATCCTTATCTTGCCCTGGAGACGGTGGAGAATCTTGCCTGGCGTGGCGAGTTGGCGGACGGCATTACCTCCGAGCTAGCAGTCAAGAACTTCATGAAGTCGGTGAAGAAGGGCTTACTCAAGACTTTTGCGAAGATGGGCATCTCGACGCTGCAAAGTTACCAGGGAGCCCAGGTCTTTGAGGCCATCGGACTTAACAAAGATTTGGTGGAAAGCTACTTCGTAGGCACAACGTCGCGCCTGGAAGGCCTGGGACTCGATGTTCTGGCCCGCGAGGCACAGCTGAAGCACGAACATTCCCTGCGTCCGGTCACCGAATTTGAGACGGAGCTTGAAGTGGGCGGCAACTATCACCAGCGCGTCAACGGCGAGTATCACCTCTTAAATCCGTTGACCATCAGCAAGCTGCAGCAGGCCGTGCGGCAGGAAAGCTTTCAGACGTTTCAGGAATACACCGAACTCATCGACAAGCAGAGCACTCACCTGTGCACGCTGCGCGGCTTGATGAAGTTGAAGAAGAGTGATAAGCCCGTTCCGATCGAAGAAGTCGAGCCCGCGAAAGAGATTGTGAAGCGCTTCAACACCGGCGCAATGTCATTTGGTTCTATCAGCAAGGAAGCGCACGAAACGCTCGCAATCGCCATGAACCGCATTGGAGGCAAGTCGAACACGGGCGAGGGCGGGGAAGACGAAGAGCGATTTAATTCGGACGCGAACGGCGACCTGCGGCGCAGCGCCGTAAAGCAAGTGGCTTCGGCTCGTTTCGGCGTAACCGCGAATTACTTGGTGAACGCGGACGAATTGCAGATCAAAATGGCGCAGGGTGCAAAACCGGGCGAAGGCGGCCAATTGCCGGGACACAAGGTGGACGAAGTGATCGCTCGTTTGCGACACTCCATCGCCGGAGTCGGGCTTATTTCGCCGCCACCCCATCATGACATTTACTCCATCGAAGATCTTGCACAACTAATTTACGACCTTAAGAATGTCAACCCACAAGCCCGCATCGCCGTGAAATTGGTGGCCGAGTCTGGTGTGGGGACGGTGGCGGCGGGCGTGGCCAAGGCGCATGCTGACGTGGTTCTGATCAGCGGGGACAGCGGCGGCACGGGAGCTTCGCCGCTGAGTTCGATCAAGCACGCGGGCATTCCTTGGGAGTTAGGCTTGGCGGAGACGCAGCAAGTGCTGCTGTTGAACGATCTGCGCAGCCGTATTCGCGTGCAGACGGACGGCAAATTACAGACTGGCCGGGATGTCGTGATCGGCGCATTGCTGGGCGCAGAAGAATTTGGCTTTGCCACGACGCCGCTGATTGCGATGGGCTGTGTGATGCTGCGCAAGTGTCATCTCAATACATGCTCGGTGGGCATTGCCACGCAGGATCCCGTACTGCGCAAGCAGTTCCAGGGGCAGCCTGAGCACGTCATCAATTTCTTTTTCTTCCTCGCGGAGCAAGTGCGCCACTACATGGCGGAGCTGGGATTTTGCAGCTTCGACGAGATGGTGGGGCGTGTCGACATGCTCGACGGGGAGCCTGCAGTCGATCACTGGAAGGCACGAGGGCTCGATCTTTCGGCAATCCTCTATCGCCCTCCGGTGCCTTCGCGTGTGGCGCGGCGATGCGTGCAGGCCCAGGACCACGGGCTGAAAGAGGCGCTCGATCACAAGCTTCTTGCCGCGGCGCGCGTCGCAATCGACACTCTTGTTCCGGTCGAGATCCGTTTGCCAGTACGCAATGTGCACCGCACTGTGGGCACGATGCTCAGCGGCGAGATCGCCCGCAAGTACGGCTCCGCTGGATTGCCCGATGATACGATTCGCATTCACTTGACGGGGTCCGCGGGACAAAGCCTGGGCGCGTTTCTGGCGAACGGCGTCACCCTTACGCTCGAGGGTGAGGCGAATGATTATGTGGGTAAAGGTCTATCCGGCGGACGCTTGGTTGTGTACCCACCTCGCGCCTCCGGATTCGCTGCCGAAGAAAACATCCTGATCGGAAACGTTGTACTCTACGGGGCCACCACTGGCGAAGCTTTTTTCAATGGAGTTGCCGGAGAACGATTCGCGGTTCGCAACTCCGGAGCCACCGCGGTAGTGGAGGGAGTCGGCGATCACGGTTGCGAGTACATGACGAATGGGATGGTACTTGTCCTGGGGTCCTGCGGAAGGAATTTTGCAGCGGGCATGAGTGGCGGAGTCGCTTACGTGTTTGATGAGCGCGGTAATTTTGCGGAGGAGCGATGCAACCTCGGCTCCGTGGATCTTGAATCCGTAGCAGAGTCGCAAGATGTGGAGGTTCTAAGAAGTCTTGTCACACGACACCTGGCGCTGACTGGTAGCCGCCGCGCGAAATGGATTCTCGAAAACTGGGCTGAATTGCTGCCCCGCTTCATCAAAGTTTTCCCACACGAATTCAAGCGAGTGCTGGGAGTAAGCCGCAGCCGCAAGGGCGAAATTCCGAGCCGCCCGATGGCTCCGGTCGCCCACGCTCAGCACGCGCCCCTCGCGCAGGTGCAGAATGGGTAAGACCACGGGCTTTCTGGAATATTCTCGCGAGCTTGCTCCGCGCCGCCCAGTGACTCAGCGGGTGAATGACTGGTTCGAAATCTACCTCGACCTGCCGGAGGACACTCTCAAGAAGCAAGGCGCGCGCTGCATGGATTGCGGCGTGCCTTTCTGTCAGACGGGATGTCCGGTCAATAATTTGATTCCCGACTGGAACGATCTGGTGTATCGCGGGCGATGGAAGGAAGCAGTGCGGCAACTGCACGCGACCAACAATTTTCCGGAGTTTACCGGACGCATTTGCCCGGCGCCATGTGAAGCGTCCTGCGTGCTGGGCATCAACCAACCGGCGGTGACCATCAAGCAAAACGAGAAAAACATTGTTGAGCGTGGGTTTCGGGAAGGTTGGATTCGTCCCGAACCGCCGAAGCTTCGCACCGGGAAAAAGGTTGCAGTTGTGGGTTCCGGCCCAGCCGGACTGGCGGCGGCGCAACAGCTATGCCGAGCAGGACACGCCGTCGTCGTCTACGAGAAAGCGGACCGTATCGGCGGATTGCTGCGCTACGGCATTCCCCAGTTCAAGCTGGAGAAGCACATCATCGATCGCCGCCTCGAGCAGATGTCCGGCGAAGGCGTGCAGTTCGTTACCGGCGCGGAAGTTGGAAAGAATGTTTCTGTCGAGGATCTGCGGCGTAACGTCCATGCGATCGTGCTCGCAGGCGGAGCCGAACAACCGCGCGATCTCAAGGTTCCGGGGCGTGACCTCAAAGGGATTCATTTCGCGATGGATTACTTGCCGCAGCAGAACCGGCGCTGCCTTGGGGACGAAGTCGCACCAGAAATTGAAATCCTGGCTGCAGGAAAGCGAGTGATCATCATCGGAGGAGGCGACACAGGCGCGGACTGTCTGGGAACATGCCACCGGCAAAAGCCGCTGTCCGTGCATCAGTTCGAGATCATGCCGAAGCCGCCGGACGAACGATCGCCGCTCACTCCCTGGCCGTTATGGCCGATGCAACTGCGGACCGAAGCGGCACATGAAGAAGGCGGCATTCGCGATTGGAGCATTGCTACTACGAAATTTACCGGCGAAGCTGGAAGTGTTAAACACCTACATGCCCTGCGCGTTGGTCCGCCGCCGAAGTTCGAGCCGATGCCAGGCAGTGACTTCACGATCGACGCAGACTTGGTGCTCATCGCGATGGGCTTTCTGGGTCCAGTTCGAAATGGAATGATTGAACAACTAGGCGTGGTGCTCGATCCGCGCGGAAACGTGGCCACGGATCAGAACTACATGTCGTCCGTGCCGGGCATCTTTGCGGCTGGGGATATGCGGCGCGGCCAATCGCTGGTGGTATGGGCCATCTCGGAGGGACGCAGAGCGGCGGCGGGTGTCGATACCTATCTCAGATCCGCGGCGGCGCGTTCCACTGCCCTGGCTTCAGCAGCCCAACCAGTCGCCTCATGATTTGACTATCGGCCACAGTGCCCGCTGAGCAAGATAACTGCGCCAACCTATGATCGGAATCCAGGATATCCAGACAGCCATGGGCCGGATACGCGAAGCCATCCGCGTTTCTCCCTGCACGGGCTCGGAATCTTTTTCGATTCTCACCAAGAACGACATTTTCCTTAAACTCGACAACCAGCAGCGTACCGGAGCTTTCAAGGAGCGCGGCGCTCTAAACAAGTTGCTCACGCTCACCGCTGAGGAACGGTCCCAGGGAGTGATTGCCGCATCGGCTGGCAATCATGCGCAAGGCGTTGCCTATCATGCTGGCCGCCACGGTATCAAGGCTCTCATCTACATGCCCTTGCCCACGCCGCTCACCAAAGTGTCAGCCACGCGCGCGTATGGGGCGGAAGTGGTTTTGCATGGCACGAACTACGATGAAGCGTACGAGGAAGCCGTCAAGCATAGCCGGGAACACCACTTCACTTTGATCCACGCTTTCGACGATGATGCCGTCATTGCCGGGCAGGGCACACTGGGGTTGGAAATCCTGACGCAGCAGCCTGACATCGAGGCGATCGTTGCACCTATCGGTGGAGGTGGGTTGATTGGCGGAATCGCTTGTGCGGTGAAGGAAACCAATCCGGCGGTTCGAGTTTTTGGAGTTCAGCCCGCGAAGTTGCCTTCCATGCAAGCCGCGGTGGCGCAAGGCGGGCCGGTAACTCTCAAGTCTGCCACCACGATTGCCGACGGCATCGCTGTGCGGCGAGCCGGTGAACGGACGTTTCCGCTGGTCCAAAAATATGTGGATGACATTGTTACGGTCGAAGAAGAAGAGATCGCCAATGCCATCCTGCTGCTTTTGGAGCGCGAGAAGACGCTGGCGGAAGGTGCGGGCGCAGCGTCCATCGCTGCGTTGTTGAATCATAAACTGCCGCTGGAGGGGAAAAAGGTAGCGGTGCTGGTTTGCGGAGGCAATATTGACGTTACTCTGCTCTCGCGAATCATCGAGCGTGGTTTGGTGAAGGATGGCAGGTTGGTGCGATTGCGCATTCACTTACCAGACTACCCCGGCGCGCTGCACCGGCTTACGGGAATTCTTGCAGATCTTCGTACCAATATTGTTGAAACCGCCTATGACCGCGCCTATCACGGCGTCAATCTGGGAGACACCGCCATTGACATCACCATGGAAACCAGAGGGCCTACTCATATTGCCGAATTGGTAACCGCCTTGTCGGTCTCCGGTTACGCCCACGAGAGAATTCTGTAGGCCGAATGCCGAGGCTTGCGTTCGCTACCCACCTTATTTGACAGTTTGATCGGCGCTAGAAGAAATTTGAATTGGACTCAGTGCATACCTCCCTTTATCGTCTGCGGATTGGGGAGAGAACTGCGATTGAACGCAATGGCGTTCATCGGAGCCGGCTCTTTCCTGGGTCAGCCCTTCCCTCCAAGATTCAGGAGTGCGGTCGCATTGGCATTTGCGGAAGCTTTTCCAGCAGGCTTACGACCACCAAGAATTACCCACGCCTTCGAAACAGGAGCAAGCAAACATGACGAAGCGAGTCGACGGGCACTCCCTGCGCCTGTCGTTGATGTCGGCCCTTGCAGCCATGATTCTAATCGCCGGATTGTTGGCGGGACTATCAGGGTCCTGCTTTGCCGACGACGGGCCGAAACCTGATCCGTCGGGAACGACCACGGGCGACAAGAGTGCCGCTGTAGATGCCGCCGGCACTCCCTTTGTGGTCACGGAGCCAACGGACAAAACCGCTCCGGACTACACCGCCAATAAGAAAGCATTCGATGACTACCAGGCTCAGTCGGCAAAAGAGCCGCTCGCCGTTAAGCTCGCCGACAGCGTCGGCCATGTTCGCGTTGCCACGAATTTTGCCTGGACTCTAAACACGGGCTACCTGGTCCTGTTCATGCAGGCGGGTTTCGCCCTGCTTACTTGCGGACTGGTGCGAAAGAAAAATGCCGCCC
>Ga0182015_10004375_pt1 | contig 15264 bp, 14 predicted proteins | sample 712P3MmetaG_FD_120478 | JGI IMG/M metagenome (GOLD analysis project Ga0182015, IMG submission 120478) | Permafrost microbial communities from Stordalen Mire, Sweden - 712P3M metaG | ecosystem: Environmental > Terrestrial > Soil > Wetlands > Permafrost | place: Sweden: Stordalen | collected...
GTGGGCGCGCCGGCGGCGGGCGAGAGCATCGCGCGGGAGCTCCGGGAGGGTCCCGCGCCCGAGGAGATCCAAGAGCCGGTCCTCGAGAGCCTCGATCGCGCGATCACCGGCCTGATCACCGTCGTGCCGCCGCTGCTGCTGGTGCTCGCCGGCTGGCAGACGTGGAACCGCGAGTTGCGCTGGCGCGACATCGCGATCTTTCTGATCGTGTACATCCCGACCGGTCTCGGCGTGACGGTCGGGTTTCACAGGCTGCTCACGCATCGCAGCTTCAAGACCTCGCCGGCCCTGCGCGGCGTGCTGGCGGTGCTCGGCACGATGGCCGTCGAGGGGCCGGTCATCTCCTGGGTCGCCGACCATCGCAAGCACCACACCTACTCGGATCGCCTCGGCGATCCCCACAGCCCGCACGTGGACCACGGCGTCGGCTGGCGCGGCGCGCTGCGCGGCCTTGCCCACGCGCACGTCGGCTGGCTGTTCGACCACACGCAGCGTGGCTCGCGCGAGCGCTTCGCCCCCGACCTGCTCGCGGACCCGGTCGTGTCATTCGTGGACAAGACGTTCGTGTTCTGGGCGCTGCTCGGCTTTGCGATCCCGTTCGGGCTCGGCGTGCTGATCGGCGGCACCGTGAACGCGGGCCTGGAGGCAATGTTGTGGGGTGGGGCGGTGCGTATGCTCGTGCTCCACCACGTCACCTACAGCATCAACTCGCTGTGTCACTTCTTCGGGCGCCGGCGGTTTGCGACGGACGACCACTCGCGCAATTTGATGTGGCTGGCCCCGCTCTCACTCGGCGAGGCATGGCATAACAACCATCACGCGTTTCCGACGTCTGCCTTTCACGGCATGGGCAGCGGCGAGCTCGATATCTCCGGCCTCGTGATAGCGACGCTCGAGCGTGCCGGCCTCGTGTGGGACGTGCAGCGCATCGGCGCCAGCCGCCAGGCGGCAAAGGCACTGTGACGCGCCTGCGGGGGGCGGCGCCATTTCGCGCCACCCCCGCTCTGTGTCGAGACTCGTTCGGGTCGCTTCGGGCTGCTACGCGGCCGCCCCGGCGGCAGGCGTGGGCGATACGCGCCGTGACGCTGCCTCGCTGCCCTTCGCGGCGAAGCTCAGCCACCAGTTGAGCATCGGCAGCAGGAACAGGATCGCTCCGAACACGATCAAGAGGATTCCGGCGAGGATCGCGATGCTGCCGATCTGCCCCCAGCCCCATGCGTTGAGCAACAGGCCGCGCAGCGTGTCGCCCATGAACAGCGTCGTGCGCTCGCCCGCGAGCTTTTCGCTCTTCATGCCGCCCGCGATCCATTCCCCGCTCACCTGCGAGTAGGTCTTGCCGCCCGCGATCTTGTTCATGTCGGGCAGGATCTGATCGTCGGCGTACGCCTTCGCCTGCGTGCCTGTGAGTACCTGCTGGCCTTCGTACTTCTTCAGGGCCGGCCACTCAGCCGGCTTCGGGAACGTGATCTTCTGCGGCGCCAGCTGGTTGTGCACCACTTCGTGGTCATAGCTGCCGCCCACGATCGAGACGATCCCGAGCACGATCATTCCCGCTGCCGCTCCCGCGGCGATCGGTGTCAAGCTGGTTATCCTGCTCAGAAACCTGCGCATGGTGCCTCCTCTATAAGAGATTTCGTATCGCTTACAGGGTCGTGGCTGGCGCCCGCAAGAGCATCCGCTCCCGACCGCATGGAGTGTGCGGGAAAACCCTGAGCTCGTGATCCCGATGTGCGCTCCCTTTTGCGCGCTCACCGGACGCTTCACTGCTCCGCTCGCGCTGAGGCGTGCGACCATTGCGCTGATGGCACAGCACGCTCGACTGCCGCTGGACCTGTCCCTCGCGCCGGGAGCGCGCCCGCGACGTTGGATGCCGGCGCTCGCCGCCGGGCTCTCGATCGGCGAATACGCTCGCTCGCTCGTTCGGCGTCTCGCCTTCCTGGCCGCGGTGCTGCTCGCGGCCATCTGGGCGCTCAGCGGCCAGGGCTACCTCTGGCCGGCGTGGGCGTGGCTCGGGCTTGGCGACCTTGTCCTGCTCGACTTCAGCGCCAGCTGGGCGTGGCGCCAGCCGCGCGGAGCGGTTCGCCGCGTCGCGTGCGTGTGGGCGCTGGTCGGCGCGGCGGCCGTGATCCTCGTGTTCACGTGGCTGCTCACGTGGCTGCTCGCCGGCGCGCACACGTTCTGGCCGGCGTGGGCGCTGCTCGGGCTGGCGACCGCGGGCAGCTCCTACTCGCTGATCGCGCTGCACGATCGCGTGCTCGTCGCGCGCGGCCGGCGCGCGCTGCGCGCGCGCATCGACATGCTGACGCGCACGCGCCGCCAGGCCGTGGACGCTCAGGCGGCGGAGCTGCGGCGGATCGAGCGCGACCTGCACGACGGCGCGCAGGCGCGCCTCGTAGCGCTGACGCTGCAGCTGGGGCGCGCGGAGCTGCGCGTGCAGGAGCAGCCGGAGATTCGCGGCCTGATCCTCGATGCCCAGCGCGAGGCGCACCAGGCGATCGGCGAGCTGCGCGACCTCGCCCGCGGGATCGTGCCGCCGCTGCTCGCCGACCGCGGCCTGGTGGCGGCGGTGCAGTCGCTCGCGGCCCGCTACGGCCTGGGGACGGCGATCGACGCCGACACCCATCGGGGCCTCGCGCCGGCGATCGAGAGCGCCGCCTACTTCGTGATCGCCGAGGCGCTCACGAACACCGCCAAGCACGCCGGCGCGGAGCGCAGCTGGGTAGTGCTCCGCGACGAGCACAGGACCCTGGCGGTCCTCGTCGGCGACGACGGATGCGGCGGGGCCGACGCGGAGGGGTCGGGGCTCGCGGGGCTCCGTGCCCGCGTGGAGGCGCTCGACGGCAGCCTGCGCGTGGCGAGCCCCGAGGGTGGCGGCACCGTGCTCGAGGTGAGGCTTCCTTGCGGGTAGTGATCGCCGAGGATCTCGCGCTGCTGCGGGAGGGATTGGTGGCGCTGCTGCGCGAGAGCCAGATCGACGTCGTCGCCCAGGTCGAAGACGGCCCAGGTTTGCTGCGGGCGATCGCCGGGCATCAGCCGGACCTCGCGATCGTCGATGTGCGCCTGCCGCCCACATACAGCGATGAGGGGCTGCTGGCGGCGATCGAGGCCCGCCGGCGCCAGCCGCGGCTGGGGGTGCTCGTGCTCTCGCAGTACGTCGAGACCGCGTATGCGAGCGAGCTGATCGGCGAGGACACCGCCGGGATCGGCTATCTGCTCAAGGAGCGCGTCGGCGACGTGCGTGCCTTCATCGACGCCCTGCACAGCGTGGCCGCGGGCGGCACGGTGCTCGACCGTCAGGTCGTCGCCGAGCTCCTGGCGCCTCGCGACGGGACCACCCAGGCGCTCCCAGGCCTGACCGCGCGTGAGCGCGACGTGCTCGCGCTGATGGCCGAGGGACGCTCCAACGCGGCGATCGCCGAGAGCCTGTGCGTGACCGCTGGCGCCGTCGAGAAGCACATCACGAACATCTTCGCCAAGCTCGACCTGCCGGCATGCAACGACGACCACCGGCGCGTGCTCGCGGTGCTCGCGTATCTGCGCGTCGCGCGCTAGCGCGACCGGCGCCGAGCCGACACGTGATAGAAAAGGGCGGAGCGATGAATGTGGGGAACGGCCATGGCCGCTGACGTGCTCACGCGAGTGCGGGCCGAAATCGACGCGCGGCTGCGCGAGCTGCGCTCGGCGGTGGCGGAGCACGAGCGGCTGCTCGACGCCGCGGGCGCGATCGACGCCGAAGCGCAGGAGCGCGCTGCGGCCGACGGGCGCGCTGCGGCCATGGCGAAGCCGGCCGCCAAGCCCAAGCCGGCCGCAAAGCCCAAGCCGAGGCCGACGGCCGCGGCGCAGCCCAGAGTGCCGGCCGCGCCGCGGACGGCGAAGATGGGCGCGGCCGAGCAGGCGATCGTGGCGGCGCTCGAGCACGGCTCGCACACGGTCGGCGAGCTGGGTGTCGTCACGGCGATGTCGGGCGCTGAGATCCGCGAGGGCGCGCGCCAGCTGCTGAAAGCCGGCAGGATCGTGCGCGCGAAGCGCGAAGGCAGGGCGGCCTACGCGCTGGCGGACGCGGCGTAGAGCGCGGCGCGCTCGGGCCCGAGAAACGGCGTGAGCGCGAAGTAGGTCAGCTGTGCGGCGGCGCCGGGCAGCTCCGCGATGCAGTCGTTCTCTACGTAGTGGTGCATCACCTGCCAGATCCCGCCGGCGATCGCCTCGCCCGCGATCGCGGGCACCTCCACGTGGCCGCTGGCGAGCTCGTAGGCCGGGCCGAAGTACGCGCCGAAGGACTCGAGCGTGGCGTCGCGGATCTCGATTGCCTCGGGGCATGCGGCGAACGTGTCGACGACGCTCAGATGAGCGTGTGCGGGCTCTGATGCGAGGTAGTCGAGCAGCGCGCTGATCCCGGCGCCGGCCGCTCGCGGCCAGTCGTCCTGCTCGGCCTGGTAGGCCTCGACGGCAACCGTCAGCGCCTGGTGCATGCCCACCTTTTGCGCGCCCAGGAACGCGTCGTGCTTGGAGTCGTAGATGTCGTAGAAGGTCTGATGCGAGACGTTGGCGCGGCGCGCGATCTCGGGGATCGTGAGCGCGGCCAGGCCCTTCTCGGCGACGATTGCCGCGGTCGCGTCGACGATCCGCTCGCGCTGGCTTTTGACGATGAACGGGCGCGGCAGGTCGCTGCGTCCGCTCGGCAGCCGTCCCTCGGCGCGCCGCGCGCGCTCGGAGGGAAGCGCGGCAGTCCCCTCGCTGGACTCCCGGGGCATCGCGGGCGGAGCGGCCAGCCCGCTCGGCAGCCGCCGCGGATAGCACGTCGCCCAGGCCGTCAATTCGTCGGCCAGCCCCGGGAGCTCGCTGGCGCGGCCCTGGCGCAGCCGCGTGGCGGTCACCTCGCGGATCCCGCCGATGATCGCCTTCACGGTTAGGTCTGCCGCGTCTCCGGCTCGGGCGCCGTCGCGGCTGGCGTATATGCGCCGCTCGAGCTCCGCGAGCACGCGCCGGCGCCGTTCGAGCGCGCTCGAGCCGGCGCCGAACGCGCCGAGCACGAGCAGCGAGGTCGCCTCCGGCTCGGCGGCCGCCATCTCGGCCCATGCGCGCATCGCCACTGCCAGGCGCTCGCCGTGTGAGTCGCCGACTGCGTATGCCGCGATGACTGCTGCGGCCGTGCGTCCCGCGACGGCGTCGTAGGCGCTCAGGAACAGGTCTTCCTTGTCGGTGAAGAGGCTGTAGAACGTCGGCTGGGAGACGTGCGCGAGCTTGGCGAGGTCGACGATGCGCACCGCCGGGTAGCCCTTCTCGGCGATCAGCTCGATCATCGCCTTCTGCAGGCGCTCGCGCTGGTCGCGCTTGACGAGCTCCGGGTCGAGGCCGTGGGTGCCCGTGGGCAGCGGCCGATAGCGGTCGGGGCGCTTTGCGCGCGTCGCCGAAGCGCCGCTGCCGGCGCTCCCCAAAGCTCCGCCGGTCCGCGGCGGCGTCTTTCTGACATTGCGAGCCGACATCTCAGCGATACCCTCCACTTGACTCGAAGTAAAGTCGAGATTATCAAACTGTGCGCACAGAGTAATCCGCATGATTGTGTCTATACTGCACTTATGTCTCAAAAGGTCAATACTCCGTGATGCGAGGCTGGGAGCGGACTAATGGTACTTCGGCAGACCTTTGCCGCCCCGAGCACTAAATGATCAACGGGAACGCGCCGGCTCCGCCGACCCATTGACAGCTGGCGACGCTGGTGGCTATCAGCCGGTGATCGTGCGCGACGTTCCGAGCACTTCGCCGGCCGCGCCCAGCGCCTGCACCGCGACGTAGCCCTCGGCCACGGGCGTGACGATCGCCGTCTCGAAGCCGCCGCGCGCGGCGCTCGCCACGGGCGTCAGCTGTGCCGCGCTGGGGCCGGCGAGGACCTGCCAGCTGGCGGTGCGCGTATCGCCGTTCCAGCTCGCGTAGACCGTGACCTGCGAGCCGGTCTTCGCGGCCGCGATCGCCGGGGGTTCGCTCGGCGCGCCGGTCCACGGGAAGCGGTAGCCGCGATAGGACTGGTAGCTGCCGTGCATGTGCGCGTCGAACAGCAGCTGCCCGCTGGCGCTGAACTCGGAGAAGTAGGGCTCGGCGCCCCAACCGATGAACACATCGCCGTTTTCGAGGGCCTGCATGTCGCCTTGGCTGCCGGCGGCGAGCGGCGTGGGATGGTCGTATTCGGCGACCACCTGGTCGGTCTTGGTCTGCGGGTTGACCGCCAGCAAGAGCCCGCGCGATTGTGCGTGAACCTTCGGCACGCCGCCGTTGTCGAACACGCTGATCGTCCCGTTGGGAAGCACGGACGCGTCGTGCTGGTAGGCGGTGGCGGCCCCGGCGGTCTGCTTGACGCTCGACTGCCTGCCGCCGATGCGGGTCAGCACCTGGCCGCTGAGCGTGCTCAATTCGTACAGCGCGGAGGTGTTGCGCGCCGAGATCAGCGTCCTGCCGTCGGCGAGCTGGTCGATCGAGTTGAGGTGGAAGTAGTCGAACGGCCAGATCGCGCTCGCGCTCGTCGCCGCGCTGTAGGAGTCGCCGAGCGCGACGTGGTCGAGGCTGTTCCATTCGCGCCGCACGAGCCCCGTCTTGAGGTCGATTTCCTGGAAGATCGAGTCGGTCACCGCGCCGCCGCTCGGACCGCCCAACGATGAGAGGTTGCAGTCGATCGGGTCGAACACGGTCAGCAGCGCGGTGCCCGTGGGAGTGATATGGAATTCGTGCAGGTCGGCGAGGTAGCCGTTGCCGGCGTGCACGTGCCCGATCTCCTGATAGGAGCTGTTGTCGATGATCTCTTCGCCCTGACCGAAGCCCTGCGGCGGGATGCGGCCCTGCCACCACGTCAGCACCGCCTGGCCGCCGAGCTGCTGGACCTGCAGGTCGGTTGAGGCTTTGCCCGCCGCCAGCGGGTGGAACCACACGAGGTTGCCGTCTTCTTCGAAGATCATCGGCCCGGCCGCGCCAGGTCCGTTGTACGGCGCCGCGAACAGGTCGCCGGGAGCGCTCTGCGTGGAGCTCGCGGAGACGACCATCGCCGGCGGTTCGAGTTCCGGACGCGAGTGGAAGTGCTGCATCTCGTTGTAGTCGCGCGGCAGGCTCGCCGCGGCCGCCGCGTCGTAGTCCACCGGGTCCTGATGGGCGATGACGAAGTGGTAGGCGAACGGCTGCGTCTTTGCGCCGACCTTGACGCTGCCGCGCACCGTCACCGTCTCACCGGGGTCGAACGGCTTGGGGGTCACGAAGCTGGCGCCGTCGCCCTGCGAGTAGGCGATCAGGTGCCCGGCGTGCGCGCCGGTCTGCGAGCCGGTCACGTGCACCGTCCCGAGCGCGCTCGGCGGCGCGCCGAGCAGGCTTATCTGCGTCTCGGTCGAGGCGTCGTAGGAGTCTGGCAGCGGTGAGACGGCGATGCTCGTGCCGCGTAGCAGGGCCGAGGCGTTGAGTTTGGTGGGTGTGCAGCGTCCCGCGCTCGGCACGCTGTATGCCGCCTGCTCGGCCTCGATCCTGTGCGAGGCCAGCGCGAGCGTGGCGGCACTGGCGAGGACCACGACGACGGCGCCGCCGATCAAGAGGGCGCGCAGCCGCTTGATGGCGAGCCTGCGCAGTCGCGTCATCGTGGTCACTTGGCAGCGGTCCTCCTGCGCGAGCTGGGCGAGGGTCGGGGGGTGGGGCGGGCGAGACGAATGGCGGCGAGTGCGGCGCGCGCAATGCTAGGCGGTTGACACGTCGAAGCCTTAAGAAGTTGCGAAGATGCGCCGGTGGCAAGCTTGACACCGCTCAGCTCCGACGCCGAGACCGGCCGGGCGCCCGGCGAGGCAAGCGGCGAGGATCCGGCGGCCGTGGCTCGGCTGCGGCGGGCACGATGTGCTCGCGGACCATCGACCGCTCAGCGACCGGGCGGCGACGATCGTCAGCCCGCCCGTTGCGTCGATCTCGACGGTCATCGTCTCGAGCACGCCGGACGCTGCCTGTGTGGCCGCCGCGCGCACGGCACCCGCACCCGTCGTCTGAGCGGTATCGTCGCCCGATGAGGCAGCACGGCTCGAGGTACGGCGCATCGGCACGCCGGAGGAGGTCGCGCATGCGAGCGCGTATCTGACGAGCGACGAGGGCGTATACGTGACGGGCTCGGAGCTCGTGATCGACGGGGCGTCACGGCTTGAGGGGACAACGACAACGACGCTGGGAGAGGCGCGAATGACAGAGACCAACCATCAGGTGCGGCTGGCCGCGCGGCCGTCGGGGCTGCCGAAGGACACGGACTGGAGCTTGACCGAGGAGCCGGTGCCGACGCCCGGGGCGGGGGAGTTCGTCGTGGCGATCTCGCACATCTCGCTCGACCCGGCGATGCGCGGCTGGATGAACGCGGGCGCCTCCTACATCGACCCGGTCGAAGTCGGCGACGTGATGCGCGCGGGCGCGGTCGGGCGCGTCGTTGCCTCCGAGCATCCGGGCTTCGCCATGGGCGAGCACGTCTACAGCGCCTTCGGCGTGCAGGAGTACACGCTGTCGGACGGCAACGGCGTCATGAAGATCGACCCGGCGCTGGCGGCGCTGCCGTGCTACCTGGGAACGCTCGGGATGACCGGCATGACCGCGTACTTTGGGCTGTTCGACGTCGGCAAGATGCAGGAGGGAGACACGGTCGTCGTCTCCGGCGCCGCGGGCGCGGTCGGCATGGCCGTGGGGCAGATGGCAAAGATCAAGGGCGCGGCTCGCGTCGTCGGCATCGCCGGCGGCGAGGAGAAGTGCCGCTGGCTCGTCGACGAGCTGGGCTTCGACGCGGCGATCGACTACAAGGGCGAGGACGTGCGCCAGGCGCTGCGCGAGGCGGCGCCGAAGGGCGTCGACGTGTACTTCGACAACGTCGGCGGCGAGATCCTCGACGCGGTGCTCACGCGCCTCGCGCGCGGCGCGCGGATCGTGATCTGCGGCGCGGTGTCGCAGTACAACGCGACCGAGAGCGTACGCGGCCCGTCCAACTACCTGTCGCTGCTGGTGTCGCGCGCGTCGATGACGGGGATGGTCGTGTTCGACTACGCGTCGCAGTTCCCGCCGGCGATGGCGGAGATCGCCGGCTGGATGCAGGAAGGGCGGCTGATCTCGCGCGAGCATGTTGTGGAGGGCGGGGTGGGCGCGTTCCCGGAGACGCTGCTGAAGCTGTTCACGGGGGAGAACGTGGGGAAGCTGGTGCTGCACGTGGGTGCGGACTGAGGCGGGTCAGCCGACGTTGCGCGGGCAGGTGGCGCTATCGCTTGCCGCTAGCCGCCCGGTGATACAGCTTCCTGGCTCGGCGCTCGCAGGCTGCACGCATGCGCGCCGGCTCGCGTCTGCACGCCTCCAGTGCGTCGGCGAGCCTTCGGGCGGTCGGCGGGTCGCGCTTGCTCAGCCATACGAGGTTGGGGAAAGGTGGCTTCACGGCGGCCGCCAGCAAGGCTTGGTCGGACCCGGCCGGGGCGTTGGAGCTGGCGCTGTTGCTCGTCTGAGCAGGCGCTTCTTCGGGGGGTGGGACTGTTTCGGGTGGCGCGGATTCTAGGACGCCATATGCGAGGCTGAAGTCATCGCCGCCCGCGATCGCGCTCGCTTCGGTCAGCCCGCTGACTGCGACCGGCGCGTCACTGCTTTCCCTGGTCCCGATGCCCAGCTGGCCATCCCAGTTCAGTCCCCAGGCCATCACGGTGCCATCGCCAAGCAGCGCCAGGCTCTGCCCGCCGCCGCCGGCGATCGCCGTGACGTGTTCGAGGCCGCTCACCTGGACCGGGGTAGTGCTGCAGAAGTTGTAGAGAAAGCATTCAGTGGGTCCAGTGAATGTTCCAATGCCGAGCTGCCCCGAGATGTTGCTGCCCCAAGACATCACCGTTCCGTCGTCACGTAGCGCGAGGCCGGCCTCGTCTCCGATAGCGATGGCGCGGATTTCGCTGAGGCCGCTCACTGCCACAGGCACGTTGCTACCGACGAGCGTGCCATCTCCGAGCTCCCCGACTTCGTTGGCCCCCCAAGCCATCACAGTGCCGTTGCTCAGCAACGCGAGGCTGGTCTCGCCATCGACACCGGCGGCGATGGCCGTGACGCCGGTGAGGCCGGCCACGGGAGTGGGCTCGTCATAAGACCAGAACCCTCCGGGTTCTTCCCAGGAGTCGGATCCCCAGGCCATCACGGTGCCGTTCTTCAGCAGTGCGAGGCTGTAGTTCTGGCCGGCTGCGATGGCCGTGACTTCGCTCAGTCCGCTGACCGGTATCGGTCTCGTGCTGCACTGGGTTGGCTCTTCTTCCTTGTAGCAGTGCTCCGGGCCGCTCGTGCTGCCGTCGCCGAGCTGCCCTACTTCGTTGTCTCCCCAGGCCATCACGGTCCCGTCGCTGAGCAGTGCGAGGCTGTGCTGCGCACCGGCGGCAATCGCGACAACCCCGCTCAGTCCGCTGACCGGGACCGGCTTGAGGCTACACGCGACCGTGTAGTCCGAAGCTTCGGCGTATGCCGCATGGCAGCTTTCAGGGCCTGTATGGGTTCCGACGCCGAGTTGTCCCCAGTTGTTTTCCCCCCAGTCAACGACCGTGCCGCCGCTCAGGCGGGCCAAGCCGTGCCGGCCCCCGCCTGCGAGTGACGTGACGTCGCCGAGGCCACTAATTGCGGAGGGCAGGTCGGCCCCGAGCGTGTTGCCGACTCCCAGCTGTCCGACTTCGTTTTCTCCCCACGCCACCGCACCCGCGGACGCAGCCGATGCCGGCCCCGCGAGCGCCAGCGCGCAGGCCCCCACGAGCAGACCCCCTGCAAAGCTGCGAAACGCGAGCCTCAACGCCATCCCTCCCGGTCAGATCGCTGCTGTTCCGACCGTTGAAACCTTAGCGGGTGCCTGTAGTTGCGGCGGTCAGAACACCGGCGTCTCGGAGTAATCCCCGAACACCCGCTGCAGCGACTCGATGATCTCGCCCTCTGAGGCGTGCGCTCGCGCGCAGTCGAGCAGCGGCTCCATCAGGTTGCGGTCCTCGTGCGCGGCGTGCTGGCGCAGCGCCGCGAGCGTGCGCTCGACGGCGGCGCCATCGCGGCGGGCGCGCGCGGAGTTCAGGCGGTCGATCTGCTTGCGCTCCAAGGCGGGGTCGACGCGCAGCGTCGGGATCGGCTGCTCGTCGGCGGCGACGAAGCTGTTGACGCCGACGACGATCCGCTCCTGGGCGTCGATCTGCTGCTGCAGCGCAAACGCCGCGTCGGCGATCTCGCGTTGCGGGTAGTTGAGCTTCGTCGCCTCGACCATCCCGCCGAGCTCGTCGATCTTCGCGAAGTACTCATACGTGCGCTGCTCCATCTGGTCGGTGAGCGCCTCCACGAAGTAGGAGCCGCCGAGCGGGTCGACGGTGTTCGTGACGCCGGTCTCGTGCGCGAGCATCTGCTGCGTGCGCAGCGCGATCGTGACGGCCTCCTCGGTGGGCAGCGCGAGCGCCTCGTCATAGGAGTTCGTGTGCAGCGACTGCGTGCCGCCGAGCACCGCGGCGAGCGCCTCGACGGCCGTGCGCACGATGTTGTTGAGCGGCTGCTGAGCCGTCAGCGACACGCCCGCTGTCTGCGCGTGAAAGCGCATCTGCCACGAGCGCGGGTTCTTCGCGCCGAACGTCTCGCGCAGCTCGCGCGCCCAGATGCGCCGTGCGGCGCGGTACTTGGCGATCTCCTCGAAGAAGTCGATCTGCGCGTTGAAGAAGAACGACAGCCGCGGCGCGAACTCATCGACGTCGAGGCCGCGCGCGACCGCCTGCTCGACGTAGGTGAGGCCATCCTTGAGCGTGAACGCGAGCTCCTGCTGCGCGGTCGAGCCTGCCTCGCGGATGTGGTAGCCGGAGATCGAGATCGGGTGCCAGCGCGGCATGCGGCGCGTGCACCACTCGATCATGTCGCCGCACAGGCGCATCGCCGGGTCGATCGGGAAGCACCACTCCTTCTGCGCGATGTACTCCTTGAGGATGTCCGCCTGGATCGTGCCGGACAGACGGTCGGCCGGGACCGGCCCCACGCCCGTCGCCTCGCCGTCGGGGGTCTCGCCGGATTCGGCCGCGGCGACGTAGAACGCGAGCATGATCGCCGCGGGCGCGTTGATCGTCATCGACACCGACACCTCGCCGAGGTCGATGCCGCCGAACAGCGTCTGCATGTCGTCGAGCGTGTCCACCGCGACGCCCTCGCGCCCCACCTCTCCCAGCGAGCGCGGCGAGTCGGAGTCGTGGCCCATCAGCGACGGCATGTCGAACGCCGTCGACAGGCCCGTCTGGCCATGCTCGAGCAAGTAGTGGAAGCGCTCGTTGGTCTCCTCGCTCGTGCCGAAGCCCGCGAACTGGCGCATCGTCCACAGCCGCCCGCGGTACATCGTCGGGTGGATGCCGCGCGTGAACGGGTACTCGCCGGGAAGGCCGATCGGGTCAGCTGGGTCGCCCGCGCCGGCTCCGGGCGCGAGGTCCGCCGCCGTGTACAGCTCGCGCACGGGCTCGTCGGAGAGCGTGCGGAAGCCCGGCTCGTGGCTGACAGCCATGGTCAGCCAATGCTACTTGGTGTCCGCGCGCGTTCGTCTGGTGTCCGCACGCGTCCAAGTCGGGCTGCGTCTTCACCGCGGGCCCGTCGGTGGCGGGATGCCGAGCTGCTTGCAGATCTTGCGGGCAAGCGGCCAGCTGATCTCGCGATGTCGCGGGATGGCGGTGGAGCGCTCGGGGTCAAAGCCCCAGTAGCTGTGGCGCCCGCCCTCGCGCAGCGGACCCGCGCCGTGCTCGCGCAGATGACGCTCGAGGTCGCTGCGCTTCACGCGGCGATCGTCAGCTGCAGCGGCTCGCTGTCGGGAGCGGGCTCGGTGAGCGCGTGCTCGCCAAAACGCAGCTCGAGGATGCCGTGCAGCGCGTCGATCACGTTCGCGCGCGCCTCCTCGCGGCTGTGGCCCTGGCTGTGGGCACCGGGGACCTCTGGAATGGACGCGACGATCCAGCCGTCGTTGCCATCCTCGTAGACGATCGTCAGGTGCAGTGTCTCACTCATGCTCGACACGGTAGCCCGTCTGATCCCCGAACGCCACCGGTGCTCGAGTCCTCTGTATGCCGGTGCTAGCTGCGAAGTCATCTACGCCTCCGTGGGTAGCGGCGAGGTAGCCTCCGCCGGCTTCCCTCGGATTTTTGTCTGCACACAGATGCTACTCATAAGTCTGTAGACTGTCAAGTAGCATGTTGCAAGCTTGTGCTGCCATGGAGGGCGATCTTCAGCGCGCTGTGGGACGCAACCTGAGGGCTCGTCGTCGTGCTCTGGGCCTAAGCCAGGAGGACCTCGCCGATAGGCTCGGGGTTCATCGCACCTACATGGGCGGCATCGAGCGCGGCGAGCGCAACCTCACGCTCAAGAGCCTGGAGCGCCTGGCGGACTGCATGGGCGTCGATCCTCGCGCGATGCTGGATCCCGGTCGCGACATCCACTAGTAGCCTCGACTTCGACCATGCTCACTGAGCTCCGCCGACTCGTCGGCACCGAGCACGTGCTCGATGCGCCCGCCAGCTCGCCGTACAACCGCGACAGCTCCAACCGCCGCGGCATCGACGGCCGCGCGGATGCCGTGGCGCTGCCAGGCAGCGCCGAGGAGGTCGCGGCCGTCGTGGCGTGGTGCTACGAGCACGACGTGCCTGTCGTTCCGCGGGGTGGCGGCACCGGTCTGACCGGAGGAGCCGTGGCCGTGCACGGCGGCGTCGTCTGTTCGCTCGAGCGCCTGCGCCGCGTACGCGAGCTCGAGCCGGGCCTGTGGCGCATGTTCCCCGAGGCGGGCGTCAGCACCTACGACGTGCAGCGCCTCGCGCGCGAGAACGGGCTGATGTTCGCCCCCGATCCAGGCGCCGCCGAGCAGTCGCAGATCGGCGGCAACGTCGCCACGAACGCCGGCGGCCCGCACGCGCTCAAGTACGGCGTCACCGGCGCTTACGTCGCCGGCCTCGAGGCGGTGCTCGCGCCCGGCGAGCTCGTGAACGTCGGCGGCTGGGCCGCCAAGGACGTCGCCGGCTACGACATCAAGAGCCTGCTCGTCGGCTCCGAGGGCACGCTCGGCGTGATCACCGCCGTGCGCCTGCGCCTGCTGCCCGCGCCCGCGGTCGCGATCCCGCTCGTCGTGTTCATGGCCACACGCGCAGACGGCTGCGCCGCGATGTGCTCCGTGCTCGCCGCCGGGCTGCGCCCGTCGGTGCTCGACTTCATGGACGGCGAGACACTACGTATCCTCGCTGCCGCGTATCGCGGCGTGGGCGTCGACAAGGGGATGGCCTGCGCGAGCGTCGCACGCGCGGACCCCGCCGGCCGGGGGGCCTCGGCGGACGAGGTCGTCGTCCCGCCCGACGCGGGCTTTGCCCTGATCTGCGAGCTCGACGGCTCGCGCGAGGACGTGCAGGCCCAACGCAAGGAGCTGCTCGAGCTGCTCGGCGACGGCGCGCTCGCGGTGCACGAGCCCGCCGACCCGCGCGCGCTGTGGCGCTGGCGCGACGGCGCCAATCCAGCCGTCACGGCCGCGCGCGGCGCGAAGGTCAGCGAGGATGTCGTCTTTCCCCTCGAGCGCCTGCAGGAGGGCCTCGAGCGCTTCGAGCGGATCGCCGGCGCGCACGCGCTGCGCTCGTGCGCGTGGGGGCACGGCGGCGAGGGCAACGTGCACGCCACCGTGCTCGTCGACCCCTCGAGCGAGCCCGATCTGGACGCCGCGGAGGCCGTCGGCGACGAGCTGTTCGCACTGGTCGTGGAGCTGGGAGGCTCCATCGCGGGCGAGCACGGCGTAGGGTGGCTCAAGCGCGGGCGCCTCGAGTCCCAGTGGGACCCCCGGGCGCTGGAGCTACACGAGCAGATCAAGCGCGCGTTCGACCCCCAGGGCCTGCTCAACCCGGGCAAGAAGCTGGCGCGGTACCCTGCGCGCTCGTTGAGCACATCTACTTGAAAGGAACCCAGCATGAACAAGTCGCAACTGATCGACGCGATCGCCGCTGACAGCGGTCTCACAAAGGCCGATTCCTCGCGCGCGGTCGAGTCGCTCCTGGACACCGTCACCAAGACGCTCAAGAAGGGCGACGAGGTCAGCATCACCGGCTTCGGCAAGTTCTCCGTCGTCAAACGCGCCGCGCGCCAAGGCGTCAACCCGCGCACCGGCGAGCGCGTCAAAATCAAAGCGTCGAAGGCTCCCAAGTTCTCCGCCGGCGCCGGGCTAAAGCAGGCTGTCAGCCCCAAGAAGAAGTAACCGCAGCTCGCCATGGCGCTCGTCAGCGACCTGGAGCTCCCCGCGTTCGA
>Ga0182015_10004376_pt1 | contig 15263 bp, 11 predicted proteins | sample 712P3MmetaG_FD_120478 | JGI IMG/M metagenome (GOLD analysis project Ga0182015, IMG submission 120478) | Permafrost microbial communities from Stordalen Mire, Sweden - 712P3M metaG | ecosystem: Environmental > Terrestrial > Soil > Wetlands > Permafrost | place: Sweden: Stordalen | collected...
TGACCCCCGAGGAATCCCGCGCCTAAGACGATCGTCGCCAGCAGGAACCACATGTATTTCATGAAGTTCCCGTGCTTGAAATTCTCGAGTGCGTAATGCATCGTCGCGCCGGAACCGAAAAGCACGACGGAGTTCCAGGCCGCAAACGCGACGTCGAGACGCTGAATTCCCGGCGGCGGCCAGCCCTGTCCGCTGTTGCGCAGATAGAGATAGGCGAAGATGAAGGACGAGAAGAGCACGCAATCGCTGACCAGAAAGAGCAGGAAGCCTTGCAGGCGCAGTTCGCGCGTTTCGACGTAGAGCTGGTCGACGTCGCCGTGGGCGTCGGCCCCGATCGCCGCGACCGACATCAGTGAGCTCCCGCCGCAACCGGCGGCGGCAAATCGGTGAGCTCTTCTTCCAGCCCCTTATATGGGAGCGGCTGGCTGAAATCGTACGGCAGGCCGTAGACCGTCGGAACGTGCTTGAAGTTATAGTAGTGCGGCGGCGATGGAATTTGCCACTCCAGCGTGCGCGCTCCCCATGGATTGGGCCCCGACCGCCGGCCGTTGCGGATGCTCCAGAGAACGTTGACGAAGAAGATCAGGATCGCAAACGTCATTAGGTAGGACGAGACCGACTCGAAGCGGTTCCAGAACGTGAACTGCGGATCGTAGGTCGCCACTTCGCGCGGCATCCCGAGCATGCCCAGCCAATGCATCGGAAGAAACGTGCAGTTGAAGCCGATGAAGAAGAGCCAGAAGTGAATCTTGCCGAGCGTTTCGTCGAGCAGGCGTCCCGACATCTTCGGGAACCAGTAGTACATGCCGGCAAAGACGCCCATGAGGCTCCCTCCAACGAGCACGTAATGCAGGTGCGCGACGATAAAATATGTGCCGTGGACGTGCAAGTCGAACGGAATCGCAGCGAGAAAGATTCCGGTTATTCCTCCGATCGTAAAGAGGCCAATGAAGCCGATTGCGAAGAGCATCGCAGTCGAGTAGTGGATCTTTCCGCCGAACAGCGTCGCCGTCCATGAGAATATCTTGATTCCCGTCGGCACGCCGATGATGTAGGTGAGGATCATGAAGGGCAGTTGCAAGAAGGGCGCGAGGCCCGAGGTAAACATGTGGTGGGCCCAAACCATGAATCCGAGTAGCGCAATCGCCATCGAAGAAAATGCGATCAACTTGTAGCCGAAGACCGGCTTACGTGCGAAGGTCGGCAGCACTTCGGAGACGATGCCGAAGGCGGGAAGAATCATGATATAGACGGCCGGATGCGAATAGAACCAGAACATATGTTGCCACATGACCGGACTGCCGCCTTTGGTCGGGTCGAAGAACGGCACGCCAAACTGCCGCTCGATAAAGAGCGCCGCCAACGCTGCGGCCAGCGCCGTGGTCGCGATCATCAGCAGCGGCGCGGTCGCGAACTGTCCCCAGACGAAGAGCGGCATGCGAGTGAAGGTCATCCCGGGCGCGCGCATCTTCAATATCGTTACGACGAAGTTGATTCCCGTGATCGTCGAGCTCACGCCGACTAAAAAGATCGCGGCACACCACATCGAGGTTCCGGCCGCGCCCTGCAGCGAGATCGGCGGGTACTCCATCCAGCCCGCAGTCGGCGCTCCCATGAGGAACGACGAAAACAGCATCAAGCCGGCGACCGGAAAGATCCAGAAGCTGAGCATGTTGAGCCAGGGAAACGCAACGTCGCGGGCCCCGATCTGCAGCGGAAACACCAGATTGCCGAAGCCGCCGGTAAGAAGCGGAATGATCACTAGCCACACCATCGCACTGCCGTGCACGCTGTAGACCTCGTTGTACGTGCCGGGCGCGACGAAGCCGCCGTTGGGGTTGAGCAGCTGCGTTCGGATGGCCTCGGCCAACAGACCTGAGAGCATGAAGAAGACGAAGGCGGTGATGATGTACTGGATGCCGATGATCTTGTGATCGAGCGAAAAGACGTACCGCCGCACGAACCCCTGAGGTTCGGGGTGAATATGTTCGGCGATACCGCCCGGGTGAAGCGCTGCTACTGCCATACTGCTTTCAAATATCTCATTTTAGTGTGTTGAGAAATGCCACGAGATTTGCGATGTCCTGCGGCGAGAGGCCGTTGGAGCTCGCGCTGGGCATCGCACCCATGCTACCGGTGTAACCGTTCTCCAAGATCGACGCGACGTCTGCGGGATTCGCCGCCTTACCGTTGACCAAGTCCGGGTGTGCCGGATCGTGCAAAACGGCCTCGAGGCCCGGGCCGACGAGGGTTTGGTTGAACGGAGCGACCTTGTGGCAGGCCGTGCACTTTTGACTGAAGAGCGCCTTGCCGGCCGCGACATCGCCTCCTTGAAGCGGGATCGCTTGTCCGGCCGCCCCCGGCAACGCGTTGCTCACGTGCGCGTTCTTCTGCTGCCAGCCTTTGTACCAACGGTCGAACGAGGCCTTATCCTCGATCACCAAGACCTGCTTGTCCATCTCACTGTGCTCGACGCCGCAGAACTGCGTGCAGATGATCGGATAGCGGCCCGCTAACCGCGGCGTGAACCGGATCGTCGTTACTAATCCCGGAACCGTGTCGTTCTTGAGCCGCATCGCCGGCACCCAGAATCCGTGGATCACGTCGGCCGACGTGAGGTTGAGCGTCACCGGCACGTTCAATGGGACGTGCATTTCGTCGGTAACCTCGCCGTTGATCTGAGGGTAGCGGAACGAGAAATAGAACTGATGGCCGATCGCCTCGACGACGAGGCCGTTCTCCGGCTCCAACAGGATCTCGTACCAGATTCGAACGCTCACGATCGAGAGCACGAGCACGAAGAGCAGCGGGATAACCGTCCACCAAAACTCGAGCTTGCGGTTATCGTGAATTTGCACGCCGATCGCATCGGGCGCGTCCGAGGCCTTGGCGCGGAAGGCGATCGCGAAATAGACCAAATAGCCTGCGACGAAAATGTAGAGCGCGCTGCCCGTCGCCGACATGAAGCGAATGAGCTCGTCGACCTGCCGTGCGGTTACGATCGCTGCGGGCAGGTAACGCTCCAGCGGAAAGACGTAACAAAAGACGATCGCGGCGATCGCCAGTGCCGCCAGGACTGCAGTGACCACCCAAAAGCCGCGACCGAGCCGAGCCGGCTGCGCCGTTTTCTCTACCAAAAAATGCTCTCCCTCACCGTACTATATGCGCTCCGCGCGCGAGTCGCACCGACTAAACGGGCTGTTAAGAGCCCCTATTGGCTGCCCCTGCAAACTCCCGAACCAGCCAGTCCACGTTGGTGATGGCGGTTCCGACGACGACGGCATCGGCTCCGGCATCTAGCGCGGCCCTCACGTCGGCCGGCATGCGAACCCCGCCCTCGCATACGCCGAACTTACCCAGTTGGGAAAGCTCGGTAACGAGATCGAACGCGGGAAGCGTGTGGTTTTTAGTCGTCGCCGTATAGCCGCACAGCGTTGTCGCTATGATGTCGGCGCCGGCAGCGCTCGCCGCTGCCCCGTCTTTCGCGGTAGAGCAATCCGCCATTGCCAGCCGGCCCGCTGCATGGACTGCCCGGATCGTGTCGATGAGCAGGCTGCCGTCCGGCCGCGGCCGGCCGGTCCCGTCGAAGGCCACGATCTCAGCACCGGCGCCAATGATCGATCCCACCTCCGCAAGCGTCGGCGAAATGTAGGCCTCGAATCCGGGATATTCGCGTTTGATTAGCCCCACGATCGGCAAGGCGACGCGCTGACGCACGGCGAGCAGATTCTCGACGCCCTCAATGCGGACGGCAACGGCCCCTCCCTCTTGGGCGGCTCCTGCCATTGCCGCGATAACGTGCGGATCGTCGAGCGCAGAACCACGCCAAGCCTGCACGGAAACGATCAGGCCGCCGCGCAGCGCTTCGAGCACATTCATCGCAGGAGCTCCGGCACGGGCAGCCCCAGCTCGCGGTAGGCGAGCAGTAGCGCGCCCGCCGCAGGCTCGTACTTCGCGGGGCCGACTTGGGCGCTCGGCATAGCGGCGAGAATGCCTCTCCTGACGCGCTCGTAAAAGTCCGCGTCGGCGAAGAGTCCGCCGGTTAGTGCCGCCCTGGGCTCTTTCATTGCAGCTAGCACGCGATGCGCGAGCGCCGCAAGCCGGTCGGCCCCTTCCTCGGCAATCTTGCGGAAGCGCCCGAATCGAATTGCGACCGGCGTAAAGGCGGCAAGCCGCGCGCGGGTCAGCTCTCCTGAGTAAACTGCTCGCGCGACGTGGTGAAGCGAGCCCATTGCAAAGAAATCGCAGGCCGCCCGCGCTTCTTCGCGGAGAGAGCGGTCGCCGTCGTCCTGCGCGGCCATCACGAGTGCCAGCGCATCGCGAGCAATGCTAAACGCGCTTCCCTCGTCGCCGAAGAGAAAACCCCATCCTCCGAGCGTCTGCGAAAGACCGCTTTCGTCGCACGCGTAGACGACCGAACCCGTACCCGCAATCACGACGACACCCGGCGTTCCGGCCAGCGCGCCCGCATGCGCAACCGGCGCATCGTGCATAAGAATAAAACGCTGCGTCGGCATCTCCGGCATCGCACCGTAAACGCGCCCTTCATAACCGCTAACGCCGGCGACGATCGCCGCGAAATCGCTTTCAACGGAAAGGCCTGCACGTCGGCACGCATCGGCGAGTGCTTCTCGTAACGCGTCGCGAAGACGCGTAGAGTTCGAATCGGCGTCGACTTCGTCGGCGGGGCCCGACGTGCCGCGTGAAAGGATTTGCCCGCGCTCATCCGCGATAAGCGCGACGGTCGAGCTTTGGCCCCCGTCGATTCCGGCAACCAGCGTGCTCACGTCGAGTCTTCCGCGAGCTGCGCCGCGTAGGCATCCGCGGCGGCTTCCCGCGCGCGTTTGTTTCCAAGCACTACTACCTCGCCGATTGCTTCGCGATGGTGGTAGAGCTCGTGACCAACAGCCCGCACGACGAGATCCGCTTCCAACCGGATGTGGATCCGTATCTCCGGCCCCGCCGGATCATACTCCGCACGAAGTTCATCCTTACCCCAGTCGCCCAGTTCGGCGAAGCCAACGCTCACGCCATACGCCCTGCACAATTCAAACACGGCGTTCATGCGTTCCGGCGCAAGTCCACGCCGTCGGCGACGAGCTGCGCTCGCAGTTCGTTCGTATCGATATCGGCCACCGCTACGCCACGCGCGCAAGCCAGCGCCGCCGCCGTTCCCGCCGCCTGCCCGAGCGTCATCACTGTTGGCGTCAAGCGCGTCGAGGCCAGCGCCTCGTGCGTCGTGGAGATGCAACGCCCTGCAACGAGCAACTGCTCGCGATTGACCGGCAAGAGCGTGCGGTAAGGGATTTCATAGCTCTCTCCCGGCGCGAGCCGTTGGGTGGCCGTTCCGCTGCCGCTTGGGTTGTGCACGTCAATGGGATACGCGCTGCGCGCCACGGCATCGTCGAAGCGCCGGGCCTGCAAAACGTCGTCCCGCGTCAGCGTGTACCGGCCGACGATGCGCCGCGATTCGCGAATTCCCACTTGCGTGCCCGTTGCCGCGATCCGCGCACCCGCGAAACCCGGCACGCGCCGTCGAAAGAACTCCAACAACTGCATCGCCTGCAGACGCGACTCGACTTCGGCCCGCGTCAGGTCGTCGGGATCGAGCGGATCGATGTTGACGACGCGCGTCATGTTGACGGTCACCTCGTCGGGATACGGAGAGATAAAAAACGAGACAAGTTCGCGCGGAACGTCGACGAGCCCGTCCGCGCGCGCTCTTTCCCAGAGCTCGTTCAGACCTGCAACGGCCGTCAGCGCGGCCGGCACGCGCTCTTGGGGACGCAGCGAGCTGCGCATCTCGTCGGGATGTTCGCGCAGATACGCGGAAAGGGCCGCGAGGTCGACGTGGCTCAGCCGAAACATCAACGTGGCCGGCTGAACGCGTCCGCGCTCGTCGCCCTGTTGCGTGGGGACGCCGGCGGAAGCGGCCACCAGCGCATCGGCGGTAGCGTCGATGACTACCCTGCCGCGATAGCCACGCGTGCCGCCGACGGTCGCAAACGTTGCTCCGCAAACGGCTTCTCCATCGAGCTGCGCCGATAGGAAGTAGGCATGCAGCAGCAACGACACGCCCGCCTCTTGCATCATTTCGAAGAGCAGCGCTTTGTGCACTTCAGGATCGAACGGCGTAATCGTCGCAACGTAGTCCGACGAATCGGCAAGGTGACCCGGCGAAGCGCCCTTGCGCATCAGCCGCTCGACCATCTCTTGGGCGATGCCGCCGACGATGCGTTCTTTCGAGGAATGAAAGGTCATCCACGGACCAACCATTGCGGCGGTTGCAGTGCCGCCCAAAAAACCGTAACGCTCGAGCAGAAGCGTATCGGCACCGTGACGCGCCGCGGCAATCGCCGCCGCGCAACCCGCATTGCCGCCGCCGACGACCAGCACGTCGAACTCAGGTGAGTCGGAGCGCGTAGGAGCTCGCATCTACGCGCAATTCGTCGCCCCGCACGGCAGGCCATTTCCTAACGCCCGGCAATAGAGCGGAATGCAGGTTCAGATTGCTTCCCAGGACCGGAATTGGGCAATGGCCGCGCACTTGAGTGCGCTTATCGCCGTCGCAGGATTGCCGTTCGGTCACGTCGTCGGACCGCTGGTCGTCTATCTGATAAAAGCGCACGATTCCGAATTCGTGGCGGAGCATGCGCGCGCATCCCTCAACTATCAGATCACGGTTTCCATCGCGGGAATTGTGGGGATTATCGCCGCGGTCGGCGTGATGCTCGGCTTCATCGCCGGCAACGCGGGACGGTATGTGTCCGGACCCGCAGGCGGCGTAACCTTCGGCGTTTTTTGGGTCGCGATCGCGATGGCCCTCCTGTTGCTCTTGCTGTTTTCGCTTATTTTCATCATCGCTGGGACGGTCGCCGCGAACCAGGGCCGGCCCTACACGTACCCGTTCGCCATTCGCTTTCTGCGTTAGGAGACCGCCCATGTTGATGCAACGAGTCAAGCCTCTCTCGCGCATTCTTGCACAGGGCAGGGATCAAGAGCACGGCCTCAAACGCTCGCTCGGCCCGTGGGCGCTCACGGCCATGGGGATCGGCGCGATCATCGGCACCGGCATCTTCGTTCTCACCGGCGTCGCTTCCGCAACGCGCGCGGGGCCGTCACTAACGCTTTCGTTTGTCGTCGCCGGCATCGTGAGCGCGCTGGCCGCGCTCTGTTACGCGGAAGTCTCCAGTAAGATTCCGATCTCCGGCAGCGCCTACACCTATACGTATGCGACGCTCGGTGAGTTCCTGGCTTGGATCGTCGGCTGGGCATTGGTCCTCGAATATGCGCTCGGCGCGGCGACCGTCAGCGTCGGATGGTCCGGCTATTTCACGTTCATTCTGCACACGCTGTTCAATCTGAACATCCCACAGGCGTGGCAGCACAGTCATTGGGATGCGACGCCGGGAATCGCGAACTTGCCCGCAGCGGCCATCATCTTTCTGATCACCGCATTGCTCGTACGCGGAACGAAGGAATCGGGGACGGTCAACGCGGTCATCGTCGCAATTAAGATTGCGGTCGTACTCTTCTTCATTGCGATCGGGCTCGGTCACATCAATCCCGCCAACTATCACCTTCCGCCGGGCCCTCTCGCCGGTGCGGGCGGCTACTTCCCCTTCGGTTGGGCCGGTATGTTCGGCGGCGCCGCCTTCATCTTCTTCGCGTACATCGGATTCGACGCCGTCTCTACGACGGCCGAGGAGGCGCGGAATCCGTCGCGCGATCTGCCGATCGGCATCATTGCAAGCCTCGTTGTTTGCACGGTTCTCTATATTATCGTCGTCGCGATTCTCAACGGCATAGTGCCGTTCTACACGCTCAACGTCAACTTCCCCGTTGCGTTTGCGGTCGACAGCATCGGGCTCGCTTGGGCGGGCGTGATCATTTCGTTCGGCGCCATCGCCGGTTTGACGACGGTGCTCCTCGTCATGATGTACGGACAAACCCGAATATTTTACGCGATGTCGCGAGACGGACTCATCCCCCCGATGTTCGTTCGATTGCATCCGACGTGGCGCACGCCGTGGATCTCGCAAATTCTGTTCGGTGTTTTGATCGCGGCCGCAGGCGCGCTCTTTCCGATCAGTATCCTAGGATCGCTTACCAATATGGGGACGCTCAGCGCCTTCGTGCTCGTCTCGATCGCCGTACCGATATTGCGCAACCGCCATCCGGAGACGCAGGGTAAGTTCAAAGTTCCGTTCGGGCCCTATCTGATTCCCGTACTCTCCGCAGTTACCGCACTCTTTTTGATCTATTTCCTGCGGCAGGGAAACCCGCTGGTATGGGGATTCTTTCCGCTGGTGTGGCTCGGCTTCGTAATTTGGCTCGTCGTCGGCCTGATCTTCTACTTCTCGTACGGACGCCACCAGAGCACGATTGCCCTCGAAGAAACCGAAGGGCTCGCGATTCGCCAACCACCAGTAAATTAGGAGATCTGACGACTTAGCTGTCCGTTTCGCCGTTCTCCCGCAACGCGCTCACGATTGCATGCGGAAGCCTCTGAAGCTCTTGCAGCATCAGCGCTTGCGTCTCTCGTATCGACTCTATGACGCCATTGCTTTGGCTCGACAGGGTGTCGAGCGCCGTCCCTACGCCATGCGCGAGAGCCAGCAATGCCTCCGATTCGTCGGGGGCATACGCCTCACCGTCGCGCTTCGGCCCACAGATGAGCGCGCCGACAAGGTCGCCGCGTGAGATCATGGGGAACGCAAACTCGCCGCGTAACTCCGAATCAGGAAGCGCGTGCAAGTCGATTGGCTTGTTCCACGCGCGGAGCGCGACAATGCCCGGATCATTCTCGCTGACCTCCGCCCGCTGGCCGTCCGTAGCGAAAGCGTAAGCCGCCGGCCCGTCGCGAACCAGGATCGCCGCGTCGTCCGCGCTCGTGTGCTCCTTGACCGTCCGCACGGCGCGATCCAGCAGCGCGAACCGGTCGGAGATATAGGATGCCTCGTGCGCGAAGCGGCGTAACGCCGACTCATCCTCGTGCCGCTTGCGGAAAAAGACGCGGTCGACGAATCGCTCTACGTACCTATGAATGTACCGCAGCGAGATGCCAAGACCGAGCGCTACGACCATCCCGACGAAGGCGCTGGTCGTGTGGGTCGTGCTGGCGAGCCAGGCGCCGACAGCCCATTCGGCTAGAACAAATGCGCCGATCACAATCGCCGAAACGATCGTGAAGACGGCGGCTCGGTTCAAGAAGAAGCCAACGTCGATCAGCCGGCGGCTCAGCGCCGCGTACGTCAGCGCAACCGGTGCGGTGAGCAACACCAGAGTGCTAACAAGACCAACGACAATCGTGTCGGCGAACGATGGCGACGACGAGGTTGCGATCAAACCTACGATGAAAAAACAAAAGAAAGCTGCGAGAGGGAGGAGCGTCCATACCGCTCGCTGACGCTCGACACCGCGGGATGCGGCGATCGCTAGGAGGCCGCAGAGCACTGCCATGAGGACGGCGGCCGCGGCGAAAACTAAACCCACGTTCCCCTCAACGAACGGGAGTGGGTCGAACCGCAGCGCGATCACTCCGGCGGTCCCAGCTAAAGAGATCGCGATGAAGATCGCCAAGAACGCGTAACACAGCCATCGTGTGATACGCCGAGGCCGCGAGAGCGGCTGGGCGAAGCCGCTTGCGAACGCCGCCAACAACGCCACCGACAACGCTCCAACCACGCTCGCCGAGATGTTCAGGAGGACGTACACCCAAGCCCAGGGCGCCGCGAAATTGATCAAGGCGCCGGTAAGCACAAAGGTCGCGATCCACAGCGATAGCAGCCGCATCTGGGGTAGATCGGCACCACGCCATGCAATCAGAATTGCAAACAGCAGAAGCCAGAGAGCGGCGAAGGTGAAGACCCAGAAGTTCCACGTAAGTATTGGCGCGCGCGGTATGACCGTAAGTTCTCTTTGCAGCGAACCCCGGTGAACCCGGAGGATGAGAGGGCGCCCGTTGAGGGGCGCTTCGAAAAGGGAGTAACGCTCGACGACGCTGTTCGCACGGACATCGATAAGATCACCTCGAAGGAGGCCGGCGCGTGCGGCTGGGCCGCCCCGGTCGACAGACGTAACCACGAGATTAAATGGTTTCGAAGAGGCACTGGTATTGGCTCCCCACCAGCCCTGCCAGGGTGCAGCGCCGCCCATTCCAGTTGCGTCAAGCACACCCGCTACCTGGACGAGCGCCGCAAGAGCACAGAGCGCCAACAGCACCGGGCGCCATGCAATCCGTCTCATCGTCGGGTCGCTGCGTTCGTCGGCGTTTACGCTTGCTATTCGAGAATCTTCCCGGTCGCGAACAATGTTAGCCCGGTAATTAGGAGGCGTCGCATTTTTACTCTCCCTTTTCGTTTTCGCTTGCTGTGTATCGCCCTGCGAGCATTTCGGTCAGGCTGAACGGCAGCCCTACAAACCGTGCCGTGTTACGCTGCTTCCTAAGCGCTGCGCGGTTCGATGAGGATGACGATCGACTCGTCGGGCGCGCAGCCTTCGACTTCTTCGGTAGCTAGTGCAACGGCTTGCTCCGTGCTGGTCAGGCCTTCGTACGCTGCGATGCGCGCAGCTCGCAGCAGATAAAGCGCGGGCAGCGCCCGGCCCACGTCACCGAACTGCGTCGCGGTCTCGACTGCGTCACGTACGTGCGATTCAACCCTGGCCGTCGTCGTTCGAATAAGCCGGTAATCGCGCAGCGCGAGTCGGACGACGCCTCGTTCGTCGATCACGCGAAGATCGCGACGGCATCCGTAGCCGCTCAAAACGCCGGTCAGCTCGACTAGATCGAGCTCCGCAGCGACGCACGCGAACGACTGCGCTGCGATCGCTCGACGATCGGACTCGCCACACGCGTCGCCGGCCGCGGCTTCCACGAGGGCCGTCGCCCCCGAGGCGGTGGCGCAAACTTTATTGCGCTGCGTATCGATCTCGACCTCGACCACGACCCTCTCGGGAGCGGCACCGGCGGCGATGACGCGGTCGGCCGCCTCGCGCCGAATCTGCGCGATCTCTTGCGGAGAGGGCGACACAATCGTGCGCTCCACGACGTCGCGCACTAGCGCCAAGGCAACGCCGATCGGCGCGATCACCTCGGCGTCGCGCGCGAGCCGGTAGGGCACCTTCATCGCAGAAGCCAAATGCGGCACGATCGCGCCGCAGCCGCCGCCGCCGCCAACCAGCGTTACGCGCTGCTCGTCGAGCGCGTAATCACCGGCCAAAGCCTCGGTCGCCGCGCGCAGCTTCGCGACGGCCAGGGAGATCACTCGCTGCGCCAAGGAGAGCGCGTCGCCGCCGGTATGCTGCGCCAGCAACTCAAATGCACGACGCGCCGTCTCGCCGTTGCCGCGCGCGAACGCGCCGTCGGGAACTCCTCCAGCGACGTTCGCCGCGCAGGTGAGCGTCAGCGCGACTCTTACGCCGGAACGCGCGACGAGCACGACGTGATCCGCGCGATCTCGCGGCGTCGGGGCGATGAGCTCGACTCGCGCTCCCTCGATCAGCGCGGGCGCAACGAAACACGCATACGCACAGCCGGCGATGTGCGCGCTGCGCGGCCCAACGTCGACGATGGCGCCGCCATCGAGGCGCAGCATGCTGCCGCCCCCGATTCCCAGCGTTCGCACGTCGAGGGTTCGCAGCATCGTGCGGTATCCGCCGATTCTCGCGGATCGCATCTGCGGGCGGCCATTTCTGATGACCGAACAATCCGAGCTCGTTCCGCCGACTTCGATAAAGATGCCGTCGCTCAAGCGCTCGTAAAGCAGGGCACCGGCGATGCCCGCTGCCGGTCCCGAGAGCAGCGTGAGGATCGGACGGCGTCCGACCTCGCGCACGTCCATCACGCCGCCGTCGCTGCGCATCACCATCAGCGGCGCGGGGATCGCTGCACGCTCTACCGCCTGGGCAGTCATCCGCGCCGTGCGCACCATCTTCGGCAGGATCGCGGCGTTGATCGCCGCCGTGCGCGTGCGCGAACGCAATCCGTACGCCGTGCTGACGTCGTGGCCGCTGGTCGCCTCGATCCCCCGCTCGCGAGCATACGCGACCGCAGCGGACTCCTGCTCCGGGCGATCCACGCCGAAGCTTTCGCTGGCCGCGATCACTTCCGCGCCGGCGGCGATTAATTTGTCGACGGCGGCACGCAACGCGTCGCCGTCACCGGCGCGCACGAAAGCAAACCGCGGAGCAAAAACCGCCCCCGAACTCACGGAAAAGGCACGAAAGCGCATCTGCCGCCGCGATAGCCATGCCAAGCCATCGAGTAGCCCGAGCACGCCGACCCGCGCGAGGTCCCCTTCGAGCAATGCGTTGGTCGCCTGCGTTGTCGAGTGTGCGATAAAGGCAACGCACGCCGAATCGACGTGCGAATCGGCCAGCAGTTGCTCGATGCCCGCGACGATGCCCTCGGCGACTCCACGCGCAGCATCGTGCGTGGTCGGGACTTTGACGCGAGCGACAAGCTCGCGCGTCGCGGCATCGATTGCGACGACGTCGGTGAACGTTCCGCCGACGTCAATGCCGACCCGAAGCTTCCGCCCCCCGTTCATCTCTGGAGATCGGCGATCAAGGCGTAGGTAACCATATGCAATGCGACGCGCCCGCCACTTGCATAGCGATCGAAGAGCTGGTTCAGATCTCGGCGCAGCTCCTGGGCCGACGCGCCGGATGCCGGCAAGTACGAGGATGAGGCCGCGCGCCCGAGCAGCGCCTCCCGATCCATCTCTTGAAGCGAGAATGCCTCGGTGCGCGAGATCCGCGACTCCGGAAACCGAGTGAACGCCTCGAGGCCACGCTGTCGCAAGTCCTCGGTGTCGTCGTTCGCATAGGCTCGTACGACCTCTGAGTAGGCCTTCGTGAACGCGTCGCGTTCGTCGCGCTCGTACTGCAATATCGCGGCGCGCCGGCGGCCGACGCGGGCGAACTCGCGCATCACCTCGATCGTCGCAAACCAGTGAAAGGCCTGACAGGCAACGGTCAGGTCGACGCTCGCATCGGACAGACCGGTATGTTGCGCCGTGCCTTCGCTCCACTCGACGTTGGGATCGGACTCCGCCTGCGATCGCATGCGCAGGTTCGGCTCGATCGCGATTACCTTCGCACCCCGCCGTGCAAACAGCCGCGACGAGATTCCCGTGCCGGCGCCGACGTCGGCAATCGTCAGCGTCGACGGATCGCCAAGCCCCGCGAGAACCGCCTCGATTGCCTCGGGCGGATAACCGGGACGAAAGGCGGCGTACGATGGCGCCCGGTTTTCAAACCGCGCAATCGAGTCGGGCTTACTCTCCATCGCTGGCCGTTGCCGTAAAGGGCGCGCGCAGCGCGATGTCGACCGCGCGGCCGCCTTGGAGAACTTCAAAAGTATGCGGCTTACCGTCATAGGCCAGCTCTTGCGCCGGATAGGTGCCGTAGAGCCACCAGGCTTTGCCGTCGATGCTTTCGACCACTTCGCCCGAACGCAAACCCGCCGCATAGGCGGGTCCTCCGGCACGAACGTAAACGCGCATGTTGCCGTCGATCGTGCGAAACAACGAGTAGAAGTACGCCGGTCTATCTCCCGGTCGCACTGCGGCACCGCGGGCGAACAAATTGCCGCTGCGCACCGGATCCGAAAGCGCCCAAGCGCGCAGTCGCGCTACGCCTTGGCTTGCGAGCGCGCGCGCTGCGCCCGCGTCGGCCTGTGGCGCGATCACGGCGTGATCGTGCCACTCGTCGACGATCCAGCCGCCGCAGTCTTCGAACCGCAAACCGATGTCGAGATCGTCGCCGCTTGCGAGTGCGAAAGTCGAACTGCCGACGCGCAGGTATACGGCGTATCGTTTGCGCGAACAGTCGGTAGAGTTCGGATCGTCGTGAATCCGCATCGTCGTCCAGGCTCCGCCGGTTAGCTCGGCGGCCGCCACGTCGGCACCCACACGTCCAAAGGGAGTTCCATCGTCGTCGACGCCGATTCGATCGCGGGATGAGGGTGGAGCGTAAAATCCCGGCAACGTCTCGGCCGCAGCGCCCATATGATAGAACGACGTAAATGCCGGCCTGCCAAAAAGCGCGGGAGAGCCGACGACGACCGCGAGCGTTGCGACGATTGCGACGGCGGTTTGATAGGGCAACGTTCGCCGGGTAATCGTTTGGATCGGTACTCCGGTGAAATTTGCAACCCAGACGTTTGCGGTGTTGGTAGGGTCGCAGACGTTCTGCACTTGCACGACGGCCATCACGGCCGCCACGAGGATAACGGGCGGTAAGACGTGCGCCGTCAACAACACGGTGAAGATGGCTATGCCGACGCCGAACGGGTTGAGCGGGCCGCGATAGAGCACGAGCGGGCTTGCGACCCCAAAAAACAGCACGTAGGCGACCGGGCTGCGAAGCCAGTCCCCCGCGACCAGCGGCCGAAGCGCTGCGACGAACTGCGGTTGGGTCGTTCCGACCAGCAGCATGCCGATCCCCATGAAGAGCAGCACCGCCGGCGCGACGTCTTCGACGCCGCGAATTGCGGCGGCGACGAGACGTTGCACGGCTAGCGCCGGACGCGTGACGAGCACGCCGAAGAGCGCGGCAACCAGGAATGCCACTGCAGCATCTAAGTGAAACGCATAGAAAAGCAATAGTGGTATAAGGGGCGTGACGAGGGCGACGGCCGGCACGCGTTGCGAGTTGGAATCCCCCGGCGCTCGGACGGCCCAAGTCGCATATCCGCGCGCGCGCCAAAACGACACGACCGCATACGCGACCAAAAAGGCGGCATCGATCAGAGCCAGCAAAATCGCGTATCGCACGAGCTGCTCGCGCGCGACGCCAAAAAACGTCGTATAGAACGTCCAGCTCGCGATGTTGAAAATGTAGCCCAGCGCGAAACTCATTAGAAAGAGCGTTGCCGCAATGGTGCGCGGAACGCCGGCCGTCATCATGATCGGCAGAACGATCGAACCCACCATGATGATGCCGCCCAAGCCTTGAAGCGAAGCAAAGAGCACCGCGACGATCGCGCAGAATACCAGACTCAGCACGAATGGCCGCTCGCCGCCAAACTCGGCGGCGAGATTGACGATCGTTCGCGCGATTCCGGTCTCGATCGTCACGCGCCCAAGCAGCGCGCCAAAGATGACGGCGACATAGAACGGGGCAAGCTTCACCGCGCCACCAGTGATTATGCTGCCGAGCGCCGCGAACGGCACACCCGCCGCCAGCGACATCAGGAGAGCCATGCAAGGAACCGCTATCAATGCCGGCATCACGCGCCGGTACATCAGCAATGCGAA
>Ga0182015_10004379_pt1 | contig 15260 bp, 14 predicted proteins | sample 712P3MmetaG_FD_120478 | JGI IMG/M metagenome (GOLD analysis project Ga0182015, IMG submission 120478) | Permafrost microbial communities from Stordalen Mire, Sweden - 712P3M metaG | ecosystem: Environmental > Terrestrial > Soil > Wetlands > Permafrost | place: Sweden: Stordalen | collected...
GCATCCCGAGATGTACCGCTCGAAGCTCTGGACCATGCGCCAGTACGCCGGCTTCGGCTCGGCTGAAGCCACCAACGAACGGTTCAAATTCCTGCTCGATGCCGGCCAGACCGGTCTGTCCTGTGCCTTCGATCTCCCGACGCAGATGGGTTATGACTCGGACCATCCCCGGGCCGAGGGCGAAGTGGGCAAGGTCGGCGTGGCCATCGACTCCTTGGCCGACATGCGCCTGCTCATGGCGGATCTGCCCATGGACAAGGTCACCACCTCCATGACCATCAACGCCACCGGAGCGATCCTGCTCCTGCTCTATCAACTGGTGGCCGAGGAGCAGGGGGTGCCCGGCGAGAAGATCCGCGGCACCATCCAGAACGACATCTTGAAGGAGTACATCGCCCGCGGTACCTACATCTACCCGCCCCGTCCCTCCATGCGGCTCATCGTGGACACCTTCTCGTACTGCGCGGCCAACCTGCCCAACTGGAACACCATCTCCATCTCGGGCTACCACATCCGCGAGGCGGGGTCGACAGCCGTGCAGGAGATCGCCTTCACCCTGGCCAACGGCATCGCGTACGTCGAAGCCGCCATGGCGGCCGGGATGGACATCGATGCCTTTGCTCCCCTCCTGTCTTTCTTTTGGAACGCCCACAACAACCTTTTCGAGGAGGTCGCCAAGTACCGGGCGGCGCGCCGCATGTGGGCCCGCATCATGACGGATCGGTTCGGAGCGAAGGACGAACGCTCGAAGATGTTGCGTTTCCACACCCAGACCGGTGGCTCGACCCTCACGGCCCAGCAGCCGGAGAACAACATCGTCCGCGTGACGCTCCAGTCCCTGGCTGCAGCCCTGGGCGGTACACAGAGCCTGCACACGAACGGGTTCGACGAGGCGCTGGGCCTGCCCACCACGCGCGCCGCGAAGATCGCGCTGCGCACCCAGCAGATTGTGGGCTTCGAGTCCGGCGTGGCTGACACCGTCGACCCGCTGGCCGGCTCCTACTTCATCGAATCCTTGACCGACGAGGTCGAGAGGGCTGCCAACGAGTACCTGAACCGCATTGAGGAATTGGGGGGCGCGGTGGCCGCTATAGAGGCCCGCTTTATGCAGGACGAGATCGAGAGTGCGGCGTACAGCTTTGCCAAGGCGGTGGACAACGGCGAGAAGATCGTGGTCGGGGTGAACCGCTTCACCGATGCCGAGAGCGAGCCCGCCGAGGTCTTCCCCATTGACGTGACGCTGCAGCAGACCCAGATCGATCGGACGAAGTCGGTGCGCGCGGCCCGGGACAACGCTGCCGTGGACGCCGCCCTCTCCGACGTCGCCGTGACGGCCCGTGGAGACGGGAACCTGCTGGTGCCGATGAAGACGGCTCTGGCCGCCATGGCCACCCTGGGCGAGGTGGCCGACGTCCTGCGCGGCGAGTTCGGGGTCTACCAGCCGGGGGGTTGAGCATGGCGGGGCCACAGTCGTTCTGGCCACTCTTCGACCTCGTCGTGCGCACGCCGCGACTGGAGATACGCCTCCCCCGGGAAGACGAGTTTGCCGATCTCCTGGCGCTGATTGTGGGAGGGATCCACGATCCGGCCACCATGCCCTTCACCACCCCCTTCACCGATCGACCCTCACCGCAGCGCGAGCGCGAGTCAGCCCAGTGGTGGTGGCGGCAGCGTGCCGAGTGGTCGGCGGACAAGTGGAACCTCACCGGCGCCGTCTTCGTGGACGGGCGGGTCGTGGGCGTTCAGGACATCAACGCCGAGCACTTCGCCAGCGTGCGCTCGGTGGCCACGGGCTCGTGGTTGGGCCTGGCCCACCAGGGTCAGGGGCTGGGCCGGGAGATGCGCCAGGCCATCCTCCACCTGGCCTTCGCCGGGTTGGGAGCCGAGGAGGCGCTCAGCGGGGCGTTCTTCGACAATGCGCCCTCCTTGGCCACCTCGCGCTCGGTCGGCTACCAGACTAACGGGGAGGTCCTGGCGGCGCGCCGGGACGGCTCGGCGCGCCTCGTCAACCTGCGCATCGACCGGCCCACCTGGGAAGGGCGACGGCGCGACGACATCGAGATCATCGGCCTCGACGGTTGTCTCGATATGTTCATCGAGGGCACGTCATGAGTTCCCGAGGGCACGTCCGAACGTGTCGGCCCGCGTCGGGGCTCGGCCCGCCTCGGGGTCGTTGAGCATCACGAGAACCTCGGGATCGAACGGAGCGGGTGATGGGCGGCCCACCTTGATGGCCGTCCCGTAGGCCACGAACTCGATCACGTGCGAGCCCCACACGTCGGGGCGCTCGATCACCTTGACGTCGATGACGCCGTCAGCATGGAGAGACAGCGCCTGTTCGCCCAGCCGACGGATCGCCGTCTCCCGGGCCGCGTACAGAGATTGGGTCAGGCTGACCATCTCACGGCACTTCCCCTGGGATGCTGCCCATCGGTTCAGGCTGCGCCACCCGAAGTGGACGACGGACGTTCCGACCACGAAGCCGACTGGTGTGCTGCCATTGCGGGCCAGCAGGTGAAAGTCCCGGCCCGACAGCGAACTGGTGAACACCGGCGCGTCGGTGTAGACCCGGTCGATGGCTCGCACGGCCGTTCCCGATGCGACGAACGTCGCGAGGCCATCGCTCTCGGTACCCCTGAGGTCGAGGTGCACGCCGATGACACCGGCTGCGCCCACCTCGACACATTGCCGCTCCATCTCTTGCACGGCCGAAAGTCGCCCCTGCTCGAGGAGTCCTGCAGCATCGCGTCGCCGGTGACCTTCATGCGGATGTCGACCACCCCGTGCGCTCGATACTGCTGCGCGTGATCGGCGAGGCGGGAGAGCGCACGGTCGAAACAGGCCGTGAATGCCGCGCCCGGCTCCGGGAGCTCCCAGTTGTAGCCCGGGAAGTGGTCTGTCATCCGCAGCCGGGCCACACTCGGGCGGTTGAGGAAATGAAGGCAGGGGTAGGCAGCGATGTACGGAGGATCCTCCCCTGAGGGTTCACTCGCATCCGTGGACTGCTCCCGCCGGATTTTTTGAGGGACGACTTCGCCCTGGTCACCCGAGAACGACCTGGAGAAGGTGTTCAGACGGCTCTCGACCCCGACGCTGAGCGGACGCGCGATATGGGTGGTCGAGTTCCCGAGCACGACGCCGACTGGTCGAAAGCCGACGGACGTCAAGGCTCGCAGCGACGCCGCGGTGACGTGCGACGATGCTCGGACTCGGTCCGGGTGCGGACTCACCGGTCCACGCTCAGTGCCGGGCGCGCACCAGAACCAGAGGAGGTGTTCGGCGCGTGCCCGCTCCGCGGCGCGATGGCAGTGCCGATCGCCAGGAATTCAATGAGTCGGTGCTGCCACACCTGGTTGCTCTCGTAAATCCGCGACCGACGATACCCGTGGCACCCAGGCGAGAGCCTTCGTCCTGCAGGCGGGTCATGGCTCGTTCGCGCGCCGTATAGAGCGCCTGGGTCTGCGAGGACAATTCAACGTTGCGGCCGCTCTGGCGAAGAGCAGTCGTCAGGACGCGGCGACCCACGTGGTAGACGCACGTTCCCATCACGAAGCCCAGTGGTCGGTAGCCGGCTCGGCACAGGGTCCAGAACTCTCGTCCGCTCAGGTCGCTCGTGAACGGGGTGCCGTCGCCTGTCCGCCAATCCGACCCGTCGATGGCCGTCACGGCGGTCCCTACGGCGATGAAGTCCACCGACTTCCGGGACCAATCCGCCGTGCTGAGCGTGAGACGCACGCCGACGACGCCCGATGCCCCGAGCGCAGCGGCCTCGTCCTCCATGCGGCGGATGGCGTCCTGCCGCGCCGTGTACAGCGCTCCGGACAGTTGGTCGGCTTCCGCGTTCTGCGTAGGACGGCGGGGTCTGGTGCCTGCATGGAAGACCGAACACCCGAACACCAGCCCGTCGGGCCGGAATCCGGCCGCCGAGGTCAGCAGGAATTCAGACGCGGAGAGGTCGGAGATGAAGGCGCCACCGGACACGGCGCGCAGCCTATGTCGGGGCGACAGCTCGCTCGCTGACCACCGTTTCGAAGTGCTCGACCACGGGGAAGGGGTCGTAGAAGTGATGGAGCAGGGCACGCCACTCGCGGTAGGCCTCCGAGCCGCGGAAGCCCTCGGTGTGCGCCTCGAGGGTCTCCCACTCGACCAGCAGGAGGAAGCAGTTCGGCCGCTCCATGCAGCGCTCGACGCGCAGCGATATGAAGCCGGGGGAGCGGGCGATGAGGGTTTTGGCCCGGTCCATGGTCTCGACGAAGTCGGTCTCCTGGCCGCGGATCACCTCGAGGACGGCGTGCTCGGTGATCACGCTCCTGCGCTCACACGCGCAAGAGCCGCTGGCGCAGCACCGGGTCGGTCGCCGCGTCAATAGCCGTCCAGGCCAGTGCCAGAGCACCGTCGCGGACGGCGGCATCGGCTGACGGGGTGATGCAGGCGGCCGCGAATTCGTGTTGGTGGTTCACGGCGCCGCCTGCCGCAATCCCGATCAGGGGATGGATGGTGGGCACAGCCAAAGAGACGTTCGCCATGTCGGTCGAGAACGTGGGCAGCGGAGTGCCCTCGTCGTCGGCATCGAAGTGCCGACCGAGGGACTCGGCGTTGACCCGGTACGCCGCCAGGAGCGCGGGGTCGACCTCCATGTGCGAGTAGTCGGGAGAGAGCTTCTGGTAGGCGACGGTGCAGCCGGTCGCCAGCGCGCCGGCCTCGAAGCAGGCGCGGATGCGCGGTTCGAGCGTCTCGAGGCCGCCAATGGTGAGGGAACGGGCCATGTACCGTCCGGTGACGGCGGCCGGGATCACGTTGGCCCCCCCGCCTCCCCGTGTGATCACGCCGTGCACCTGGTCGCCGGGTGGCAGCTGCTGGCGCAGCAACCCGAGGGCAACCTGGGAGATGGTCATGGCATCGAGTGCGTTGACCCCCTCCCAGGGGGCGGCCGAGGCGTGGGCCTCCTTGCCGCTGAAATGCACGTCGAAGTGGGCCACGGCAAGGCAGGAGCCGGTGAGCCGCTCGGTCGGCCACGGGTGGACCATCATGGCGGCGTGGACGCCTGCGAAGGCGCCGCGGTCGAGCATGAGGATCTTGCCACCGCCCCCTTCTTCGGCCGGCGTGCCCAGCACCCGGACCTGTAGGCCGATCTGGTCGGCGACTGCTGCCAGGGCCAGACCGGCCCCCACCGCGCTGGCCGCGATGATGTTGTGGCCGCAGGCGTGACCCACCTCGGGCAGGGCGTCGTACTCGGCACACAACGCGATGACCAGTTCGCCCGTGCCCGAGCGCGATTCCAAGGCGGTCTCTATCTCATAGGCGCCTTCGGTGACCTCGAGCCCGCCGGCGCGCAGCGCGTCGGCCACGGCGCTGGCCGATCTCGTTTCGTTGTAACACAGCTCAGGGGTCGAATGGATGGAGTGGCTGAGGGCCACGAGTTCAGGCAAGCCCTGCACGATCACCGTCTCGGCCACCTTCTTGGCCGCCGCTGTTTCCTGGGTTGCCCCCTTGGGCACCCCCTTGAGCGCCCCTTTCCCCCCGGCCCCCTTCTTCCTGTCCGCGCGGGCGCCCATTGGTTACTCGATCACCGCGACGATGTCGCCGGCGCCGACCGAGCTCCCGGCGCTGACGCGCACTTCTTTGACCACGCCTGCCTTCTCGGCGTTCACGGCGTTCTCCATCTTCATGGCCTCGAGCAGGCAGATCGTCTGGCCCACCTCCACCTTGTCGCCGACCGCCACCAGCACCTTGACGATGGTGCCCTGCATGGGCACGGTCACGTCGCCCGAGCCCGAGCCGCCGCCGATCGACGCGGCGCCCCGCTTGGGTCGTGTCGCCGCGCTGGGCGCCGCCGTGCCCACGTCGGGCACCCAGAGCCTGACCGAGAAGCGGCGCCCGTCCACCTCCGCCGTGACATCTCTCTGCACCGTCGGGATTGTTTCCTCGGCCGGGGGGGTAGGCGCGGCTGCTTCGACACTGAGCTGGCTGAGGTCGAGCACGTCCTCCACCCACCTGGTGGAGTGTTTCGCTGCGGCAAAGTCGGGGTGACTGAGAATGGCCTCATCGGCGGGGATGGTGGTGGCGATCCCGGTGATCTTGGTCTCCGAGAGCGCGCGCAGCATGCGCCGCCGAGCAGCTTCGCGATCGGGCGCCCAGACGACGAGCTTGGCCACCAGGTTGTCGTAGAACTGGCTGACGGTGTCGCCCGTCTCGTAGCCGGCGTCGAGCCGGACACCCGGGCCCGACGGAGCGGCGAATTTGGTGATGGTGCCCGGCGAGGGGGAGAAGCGGCCGCCGCTCGGATCCTCTGCGTTGATGCGAACTTCGATGGCGTGCCCGTTGCGCCGCACCTCGTCCTGGCTGAAGGTGAGCGGTTCCCCCGACGCGATACGGATCTGCCACTCCACGAGGTCGAGCCCGGTCACCAGCTCGGTGACGGGATGCTCCACCTGGAGCCGGGTGTTCATCTCCAAGAAGAAGAACTCGCCGCCCTGGAAGAGGAACTCCACCGTGCCGGCGTTGTAGTAGCCGCAGGCCTGCGACACCTTCACGGCGGCCTCGCCCATGGCCTGGCGCACGTCGTCGGGGAAGGCGGGAGCGGGGCTCTCCTCCACCAGTTTCTGGTGCCGCCGCTGTGCCGAGCAGTCGCGCTCGCCCAACCACAGCATGGTGCCATGGGTGTCGCCCAGGACCTGCATCTCGACGTGGCGGGGCCAGCCGAGGTAGCGCTCCACATAGATCTCCGGCCGCCCGAAGTAGGCCTGGGCCTCCCGGGCCGCCGACTCCATCGCCTCAGCGGCTTCGGAGGCGGACTCCACCACCTTCATCCCCCGGCCGCCTCCCCCGTACGCGGCCTTAATGGCCAGGGGCCACCCGACCTCGTCGCCGAAGGCCACCACTTCGTCGGGTGAGGTCAAAGGTTCCGACCGCCCGGGCACGCCGGCGACGCCGGCCTTCTCGGCGGCGATGCGAGAGCTGATCTTGTCGCCCATCACCTCTATCGCCTCGGGAGGTGGTCCAATGAAGGTCACGCCTCGATCGGTGATGGCCCGCGCGAAATCGGTGTTCTCCGAGAAGAACCCGTAGCCCGGGTGGACCCCGTCGGCGCCGCTGCGCTCGATCGCATTGAGGATCGCCTCGGTATTGAGATAGCTCTCGGCCGCCGTCTCCCCACCGAGGGCGTACGCCTCATCGGCCATACGGACGTGGAGGGCCTCCCGGTCCAGGTTGGAGTACACGGCGACTGTGGCGATCCCCATCTCGCGGCAGGTTCGGATCACCCGGACGGCAATCTCCCCGCGGTTGGCGATGAGGATCTTCTTCAGCACAGAGGGCCTTTCGCTATCAGAACGGGCCTTCACATTTGCACGGACCCTATGGTGTCTGCCATGTGGGGCGGGACCTGGGATGTGCGATGGTTCCCTGAGATCGACTCGACCAACGCCTACTTGCTCAAAGAATCCCGTCTCGGCGTCCCCGAGGGGACGGTTGCCGTGGCCGACCACCAGAGCGCGGGCCGGGGGCGCCTGGACCGCCGTTGGGAGTCCCCCCCGGGCGCGTCCTTGCTGGCGTCCATTCTCTTCCGCCCCGAGTTCGACCCGGCTGAGCTGCATCTCTGCACGGCGGCGGTCGCCCTGGCGGCCGCCGAGGCGTGCCGTGACGTGGCGGGGGTGGGGCCGGTCCTCAAGTGGCCCAACGATCTGGTGGTGGACGGGGCCAAGCTCGCAGGGGTGCTGGCCGAGGCCGAGTTCGGCGGCCCGGGTTCCGGTGGCTCCGGCCCCGGCACCCCCGGCTCCGGCCCCGGGACGCCAGCCCTCGCCGTGGTGGTCGGGATCGGACTGAACGTGGAGTGGCCCGGCCCCGATGATGCGCAGGGCACCTGCCTGCGGGATCTGAGTGCGACGCCCACCGATCGGGTGCAGCTCCTCGATGCCCTCCTCGACGCTCTGTCCGTTCGCCGGGCCCTGCTCGATACGCCAGAGGGAAGGAGAGAGGTCGCTGCCGAGCTGCGGGAACGTTGCGCCACCCTGGGGCAGCGCGTGCGCGTGGAGTTGCCGGCGGAGGCGGTGGTCGGCGTGGCCACCGAGGTCGACGACGCCGGTCATCTGATAGTGCTGACGGACGCCGGCCCGCGGGTGGTGGCGGCCGGCGATGTCGTGCACCTTCGCCCCGCCTGAGCACCCCGCCGCAGCCCCCGCCGCCGCCCTCCCAACCCATTTCACCAGTTAGAGGAGCATTTTTCGACCACCGGGCCGCGGCGAAATCGGCCCTCCGCAGCCAGAGAGGGCTACACTCTCGCCCCTATGCGACTTCTCGTGACAGGGGGAGCCGGCTTCATCGGGTCGAACTTCGTCCGCTACTGGGTCGAGCGGCATCCCGAGGACCACGTTGTCGCCTATGACGTGCTCACCTACGCGGGCAATCGCCCGAACCTGGCCGACGTCGAGGATCGGATCGTCTTCGTCCACGGCGACATCTGCGACGGGGCCCAGGCGGAGCAGACACTGCACGACGAGTCGATCGACACGATCGTCAACTTTGCCGCCGAGTCCCACAACAGCCTGGCCGTGCTCAACCCCGGGCTCTTCTTTCGTACCAATGTGCTCGGGACGCAGACGCTGCTGGAGTCGGCCCGCCGGGTGGGCATCGCCCGGTTCCACCACATCAGCACCTGCGAGGTGTACGGCGATCTGGCGCTCGATTCGGATGAGTCCTTCAACGAGGAGTCCCCGTATCGCCCCCGCACGCCGTACAACGCCAGCAAGGCCGGGGCGGACCACGCCGTGCGCGCCTACGGCGAGACCTACGAGCTCCCGGTCACCATCACCAACTGCTCGAACAACTACGGGCCGTACCAGTTCCCCGAGAAGGTGATCCCGGTCTTCACCACGTCGGCCCTGGACAACAAGAACCTGACGCTCTACGCCACCACTGAGAACCGCCGGGAGTGGCTGCACGTCCGTGACCACTGCTCCGCCATCGAGGCGGTGCTCGAGCGGGGCAAGGTCGGGGAGACGTACCACGTGGGCAGCGGGGTCGAGGCGTCGATCATGGAGATCGCCGACCTTGTTCTCGGCGCCTTGGGCAAGCCCGCCTCGCTGAAGGAGATCGTCCCCGATCGACCAGGGCACGACCGCCGGTACCTGCTCGACACGTCCAAAATCCGCAGCCAGCTCGACTGGGCGCCCGAGGTCCCCTGGGAGGATGGCTTGACGCAGACAGTCGAGTGGTATGCGGCCAACCGCTCCTGGTGGGAGCCGCTGCGCGCCAGGGCCCCGGTCGTCGAAGGCGGCTGGGGTTCGGGCGCCTGAGCCGGGCCCCCGGAGTGCGAGTTCTGGTCACCGGTGCCGACGGGCAGCTCGGGCGCGATCTCCTCGATGCGCTGGCCGGCCGCGTCCCCGTGGGCGGCAGGCGGTGCAGCCTTCTGGCGCCCGAAGGGCCGCTGCCGGGGGTTGACCACGAGGTGCTGGCCACCGACATCGGCAACATGCGGGTCGACGACCGCGACGCCGTGCAGAGTGTGTTCCGCTCGTTCGAGCCCGATGTGGTCCTCCACGGCGGCGCGCTCACCGCGGTCGACGCCTGCGAGACCGAGATCGAGCTGGCCTATGCGGTCAACGCCGTGGGTACCCGCAACGTGGCGGAGGCCGCGGCTGCCGTCGGCGCCCATCTGCTCTATGTCTCCACCGACTACGTCTTCGACGGGACATCGCCGCGGCCCTACCGGGAGTGGGACACGCCCAACCCGAAGTCGGTCTACGGGGCGAGCAAGCTGGGGGGTGAGCGGGAGTGCCTGCCAGGCTCGACCATCGTGCGCACCTCGTGGGTCTGCGGCGCCCACGGGGCGAACATGGTCAAGACGGCCCTGCGGTTGGCTGCTGGTACGGACACGCTGCGCTTCGTCGACGATCAGCACGGATCGCCCACCTTCACCGCCGATCTTGCCCCGGCCATCGTCACGTTGGGGACCGACCGGCGCCCCGGGATCTTCCACGTGACGAACAGCGGGGCCACCACCTGGTACGGCTTCGTGCGGGCCATTTTGGAGGCCGCCGGCGGGGATCCCGCTCGTGTGCGGCCCATTGCCACCGCCGACCTCGATCCGCCCCGGCCCGCCCCGCGGCCGGCCAATTCTGTGCTCGAGAACATGGCGCTGCGCCTTGGGGGCCTCCCGCCCCTGCCGGGCTGGCAGGATGGACTGGTCAGGCTGGTGGCCGCACTGAGCGGCGAGGGGGCAGTGGGATGACGGATCGCGGGAATCTGCGCACGGTGGCGGTGATCGGCGCCGGATATGTCGGGCTGCCCACGGCCGCCACCCTCGCCCACTTCGGGCACCACGTGGTGCTGGCGGAACGGGATGAGCCCCGGCTGGCGGCACTGCGCAGCGGGCGCATGCCCATCGTCGAGGCCGGGCTGGACGAATTGGTGGCCGAGAGCGTGCGGGCCGGCACCCTGCGCTTCACCGCTTCGGCCACCGAAGCCGTGGTCGGTGCGGCCTTCGTTTTCCTCTGCGTTCCCACCCCGCAAGGCGACGACGGCTCCGCCGATCTGTCCTACGTGGAGGCAGCGGCGAAGGAAGTGGGACCGGTGCTCGAGCCGGGCGCCATCGTGGTGAACAAGTCGACGGTCCCGGTCGGTTCGGCCACCTTGGTGGAGCAGGTGATCGGCCGCACTGACATCCGCGTCGTGTCCAATCCCGAGTTCTTGCGGGAGGGCACCGCGGTGCGCGACAGCCTGCATCCCGACCGTCTGGTGGTCGGCGCCGACGATGCGCACGCGGCGGCCGTGGTCGGTGCGCTGTTCGCCGCCACCGGCGCGCCGCTGATCGTCACCGACGCCACCACATCGGAAACGATCAAGTACGCCTCGAATGCCTTCTTGGCCACGAAGTTGAGCTACGTCAACGCCGTCGCCGGCTTGTGCGAGGAGGTCGGGGCCGACGTCCGCGACGTCATGCTCGGTCTCGGCTACGACAAGCGCATCGGCTTCGAGTTCTTGCGCCCGGGGCCCGGCTGGGGAGGATCGTGCCTGCCCAAGGACACCCGCGCCCTGCTCCACATCGCCCAACAGGCGGGATACGACTTCTCCCTCCTGGCCGGCGCCATCGCCTCCAATGAGCAGCAGCTGGCCCGGGTGGTGGCCAAGGTGGAGACGGCCTGCGACGGTAGCGTCGACGGTGTGACCGTCGGCGTGTGGGGGCTCACGTTCAAGGCGAACACCGACGACCGCCGTGACTCGCCCAGCCTGCAGATCGCGCACCGGCTGGTCGGGTTGGGGGCGCACGTGCAGGCCTTCGACCCGACCGTGGCGGTCGGGGTGGACGACCAGGACGATGCCGGGCCCGCCGACCTGCGGGGTCTGTCGTTGTGCGCCGACTCCTACGGCGCCGTCACCGGGGCCTCGGCGGTGGTCGTCCTGACGGAATGGGACGAGTTCCGCTGGCTCGACTTCGGCCGGGTGCTCGACGTCATGGCGGTCCCCTCCATCGTGGACGCCCGCAACCTGCTCGATCCCGCCGCGGTGCGGCGCATGGGCTTCACCTACACCGGGATCGGTCGCCAGTGAGCCGCGTCGTGGTGGCCGGCGGAGCGGGCTTCTTGGGCTCGCACATGTGTGACCACCTGATCGCCCGTGGTGATACCGTCATCTGCCTCGATGATCTCTCCACCGGCAGCCGCGAGAACGTGGCGCACCTGATGGGATGCGATCGCTTCTCCCTGGTGGTCACCGACATCAGCGCCCGGGTGGAGCTCGAGTCGGGTGACCCGGTTGACGCCGTGTGCAACCTGGCCAGCCCGGCTTCACCCCCCGCCTACCTGGAGCGCCCGCTCGAGACGCTCGCCGTCGGCAGTGAGGGCACGCGGCGCCTTTTGGAACTGGCCCACGAGCACGGGGCACGGTTCCTCATGGCCAGCACGAGCGAGATCTATGGTGATCCACTCGTGCATCCCCAAGTGGAGTCGTACCGCGGCAACGTCGATCCAACCGGGCCACGCAGCGTCTACGACGAGGCCAAGCGGTTTGCCGAGAGCCTGACGATGGCCCACCACCGGGCTCACGGGGTCAACGTCGGCATCGCGCGCATCTTCAACACCTATGGGCCGCGGCTCTCACCGGGCGACGGGCGCGTCGTCTCCAACTTCATCAGCCAGTCCCTGCGCGGCGAACCCTTGACCGTCTACGGCGACGGCTCCCAGACCCGCAGCCTGTGCTACGTCGATGATGAGATCGCGGGTCTGGTGGCGCTGATGGATTCCACCCTGACCGGCCCCGTCAACATCGGCAATCCCGACGAGCGCACCGTGCTCGAGTTGGCCCACCTGATCGTGGAGGTGTGCGGCTCGCGTTCGCCCATCACCTTCGAGCCATTGCCCACTGACGATCCCACGCGCCGGTGCCCCGACATCACGCTGGCCACCACCGAGCTCGGTTGGTCCCCCAAGGTCGAGCTGCGCGAGGGCCTGGCCCGCACCATGGAGTATCTGGCGCCCCGAGTGATGGCCGCATGATGACCGAGACCACCCGGCCGACGTTCAAGACACTGTCGGTGATCATGCCGGTGTACAACGAGCGGGCGACCGTGGCCGAGATGATCCGTCGCATGCGCGCCGTGGAGCTGCCGCTCATCTTGCAGGTGGTGGCGGTCGACGATGGGTCCAGCGACGGCTCGGACAAGGTCCTGGGCGCCCTCGAGGACTCCACCGTCCGCGTCATCACGCACAAGGAGAACCAGGGGAAGGGTGCCGCCATCCGCACCGGGTTGGAGGCCGCCACCGGGGACCTCATCCTGATACAGGACGCCGACCTCGAGTACGACCCCGATGACTGGCCCAAGCTGCTCGATCCCATCCTCAAGGGCAAGGCGGAGGTCGTCTTCGGCAGCCGGTTCACGGGGGAGCGCAAGAACATGTTGCCCCTGCACTGGTTCGCCAACAGGATCCTGTCGTTCACCACCAACCTCCTCTACCAGTCGACCTTGTCGGATATGGAGACGTGCTACAAGGTGTTCACCGCCAAGGCGATCGAGGGACTGACCATTGTGTCGAACCGGTTCGACTTCGAACCCGAGATCACCGCCAAGGTCCTCCGCCGCGGGCACCGCATCTACGAGGTGCCCATCTCCTATGCGGGACGTGAGCCCAGCGAGGGTAAGAAGATCACCTGGCGCGACGGATTCACTGCGTTGGCGGCGCTCATACGCTTCCGTTTCACCAAGGACTACTGAGCCGGCGGTGGCAGGGCCCATCGGCGCGGTCGTCGTCGACCACGACGCCGGCCCTTTACTCCACGACTGCGTCCGCTCCGTCCTCGAGGACGGCGCCACCCCGGTGGTGGTCGTGGAGAACGGCGCGCCAAGGAGTGCTGCCGGCGCGCTCGGGCCGCTCCTCGGCGGTGATGCCGATTCGGGGTCGGCCGCTGATGTGACGGTGCTGAACCCCGAGAGGAACCTCGGGTTCGGTGCCGGGGTCAACCGTGGATTGGCGGTGCTGGCCGGGCTGGCTGCCCCGCCCGAGTGGGTGCTCATCTCGAACGCGGACCTGTGGATCCATCCCGGCGCGCTCCAGGCCATGCGCCGGGCGCTCGAGGAGCGACCGGCCTGGGCCATGGTGGGACCGAGGATCTACACCGAGGAGGGGGAGGTGTACCCGTCCGTGCGCCGCTTCCCCTCCTTCGTCGACGCCGCCGGGCATGCGCTGCTGGCGCTGTTCCGTCCCGGCAACCGGTTCACCAGGCGCTACAACCCGGGCACCCCGGAGGGCGACGGCGTGTCCGAGGCCGGATGGATCTCGGGATCGTGCTTCTTGGCGCGCCGTGCCGCCATGGAGGAGCTGGGCGGTTTCGACGAGGCGTACTTCATGTACAACGAGGACATGGACCTGTGCTGGCGGGCCCACCAGGCGGGGTGGGGGATTGGCTTTGCCGGGGCGGCCGGAGTGACCCACGTGCAAGGGGTGAGCACCGCCCGCCACCCGTACCAGATGATGCTGGCGCATCATCGCTCCGCGTTGCGCTTCACCGTCCGGACGACCTCGGGATGGCAGCGGTTGGCGTTGCCCCTGGCGGCGGGCGTGCTCGGGCTGCGCCTGATCATGGCGAGCGCCCGCCTGGCCTTGCAGGGACAGTAGGCGCATGCGTTGGACCGCCCTGTTACTGAGCCTCGCCGCCGCGCTTGCCCTTGTGGTGAGCGCGTGCACCGCCGGCTCGGCGGCCGTTGCCCGGGTGCACGTCGAGCCGCTGGTCAATTTCGCGCTGCCTCCTGCCGGAGCGGGTTGTGGTGGGGCCACCGCACTGGGGGGAGGAGCCGAGCGCATTCCGATCACGGTGAGCACGGTTGCCGGCCAGGTGGCCGAAGCGGTCAACGTCTGCATCGGGGGCCAGGGACCTTTTCCCTTCATCGTTGATTCCGGCGCGGGGGAGTCGATCATCGACGCCCATCTGGCGAAGCGCCTGCACCTTGCCCACGACGGCGCCGAGAGCGCCTTTGCCGGCGTCGGGTGCATCGGCACGGCCCGACCGGTGAAGGTGGCCGCATGGTCGGTGGCCGGCGTCGCCCTCGCCCCGCAAGCGCTCACCGCAGCGACGCTCCCGGACTTCGGGACGAAGGGAGAGCCGGTCGGCCTGCTCGGTTCCGATGTGATGAGCCGCTTCGGCGCGGTGCGCCTCGACTTCGTGGCCCAGACCCTCACTTTCGGAGGCCCCGAGGGCCCACCGAGCACGAATGAAACGCCCAACGTACGCGGTCCGGTCGGGCCGGCGCCCTCGACCGTGCTGACGGACGGGCACGTCGGCACCACCGTGCCCCTGACCGTGGTGCTCACGCCGGGGGACATCTCCCTCAACGTCGCCCTGCGCTTCGGCCGGGGGTCGGCCCACACCTTCGTGGTCGACACCGGGTCGTCGCAGTCGGTGGTGGCCGACGCCCTGGTCAAGTCGGCCCATCTCGCCCACACGGACCTGGCCCAGCGCCAGACCACCGTGTGCTCCACCATCACCGCGCCCTTGGTGCGCAGTGGCCGCTGGTCGATCCCCGATGTGACGCTGCACCCCCAGCTCCTCGGCGCGGCCAACTTCGGCCCGATTGGCTCAGGCGGGTTGGCCGGACTGCTCGGCTCCGACCAACTCAAGCGATTTGGCTGGGTGATCTTCGACTACAGCGGCGGCCGGTTGGTCCTGGGCTGAGGGACGGTCCCGGCGACGCCTCCTCGCTTACTCGGGTCCGGAAAGACCGAGCATGGCCGTGACACCATGGTCGCGCCCCGCCGTGTAGCCGCCATCGA
>Ga0182015_10004380_pt1 | contig 15257 bp, 9 predicted proteins | sample 712P3MmetaG_FD_120478 | JGI IMG/M metagenome (GOLD analysis project Ga0182015, IMG submission 120478) | Permafrost microbial communities from Stordalen Mire, Sweden - 712P3M metaG | ecosystem: Environmental > Terrestrial > Soil > Wetlands > Permafrost | place: Sweden: Stordalen | collected...
CGCGGGGTCGCCGTCGGATCGCCGACAAAACCCGGCGGCAGTTCAAGCCTCACGTCCTTCAGGTTGCGCGCTCCCGGTTCTTCGTTGTGCGTCGTGTTCAAGAGGAACGTGGTCGTAAGCGCATACGGATGTGAGCCGGCCTGCACGTCCGGCGTACCGTTTTCGTTGCGGGCGGAGACCGCGAAGCGTTCGAGCTTCAATTCCGCGATCGCGGGTGTGACAGCGAACGCAAGCGCCGAGACCAGCGAGACGGCCAGGACCAGCGACAGCTTGACGGTTGCTTTGAGGGCTCTGAGTGTGGTCATCGGCTTGCCCTCCGGTCGTTGTTGGCTCTCTTGGCCTTCGCTGCTTTCGCGCCATATCGCTTGTGTGCTGACTTTTCGCAGCCCACCCGCTTCTTCTTCGACTTGTCCTTCTTGCACGCCTTCAGTGCTTTGGCGAGCTTTTCAGCCCTCAACTCAGCGGCGCTCTTGACCTTCGCCACCACTGTCGCGGTCACGCTCGGCACTACGTTCCCGGGGCCGGAGAACGTCGCGCTCGGGGTTGGCCCGAAGCTGGTCGGCTGCGGCGTCGGCGGCGGTTTGCACTCATCACCATTGTTACACGGCGGCGGCGGCGCCTTCACCGGAAAGCCGCCATCAACCCGTGCATCCCACACGGCCACGTTGTTGCTCGTGTCTTCCGACAGCATCTGGTCGGCGCTCGCGATGAACACGTTCTCCCCGTTCGGGCTGGCGTCCATAAAGAACGATTTATAGCCGCCCGCTACATCCGAGATCGCATAGACATGCCCGTTCTCGTACTCATACACGTTCTCGCGGCCATCGCTGGTGTGCGGCACGAGCGCATCCGAGCTGTCGAAGAACAACGCTCCGTCTTCGGCGAGATTATGTGCCTGATACTCGAGTTCCGGACCGCCCGGCTTCGTGAGCTTTGAGGGGCCGAGCGGACGCGCACCGCTGGGGTTACACGACGCGCACACGAGCGTGCCCGTTTCAGCATCGTAGAGAAACGCCTCACGACAGTGGCCGGTTTCTCCTTCGGTTTCATCTTCATGGGAATCTGTACTCCCTTCGCACTCGCCTACCGCGGCCTGCTCGTTGTCGTAGCCGGTCAGGCTTCGTTCCGACAAGAACACCAGACGGCTGCCATCGGGCGATGCGTCGGCCGCATTCGCTCCCGGGCTGCCTCTGTCCCAATCTTCGCGATCGTCTTCGGCAAGCGTCGCGATGAAGACAGGCCCACCGGCGTCGTGGGAGACGTACAGGTTGGGCTGGCCCGCGGTCGCGCCTGCCGCGAGGACTCCTTCGGCAATGTAGTACACATACGAGCCGTCTTCGGACATCGCCGCGATGGCCTGTACCGCCGCGCCATCGCCGCTCGCGTCCACGGTGAGGTCGGTCAGCCTGCCGGGCTCGCCGGGTTCGCTGCTCGGTTCGTATTCATACAGGTTCGCGGCGTTATCTGCGGGCCCTGTATAGGCGTCGTTCGTGAGCTCCGAAGCGCTTGTGAAGAACACCTTAGACCCGTCCGCGCTAGCGCCCGAATAATTCGCCGGGCGTGTCCCGGCGGGATCCGTGCCGCCAGGGCCACTGCCGTTGGTCTTCTGTGACGCCGACACCTCGACCGTGCACGCATCACTCAGATCAAGACACGCTTCCCCACTCATAGGGCTTTGCGGCTGTTCACCATTCTCTCTGAGATACAGTTGGCCGTCCGCAGACCCCGAGAAGTAGACACGTCTGCCATTAGCGGAGACCCTATGCCACGCGTCGAAGCCGTCAAATTGTCCGACGCCGCTTGAAAGGGATTCGCCGTTGTTGGCGACGCCCACAGGTGTGACGACGCCGTCCACCCACTCACGCAATCCCCCATATGCGCCGAACACGACGTGGCTCAGGTCGGTGGAGGCACCCACTGGAATCGAGCCTTCACCGAGGTAGGCGTACGTGCGACTTCCGACGAGGCCGACGACGTAAATGCCGAAGTCGTTTTGTTCTTTTCCGCCGGTGGCGCCTTCGACGAGGGGGGCGTTGCTGTTCGCGATGCCCGCGGTGAGTTCCGGCGTGAAGACATTTCCTTCATAGGAGGGCAGTGCTTCAGTCTGCCAGGGGTCGTGTAGTGGTGTGATGTCCTGTGTGCTCCAGCCTTCCGGTCCGCGTCGTGACAGAAACTGGTTTCCCCTCTCCTCGCCTTCGGGGTTGGCAAAGGCGCCGTCAGCGACGTAGGCGACGGCTTCGCCGGATATAGCGGCGCGTGGCGACCCGTAGGCGAATGAGTCGGTTGCGTCTTGTCCTTCGGTGTCGAGGGGTGAGACCTGCTCGTAGGCGCGGCAGTCGGGGAGTTTGAGTCCGTAGGGCTGTTCTTCTCGTAGTTTTTCGTTGACGCAGTTCTGCGAGGGTTCGGTGCCGAGCACGATCGGGGTGGTGAGGGTGCGGTCGGCGCCGGGCGTCCCATCGGCGGGGCTCTGGGAGTTGCTTGTGTGGATCCGGTAGTGGTAGACCGTATTCGGGGTTAGGCCGGTGATGTGCGCGCGGACTGTGGTGGTGCCGGTGGTGCCTTCGATCGCGGCCTGGGGGGTGCTGGTCCCGTAGCTTGTGGTTGGGCCGTATTCGAAGTGGTATGTGGTTTCGGCGCCGTCGGGGCTGACTTCGGCTTCGAGGGTCGCGTCACCGGATTCGACGTTTGAGACGAACTCGTTGACGACCGCGGGTGGCGCGATCGGGGTCGTGAACGTGACGTTGGAGCTTTGCGCGGTTTCCCCGACACTGTTCGTCTGGAGCACACAGAACGTGTAGGTGCTGCCGGGGTAGAGCCCCACGATCGCGGCCTGGACGGCTTCTTTCTGAACGCCTTTCGCTTCCCCGGCGGGTTCCGGTGTCTTCACGCCGTTCGTGCATTCCGATTCGCCGCTGTTGTAGAGGAACTGGTAGCTGCCCGTTTCGCCTTTCGCGGCCGGGTTCAGCACGGCGTGCAAAGTGGTGGAGGTCGCCGTGAGGGGTTCCGCTTTCCCGGTTTCTGGGGTTTCCGGCGGGATCTTGGTCGTGAAATGCTCGATCACGCCTTCTTCGAGACCGGACCCGTTGGAGGCGATCACCCGGTAGTAGTAGGTCGTGGCGCCCGAAAGACCGGTCACCGTCTTCGCGACCGCTTGCCCGCCGTACTCGGCCGGGAACGTTGAGGGTTCGCAGAGCACGTCGGTGCCGGTCGCGAGTGATGCTTCGGTGCCGTAGCGGAGTTTGCATTCGCTGGTCTGGTTGTTCGGGTTCACGACCCCTTCCAGACGCGCTTCGCTGCCCTTCACACCAGAAGCGCTCTCGCTTTCGATGCTGGGCTTCGACGCCAACGTCGTGAACGACACTTCGTTACCGGCCGCTGTTTCGCCGGCTTCGTTCTCAGCGACCAGGCACGCCACGTATTTCCTGGACGGTTCAAGGCCCGTCACGAGCGTCACGGGCGTTTTGAGGTCTTTGACTTTCGCGGGCGCCACCGGAGTCGTGGCTGACCCTTCGGTGCATTTCGCGGCGGTGCTGTACGCGAAGTAGTAGCCCGTGACCGCTTCAACGGCCGGGTTCACGGTCCCTTCGAGCTTGACGGTCGTCGCCGTGGCTTCTTTCGCGGCCGCCGTGACGGGTTTTTCCGGGGGTGTCGCGGTCGTGAACGAGACCGGCGGGCTGGTCGCTTCGCCGCCCGGCGTTTTGACTTCCAGGCAGACCGCGTATTTCGTGCCCGCCGACAGGCCAGACAGCGTTTCCGCGGGCAGCACTTCGTGTTCGACACCGCCCGAGATTCCTGGGGTTGTCGCGCTACCACCAGTGCATACCGCGCCCGCCTTGTACAGGAACCGGTAGGTCCCAGCTTCCCCAGGCGCCAGCGCATGCGGCTGCAACACCCCTTCAACGACCGCGTCCGTCGCATGCACAGGCGCCTGCACGCCAGTGATTTCCGGCGTTTCCGGAGCCGCAGCCAACGCCAGCCCCGGCCCAAACACCAGCCCCAACGCCAACACCACGACCATCACAAGCCCCCCCGAGAACAGCCCCAAAGACCCCCGCGGTGTGCATAGCCGCGCCGGGGTGCGAGCCTCGTCGGAGGCGCCCCTCGCGGACAGCTCGAGACGGCTCCCCATTGGGCCGCAACCCGTCGAGCCCGTGCGGACGTCAGTGCCTGGTGTCGCTAGCTGCATGCTCTCTCCCACTCCTCCATGCCTCTTCCACGATCAACATCGGGCGCTCCCCAACTGCCAGCCGCGCCGTGTCGGTCGTGCCGAAATAAACGTTAGCAAGCACGCTATAGCATTTCCCCAAGAGAAGTCAAGCGGGAACCGTTAGTGCCCGCAAGTTCTGCCGGCACAGTCCCTTTTTCCAGGAGATTCGTCACTGCCGGGTGGCGATAACAGCCAGACACGGCGGTCTCTGCAGATGCCAGCGAGTGCTGTACTGCACCTCGATAAACGGCGATACTGCGCCGGTGGTCGGCGGCGTGATGCGTCGTTGGCGCGCGGCCAACGAGCCCTCCCGACGCAGACGCGCGACGCTGATCACTTCCCTCCACACGGTGGATAATCGCGGACCAGGTACGCGCTGATAAGTCAAGGCATACAAGCTTTGGAGCCCGACCCGGCGACCGATAGGCGGCGATCGGAGACAATGTCTGCATTCCGCGGCGTGCCAGGCGCACGCGGCTAAACGCTGGCGCTGTGGATCGCGCGGCCCATCGATGCCTTAAGGAAGCCCCGTCATACCAATAGCGATACCGTATACACACGAGCCGGCATCGCCGGCGTAAACTACAGCAGTGTCGTTAGAGGTGAGGGAGAGCGGGGGTACTGGGGCGATATGAGGGAAGCCGCGAGTAGAGCCTGCATCGATGCCGCGCCCGTAGGCTTGATATCAAGCATCATCTACGTTTATGAGGCTTTCCAGCCGGAGGCTCGACGGCCGTGACCGGACGCATCGCGCCTGAGATCATGGCTGGCAGAGTCCTGCCACGTGGCGACAAGAGCACGCAACGCGCGCGACTGACGGCCAGCGTCGTGGCGATCGTCCACCGGGGAGGCTACGCGAGCGCGAGCGTCTCGCGAATCATCACCGAGGCCGGCGTCTCACGGCCGACGTTCTACGAGTACTTCAGCGACAGGGACGACTGCCTCCTGGGGGCGCTGGAGGACATCAACGGGCGTCTCATCGCGCGTGTGCGGCGCGCAATCGACGACGCTCCGCCAATGCTGGCGATGCAGGCGAGCCTCACGGCGATTGTCGAGTTCGCGATCGCTGAGCCGATTCCCGCGCTGTTCTTGACGAGCCGTGCGATGGGCGCCGGTCCGGCGGCGCTCGACGCACGCGACGCCGGGATCGCCGAGATCGGAAGCGCGATCGCGCAGGCGCACGCGCAGGTCCCTCCCGCGAAGCCGATCCCCGACGTCAGCCCCAGCATCGTCGTCGGAGGCGTCTACCGGCTGCTGGCATCGCGGCTCCGCCGCGGCGAGCCGGGACTGATCAGGGCGATCGACGATCTCGGCGCCTGGATCGCAAGCTACGAGAGACCGGCGCGCAGGCACCGCTGGCGGAGCCTCGAGTCCAAGCTCAGCCGTCCCGCGCCGCAGGCTCGAGCGCCGGGACTGCTGCCGCGACCCGGCTCGCAGCCACCGCCAGCGTCGGGCTCATCCGCCGAGCAGGCCGCCGCCAGCCAGCGCGCGCGGATTCTCTACGCTGCCGCGCAACTGGCGGAGAAGAAGGGCTACAACGCCACCACGATCGCGGACATAACGCGGCTCGCCGGGGTCGACGGCCGCGGCTTCTACGCCGCGTTCGCCGACAAGCAGGACGCATTCATGTCCGTGCACGAGCTCGGCGTGCAGCAGGTCATGAGCGCAACCGCCGGGGCGTTCTTCACAGGCGCCTCCTGGCCAGAGCGGATGTGGGCGGCGGGGGGCGCGTTCGCGGGATTCCTCGACAGCGAGCCGATGATCGCGCATGTCGGGTTCGTCGAGGCCTATGCCGTCGGCCCCGGTGCGGTGCAGCGGGTCGAGGACAGCCACGTCACGTTCACGATCTTCCTGCAGGAGGGCTACCAGCACGAGCACTCGCCGGAGCACACGCCGCCGTCGCGCCTCGCGCTGGCGGCGATCATCACATGCATCTTCGAGATCGTCTACCGGCAGGTGCGCGGGAGCACCCCGACGCGGGTCAGCGCGATGCTGGGGCCGATGGCGTTCCTGGCGCTCGCGCCGTTCCTCGGCACCCGGCAGGCCGGCCGCTTCATCGATCGCCAACTGCAGTCGTCGGCTGCGTGACGGCGCGTGTCCGGCGGATCCGCGAGCCGGCATGCCCACGCAGACGTCGATAAACGTCCACGGAAGTGTGCGTGGCGAGCGACTGCCTCGCCGTCCACCCAGATCGCCCCGGCGCGGTGTAAACACATGCAGGGGAATTACTGGCGTTTTGCGTGCCTCCGTGACATCCTGCCAGATATGAGCCACAGCGCCCCGTCCGTCCTCGTCCAGACCAGATCGCCCGTGTTTTAGAGCGATCTTCGCGTGTCCACGCTAGGGTCTAGCGCCTCATGCCACGCCACCCGAACGCCAAGGAGCCGATAAACACGCCGCTGCAGAACCGCCGCAAGGCGACGCAGCGAGAACGACTTCTCAAAGGCATGATCGCCGCCGCGAATCGGGACGGGTACGCCGGCGCGAACGTCTCCGCGGTGATCGGCGAGGCGGGCGTCTCGCGCCCCACCTTCTACGACTACTTCGAGGATCGCGACGACTGCTTCGTCGCAGCGGTGCGCGACATACACGAGCAGCTGCTCGAGCAGGTAGCCCAAGCCGTCGCCGGCGCACCGCCTCAGCACGCGCTGAGCGGAGCGCTCGCGGCGACGCTCGCCTTCGCCGGCGAACAGCCGGCCGAGTCGAGATTCCTGATGAAGGAGACGCTGGCAGGCGGGCCCCGGGCGCTGGACGCGCGCGATCGGGCGATCGCGGAGACCGCGGAGCTGATCGAGGACGCGTTCAGGCGGACACCCGCCGGCGCCGAGGTCCCCGACGTGCCTGTCGCGGCCGTGCTCGGCGCCGTGCACCGACTGCTCGCCTCCAGGCTGCGGCGCAGCGAACGCGCGCTCGGCCAGCTGGAGGAGGATCTGTGCGATTGGATCGAGAGCTACCGGCAGCGCGTCGACAGGCACCGCTGGCGCGAGCTGAAGCCAATGTCGGCGCCCTCGCGCTCCCCGTATCTGCCGCCCACGACGCTGCGCGCGCCACCGGCGCTCGGACCCGGGCGCCCACGGCTCTCCGAGGAGGAGGTCGCCGAAAACCATCGCCAGCGGATCATGTTCGCGACCTCGCAGGTCGTGCAGGAGCATGGCTACACGACCGCGACCGTAGCCGAGATCACCCGCCTCGCGGGGATCGACGGCCGCGCGTTCTACCGCGTCTTCGCAGACAAGCAGGAGGCGTTCAGCGCCATCCACGAGCTCGGCTTCCAGTACCTGATGGCGACCACGGCCGGCGCGTTCTTCGCCGGCAAGAGCTGGCCCGAGCGACTGTGGGAGGCGTTCCGCGCCGCCGCCCAGAGCATCGACGACACTCCCACGTTCGCTCACGTGGCGTTCGTGGAGGCCTACGCGGTCGGGCCCCGCGCGATCCAGCGCGTCGAGGACAGCCGTGCCGCGTTCACGATCTTCCTGCAGGAGGGCTACCGCTGGCAGCAGTCAGGAGCCCCGCCGTCGCGGCTCGCGCTCGAGGCGATCATCACGACGATCTTCGAGATCGTCTACCTGCGGGCGCGGGCAAGCGCAACGCCCAAGACCGCCGGGTTCGTGTCGCACTTCGTGCATCTGTGCCTGACGCCGTTCATGGGGGCGCCAGCCGCCGACGAGCTCATCGACGAACAGCTCGCCGGCACGCGCAAGTCGAGCGACAGCACTCCCGGCACCCGTCGATAGGGAGCAGACATAAACGCCGGCGTTCACGATAGCTTGTCGCGTGGATGCCCCTGGCGCGCTGCTCAAGTATGGTCCATTTTCCCTCTAGGAGAGCCATAGCCGGACGGCGCTCCGAACTACCAACACTCAGTCCCGACTCGGTAATAAACATCTACGCAAGAGTTGAGGACCGGCGGGCGCGAACCGTCCTTGCTTAGCGCGTGAGAACGGGCCGCAACAGCACACGACACGAACGGTTGCTGGAGGCGGTCGTGGCGATCGTCTCCGAGCGCGGCTACGAGAACGCGACGGTCACCCAGCTCGTCAGCCGCGCCGGAGTGTCGCGGGCGAGCTTCTATGAGCATTTCGTGAGCAAGGAAGCCTGCTTCCTCGTCGCGCTCGAAGACGTCGAGCGCGACGTGCTCGACGCGGTCACGCGCGGCATCGACGCACAGCCGCGCCAGCCCCCAGCCGTGGCGGCGATTGCTGCGCTCGCGCAGTTCGCGCACGAGCACCCCATGCGCGCAGGCGTGCTGATGAACGCGACGATGGCGGCGGGCCCGCTGGCGCTGGCCGCGCGCGATCGCGGGGTCGACGCGATCGCGCGGCTCGTCGAAGACGGCAGCCGGCAAGCCGGCGCGAGCAGCCGGGCTCCCGCGCTGTCGAGGGCGGTCCTGATCGGCACGGCGTACAGGCTGCTGGGCTCGCGCCTGCGTCGCGGCAATCGCGAGCGAGACGCAGCGCGAGCGGATCTCCTGGACTGGATGGCCGCCTACGAGGACCCCGCGGGCGAGGCGTGCTGGCAGTCGCTGACGGTTTTGCCCGCACAGGCGCAGGCGCCGCTTCTCGCGCGAGCGCCGCTACGCGCTCCGCGGGCGCTGTCTCCTGGGCGACCAAGGCGCTCCACGCCCGCCGTCGCCGAAAACCACCGGTTGCGAATCATCTTCGCAACCGCCGAGATCACCAGGCGAGACGGGTATCCCGCTGCGAGCGTAGCTGAGATCACGCGTGCCGCCGGCGTCGACAGCAGCGTCTTCTACAAGCTGTTCTCCGACAAGCACGGCGCTTTCGGCGCCCTGCGCGAGTTCGCGTTCCAGCAGGCCATGGCCGTCACCGCCGGCGCGTTCTTCGCCGTCGAGGACTGGCCCAGGCGGATCTGGGAGGCCGCGCGAGCGCTGACGCTCTTCCTCGAGCAGAATCCAGCCCTGACCTACGCATGTGTGGTCGAAAGCGACGCCGGCGGCCCCGAGACGGTCCAGCGCTTCGAGGACCTCGTCGCCGGTTGCACGATCTTCCTGCAGGAGGGCTACCGGTATCAGCCGTCCGCGAGCGCCAGCCCACCGTCGGGTGTCGTGCTCGACGCGATCGCGCAAGCCGAGCTCGAGCTCATATACGGGCAGGCACGCAGAGGCTCGAGCTCAGACATGGCGGCCCTCGTGGGGCAGCTCGCCTACATCTGCCTCGCGCCGTTCGTGGGCGCCGCCGGAGCCGCCGAGCTGATCGACGCGATGGGCAGGAGCTAGGCAGCGCTCGGCAGGCCGGCGCGCACACAGGGGTCGGGCGGGCACCCGCGGACGAAGTCGCCTGCCTGACTGGCGCCTAGGAAGGGTGCGAGCGAGATGAAGACGATCTGCCCGAGCAGCGAGGAGAGCGAGCCCGAGCCGTGTTCGCGGACATGGCGATAGCAGAGCTCCACTACGCCCATGCTGATCGCCTCGAGCACCAGCTCGGAGGTGCCATCGGACGATCGCGCAGGAGATAGCTCCCCCTCCAACAGGAACACCGTGAACGCGAGCGCGAGATCTTGGACACGCTGCCCATCTCCAGACTCGGTGCCACAGCTCTCGATCAGCGCGACGTAGGTCAGCGTTGGGTTCTCATCGGCGAACTGCACGAGCGCGCGAGCCGCCTCCCACACCCGCTCAGGCCATGTCTCGCCAGACACGAATGCCCCGGCGGCGGCTGCGATCGTGTGCCTGAACAGAAGCTCGCCGGCGGCGGCGAGGGCGTGCTGCTTGCTGGGAAACAGCCGATAGAAGGCGCGCGCGTCAACGCCCGCCGCATTCGTTATCTGCGCCACGGTCGCGCTCGAGCCGCCTTCGCGTCGAATGACCTCGGCGGTGGCAAACACGATCCGCAGCCAGGTCTGCTCGGCGAGTGCGCCCTCGGACTTCCTCGCCCCCCCTTCTGCAGTCGGCCGCGGCGCGCGCAGGGCGATCGGCAGGAACGGAGAGCGCGGAGCCGGCGCAAGCTCTGCGAGCGCGAGCCAGCGCTCAACGGCGACGGGCTGCTCGTAGGCCTCGATCCAGCCGCGGAGCCCCTCCGCGAGCTCGCTCGGGCCCTGTGCGGCGCCTCCTGCGCGCGAGGCCAGCATGCGGCAGGCGGCACCCAGGACCAGCCGTGCGGGCAGCGCCGGGGCGGCGGCGTCCGCGGGCAGTCTGGCGTGGGCACGCTCGACGATCGCTGCGGCATCGTCGATGAGCCGATCGCGAGCGTCGCGCAGCTCGCGGCCACCGGTGAGCGTGTCGCTGACCAAAAGGCGCGTCTGTGCCGGCTCGGCGCGCGCGTGGGCGAGCAGCGCCTGGACGGCCGTGTGCAGCGCGCGCTGCGGTGGCCCTCCGGCCACGGCCTCACGAATGCCGCCCAGCAACTGCTGCGCGACCGGCGCGAGCGCCGCGGCGAAGCACTGTTCGCGATCGTCGAAGCAGCTGTAGAAGGTCGGGCGCGAGACGCCCGCGGCTGCGATGACCTGCCCGACGGTCACGTCGCTGTAGCCGCCGCTCGCTGCGAGGTGGGTGATCGCGTCGAGCATGCGCTGGCGTTGGCTGCGAGGCGACGCCGGGCGCCAAGCCCTTCCGCGCAGCGCCTCCGTATGTGCCCTCCCCGGCATACGGTTGATCATCTGGGCCACGGCCGTACTTGCCAAGTCAAGGCTTGGAACGTTCTAAGCCTTGACTGGCGTGCCGCGCCGTCCGCGCAGGAGCTACGAGCGCCGCGGGCAGGGTACGGCCGTGTGCGCGCTCGCCTGATCGCCGTCCAGGAACACGAACGTGGCGCCGAACGGGAACCCGCCGCTGGGGCAGCTGCTCGGCAGTCCGACCCCCGGCGGATGATACGGGACGAGCTTGGCGCCGCTGTGTTCGTAGTACGTCAGATGGCCGCCGATCGTCAGCTGCATCTGCGTCAACGAGATGTCGGGCGCTTCCGGGAAGCTCGGGATCGGCGGCACCACGATGCTCAGCTGCCCCCGCAGCAGCACGCCAGAGAGCACCACCTGGGCGTATACGGGAAACACACCCGAGGCATACACGAGGACGTGTAGATAGCCATCCGGAGAAGGTCCGGCAAACACTTCAAGGGAGATGTGCTCTGAGACGGTCTCGATTTTGAGAGGCAGCTCGACGATCGCGGTTCCGGATCCCATCCGCGAGTTCGGCGGGCACGCTTCACCGCCGATCGCTTCGAGCTCGCTCGCAGAGCAGGACGCCAGCCCGAGCCCGCTCGTCGCCAGCCCGAGATTGGCCGGGTAGGCGAGCTGCATCGCGCCGAGGGCCGGAGGCGTATGCCCGTCGCGTGCCGGCAGCTGAAACCCCAGGAAGACCGCCGAGGCCGACCCCAGTCGCTCCGGTGTCAGCCTGGCGTTGATCTTGGCGGACTGGGCGGCACCCGCGCCCGCTGGCACACAGCAGCGGAGCGCGAGCGCGAGCGCGAGGCACATACCGAGGCGTGATGATCGCGTGACTCCTCCCGGCCCGATCAGTAAGGCAGCTTGCCGACGGCCTGGACGGTCAGCGCGTAGCTACGGCGGTTGTAGACGCCGAACAGTTCCCCGGCGCCGTGGATGTGGGCGTAGCGACCGCTGCCGCCGGTGATCGTCATATGACCGCCGAAGCTCGGGGTGGCGCTCGTCGGGCTGCTGAGCGTACCCGTTCCGTGGGCGCTGATCGAGCCGCCATGGCCGCTGATCGTGAACTGGGCGCTGACCGTCGGTTCGCCGTCGTAGAGGAAGCGCACGCGCACCGAGCCGGGGAAGCTGCCCGAGACCGGGCCTTCGTCGATGATCACCGAGCCGGACGCGTGAACGAAGCGCAGGCGGCCCGTGTCGTGGACACTCAAGACGCTCGCTGCGAGCACGGTGGGTGCCAGCAGCGCGGCCCCGAGCACGAGCGTGGCGCAGAGCGCGGCAATGCCGCCTACAGGTGCTGGTCGTCTGCGATCCATCTCCGCTCCCTTGCTGCGTACAGCGTCAAGTACATGATAGTCCTCTCGGTCGGTAGTAGTCACATGTCAAGCCTTCGCTCCTCGAAGCCGTCTCGCCAGCCGCCACGCCCGCATCAGCGCGAGCGTCGGCGCGATCAGGGGCGACAGCGCGTCTCGCAAGCGAGCCAGGATCGGACGCGCCAGCGCGCCGCGAGCTTCGGGCGCGGAGGCGTAATAGGCGACGACGCCCGTCAGCATCATCAGATGCCACGCGCCGTGCGGAAGCTCGCGCGCCTGGCCGGCAGCGCGACGGGCGAGCTCAGGGAGCGTCCGGGCCAGGAGCTCGCGATCCTCATACAGGCTGACGTAGCCCGCTTCGCCAGCACGCTCGTCCTGCTGCTGGTCGATGAGGCTGTCGAGCAGCGTCAGCAGCACGCAGATCGAGAGGTAGGCGTCCGCGAGGCGGGCGGCGTCGGCTGGAGCGGTGCGGACATCGGCAGCGGCGGCGATCAGCGCATGCACCGCGAGCACCGACGATGCCGCGCCTGCGAGCAGCTCGCGCCACTGCAGGCCGGTGCCGCGCGCCTGCGCCGCTGCCCATTCACGCAGCTGGTCGATGCCGAGCTTTGACGCCGCATGCTTGCGGATCTGCGCCTGGGCAGCGCGCCGGGCGCTCTCGCACGCAACGTCGATCACCGCATCGCTCGCCGGAAGGCGCGCGATGGCACTGCTCGCCGCGTGTGACAGCGCCCACAGGTAGCGATCCTCGGCGCCGTCGTTCGGGGTGGAGCTCCCAGCGTCGTTCGGGATGGAGCTCTCAGAAGGCCGACGCACGGCATCGGTGAAGGCGCTGAAGAGTCGCTCGCCGTCTACGAGCGGGTCCGCCAGCGGCTGCTCGGTGAGCCCGTCGAGCAGGTCGAACAGGACCTGCAGAGCGACGATCGCCTGCACCACATCGCGGCGATGCGCGCGAGGCGCGAGCGTCGCGAGCATCGCGCCGGCCTCGGCGTTGAAGCTCTCGCGATCGAGCTTGTCGAGAGCGAGCGCTCGCAGGTCGGGAGCGCAGATCGCCCCTGCATGCTCGCGCCAACGCTCCAGCTCGATGCGAACGAGCGGCGCGACCGTCGTCCAGTAGCGGACGTTCGCGACCACGAGGGCCGCCGCGGCCTGGGCCACGAGCCCGCGATCCGCGCGTGCGAACACCCGCTTGGCGGATGCTCGACGCGTCGCCTGACTGCTGTCGGCCCGGGCGTAGAGCAATCTCATCTCAGTGTCCGCCGAAGCGACGTTCGCGGACATCGAACTCGAACAGCGACTGCTCCAAAGCCTGGCGCGTGAAGTCCGGCCACAGCTCGTCCCTGAACACGAGCTCGGAGTACGCCGACTGCCACAGCAGGTAGTTGGACAGGCGCCGCTCGCCGCCCGTGCGGATGATCACGTCCGGGTCATGCATGTCGGGCGCGTACAGGCAGCGTCTGAAGTCCTCCTCGCTCGCACCGTCGAAGCGCTTGGCCGCTTCGACTATCTCCATGCGCCCACCGTAGTTGAAAGCGAGGAACAGCTTCAGCCGAGCGTTGTCCCGGGTGAGGGCCTGGACACGGTCGACCTGCTCGATCAACTCCGTGGGGAGGCCCTCGCGGCGACCGAGGAAGCGCACGCTGACGCCCTGCCGGTGCAACTCCGAGCTCTCGCTCGCGATCCGCCGGGAGAACATCGCCATCAGCTCACCGACCTCACCGGCTGGTCGGGTCCAGTTCTCCGTCGAGAACACGTAGACCGCAAGCTCCTCGATGCCGAGCTCGAGTGCGTCCGTCACCCGCGCCTTGAGCGCGTCCGCGGCGGCAGCATGACCCGCGCCGCTCGCAAGCCCCCGCTGCCTCGCCCAGCGGTTGTTGCCGTCGGCGATCACTGCCACGTAGCGCGCGATGCCTATGAGTCCTCCAGCGCAAGCGCAGGCGGCACGCGTGAGGCCAGCCAGCCCGGGGCCGCGACGATCGCGAGGGCGAGCACGAGCACGAGCACGAAGATCTCGAGCGGGCGCCCGCCGGTGGCGATCCGCGCGAGCGGGAAGCCGGTGACACGCTTGAGGTAGCCGTCGAGCACCAGCTGGCCGTAGACACCGGCGAGCGCTCCGGTGACGCAGCCGCCGCCGAGCATCAGCGTCGCTTCGAGCAGCAGGATCCGCCGCAGACGAGCCGGCTTGACCCCCAGCAGTCGCAGGCCCGCGAGCGTGGGACGTCGCTGCCAGAGGCTCGAGGCGAGCGCGGCGGCCATCGCCGCGACCGCCGCCGCCAGCAGCAGCGTCGCGATCTCTCCCAGCTGCCCGAGCCCTTCGCCGGCGAGCGCGTCGATTCGCGCGGCGCGCGCCGCCGCCAGCGACACTTCCAGGCCGCTACCGGGGCCGAGCGCGCGCTGGATCGCGGCGCGCGCCGCGACGGCGCTCACGCCGGGTAGGAGCTCGACTGCGAGCGTCGTGGGAGCAGAGCTCTGCCAGTAGCGGCCGTAGTCGCCGGTGCCGATGAAGATCACGCCGGGCGGCCACGCGAGGTTGGTGACGGTGGCGGCGACCCGGAAGCGATGCTCGCCCGATGGTGTCTGCAGGGTCAAGCTGCCACCGACGCCCGTGTGGTGTTCGGCGGCGATCTGCGCGGAGACCGCGACCCAACCGCCCCGCGCCAGCTCCGCGTTCGCCTGCGCGGACGTGCCGGAGACGATCTGCGTGCGCAGCACTTCGCGACTGGCGCCCGGCGGCCGGGCTATGACCCACACACGCCGGTCGCCGAGCTGCGTGAAGCCGCCCTGAAAGCCACGAACGCTCGCGACGCCTGGCACGCGCGCGATCGCAGCGGAGTACCCGTGCGGCGAGATCGCGTTGACGGCCTGGTTGTCTCCAGGATTCGATACCCAGATATCGGCGTCGGCGACGTAGCTAGCGGAGAACGAGTGGATCCCACGCAGCAGATCGTCGCGGGAGCCTCCCAGCGCGACGCTGCCGAACAGCGCAACGGCACCCGTGGCGGCAAGCGCCAGCGAGCGCAGCGTCGTGGCCTGAAGCGAGGCGAGCGCGACCGGAAGCGACGTCAGGCGGTCGAGACGTCGGGCGAGCCAGTGCGCGCCGGAAAGCACGGCGGAGAAAG
>Ga0182015_10004381_pt1 | contig 15256 bp, 16 predicted proteins | sample 712P3MmetaG_FD_120478 | JGI IMG/M metagenome (GOLD analysis project Ga0182015, IMG submission 120478) | Permafrost microbial communities from Stordalen Mire, Sweden - 712P3M metaG | ecosystem: Environmental > Terrestrial > Soil > Wetlands > Permafrost | place: Sweden: Stordalen | collected...
CGCCACCGGCGGCCAGCAGGGCAAAGCAGCGCTCCCGCTTTGCAGGAGAGACTCGCAGATCGCAACGGGCGGAGCGGTGAACGACCTTCCCCGCACCGGCAGGACGCTGGCGTGGCACGACCGACAATGTGCCAGGGGGCTGTATCACTCAGCGCGATCGTCTGTTTGGAGCGATCGCTGTCTCCGGCTCGCGGACAGCCACGCAAGGACGAAACCTGCGTGAGCCGGCAAAAGGCGCAGACGTTACCTGCTGGGGCACTAGCTGGCGAAGGGGCCGCGAAAAGATTGGTCCTGCGTCCGTGTGCCTGCTGATCGTGCTGACCCGCACCGACTCCGGTCGCCCGCTCGTAGTCGCGGCCAACCGGGACGAGCTGCTCGACCGGCCTGCGCAGCCAATGGCAGTGATTCGAGAGGACTCACCCCGCATCCTTGGCGGCCGCGACCTGTTGGCTGGCGGAACCTGGCTCGCGGTCAACGAGCACGGTCTCGTGGCAGGGCTGACCAACCAGCCCGTCCGAACCGGGAAGGACCCCACTCGGCGGTCGCGGGGCGCGCTACCTCTGGCGCTCGCCACCTGCGTTTCTGCCGAGCTTGCCGTCAAGACGCTGGCCGCCGGATTCCGGCCCGCGGATTACAACCCGGCCTGCCTGCTCGTCGGTGATCGAGACTCACTGTTCTATGTCGACATGACCGCGGGCGAGGCTCCCGTTATCGAGCCGCTGCCTCCGGGGATGTATGTCCTCGAGAACCGGCCCCTCGGCGAGCGGTCAGCGAAAGTCGACCACGTGCGGGCGCTTCTCGCCGGGGCGCAAGACCTCTCTGCAGACGCCTTGCAGGCACGCCTCCAGGTCGTCCTCGCTGACCACCAGGTCCCGACGACTGACCCAGAGATACCACTTGAGCGCACCGGAAGAGGGCCGGTGCCCGCCACTGCAGCGTGCGTGCATGCCGAGCGTTATGGCACCCGTTGGTCGGGAATCGTCACCGTCGGCCCCAACGCACGCGTCCCCGTACCACCGAAGTTCCACTTCGCCGACGGCCCACCGTGCGCCACACCATTCCTCGACGCCACACCGTTGTGGTCTACCGAAGAGCCGGAGGATCCCGACCCGAGTTGATCCTTCACCGCTAGGAGGTCCGCTCCCGGGACGGATCGCAGGACGCGAAGCGACCTTGGATGGGCGAGTGGTTGCCGGACCGGGTCGGCGCGGCCCACTATGGCGCAATGGGCGATCCTCTTGACACCGCCGGCGCTCCTGCGGGCGCGGTCGGCGCGATCGGACTCGACATCGGGGGGACCAAGATCGCAGTCTGCATCGCGACGGGCGCCTCGGAGCGCCTCGAGCACCGCGCAACGGCGTCGACCCGACTCGATCTCGGGGCCGAGTCCATCCTCGACACTGCTGATGGGCTGATCGAGGATGCTCTCGCTGTCGCTCGCTCGAAGGCCATTGCGATCTCGGGCCTCGGAATCGCGGTACCTGAGCTGGTGGACACCCACGGACAGATCGTCAGCACAGCTGTCGTAGCGGGACTGAGAGCAATCGATCTGCCCGCGCGGTACGCCGCCTTCGACGTCGTCGCGGTCGAGTCCGACGTCCGCGCGGCAGCTGTCGCAGAGGCGCGCCTCGGCGCCGGCCGCTCGTTCGAGTCCTTTGGCTATATCAGTGTCGGAACGGGCATCAGCCACACCTTTGTAAAAGACGGCCTGCCATGGCAAGGAGCACGAGGAGGCGCGATCTTGCTTGGCAGTTCCGTGATGGCCGAATGGCAGGAGGAGAATGTGCCGCGGCGGTGGGTGCTCGAGGAGATCGCCTCGGGGCCTGCGTTGCTCGAGCGATATCGGTCACTCGGCGGAACGGGAAACAGCGTACGGGGTGTACTCGACTCCTACGCCGACGACGAAGCGGCCACCCGGGCCGTGGACGAGGCGGCCAAGGCGCTCGGAATTGGGCTCGCGACCCTCATCAACCTGCTGGACCCGGAGGGCGTAGTCATCGGCGGTGGTCTCGGAACCGCTCAAGGACCACACTTTGACATCGCTGTCTCGTCTGCGCGCGCGCATATTTTCTCAGAACGCGCGAGGGATATCGAGATCATCCGAGCAGAGTGTGGCGAGGACTCCGCCGTGCTCGGGGCTGCGGTGATCGCCCTCCGCCCTGCGATTGCCTGAATCGAACCTCTGGACGCTCCCTAAACCTAAAACGCCCATCCGCAAGCTGGAGGACCTTCCAGGCTGCTTCAGCCGGGGCGATAGTCCGGCGCGACAGCGAACAGCAGCTCGACCGATTCGCCGGAGATGTTCCGAAACTGGTGTCGCGTCCCCTCGGGCAGATAGAAGCCGTCACGCGGCGCGAGCTCGAACCACCGCTGGCCATTGGGGCCGTCGGCGTCAGGAAGATAGACGTTTGCGGTGCCTTGAAGGACATACAACGTCTTGTCGCCAGCATGGCTTTGCACTGCCGTCTGGCCCCCGGGCCGAAGATGAACCTTCCCGGCCGTCAGATGCTCGGTACTCACGTAAATAGAGGCGAGCGCGCCTCCGCTCGTTCCCTCGAGGCGCCACAGCAGGTCGTCGTCCCGTAGCACCTGCATCGTCGCCCCGCGGTCGTGCTCATCTCTTTGCATGGGCCACCGGCCGAGCCATCGGTCGTCCTGATACTTCGGGTCGGTAAGGAGGTTCTGCTTCTGTGCGTAAGCACTCGATGCTCCCGACGCAGGCGGAGGAGCGAAGAACTCGAGCACGCGCAGGGGGTCCTGGCCGAAACTGAAAGCGTGATGCCAGGTGTCCCTGCGGAAGAACACGGCTTGATGGGGCTCGAGCCGGTGAACCTCGCCCTTCTCGGGATTTGCGAGGATCAGCGTGCCACTCAGGACATACAGCAACTCGTCTGCCGCGAAGATCGTCCGGTACGAGTCGGAGTGTCGGAACGCACCACCGGGCGAGAGGCCGAACACGAGGTGGTGGATCTTCTCGCTCGAGACATACATCCAGTCCGCCACCTCTCCGGAGTCCTCGTCGCCCCAGAGGTGAAGCGTGACCTCCTCGTAGCGGATGTGTGTCGGTCCCGGATAGGTCGGGCGGGGGGACGGCGACATCGGTACCTCCTCAGGTTTGCTCGTCGGGCGGACGAGTGCGGTCGTGTATGTGCACCAAAGAGCCCTCGTCCGCTGTGAGGTCGAGGTCGAGATACTCCGACGACACCGCGATCGGCCGGCTCTCTCGGGCCGACCGCTCCGCCGCTGCGATCACGTCCAGTAGGTGAAGGTCTTGCTCGACTCGCTGCAACGGCTGCCGGCCCTCCGTGACGGCGGCGACGAGCTCACGAAGCCCATCGGTCCAAACCCAGGTCTCGTCGATCGGCTCAGTCAGCTTCCAGTGGCCCGTTGCGTTCTGCCATATCTCGACGCCTCGAGGCGCCCAGTCGTCGCCCAGCAGATTCGCTGTGCCATCGGTCCCGTACAGCTCGATCGCAGGCCGCCGATACGACTGGACCGCCTGGCTGGCCATGACCGAGGACAGTGCGCCGGAGCTGTGACGGACGATCAGGTGCACCGAATCCGGGTCTGGAGCCTCGATGCGCGTCTGCCCAACGACGCGAGGCGAGACCGCGACGCTGTCAGCAGCGAAGACCTCCCTTACGGGTCCAAGGAGCGATGTGAGCGTCTTGAGGTTGTAGATGGCGAGATCTCCGAGTGGCCCCACTCCCCCATCGTGGTACCACGTGGCCCACGTCGACCCTGCATTGCCGTACATGGCCCTCGCGGAGTGCACTCGGCCGATGTCGCCCTCCCGTACGGCCGCCCAGAGCGCCCGGACGGTCGGTGCAAGCTGGACGAACGGCGCGGCCATGACCACGCGCCCGCGAGTCTGGGCGAGAGCGAAAACCTCCTCAGCTTCGGTCCTTGTCGAGGCGATCGGCTTCTCGATCAGCACGTGTTTGCCCGCCTCGAGCGCTAACGCGGCAATCCGGGCGTGACTGCCCGGCGGCGTGATCACGACAACCACGTCCACGTCGGACGTCGCGACCGCCGAAGGGTCGCTCACGAGCTGGGAGCCGGGTCGGCGACTCAAGATGGCGGGCCATGTCTCAGTTCGCCGCGCGCAGATTGGTCCTTCCCGCGCGAGCCCTCGCGCCGCTAGGCGGTCCAAGAGCTGAAGGTAGGCCCATAACACGCTGCCGCTGCCGATGAAGCCCACCCCGATCGGGCGGGTCACCGCCGCGCCGAGACTAGGAGGTCGAGAACCAGAACTCCTTCATCTCGAAGTTCCGGAGCGCTGCGCCGGTCTTCGCCGGCAGCACGCCCTTCAGCTTCGGGGTGTGAGCGTCGATGACGGGGCTGAAGTAGGGGATGATGTAGCCGCCCTGCTCGTAGTCGATCTTCATCATCTCCTGCTCGATCGGCGTGAGCGATGCCTGGGTAGTCGTCGCCTGTGCCTGGTTGTAGAGCTTGGTGTACGCCGGGTTGTCGAAGTGCGTCTCGTTGTAGGGCGAGGTCGGCAAGAAGGCGTCCGTCACCTGCAGCATGTACGGCGAGTAGTAGTAGAGGTCCTGAGCGAACACCCACTTCAGATACTCGGGTCCGAAGAAGTCAGAGGTCGTCAGCGTCCTCAGGTTGATGTTCACACCGCCGGCCTTGGCCTGCTGGGTGAGCACTTGGGCAGCCTCGACGGCGCCCTGGCCGATCTGCGTGGTGACCAGCTCGACGCTAAGACCCTCCCTGCCCGCTTTTTTGAGGAGGGATTTCGCCTGCTGGACGTCGAGCTCGCGCTGCGGGAGCCCGCCGTCATAGGCGAGGTCGAACGGCGAAGTCACGTCGTTGCCGAGCAACCCGTGGCCGCCGAAGACGATCTCGCGCATCTCCGTGCGATTCACGAGCAAGCGCATGGCCTGACGAACTCGCACGTCGTTGAACGGCGGAGCGTCCACGCGCATGGTGAACGGGATGATTCCACCGGCGTTCGAGAACACGAGCGTCTGGCCACCGTTCTGCATGGCGGCTATCGAGCCCAGCGAGATTCCCCCGATCGCGTCCTCTTGTCCGCCGAGAAGGGCATTGGTCATGCTGTTCTCGTCCGGATAGTCCGTGATCTGCACCGAGTCCACGTACGGCAGACCGGATTCGAAGTAATCGGGATTCCGCTCGAAGAGGCTCACGACGCCCGGATCGAAGGACTTGTACTTGAAGGGACCAGTGCCAACAGGGTTGCTCTTGTCGAACCCGACCGGCATGATCGGCAAGTTGTAGTTCTGGATCATCTGCGGGAGTGCCGAGTACGGCGTCCTGCACGGGACGGTCAAGGTGTGGGTATCCACCTTCTTTATACCGGTGAGCTCGACCGGCACCAGAAGTGCCGCGCTCGGCGCCGGCGCCTTCGGATTGAGGCACTGCTGGAAAGTGAAGATTACGTCGTCGGCCGTCAGCGGCTTACCGTTGTGGAAGGTAATGCCCTTCTTCAATCGGATTGTCCACTCCGTTGCGTTCGAGTTCGGCGTCATCGATTCGGCAAGCACCAGGGCGAGCTGGCCGTCGCTCTGGAATTCGATGAGCGAATTGAACAGCTGAGGCGAGCGGGCCAGGTCTGGAATCGTGACCTGCGCGAGCGGATACAGCGTGTCGGAGCTGGCGCCTCCGGTGAGCCCGACCCTCAAGTTCCCTCCGCGCACGGGTCCCCCCGAGGCTGCGGTCGATGTCGTGGTCGTCGACGAGCCTGACGAACCGCACGCCGCGAGCAATCCCCCGACGCCGAGTGTTGCCGCGCCCGCTCCGACCGCCCCGAGAAACTCACGACGACTGAGCCCGCGTCCTGTCGTGGTTTCGCGTTCTCCTCTATCGGTGGTCATATGTTCCCCCTGATTCCTTCGCTCGTCGCCGAGCGCCCGATGTCAACAAACATAAGATCCAATACTTCGGCCCTACGACTTCTTGCCGATGTGACCATGTCCTGCTACGTGTCCGCCGTGGTCCGCTCACGCCGTGCTCTGCACCTGGGAGATACCCTCTTGCCACAGCAGGTACGGGGACTTCGCAGCGTCCTCTGCTGAAAGCTCCAGCGGCAGGTGGACTCGCTCGCCCCGACCGGCGGAGAGATAAGCGGCATAGATGATCTCGAGGTCGGCACGCCCGTCGGCTCCTGTCTCGATCGCTTCCGAGTCGTTCAGAACGCAGTCGGCGAAATGCTGCATCTCCTGCGGGATGCCGTAATTCCAGTACTCCTCGAACATCGCGAAGGTCCAGCCACTTGTCTGGCTCGCCTTCTCGACGGCATAGCCGTAGCCGGCTTCGCTGTAGGCCGAGATGGAGGACCCCCGAAGAAGGTCCACGTACGCCACCCCGCCGTCGCCGATGATCTCGATCCGGTCCTCCATTCCCCCGGGCTTCGCCCAGCTCGTCTCGATCACCCCGAGCCGATTGCCTGCGAAGCGGATCGTGACGAGCGCATGATCGTCGAGGTCGGTCCGATTCGCATGCATGAACGTCCCGAGCTCCGCCGTCACCGATTCAACCGCCGGCTTGTCGTACATCCAGCGGATGACCTCAACTCCGTGGCAGCCCATGTCCATCATGACGCCGCCGCCGGACCGCTCGCCTTGCCAGAACCAGTCGGAATGGGGCCCGGAGTGCTGCTCGCCGTGCTTGATCTGGAACACTCGCCCGAAGGCCCCCTCGTCGATGAGCTCCTTGGCTCTCACGTACTTGGGAGCGAAACAGATCAGCTCCGCGTACATGAGCTTCACATCGGCATTGTCCGTCGCGGCGATCATTTCGTCGGCCTCGGCGAGGGTTCTCGCGAGCGGCTTCTCGCACACGATGTGCTTGCCTGCCTGAGCCGCGGCCAGGACGATGTCGCGATGAGTGTCGTTCGGCGTGCCGACACACACCATGTCGATGTCGTCTCGGTCCAGCAGCCTGCGGTAGTCCCCGTAGGAGTCTGCGATCCCATGCTCAGCCGCGAGCCGCGCGGCACTCTCGGCGGTGCGACCTGCAACCGCGAGCACGGTCGCGTTCGAGTTCCTCGCGAACGAGGAGAGATGGAGATCGGCGACGAAACCGGATCCGATCACGCCAACTCCGACCTTGCTGAGCGCAGTTGTCAAGGCGCCTCCTTCAAGAAGAACGGACGATGCAGCGAGGCGCGGAACCGGTAGCGGTCAGCGCGGTAAACCGTTGTGGAGAGCTCGATCAGTCGCTCATCGGAACCGTAGCCCGTCTGCTGGGCGACGAGCACCGGGGAGCCGAGTTCGAGGTCGAGCAACCGGGCCACGTCTGCCTCAGCTCCGGCGGCCTCGATCGCGTACTCGGCCCGCACCGGCACCGTGCCCGCGTTCTCGAGCTCGCGATAGAGCGACGCGACCGTGAAGTCCGCGTCCGCGAGCCTTGGGGCGAGACCGAGCGGCACACGGCTCTCGTCGCAGGCAACCGGCACGCCATCGAGAAGACGCACCCGCTTGAGCCGGAAGACCGGCGAGCCTGGAGCGATCTTGAAGGCGTCCCCGTCGTCGAGGCTCGCCGGTTCGCTCTCGGCGTGCAGCACGCGGGCGCTCGCGGTCAGCCCGCGGATGCGCGCGGTCTCGGAGAAGGACCGGAGGGCGTTCGGCGGCTCCCCGAGAATGCCGGTGGTCACGAACCAACCTCGGCCCGCTGAGGATTCGAGCACGCCCTCGTCGACAAGGATCGCAAGCGCCCGCCGTAGCGTGACCCGGCTGACCCCGAATTGAGCGCAAAGCGTACGCTCGGTTGGGAGCTTGGCTCCTCGCGTCAGGCCGCCACCGGACGCCTGTTGGGCAATGAAACGAGCAACCTGCAGGTAGAGCGGAGTGATCACCGTGGGATCGACGGTGCTGAGTGCGGCATCCACTGGCGCGAGAGAATACGACGCATGTAGATACCAGTCAAGACCACCGGTACGGAATTGTTGAGCTGTGGTATACCTTGGTCCGAGTGACCGCAGCAGCAGCCGCCTCGTCGCTCGCTGTGAGAGGCCCGCGGTCGCGCCCGCACAGAATGGAGACGCGGATCCACGTCATTGCGGTCGACATCGGCGCCAGCGGCCTCCGGGCCGCAACGGCCAGCCTCGACGGCGAGGTGCTTCAGCGGGCAGCCCGTGATTTCGAGATGGACGCAACCAGAGACCAGCTGCGGGCTTCGTTTCGAGAAGTGATCTCCGCCCTCGACTCCTCCGGCAGCGGAGCGGCACTCGGCGTCGCGATCCCGGGCTTCCTCGGACCCGGCGGTGCCGTTCGGCCGGGGCTCAATCTCGTGGCGATGATCGGCATGGACGTCGCAGCAGAGTTCGCCGTGGCGAGCAAGCTGCGAGACGTCGTCGTGCTTCCGGACCTCGCGGCCGCGGCGCTCGCCGAGGCCTCCCTCAGCACCTCGCCCGAGGACCGGTTGCTGTGCGTCGGGCTCGGGTCGGGTGCAAACGCGGCGCTTGCGGTCGGCGGACGCGTTGTCGATCTCGCGGACGGGGCGCTCGGAGATGCAGGGCATGTCATTGTCGAGCCCGACGGCCCTCCCTGCCCGTGCGGCGGACGAGGCTGCCTGGAGTCGGTGTGCTCAGGCATCGCTCTCGCTCGCGACGGAGCGGCCCTCGGCCTCGCCGACGGACGTGCCGTCGTCGAGGCAGCCCGTGCTGGGCGCCATGAGGCGATCCGCTTGCTCGAACGCGCAGGCGTGGCGCTGGGACGAGCGATCGCGAGCTGGGCAGCCATGACGGTGCCCGACGTCGTCACGGTCGTGGGCGGACTGTCCTCGGCAGAAGACCTCCTCCTCGAGCCCGCTCGACGCGAGCTCGCCCGGGTCGCTCAACCTCGATACGCCGCCGGTCTCCGCATTCGGCCCGGCGTCCTCGGGCAGGATGCCACGCTCATTGGAGCGGCCATCGCCGCGGCCAGCCTGGCCCGATCGTCGCAACCGGCCGTTCAACAGAAGGGATCTCGATGAGCACCGATCTCACCACGACCGCCCTCTGGAAGGACGCGCAAGAACTTCCTTCTTCGCTCTCCGACACCCTTGAAGGGCTGAAGTCAACGAGCGAGCTGGCGGATCTGCTGAGCCGGCCCGGTGTTCAGCGAATCATTGCCACCGGCAACGGCGCCTCGTGGTACGCGGCCATTGCCTTCTGGCTCGCGTCGCTGTCCACGCGGATCCCGATCGGGGTGACCTGCGTCCCCGCTGGGTTGCTCGCGGCGGGCGAGTTCGACTGGCGGGAAGGCGACCGGCTGCTCGCGTTCTCCTCATCCGGCCGTCTGCGCGACGTCAGCGAGGCCGTAGAGGCTGAGAATTTTCCAGGTCCCTTTGGGCTCATTACGGCCGATGCCGACTCTCTGCTCGGACGCGCGGCCGGTGCCAGAAGCATGGTCACCGTCCACAATCAGCGTGCGGTCACCCACACGCAGGCCTACCTCGGCGCCGCGCTCGTCGCGCTCGACCTCGTCGGACGCTTAGCCGGTGACGAGTCGGTTCGTCACGCGGTCCAATCCGTGCCGGACCTACTCGACCAGCAACTCCAAGCGGCATCGGCGTGGGCAGACGAGTTGAGCGATGGCTTGGAGGTTCCGGTCTCGTCGATCGCTTTCGGGACCCGGCAGGCCTGGCCGGCCGCCATGGAGGCCGCTCTCCTGCTGAAAGAGACTTCGATCGTGCCGGCAGAGGGAATGGAGACGCGAGAGGGGGCGACGAGCGGGATGTATGCCCTGTCGAAGTCGCATCTCGCGCTCGGTCTTGGGCTGGGAGCGACGGACCGCCTCGTCGGTGAGGCGCTGAGGGTCTGTGCCGCAACGGGCGCTCGTACCGTCCGCGTCGACCCGCCCGACGAGGCGAGCCCGCTCGTCGCCGTCGCGACCCTCTTCCTTCACCCGCTCGCCCTGGCGATACGGCTCGCGCTCATGCAGGGCCGCGACCCGGATCAACCGGGGTGGTACGCCGCCTACCAGGAGACGGCGTGGAGTCCGGCACCGACAACAACCGAGCCGGCTTGAAGCTCAGGCCACCTCGGTCGGACTGAACGAGCACGGCAGGGACTCGACGGAGTCAAGAAACGGGCCCGGAAGATAGACCGGATCGCCGGAAACCTCGATATCCGGCAGCAACCCGAAGAGCGCCCGGAAGAACGTCCTGAGCTCGAGACGCGCAAGCGCCGCTCCGAGACAAAAGTGCGGTCCTCCCCCACCGAAGGCGAAGTGTGGGTTCGGGTCGCGACGGCTGTCGAAACGACTCGGGTCGCTGAACACGCTCTCGTCCCGGTTGGCCGATTGGTAGAAGATCAGGACGTTGTCGCCTGAGGCGATGCGTTGGCCGCCGATCTCTACGTCCGCTGTGGCAGTACGGCGAAAGTCGAGAACGGGAGTCGCCCACCTCAGCATCTCCTCGACGGCTGTGTCCCAGATTGCGCCGCTGCCCTCCTGCAAGCGGCGGCGCTCAGCCGGATCGCTACCGAGAGCGACCATGGAATGGGCGGCCGTCGTGCTCGTCGTATCGCTCCCGCCGGTGAGGATCACCCAAAAGCTCGCAGCCACGTCCTCGTCGCTAAGGCGCGTCCCGTCGATCTCGGCTTGGACGAGGGAGGTAAGAAGGTCTCCCGCGGGCTGACGGCGCCGTTCGCCGGCGAGGCCGATTGCATAGTCGATCACGGCTCGCATCGCGTCGATGGACCGTTCGAACGGAGCGTCGGCGCCGAAATGGACTCCGATGTGGGTGAGGCGCATCAGTTCCGGGCGGTCCGTCTGCGGGACACCGAGCATGTCGCAGATGACCGCTACGGGAAACGGCGCTACGAGGTCGGCGAAGAAGTCACATTCGCCGCGACCGGCGACGTCGGCGATCGCCTGGCGAGCCTCGTGCGCGATCCATCCTTCCAGGCTTCGCATCACCTTCGGCGTGAAGGCGCTCGAGACGAGGCGCCGTAGCCGGGTGTGGCGGGGCGCGTCGAGACCGACCCACCCGTCGTTGAGGTACTGGATGTCGGGCGGGAGATTGTCGAAGAGCATGACGCCTTGACCGGAAGCGAATGTCGCCGGATCCCGGCTCACGGTCCGCACGTCCTCGTAACGTGTCACCGCCCAGTAGCCACGCGGAGGGGGGAAGTCCTTCGGCGCCCACGCGAGAGGCGGCGGCTGAAACGAAACCGGAAGCTCGCGGCGCAACACGTCGAAGGCTTCGAATCTCACCTCCCGCGGTCCCTCCCAGAACAAGGGGTCCGAAAGGTTTATTCGAGACGCCCTCGATGACGAGTCGAGCGGCATGGTGGTCTTTCGAACCGGAAGGGAGGTCATGGGGACCCTACGACCGGTCTCGCGGGTATCCCGTCCAACCGGCTCGGTCGACTCTCCAAACGCAACTCACGCCGGACTCGCCTGGCGCGGCAATCTCGTCCGGTTGCTCGCCCACCAGGTCGAAACCGAGTTTGAGCGGAATACGGCCGCTGACCACATTCGCCTTGTCGTGATGGATCTCGATATGGGTCACTGCCGGAATGCTCAGTCCGACCGTCGTCAGCGCTCCGGCGGCTTGGGTCGCGAATCCATGGCCGACAAAGGCGCAATGCACCCAGTAGCCGATCTCGAGCCCGTCCTGCCCGATCCGCCGCATGAGGCTTGCCCCGCCGACGACTCGGTCTCGGTCGAACATCCCAAAGCTGTACTGAATGCCTTCCTCCCACTCGCGGTCCCACCGGGCGAGCAGCTCCTCACGGTCCTCGAGCGTCGTTGGCTCGAGCGCGATCCACGGCATCCACGGCCTCAGATGCTCGACGCTCTCCCCGACCGCCGCCGCGAGTGCACGGGCGTCCGCTCTCCGGTAGCGCCGTAGCACGAAGCCGTCGAGAGCGACCTCGTCGGGAGGAGGGGCAGTCGATCGGATCATCTCCCTCACACTATGGCCAGGCTGGCGGAACTCTGAAATGAGGCTCTATCCCAATGCGCCGGCGACGAAGGCCCTCCGTCGGCGAAGGGCCGATGCCACCTACCATGACGCCATGGCGGAGAACAGACGCGACCTGCATGCCGAAGAAGCGCAAGCCGCATGGGGTTGGGCGTCGAAAAGTGAGGCGCGATGGCCGGCTCAGCTCGCGATCCTTGTCGCGATTGCCCTCCAACTCGTCCTACCGAACAACCTGATCGCGATCCTCGGCCCGAGATGGCTCGTCCCGAGCCTCGAAGGTGCGCTCGGCCTCGCGCTGATCATCGTCAGCCCGAAACGCATCACCCGCGAATCGAGAGAGCTTCGCCTAACCGCAATCGTCCTGATCGCTCTGATCAACGTCGCCAATGCGGTCTCGCTCGGAGAGCTGATCCACGCGCTGTTGTATAAGACGAACGCAATTGCCGGGCGGCAGCTCATCATCGCCTCCCTACCGATCTGGCTCACGAACGTCATCGTGTTCGCGTTGTGGTATTGGGAGCTCGACCGTGGCGGCCCCGCGAGGCGGCTCCGCCCGGATCATCGCCGGCCCGACTTCCTCTTTCCGCAGATGTCCACGCCGGGGGCGGCCGAGCCCGGTTGGACGCCCGGTTTCGAGGACTACCTCTATACGTCGTTCACGAATGCCACGGCCTTCAGCCCGACCGACACCATGCCGCTCACGCCGTGGGCGAAGTTGCTGATGACGCTTCAGTCAATGGCGTCGCTGCTGACTGTGGCCCTGGTGATCTCGCGGGCGGTCAATATCCTCGCTTGAGCTCGCGAGCTCACAAGATGAGGCGCAGCCCGGTCGGTTCGAGCTGTTCGCCGGCGGGAAGGTCGACGACGAACTCGGTGACGAGCGGGTTGAAGAGGGCGTCGCTAAGGAGCACCGACCTGCCAGTCCGGTCCTTCGTCGTCCGCTCGCAACGCAAGAGGGGCGACCCTCTCGCGACTCCCAGCCGCTCGGCATCATCCCGAGTCGCAGCGACCGCTGTGATCGTCTGGGTCGCGCCGCCCAGTGTGACATCGAGGAGTTCGTAGAGCGGCCGCCGCTCGACGGCACGACGCGACAAGTCGGCCGCCAACGATGCTGGAACCCACACGGTGACCGACGCGAACGGACGGTCATCTGCAAGATTGAGCCGCGTGAATTCCAAGACGGCCGCTTCTCCGAGGATCTGCGCGGCACGCGGCGGGGCTGGGATGAAGGCGAAGCTGAGTATCCGACGTCGCGAAATGCGCCCCGCAGCAGAAATCTGGGCCTCGATGGTTGTCAGTTCGCTCAGCGACTGGCGCAGTGGAGCCGCAATGGCGTACCAACCGAACCCCTGTCGACTGTCAACCAGACCCTCGCTCTTGAGATGACCCAGTGCCTTGCGGATGGTGACGCGGCTGACGGCATGAGCAGCGGCAAGCTCGGCCTCACTCTGAAGGAGCTGGCCGGGCGAGAGGCCGCCCGACCCGAGTTCAGCTCGAAGGCTGCCGGCGACCGACAGATACCGAAGGTCACGAGCCACGCTCACACTATAGTAGACATGTTACATACATGTGTGCTACAAGAGACTGACAAATATCGGATGGAGGTGACGACGATGTCGGAAGTAGCGAGCACTGACGCTTGGAACCCTGACCAGTACCTGAAGTTTGCTGCCGAACGCGCCAAGCCGTTCTTCGACCTCCTCGAAATGGTGGACCCAGTGCCGGGAGGCACCGTGATCGATCTGGGATGTGGCACCGGTGAGCTGACTGCACGGCTTCACGAACGGTGTCAGGCCGATACGACGCTCGGAATCGACAGCTCGGAGGCGATGTTGGCGAAGGCCCGTCCGCTTGCCCGAGACGGCCTTCGCTTTGACGCGGTCGATATCAGCGCGTTCGACGCCGACGGCAGCTTCGACGTGATCTTCAGTAACGCTGCTCTGCACTGGGTTCCCGATCAATCCCGACTTCTGCGTCAAATAGCCGCCGGGCTTCGCCCCGGGGGCCAACTCGCCGTTCAGGTCCCGGCCAACTCCGACCACCCGTCCCACGCCGTCGCGTTCGACGTCGCGCAAGAGGAGCCCTTCCTGGAACACATGTCGCACGCTCCACCGGTTGCGGCCGACGCCGTACTCACGCCAGAGCGGTACGCCGAGTTGCTCGACGAGATCGGCTTCTCCGAGCAGAACGTCCGCCTCCAGGTTTACGGGCACCAGCTGGCCTCGACTGCGACAATTGTCGAGTGGACGAAGGGCACGACGCTCCTACGGTTCAAGAGGTTGCTCCCCCCGGCACTGTTCGACTCATTCGTCGAGCGCTACCGGCAAAGGCTGGTCGAGGTCCTCGGAGAACGGGCGCCGTACTTCTATACCTTCAAGCGCATCTTGTTCTGGGCACGGCTTCCCGTGGCCCACTGAGCGTGCGCCCGAGAACTGGCGGGAGCACGGCGACGCCTCCTCGCGAGCGGCCGTGAAGTGCATCGCGTGAAACTCAAGCTCGATCTCCACGACATCTACAACCGCGGGCACGACATCGACGAAGCGCTACACAACGTGATCGAGGAAGCGGTGCGAACAAAGGCGAGCGTGATCGAGATCATCCCGGGCAAGGGGTCCGGTCAGCTGAAAAAGCGGGTCCTGCGCTTCCTCGACCAAAAGGAGATCAAGGCCCAATACCACCGCGTCGAGAAGGACTCGAAGAATTTCGGGCGGGTATTCGTTCATTTCCGCTGGAAGTGACCCCTGGACTTTCGCGATCAGCGCCGATCCTCCGGAACTGGGCTTTGAGCTGCAGTTTCTCTATCCGTGCCTGACCGTCGTTCACAGCCGTTTACCGATCTTCTGAGGACTGATTGAGGACTAACTGAGGACTGACCGGGACAGGCAAGCGATTGGCGGCTCCCAGGCAGAGCGAGAACGCTCGACCTCCTCCCATGTGAGTTCGGGCCAGTTCGGGATATTCCGCGTGCGACCGATCACTCGTTCCCGGTGAACTCCGGCATCAGCGATCGAGCACAACGCCACGAATGAGCGGCACTTAGCCTCGCCTGCGACATATCGCGACCGCTGAACCTCAGGCGCGCGTGCGACCCCGTCCAGGATCACCGACCGACTCTTGCGAAGTTGGGCGATGGCGAGGTTCCACATCACGCTCCAACCGACGACCGGAAGGCCACATACTCCAACTCGCTCACGGAGTTCCAGACTGTCGCCCGATAACTCGGGCCACTTCGTCGAGCCCTTCGATCTGTGCGTGCGCGAGCTCGATCTCGGGCCAGTTCGCTTGGATGTATCCCCACGGTCCCCTTCGTATGAAGATGGCCAACATGCCTGCTCTTGCAGCCGGGACGACGTCGTTGTCGAGCCGGTCACCC